>Ga0181533_1006000_pt1 | contig 11278 bp, 7 predicted proteins | sample PEATcosm2014_Bin_45_FD_119772 | JGI IMG/M metagenome (GOLD analysis project Ga0181533, IMG submission 119772) | Peatland microbial communities from MTU Mesocosm Facility, Houghton, MI, USA - PEATcosm2014_Bin11_60_metaG | ecosystem: Environmental > Terrestrial > Soil > Wetlands > Peat | place...
ACCGGACTGTCAATATCTTTGCGCAATTCGGTTCCGAAAATCGTATTGTTTGTTGTTATATGGAAATAATCGGCATCAGCCGGGATAGTAAAATTCTTCGGAATGTAAGTAAAATTCTTGTCTGAGGAAGATGCAACGATTTCAACCGGGCCAAAAATCTTAGCTTCTTTAATGGCTTTCTGCGCCCATGATCCCGTTTCAAGGTAGGCTGCCTTGGTCTTCAATAAATTATATGGGACCATGCAAAACTGAAGGCTGGCGCCTCCTCCAAGGAATAAAACATGGTAATTCGCAGGAATGTTCAGCAATTCTTTGAACAATACGACAGCTTCATCAATGATGGCCTGAAAATCCTTGCTGCGATGGGAAATCTCGAGTAATGACATTCCGATGCCATTCAGGTCAAGGATGGCCTTAGCCGAATTTTCGATTGCAATTCTTGGCAGTACGGAAGGACCCGGATTAAAATTGTGCTTCTTCATAGTGATTGAGTGTTAAAATGTTAGATATATTTATGTTGTTGATTTAAAGCCATAGAAAAAAACAAAGATAAAATAAAATAATCTAATGAAAAAAATAATTGACTCCATTACATTTGTAAGGGATTTACTTGTTCCTGGCATCTACTCCCTGAATAAAATTCCAACGATCATTTTGAAAGAGAAACCCATCGTAAACATCTCCTGCAGGAACGGGGACAGGCACCTTGCTTTCTGTTACCTCAACCGTGATGAGACGGTCACAAACGATCATGGAAGCTTTTGAATGACTTTCCTGGAAAGTCTTGCGTGAGGCATTCCATTTTTTTCCCTTTGAGATAGCTTGTTCCTCATAGCGTAAGACCATAGTGGCAAGGGGTGAATATCTGAAGATCACGCGTTTATTTTCCCCATCCTTATATTTATTGAATATTGTTTTACCGAAATGAGGAAAATTTTTATCATCGAAAGTAAGAATCTCTATGATCTTTTGCATCTCCGATTGATTTTTTCCTTCCCACCCAAGAAGCGTATAGATCATACCGGTTTGCGAATCTTTCGGGATGATCTTATAGTATAATGCACCATACCAGTTACTTGAACTTAAGGTGCTGTGCTCGGGATCAGGAATGGAGTCGGAACGGTCTCTTAGTTCAATGATCCTGAAATTATTTTTCCTGGTATCCTCAGGGATCTGTAAAAAGCAAAAGTACCGGTTTGAACCATCAGTCACAGGAAGGTTCCAGTTATAGATCCTGAATTTTTTATCTCCTGAGGTAATCTTTGCAAGCTTCTTGAGTGAATCAAATGGATAAGCAAAGGACCCGGGTATTTCGATGGCGGCTTTCAGTGTTTTTCTGAAAAGGCTGTTGAGAGATTGCCGGATAGAATCATTATCGCTCTTCTGAATGTTCCTTTGAATAGAAGACAATGAATCTTCAAGGATTGATAAATTAAGATGTTCCTGTGATTGCAAAGGAAATGAAAAAATAGTAAAGAAAAGCAGGAAGAACGCAAGGCAACGGGTAAGCATAAATATATTTTATTACGAAACGTCCAAAGTTAATTCATTATTTTTATTCACTTAATTTTGCAGCAAAGATAAACAGGATGGATTGGACTAGCAGGATTGAGCCTTTTGCATTACTTGGCAACTTACTTAAAGATTTTCTGTATGAAAAAGACAGAAAAACAAATCCTTTGTTTTCAGAATTAGACAATGCAATTCAGCAGGCATCATTGATGAACCAGTGGTTTACATGTGAGGCAATTGAACATGCTCTCCTTTCATGGAGCGTCAATCTTAAAAAGGAAGCAATTGAGAGATGGTTGGAACCTTATACTACTTTAGACAGTTACAGTCCTGCCTGTAAAAATGTGGCCGTAATAATGGCAGGGAATTTACCTTTGGTCGGGTTTCATGATTTTCTTTCAGTGCTCCTTTCAGGAAATCGTTGTATTGGAAGACTCTCTTCAGATGACCAGGAATTGCTGCCAGCACTTGCCCGTATTTTGGTTCATTTTAATTATAAGTTGAAGGATTACATTATGTTCACAAAAGAACGGCTCACTGGCTTTGATGCCGTTATTGCCACAGGTAGTAACAATTCCGCTAATTATTTCAATTACTATTTTTCAAAGGTTCCTCATATCATTCGAAAGAATCGGAATGGCATCGCAATTATTACCGGTGATGAAGATCAACAGGAACTGTCCGGTTTGACAGATGATATTTTTCTTTATTTCGGTTTGGGATGCAGGAATGTTTCCAAACTTTATGTTCCTGAAGGATATAAATTTGAGCCCCTGTTAGAGGCTTTCCAGCGATATATGAATTATTCTGCACATCATAAATGGATGAATAATCATGATTATTACCGTTCAGTCTTTTGCCTAAATCAAATCTCAGTGATGGACAACGGATTTGTTCTTTTGATGGAAAACAAGGCAATCGCTTCACCGCCAGCTGTTTTATACTATGAATACTATACTAATTTGGATCAGCTTCTGGATCAGCTTCTATTGCAAAAAGATGAAATTCAGGTTACGGTATGTAAAAAAGAAATCCCACTTTATTCCTGCCTGCCAGGGCATGCACAAGCGCCCGGGTTATCGGATTACGCTGACGGGATCGATACCATGCAGTTCCTGCTTGGATTAAAATAGATTTATCCTGATTGAAAATTTTCCTTTCTGATTTGTTGATTATTCAAATAAAAACCTTACTTTTGCACGCTGAATTTGAAATCTGTAAATAAAATGAAGAAAGATATTCATCCGAAGGAATACAGGCTTGTCGTCTTCAAGGATATGTCTAACGACTATTCATTTCTGTCGAAATCGACCGTCCAGACCAAGGAAACCATCATCTGGGAAGATGGACTCGAATACCCTTTGGTAAAGCTTGAAATCTCGCATACTTCCCATCCCTTTTATACCGGGAAAATGAAACTGATTGATACGGCTGGCCGCGTGGATAAATTCAACAGCAGGTACTCCAAACATATTGAAAAGAAAAATAACCAGTAACCCGGATAAATAAGATATTTTAGCCCTCTTTTTTATAAAAAAGAGGGCTATTTTTTTATCTTATATAGGCAATAATTCCTAACTTAGCCGTTATTATTTTTTCTTATGAACAATCGTAAATACCCCACAAGTACATTAAAAGAATATGAATTATATCCTCTTTGATGAAAGCCATGTCAGGACAAACCTCCTTCCATTGACTTTAACGCGCCCTGTCTGTGATATCAGGATTGGGATTCTGACCATCCGAGAAAAATGGGAAAAGCGCCTTAATGCAAAGACATCTTCTCTCACAGATATTTATCTTTCACGAAAATATCCTACCATAAAAGAAGATACCAATGTTCTGATTAATGGTTCAGTTTGCCCTACTGATGAAATCATCGGACTTGTGCAGAAACTAGAGCAGGGTCAGACCATCATTTCTGGCGAAACTATTATTGCATTGCATATGTCGGCAGAGGAACTGGATAACCCAGGTGATCCATCTACGGAAGGAATCCAGGAGATCGAAGTGAAGGAGCATCCACTGCAGATTAGCCACACCTGGGAGATCTTCTCCAAAAATGGTCTGGCACTTCATGACGATTTTGACTTTTTGACCAAAGGCAGAGAATCACATCCTCTTAATAAGACCAATGTTGTTTTGGGAGATAACCCGGTGTTTATTGAAAAAGACGCAAAAGTAAATTGTGCAGTGCTCAATACTACTGATGGCCCTGTGTATATCGGTGAAGGTGCTGAAATCATGGAAGGATCAATGATCCGTGGCCCTATCGCTATCTGTGATCATGCACAGGTCAAGATGTTGGCTAAACTTTATGGGCCTACAACAATAGGCCCTCATTCACGTGTGGGAGGAGAGGTCAATAATTCAGTGATTTTTGGATACTCTAATAAAGCTCACGATGGTTTTCTCGGACATTCTGTCATTGCAGAATGGTGTAATCTGGGTGCAGACACGAATACTTCGAACCTGAAAAACACTTATGATTGTATAAAGCTCTGGAGTTACAGCAAGCAGACCTTTGTCAATACCCACTTGCAATTCTGTGGACTTATCATGGGAGATCACTCCAAGTCAGGTATTGCTACCATGTTCAATTCAGGGACTGTTGTTGGCGTGAATTCAAATATCTTTGGTCCAGGGTTTCAGCGTAATTTTATCCCTTCTTTTACCTGGGGAGGCACAACCGGCCATACTAATTATAAACTGGAAAAAGCGCTTGAGGTGGCAGAAGCCGTTTTCAAACGGAGGGGATTGATATTTAATGAAACTGAACGTGCCCTTCTGTCAGATGTTTATCGCCTGACCCTAAAGAACAAACGCCTGTAAGTAATCGTAACTGACGATTTTTGAATATTTACTGCTTTTCCTATAATTGGCATGCAAATTGACATTTCCGGATATATTAATCCCATGTCCTATTAATGACATTTTGACTTATTTATATGAAAAATCCTTTGAAAGAACAACCGCTATATTTCTCAGATATTCTCGATCCTGAAACTGAATTCATTCCGCTTTTATCTTCTGAAGATGAAGAAGCCATGAATGCGGAAAATATCCCTGAAATACTGCCTATCCTGCCATTGCGGAATACGGTATTATTTCCGGGGGTAGTTATCCCTATCACTGTCGGAAGGGATAAATCGATAAAATTGATAAAAGACTATTATAAAGGTGACCGCATCATTGGAGCCGTTGCTCAAAAAGATGCAAACATTGAGGATCCTGAATTCAAGGATCTGAATCTTGTTGGCACCGTTGCCTATATTTTAAAGATCCTTCAGATGCCTGATGGAAGCAATACTGCCATTATCCAAGGGAAAAGAAGATTTACCATCAATGAACCTGTACAAACAGAGCCTTATATAAAAGCCAGGGTTACACCATTTGATAAACCACAGAAAATTTTAGTTGCAACCAAGGAGTTTTCTGCTTTGATTTCTTCTTTTAAAGATCTTGCCATTCAAATAGTTAATAAGTCGCCTAATATTCCATCTGAAGCAGCATTTGCCATAAAAAATATTGAAAGTCCTGCATTTGTAGTCCATTTTATTTCTTCCAATCTTAATATTGAACTTGCAGAAAAACAAAAACTGCTTGAAGTGAACGATCTTGCAGAACGTGCTAATGATGTGCTCACTTATCTCACCCGCGAATTGCAGGTTCTGGACTTGAAACAACAGATCCAGAGCAAGGTCAAGATCGATCTCGATAAACAACAGCGGGATTATCTTTTAAACTTGCAATTGAAGACTATCCAGGAAGAACTTGGCGGGACCCAGAATGCGCAGGAAATAAATACACTGAAAGACCAGGCTAAAGATAAAAAATGGTCAAAGGAGGTCGCGGAGATATTTGAGAGGGAGATAAACAAACTTCAGCGTATGCACCCGGCCGCAGCTGAATATTCAATCCAGACCAATTACCTGGAGACTCTTGTCCAACTTCCCTGGGGTGAATTTACCGACGATAATCTCGACCTGCATCATGCCCAGGAAGTTCTTGATGAAGATCATTTTGGTCTGGAAAAAGTCAAAGAGCGGATTCTGGAATATCTTGCCGTTATAAAACTTAAAAAGGACTTTAAATCCCCGATCCTTTGCCTTGTTGGACCTCCCGGAGTCGGAAAGACCTCTCTAGGAAAGTCAATTGCAAGAGCTTTGGGAAGGAAATATACCCGTATGTCCTTAGGTGGATTAAGAGATGAAGCTGAATTACGCGGACACCGTAAAACTTACATCGGTGCTATGCCTGGCCGGATCATCCAGAGTCTTAAAAAAACTAAATCATCCAACCCCGTATTTGTCTTAGACGAGATCGATAAGGTAATGGGAATGAATATCAACGGTGATCCTCAGGCTGCGTTGCTTGAAGTTCTGGACCCTGAACAGAATTCTGCTTTTTATGACAACTTTCTTGAAACAGAATACAATCTTTCGAGGATTATGTTCATAGCGACGGCTAATACACTCAGTACTGTTCATCCCGCACTTCGTGACAGGATGGAAGTCATTGAACTACCCGGCTATCTTATGGAGGAAAAGGTCCAGATTGCCACCCGTCACCTGGTACCTAAACAGATGGCTGAACATGGATTGAAAATGAACCAGATAATATTCAGTACTGAATTTCTGAAGGAAATCATTGATGATTATACCCGTGAAGCCGGGGTGCGGACCCTTGAGAAAACAATTGCAAAGATCATCCGGAACAAGGCCAGGTCAATTGTGACGAATGAGAAATTCAAAAAAAATCTGACTAAAGAGGATCTGTATAAGATTATGGGGCCACCCATATTTCAGGCAGAAAAAGCAATTAATAATGATATCGCAGGTGTAGTTACCGGCCTTGCATGGACCTCGGCAGGAGGAGAGATATTATTTGTGGAAGTGAGCCTTAGCAAAGGGAAAGGAGATCTTACACTGACAGGAAACCTCGGTGATGTGATGAAGGAATCTGCTTCTATCGCATTGGCTTACCTGAAAGCTCATGCGGCCGTCTTTGAGATCGACCCGGATGTATTCAGTAAATGGAATGTTCATATCCATGTTCCGGAAGGCGCTACTCCCAAAGATGGGCCTTCTGCGGGTATTACAATGTTTACTGCACTTGCTTCTGCATTTACACAGAGGAAGGTGAGGGAGAAGATGGCAATGACCGGAGAGATCACCCTGAGGGGAAGAGTGCTGCCGGTAGGAGGGATAAAAGAAAAGATCCTTGCTGCCAAAAGAGCTGATATTAAAGATATTGTGCTTTCCGTTGACAATAAAAAAGAAATTGAAGACATTAAGCCTGATTATATTAAAGGACTTACCTTTCACTACATCGGTGAAATGGCTGAAGTGAATAACCTTGCCTTATTAAAAGGGAAGGTAAAGAATCCTATAAGTTTTACTTAAACTGAAATACTTTAATATTTTAATTTTCACAAGATTACGATCAGTCGACTTATATCGCTATAGTTATCTGGTCCAGCATATAATAATAGTAACCGGGTGCTGATTTGCTGAGTTTATCTTGTATGTGAGTTTTCCATAGAAGAATCCGGTTTTTTTGAAGTTGAAGATTCTTTCAACAGAATATTCCATAAGGGGTCAAAAATAAGGTTAACGGGATGCTTATCAAAGACAAAATCAAACATCTGCGGATTCACGTCATTCATCACTTTCAGCATTGCAGATGTGGAATCTGAAAAGACAACCTGAAGTTGAACTGGCATTTTAAAAAAGCAGGTGTTTTCCTGTTTTTGGGATATCACCAAATGTAAATTCCATTTTCCATCTCCTGTATTCTTTATCTCAAAGGAATTAGAATATACCGGATGATGAGGATGCATAAGCCATTCATCAAAGAACCAATCAAGATTTGTTCCGCTTATTTCATTTGATTTATCAATAAAATCAAGTGTCACAGCAGTTTTAAACCTGAAATTCGTGTCCAGGGCATAAGCTTTTAATATTTGAAAGAAAACGGAATCGCCAACCACATACCTTAGTTGGTGAAGAACGCAGGCACCTTTGTCATACTCCACGGGTGTGTTATAAAGTAAGTTTGTACCAGGAGTTTGAATTGCCCAGCAAGGGTTCCAGACGGGAAATCCGGGGTCGTTGAAAATGTACGTGATTGCCTTTACTTCAAGATACCTGTTGTATGCCAGGTCTCCCTTGCTGTGTTCAAGCCATAATGATTCACAATAGGTAGCAAAACTTTCGTTCAGCCAGATATCTGCCCATGTTCCGCAGGTAATAAGATCCCCGAACCATTGATGTGAAAATTCATGAGCGATCAACTCTTCCTGCCAGCCATTGGCAGCGAGGTTTATCATAGTCTGATTTTCCATGCCTCCCCATGAAAATGAACTGTCTAAGGTGGCAAATCCAATCTTCTCAAAAGGATAATCTCCGAAAAGCCCTGAATAAAAATCAGCCATTGATTTGATGACAGGTTTCAACGAATCAGGATTTTCCGGCGGTTGAAAATAAAATCTGACAGGAATGCTGTCTTTCGGGTGACTTGGTTTATGGTAGTAGGTAATTTCTAATGAATAATTTACTTTAGAAGAAATGGTCATGAGATAAGTTGACATAGGATCACGACTTACCCAGTGATAATATAGCGAATCGGCTTTTATGATTGAATCAGCAAGATCACCATTTGATCCCAGTTTTACATTCAATGGTACCTTGGCAGTCAGGTCAAGAAGGGCTTTATCAGATGGGCGGTCCCAGCAGGGAAACCATTTGCGCGCGCCTTCCGGCGGATTATCAGTAAACAGGAATCCTCCACCTGAATAAACGGCATGATCCCGGACATTTTGATGTTTATAAAAGATCTGTACTCTTACCAAACTGCCTGGCTGATATTTGTGGTCGAGCAGGATGGTCAAAGTGTCATTGGCATGCAGGAAAGAGATGGCAGCTAATCCGACAGAATCAATATGGAGTGAAGTGTTAACTGCATTAAGGCGGATTAAATTCAAGACAGAATCTGCCTTAAAAGTGATCACTTCAGTTGCTGAAAATCTTGAAGAGAAAGGACTCTGATAACAGTGATAAAGATCAATATTCAAGCGGTATTTAAGAACATCATAAGAATGTTTCATGTAATAATGGGCAGTATCAACTTGCCCGGCAAATGATCCTGCCATTGTGGTCTGTGCTACTGATACTTCAAATATAAGGAATGACACTCCCAAAAGAAAAAGCTGGGCTCTTTTCATATGCGGGTTAATAATTGTGATACGGGTTATTTTGTGAGGATCATTTTTCGCGTTTGCTTGTAATCGCCAGCTTGCATTTCATAAAAATAACTGCCCGGGGCAAACCCTGAACAGTCAACGTCAACCCAGTGTTTTCCCTTAACATCATATTCGTCAACAGGGGAAGCGATAATTTTTCCTCTGATATCCATTATATCCAGGTGAACATGTGAATCTTTCATTAATTCATAAACGATCTTTGTTTCATTGGTTGCCGGGTTTGGGATGTTCTGGTAGAGATGGAAGCCTTCCAGAGCAACAGGTTCTGCAATTCCAAGTTCTGTGGTTCCCTGTTTAAGGACGATCTCATCAGTCGGGTCAAATTCAAACCGAACGGGTTTTTTGTAAAACATCCAGGTAAAAAGCTGGTTATTAACATCATTCATAGCCCTGAATGTCGTATATGAAGAATCTGCAAATGTCACACGGAAATTCAGCAGCATCCGGAAGAATGCGGGATTAGTCTGTACCTGTGAAGCCAGGAAATTTATTTGCCACATGTTAATCCCGATACTATCTAAACTGTACTTATTCTGGTACACAGGATGGTTAGGCTGAAAAATCCAATCAGTAAAATACCAGTCATAGTTGGTTCCTGTCACTTCGTTGACTTTTGCATTAAAATCAGCAATGGTGGCAGATTTGAATTTCAGGTTTGTGTCAGAACAATAAGCAGGAAGTAATTGAAAAAAAAGAGTGTCGCCAAGAATGTAACGGAGTTGGTGCAAAACACTTGCACCTTTCTCATATGTGATGGCAAGGTTGAATAAAGTATCTACCGGTGGTGTTATGATTGCCCAGTCAGGAACGGAAATGGCCCATCCCGGGTTTTGTTCAAAATATGTGAAGGCATCATTCTGTATTTCACTAAGGTATCCAGCATAACCTTTTGATTTCTCAGTCCAGAAGGCTTCTGACCATGTAGCAAATCCTTCATTAAGCCATATGTCTGCCCAGGTACCGCAGGTAATCATATCTCCAAACCATTGATGGCAAAATTCATGAGATACAATATCTTCATTCCAGCAACCCGGGCACAGGCTTGTGAGTGTCTGGTTTTCCATCCCGCCCCAGGGAAATTCGTTGTCCAGGGTGGCAAAACCGTTTTTCTGAAAAGGATGCTCAATATAATTCTGGGAATAATAGGTAGCCATGCCTGGCAGAATGCTTTCAATATAATCAGGGTTTTCGCCAGGGTTATAGTAGAATCGCAAGGGGATACTGTCATTATGATTACTTAACTTATGCCAGTAAATAATATCAAGGTTGTAATTCAAACTTGCACTAAGCACCATCAGGTAGGTTGCCAATGGCTGAGCACTTGACCAATGGTAGGTCAGGGTATCGCCATTTATTATGGAATCCACGAGTGCTCCGTTAGATCCGCACTTAGCTGCTGCAGGGACCTTGACAGTGATGTCAAGTAAGGCTTTATCTGAAGGTTTATCCCAGCATGGGAACCAACGGCGGGCACCTTCAGGCTCGCAATCTGTAAATACGTGACCGTTTAAAGCATAAAAAGCATTATCAGAGACATTATTATGATGGTAACAAACCTTAACCTGAAATTCCTCACCGGGGTTGTATGTACGGTCAAGTTGTACAGTAAGAATATTGTTGATATGTGTGAAGGAAACTCCCGCTATTCTAACAGAATCTATTGTTAAAGAAGTTGTGTCTGCATCCAGGTTAATAAAATCAAGGGCAGTATCGACTTTGATCAGGATGATGACCGTGGCGGCATAATTTTTCGGGTAGGGACTGAAAAAACTGTTATAGATATTGAGGCTCATAGTATAACTTAAAACATCATAGTTATGCTTAGGCCCTCCGGTAAGAGCTTCTTTCATCCTTACAAGAGATTGCCGGGTCATTGCTGATTTCTTTTTAGAGCAATAATATGCGCCGTTTCTCCTGGGTTCCTGGGAGTGTACCAATGAAGATGCTAACAGCACTATTAGAAATAGAAGGAGGAATTTTTTCATTCTACAAGGATGGTTGGTTGATGGTAACAAATTTACATTATTATTCATATTCTAATCCGGATTTGCATAGCTGCAACGGAAAAAATCGTGATACCAGGCCGTTCGGCGTTTCAGGGTTTCAGAGTTCCAGGGTTTCAGGGTTCCAGAGTTCCAGGGTTTCAGAGTTTCAGGGTTCCAAGGTTTCAGAGTTTCAGGGTTCCAGAGTTTCAGAGTTTCAAGGTTTCAGAGTTTCAGGGTTAAAAAAAGTGATTAATCGTACATTTCAGTGATAAAAATGAGAAAAAAATAAAAAATTATTTTTCTGATTTTATTAACAATTTTCAAATGTTAGGGTAAAAGTCCGAACAAAACGACCTTTTTTATAAAATGTTATGTCAATAAATCAACCAGAAATAAATTTGGATTTTCCTGATTCTTTACGTATATTTGTCTTTTAGAATTATAATATATTTTTTGTGATTGTAGATGACGATATTCTGTTCAGGAAACAACATGGAAGGTTTGATAAGTGGATCTA
>Ga0181533_1006003_pt1 | contig 11274 bp, 16 predicted proteins | sample PEATcosm2014_Bin_45_FD_119772 | JGI IMG/M metagenome (GOLD analysis project Ga0181533, IMG submission 119772) | Peatland microbial communities from MTU Mesocosm Facility, Houghton, MI, USA - PEATcosm2014_Bin11_60_metaG | ecosystem: Environmental > Terrestrial > Soil > Wetlands > Peat | place...
AATGCGTGTAATCATTGCATTTTTCTTGACATACAGAGTACGTATGCTATACTATTATTATGATACTGGATACGATAACAAAGGGCGAAACGGAACGGAACGGAAACCGCCAAATGAACCAGGATCGCGGGAACGGCCAAGTGACCGCCCGGACCCTGCGCGTCGGTGGTTATCCGGTCCCCAATCCCCTTAATCCTGGCGGCGGCCAGGTTGATGCCGGGACCATTGCCAGCCCGGCTACATTCACCCTATAAGGCGGGCGGCGCCCGAAAGGGCTCACCCCGAAAGAACGAGGGAGATCAGCCAAACATCGGCTTTGCCACAAACCCGGTGGGAAGGAGATTCCGGTAAGGGGCGCAAAGAGCGGTGATGCGAGGCAAAGGAAAGACCTGACACGGGTCCGGGCGATAAGCGAGAAGTCCGGGCAGTAGAGATCAGGCGTGGTAGCCGGATAGTGGCCGGCCTGATGACGACCGCTTTCAAGGTCGAAACCACGAAGGAGGGAAAACCAAATGGCAAAGAATGCGCGCCTCGCCATTGACTTTAACTGCGGCTTTACGGCGGAAGAGAGGGAAGTGATCGGCCCGGCAATCGAGCGGCTCATGAAAACCATGTATGCAATCGACGGGACGGCAGTCTTCAACCTGGAAGAAGGCGCCCTCGTTGATGACGGAGGTGTAAGGTGAAGAGGATGACGACGAAAGCTGTTCTGAACAAAATCAATGACGGCCTCATGGAATGTCAAGCAGACCTCAAGGTCGGATACGTGGACGTGATCGCCAGGCGGCTCAAGAGAAACGGCGTTGACGTTACGGACTGGCAAAGGGAAACCATAGAGGTGACGCGATGAAAGAGTCGACGCTCCGACATTTCCGCGATCTGGCGGACGCTGTCTCTACGCGGGAGAAAATCGAGATCGGGATCGTGACCGACAGGGGCACGCTAACAGGCGCCTATGACCCCATGTTCAAGACCGTGTCAGTCTCCGGGATCACCGTCCCGGAGAAGGAGTTGGGCTACTGGCTCCGCGTGATCCACGACGCGGAGATCGTATCAATCCGCAAAGGAGAAGCGCAATGAGCCGGAAAACGATCTGCCTCGCCTGCTTCTGGAACGACGGCGTGAAGCTCAAAAAGAACGTCTTTGGACTGTGCGACTCGGTGCGCGAGTGCGGCTACTTCGGCGCGGCGCCCGCCTGGGGGGCGATCAAGAAGTGCGCGGGCTGGACCCCGAGCGAAATCAAAAACCAAAAAGGAGACGACGATGGACGATTGCGTGTGCAACGGAAGAGGCTGGCTTGTGGTTGATGTTGATAACACCGGGACCCTCCGCGTGGAGAAATGCGACGCTTGCGACAAATACGAAAACGATAGAGAGGCCGAGCAAGCCGCCCTGGTCGTTCTCGCAGACTTGACCAGATAACCGCCCTGATGATGGGGGGCCGGCAGCCCCCCGAAACCGATAAGGTCGGCGGAAGCCCGCGGCTCTTTGGGCCGCGCATCTTTCTTTAAGGGGGTAGTGTCATGGCATCGGTGACGGCTCTGAAAGACGCGTCGAAGGTGAAAGCGGCGAAGCAGCAGGGCTTCAACCTAGAGGACGTTCTCGCGTCGGCCACCGCCGCGAAGGAAACCAAGTCCGCGTCTAAGACTCCGGTCATAGAAGCGAACGAGGAGCTGAGCGGCATGGCGAAGCGGCTCCGGGAGCTCAAGGACGATATCGAGAGCAAAACGAGCGAATTTGACTCGCTCTCGGCGGACTTTGTGGAGCAGATCGAACCGCTCCGCGCGGCCTATATCGTCCGCAACGGCTTCACCTCGTCGGTCAAGGTGCCGGACGGCGAGGGCAAATCGGTCAGCGTGACGTTCTCCTCGAATTACTCGAAGATAGCGGTCGCCTCGCAGGGCGCCGTCGAGGAGTTGGCCGGCGACTCCTTTGACCTGTTCTTCAAGAAGGAAATGGAGATCACGGTCAAGGACGTGACGGAAGAGAGCTTGATGGAGTTGGTCCAGGCGGTCGGCCCGGAGCGGTTCGCCCGCTTCTTCGTGGTCAATCGCTGGATGCTCCCGACCAAGGCGTACACGGAGCAGTTTTACACGGCCTTTGACGAAGGCCAGCGCACGGGCCTCAAGGGCCTGGTGAAGCAGTATAAACCGTCTATCAAAACGAGGTGAGCAATGCGCTACTACTTCCCCTGCAAACCGAACAGGCTGGCGCCCGACTCGCCGTACTTCGCCAGCCTGGAAAATGACCCTGGGTGGCTGGCGGAGGTGAAGAAGAACGGTTGGCGCTGCCTCGCCTACCGGGAGGCTTCCGGCCTGGTCCTCTACACGCGGCACCATACCCTTATAAACGACCCGCTCCCCGACCTACGGAATTTCCTGACGCTGACGTTGCCGCCCGGCACGATCATCGACGGGGAGCTGGTCAACAATCGCACAAAGGGCACGAAAGGCCTGTACTACGTGTTCGACGTTATCCAGGCCCAGGGCGGCCTGCTCGTCAACGATTCCCTCATCTCACGCCGGGCGACGCTGGAAAAGCTGCTCCCGCCCTGCCCCGGGGTGGTGGAACTGGCAGAGCAGACGATCACCGGCAAGAAGCGGCTTTACGAGATGTCCATCGAGGGTGAGGTCAACGAAGGCATCGTCCTGAAAAAAGCATCGAGCAAGTACCTGGCATCGGAGACCCGCTGCCTCCAGCATCCCCATTGGCTAAAGGTCAAACGGGCCGAAGCCCATCTCTTCACCAACTAACCGCGCTTCGGACGGAGCGCGCAAATCCGAAAAGGAGAACCGAAATGGAAAAGACAGCGAAGGCAGTAAAGAAAGCGGCCCAGGACAGCAAGAAGAAAGTCGTGTTGAAGTTCCCGGAAGGCTTCGGAACCTACGTCGCCGGCGAGATTCACGAGATCAACGAGAAGACGGAAGCCGTGGCGCTCCGGAGGGCCGGCCAGAATCTCGGCATCGAGCCCGCCGCCTGGCAGTTCGGGGAGGTCATCGAGACGAAGAACGCGATCACGGTCAAGGTGATCCGCAAAGTGCAGCCGCCTGAGCAGGCGGCCGCTGGATCCCAGGAGATCGGCGCTCCGGAGGCCTCCCGGAGTTCAGCCGAGGAGACCATCGCCCAGGAAGCAGCGCCTATCGTCGCCCGCATCGAGGGCGGAATGCACCAGCCCGTGGACCTGGAAGCGCCGGCAGCCGAGATCGTGGAAGCCGCGCCCCTCCAGGAGGGAACGGGAGCCGAAGCGCCCGCCGAGAAAGGTGATGAAGACGTGGCCTTCGGTCCGGAAGCGCCGGCAGCCGAGGCCAAGGGCAAGAAGGGCAGGAGCAAGGCCAAGAAGGAGCAGGAGCCGGAAGTCCCGGCAATCGTCACCATCGGCCGCGCCGATCTGCTCGACGCGCTCAAGGTCTGCCTGGCTGTCGCCGGCTCAGGCTCGGGCATGATACCGACGCTCTCGCATGTCCTTCTTTCCGCATCGGGCAGCGAGCTTGTGCTCTCCTCTACGGCTCTCGACATCGCGTACACGAAGTCGGTCGGCTGTGCGACCTCCGACAAGGTTGTCGCCCTGGTGCCCGCCAAGGTCCTGGCCCAGGAGGTGAAGGCGCTTCCGAGCGACGTTACCGAGATCGAGCTGCAGGTGACGACCCGCGCCGGCAACCGGGCGGTCAGCGTCAACGGCCGTTGCTCAATCCACGGCATGGACCCCGAAGAGTTCCCGGAGCTGCCTTCGGGCTTCGATCAGATCGTCACCGTCCGCAATCTGAAAGAGTCCATGGCGCGGGTCTTGCCGGCAGTCTCCAAAGACGAGCTGCGCTACGCGCTCACCGGCCTTTACCTCGACTTCGTTGAAGGTCAGGCTGTCGGCACTGACGGCTTTCGGCTCCATATCGCGGAGATCGAGGCCGCGGGCGCGCCCGTCAAGAGCGTCCTGCTCCCTTCGAAGGCCGTCCAGGCGGTCCTTAAGTTCAAGGGCGAGGACGAAATACACTTCCGGGAAGATGGCCGCTTCGCCGCTTTCTACGTCAACGGCGGGCTTCTCTCGGCCCGGCTCATGGAAGGCAACTTCCCCGACTACAAGGGCGTCATGCCTCACCCGCCCGTGCAGGTCACTTTCGCGGCCTCAGAGTTCTTGAAGCTGATCGAGGGCGCGGCGCCCATCGCTGACGGCTATGTGTGCCTCTGCGTCAACGGAGACCTGCGCATTCACGCATCACGCGACGTCGGCCGCTACGAGTGGCGCATACCGGCCACCAGGGAAGGCGGCGAGGGAAAGGAGCTGAGCTACCACTTCAACCCGGAGTACCTGGTCGCCGCGATCAAGTGCTATCCGGCCGAGCGCGTCCGCCTGGCTCTGCCCGATGGAGAGTACGGCGCCGTCACCGTTAACGAGAAAGCCGTCCTTATGCCCGTCCGGATATGAAAAACGAGACCGGGGGCGGACATGAGCCCGCCCCCAAAGGAGAGAGCATGATCTACAGCATCGGGTATTCAAAATGGACCGTCGAGCAGGTTGTCAAGGTGATGGAAGAGAAGAAGATCGGCCTCCTTATCGACCTCCGCTCTGTGCCCTTCGGCCGCTTCAACCCGGCTTTCAACCGCCCGAACCTGCAAGCCGTCCTCAAGTCCCGCTACGTCTGGAAAGGCGACGTCCTGGGCGGGAAGTACGGCCCGGTCAAGGACGAGGGCATCGACTATCTCCTTTCCTGGGGGTTTCCCACGCCTCCCAACATCGTCATCATGTGCGTGGAAGCGGACCCGCGCAACTGTCACCGGCTCACGGACGTGTCCGCCCGGCTCTACCTAGAGCACAAGATCGACGTAATCCACTTAATCAGCGATGGAACGGAGCACCCGACAAGCTACTATCTCGGCAACCTGGGAGGCCTCTAATGGACAACGCGGTCGAAATACCCATCAGCCTTATCTATCCGAACCCGGACCAGCCCCGCAAGCTCTTTGACGAATCGAAGCTCGAAGAGCTGGCCGACAGCATCCGCTCCTATGGCGTGCTCGAGCCCATCGTCGTGACGCCCAGGGGAGAGCGGTACATGATAATCGCCGGCGAGCGCCGCTGGCGTGCATCGAACATCGCGGGCCTTGAGAAGATGCCCGCCCGATCGATCGACGCAGACGACGCCCTGGTCGAAGAGCTGGCCCTGCTCGAAAACGTCCAGCGCGAGGACCTGAACCCCGTCGAACAGGCCAAGGGCTACGAGCGGCTTCTCGCGCGCGGCTACACGGTCGAGACCCTGGCCGCAAAGCTCGGCTTCAAACAAGCCTGGCGCATTAACGAGCGCCTGGCCCTTCTCAGACTCACCCCGGAGTTGCAGCAGCTTGTCGCCAACGGAGATCTCCGGGCTTCCGAAGGCTTCCACGTCTCCCGGGTGCCCGCCCACCTGCAAGTCAAAGTCCTCGCCGCTATCAGATCGGGCAAGGCGAACACGTGGAACAAGGTGACGCGCTTCGTTGACGGCCTTCTCGCCAGCGACGACACGCTTTTCGAGCTGCAATCGATCACCGCCGAAGAGCGGGAAACCATACTCCACTTCGAGCACTCGCTCTCTGGCATAAAGCGCTTCCTGCAGCGGGTCACGGAAGAGCAAAGCATCGGGCACCTGAAAAAGGTGGCCTTCCATAGCTCCATAAACCCCGACGATCTGGACGCGGTCATCGTCGCGCTCCAGAAAGTCCGCCTGGTCGTCCTCCAGGGCAAGGGCCTCAAGGACGCAAGGGAGGCGGTGTGATGGAAACGATAAGCATGTTTTCCGAGACGGAAGCCGTGCCCGCTGAACCGCGGGTTGGCAGCTTTGACGAGCTGGCGGGGGTCTTCGCGGACCCCCTTATCCTTCACCCCTCGGCCTGGGCCGACACGCTTCCGCCCTGGATACGCAAGCGTGTGATCATCGAGCGCCTTATGGCTCTGATGCTCCCGGGAGACCTCACGGGTACCGACGCCGAGGCCCTCGCCTATCTCTACCCGGCCACGATGGAGACCTCGCTTGACCACGATTGGACGGAGATATATCTTTACGTCACAACGCGCGTCTGCCTGGCCTCCGACCGCCACGTTCCGGAGGACGTGCGCGTTGACAAGCTCCCTCCCTGGCAAGCATCGAAGTTGCGCGATCTGAAAGCCTGGATATATGAGAAGCGCCGGGCGCGGCGCCCGAAGAAAGTAAAGAACGCCCTGGCGCCTACCGGCCCCAAGGCGGAAGCGGTCGGAAAATATCTGCAATCCGTTCGTCGGGAGGCCCCCGCCCTGGCCGTTCAATCCGAACTCTTCGCCGACCTATCTTGACACGGGCTTTTAAATTTGAGAATCTAACGGAGGGAGGGGCACATGGCCGTCTATGACAGAGGGACAAGCTGGCAACTCAACGTCAATCCGGTGCACGGCGGAAAGCACCGGATTATTAAGAATTATCCCAAGTCTCAATACACGCGGGAAGCGGTAATCGAGATGGAGCGCCAACTTAAGGCGAAGATCAAGCTGGCGCAGGGAAAGCCTGCAACCGACACGGGTCGGAGCGCCACAATCGGACAGCTGGTGGACCACTACCTGCTGCACAGTAAGAACCACGACATGCCGAAGACGCACCGGGACAAGAAGACGGCGCTCCTGGTCCACATCGCCCCGTTTTTCGGCAACATGGCGATAGACGGCGTTCCCGGTTTGGCGTTCGATCAGTACATCGAGAAGCGGAAGGGTGAAATAACCTCGAAAGCGGCCTCAACAGGCGGCGTCAGGGCAATTAACCTTGAACTCTTGGCGCTGGCGGCCATGAGTACCTGGGCGGTGGAGGAGCGTAAAGCCACACAAAAGCTGCGGATACCGCAGTTAAAATATCGCAGGCCCGTACCGCATGTGTGGAGGCCGGATGAAATTCAGAGGCTTATGGAGTGCTTCGGGACCAGGGACAAGGCACTTTACTATTGTATGTATAACGGCGGCTTGCGGAAAGAGGAGGTGTGTCGGCTGACCTGGGAGCGCGTGGACTTCGCAGACCGCAACCTCTACGTGATAGGAAAAGGCGCAAAAGAGCGCGTGGTCGCAATGTCGCAGACTCTCTTCGACGCGCTGAACGCCTGGAAGGCCGAACTCGGGGAAAGAATCACACACCCGGACAAGAGGCACCACCAAAGTACGCACTACCGGATAGCCGCTGACGCGCCGGTCTTCCCGTCGAAGGCAGGCGGAGGGCATTTGACAGATGTCAGAAAGCCCCTCCAGATGGCGCTCAAAAAGTCCGGCATCGAGAAGCGCATGTACCCGCACTTGCTGCGGCATTGCTTTGGCACGCACGCGCTCCAGCACGGCGCGGACCTGCGCGTGGTCCAGACGGCAATGGGCCATGAGCAAGTGACGACGACCCAAATATACACGCACGTCGCCTCTAAACAGCTGCGGGACTTAGCAAAAGGATTCGATGATGTTACTACGTAGTAACTTTAGAGCCGCGTATTGCCTTCTCTCACAATGGCATCCTGTTCGATCATATTACTCTTAATCAGGAGGTCGTAGGTTCGAATCCTACGCGGCCCACAAATGATTTCAAGTAGTTAGACAGACTTAAGCAGATTGGTCGCCTCTAAAATGCCTCTAATATTTTTGTAATATCCGTATTTTTTATTCGGAATGCCCCCAATAAAATCACGCAGTTACTCGGACTTGAGCAGATGTTTTCGTCTCTAACCGTTTTCTAATATCCGTATTTTTTGACCCGAATTACTCTGTCATTATATCGGACCTCCGGGGCTATGGCTTACAGTATTCTTGAGGGCTCGCCGGTTATTTTGAGGAATACGTTAGGTTTCCCCTTGAATTAAGTTAACGGAGATGTTAACTTATCGTAATGAGCACACGAGAGGTCAAAAACGCCAGAGAACGAAATAGAGCGGGCGGAAACGTATAAGAAAGACTTTGCGAGGAGGTCCAGGTCATGAGCGACTTAGACAGCTATGTGAGCAAGAGAAAGAAGAGAGACAAGGGGTTCGCCGAGGGTTACGAGGAGGGCTACGAACAGTTCAAAATCGGGGAAGTCCTTCGGCAGGCCCGCGAGGCTGCCGGTTTGACGCAGGAAGAGCTGGCGAGTCGTGTCCACACGCAGAAGACGGCGATATCGAGGATTGAGAATCACGCCGTGGACATCAAGATCTCTACGCTTAAGCGGGTTGCAAAAGCGTTAGGCAAACGGATTCAGATCAACCTGATTTAGTGACAGCAGCAGCGCCCGGACACTATGAGCTCCCGCATCGAACAGATCAGAGCCCGCCTGGCGGCGCTTGAGCAGGAAAGGCACTCTCTCTTGCAAGAGCTGGAGTCCTTGTCTACGACGAGCGGGCCGCCGAACTTTTTCGGGGTTTCGGCTTCGGAAAAGCCGCTGACAACTTCCGAAGAGCGCCTTGCCCTTTTCATCCGGCTGTTTCGCTGCCGTGACGATGTCTTCCCAAAGATGTGGGAAAATCAGAAAAAAGGGACAAGAGGGGGTATAGCGTTGAGATTCCGCCCGACTCTCACCTCAACGATGTAGTGAGCCGGAAAAGATAAACCATGAGCCGGAATCTAATTTTCCGGAACCTGTACGATTTTTCTTGACACTGTGTGAGTCATAGTATAACTTAATGAAGCGATCTGGAAAAGCCGGCCTGCGGGCGACCATAGGAACGGAGAGCGATGGATCTCGGATAGTTTTATTGAGTCTTCTCCAGTAGATAGCCAAGCCGCCGGATAAAGGGCGGCTTTTTATTTTCAGGGGAGCGGGCCGGCAGAGAAAGGAAATGATGAGATTGGCTCTTGCGGCAATGACGGGAAGGCTTAATAACGGAAGCAGACATGGCGAGACGGCGTAAGGTCGAAGAATCTACGCCGCCCTGCATCGAGATTCGTCGCCTCCTCGGCAGGCAACTCAAGATGCCGCTTGCCGTCGTAGTCGAGCCTGTCGATTCCGGCTTCATGGCGCACGCCGCGGGCATCTCCATATTCGGCTATGGCTACGACGCCATCGACGCCCTTGAAGTCTTGAAGCGAGGAATAGAGAGTACATGCCAGGGCGAGGAGTTCCTCGACCTGCGGGCCGCGATCCAGGGCATGTTCCTGCCGAAAAACCTCATGGCGGGCCAGGAACGGGAACCAAGGAAAGAAACATCGGTAGCACGATCCCAGATCCTCCAGGCGCAGAAGATGGAGGCGACCGGCATTTTGGCGGGCGGCATAGCCCATCACTTCAACAACATCCTCACTGCAGTCATGGGCTCTGCCAACCTCCTTCAGATGAAAATAAGTCCGGCTGATCCTCTCAGGAGCTACGTGGATCAGGTCTTCACGTCTGTCGGAAAGGCGGCCAACCTCACCCAGAGCCTGCTTGCGTTCAGCAAAAAGCAGATGATTGAGCTGAAACCCCATAAAGTGAGCTTCCTCGTGAGGGATGTGGAGAAGCTCCTGCGGAGGCTCCTGCCTGAAAACATAGCACTCGAGATCGCCATCGGTGAAGATAGCACGGTTATGGCGGACATGACGCTGATCGACCAGGTGTTTATGCACCTGACGACCAATGCGCGTGATGCCATGCCCCAAGGAGGGCAGCTGCGGATAGAGACGAAACGGGCGGAGATCGACGACGCGTTCGAGAGCACTCACGGGTACGGCAAGTCCGGAACGTATGCCCTCATCTCCGTGACCGATACCGGGATCGGCATGGATGAAATAACGCTTCAGAAGGCTTTCGATCCTTTCTTCACTATGAAGGACGTGGGCAAGGGAACCGGCCTCGGCCTCTCCATTGTATATGGTATTGTGAAACAGCATGGGGGGTACATCATGGCATACAGCGAACCTGGTGCAGGAACCGCCTTCCACATCTATCTGCCGGCAAGCAACTGATTACCATGCAGTAGCAGGTGCCGGGCGGCCGTTACCTTGTCGCCCTCGACGGCTCACAATATCATCCGACTGTCCGATCGGCGATTCTGCGGCTACCTTGTTTCGGCGCCCGTTGATAAACGGCAGCCAGGTCCCCGATCTCCATGATCAGAACAATTGCTGTGCCGTAAAAGGCTTCACCGCCCATAACTTTTCAATCCCCACTCTCTTGACTTAGGTCAAGGCGGCTCAGCCCACTTGGGGCTTATATTATTTCTATCAAGCAACGCGAAAGGAGATGGCCGTGCGTGAAACCATCAAAACCAATATCCCCAAAAAAGGAGAATAGTATGTTTTGTTACCAGTGTGAACAGACTGCGGGTGGAAAAGGATGCACGAAGATAGGCGTCTGCGGCAAGCAGCCCGACGTGGCGGCCCTTCAGGATCTGCTCGTCTATGCCCTCAAGGGGCTCTCGCAGGTGGCCCTGGAGGGACGGGAAAAGGGCATCAATGAGCCTCCGGTCAATGCCTTCGTCTGCAAGGCCCTTTTCTCGACGCTCACGAACGTAAACTTCGACGCCGGGAGGATCGCGGAACTCGTGAAGAAGACCGTGACCCTCCGCGACGACCTGAAGGGGAAGGTGAGCGCGGCAGGGGGGAAGGGGAATATCTCCACAGGACCGGCGACCTTCGTACCGGAGGGCTCTATCGAGGCCCTTGTTGCCCAAGGCGAAAAACTGGGTCCCCTTCAGGCAATGGACGAGAACGCGGATATCCGTTCACTCAAGCACATCGTGCTCTTCGGCGTTAAAGGGGTCGCGGCTTACGCGGACCATGCGGGGATCCTCGGCCGGCCGGACGACGACGTCTACAGGTTCATCTTCGAGGCCCTCGCGGCAATCGACAGGACGGACATCCCCATGGGCGATTGGGTGGGACTCGCCATGAAGACAGGCGAGACGAACATCCGGGCCATGGAGCTGCTCGACGCGGCGAATACGGGAACCTACGGCCATCCCGTTCCCACCAGGGTGCCTCTCGGCGCAAAGAAAGGCAAGGCCATCCTCATTTCCGGCCATGACCTGAAGGACCTCGAAGAGCTCCTGAAACAGACGGAGGGAAAGGGCATCGATGTCTATACCCATGGCGAGATGCTTCCCACCCACGGGTATCCGGAGCTGAAGAAATACCCGCATTTCTATGGCCACTATGGAACTGCGTGGCAGAACCAGCAGAAGGAGTTCGCCGACTTCCCCGGTGCGATCCTCATGACAACCAACTGCCTCATGAGGGTGCCTCCGGTTTACAAAGACAACATTTTCACCACGGGTCTCGTCGGCTGGCCCGAGGTGCCCCATATCATAGACCTCGACTTCTCTCCGGTGATCGCAAAGGCCCTTTCCATGCCCGGCTTC
>Ga0181533_1006004_pt1 | contig 11272 bp, 7 predicted proteins | sample PEATcosm2014_Bin_45_FD_119772 | JGI IMG/M metagenome (GOLD analysis project Ga0181533, IMG submission 119772) | Peatland microbial communities from MTU Mesocosm Facility, Houghton, MI, USA - PEATcosm2014_Bin11_60_metaG | ecosystem: Environmental > Terrestrial > Soil > Wetlands > Peat | place...
AAGCGTCCACGCGCTTGTGGGAAAGGGCGTCGCCCCGCGCCTGGCGACGGATTCGACTGCTTCGCTCATGAGCCCCCTTCCCCAAGACGGGTGGGACTCGTAGCCGGGGTTTTCGCCGCCTCGTAGGCTTTCCCTTGGAAGACCCAGCTTTTGACGATCGAGTCAAGGGCGTCCAAGCGGGATCGGGCCTATTCATCAGGAAAGGGCTTTGACATTTGATCGTTCCGATGCCAGTTTGTTTAATCTACAAACTCGATAGGAAAACATGAGATACGGAGCGGTCCGAACATGGCGGAAATCAGTAAATCGAAGCATGATCTGTTCGTTGTCCTCGGACTTCTTCTGCTCTTGGTTGGCTTTGCGCCAACATTCTATCTAAAGCCTGTCTTCGGCGCCGGGAAGCCGTTAACGCTGTTGGTGCTTGCACATGGCGTGACGACGACAGCCTGGATCGCTGTTTTCGTCCACCAATATTTTACGGCGAGCAGGGGATCGCTGGCGCGACACAAATTCGTTGGCGTATTAGGCGCGACCCTTTTCGGCTTGGTCATCGCATTATCCATCGTCACCGCGGTGGTCCGGGTCACATCGGCGGACCCTAAATTATCCGGGATCTCGCCCTTGACCGGTCTGGCCTATCCGTTTTGGGTTCTCGTCGAGGTTGTGATTTTCGGTGCGGCGGCTTTCGCCTCAATCCGTCGTCGCGAATGGCATCGTCAATTTCAACTGGCCGCCTTCTTTTCCTTGATCGCGCCAGCGACCGCGCGTGCGTTGCGATTTGTCATTTCAGCGGGGCCAGGAGTCACGTACGGTTCGTTGCTGATTTCTCTCTTGCTCTACGCCGGCGCGACCAGCTTTAAAGACGATCACTCGGGAAAATTGTCGCGGGCGGCCTTGGTCATCGTCGGTGTTCAGCTTGTGGCGCCCGTACTGCTTTTCCTGAGTTTAGAAGGCGCGCCCCTGTGGCTTCAGTTCGCTTCCGCCCTCACGGGATATCCGTTGTAGCCGCCTGAAATCGTCCGCGGTCAGCTGGGGAAGGTCCGTTGAAAAAGGGAAGTTCATGGAATGACGCTTGGCCCCCCCCTTCTTTTCGCCGTCGACCCGACCGGTACGCTTGTCAGCAATCCTCGCCCACGCTTGAAGTCGGAAAAGAAAAACCGACCGCCGCCGCCGCTCCCGCCGCGGCGAAAGACAAAACCCTCATCCCTCCGTATAGCGGCGGCGACCGTGCGCCGCTTACGCTTGGCGGCGACGTGAAGCGCGAGGAAATCGTCGGCGACCGCCTTGAAGATCCGCGCCTCGCGCGGGGCGAGGCGCCGGCGTAACGCGCTAAAGAGCGCGCGAGGCCGAGTAAGGCCGAGTCTCGCAATCGCATTGCGCTCTTTGACACTTTGGACGCAAGGACTTCCGGCTTTCGAAAGTGTGCGCGAACGCACGACGCGCGAACAAATTACATGGTTCCCTTGGTTTCGCTCGATATCAAGAACCAAGGGGTCAACATCGTGAAACCTTGTCGAAGGCAACTCGCCGCCGGCGCCCCGCTTCCGACCGCAAACGCCGGCGCGCGCCCAAAATGGATCCCGGTCGACGACGACAATGCAAATGTCGCGACGGCGCTGGCCCGCTGAGATGGCTGAAGAAGACTCCTCGGACAACAGATCAACACAGCGCGGTTGACCCGCGCTCAAACGAGGCGGAGCGATGACATCCTCTCGACTTCAAGCGGAACCCACGACCGAAGCGGAATATTTGGACGGCATCGATCGCCGCTTTCCCTATCACGACGAAGCGGGATGGCGGGCGGCGATCGATCTCGGGATCAGTATTTCACCCAATGCCGGCTTCGCGGCTCTGGACGAGCTTTCTCGACCCTCGCGAAGCTCTGCGGCGCCCGAGTCGCAACGAAAGCGGATGCTCGCCTATTGGAGAGCGCGAATGAAACATCCGCTGACGCGCATTCTCGCTCGCTGCGCCGCGCTCCGGATCGATGGCAAACTGCTTAAGCCCCGAGAAGCAAAGGGTATAATGGGGCTTATCGCGGATTACGACGGGCTTGACGCCGCCCTCGAGGTGGTGTTGAGCGTCGCCGATTCGGCCTCCCTCATCGACATTATGGTCGACGACATCATCATCCGGTGGCGAGAAGATCAACCGGCCGGCGATGAAGCGCGATATAAGCAACAGCGTCCAGCCCGTCGCGACTGAATTTCCAGCGATCGCCATCGAGGAAGGTCTGATAACCCGAATCAGGCGGCGTCCGAATGCTCGAACAAAAGACCTGGTCCCGGCCAAGAGAATGACGCTCCGTAAGATTCGGGCGGCCGTCAACTTTGATTCCGATAATTCGCTCGAGCCTGAAAACATGATGCGAAAAATGCCGGGGTCTTTTGCTTGCTCGGCTTTTGCGTGGCCAATTCGTGGACATGCTCAATTTCACCGCGAAGAAATGAGCGGCGCCTCGGACTATTTGTCTCATTCGCGCCGGACGCGGGGGAAGGAAGGGGGATCGGCGCATCTATCGAAGGCTTTGGGGTCGCTCCAAACCACGGGTCTGACCAGGGTGAAGGATCGAGCCCGCGAACAAGACGGAATTCGACGCGGATTGGGCGCCTATGGTCAGATTGCTCGGGAAACGTTCTCTTCGCCCAGCCTTTCAACTCCGGGCCTGGCGCGAGTGTGACATATCCGCAACAGCGGACGGGAATTTAGACTACCAAGCTTATAGAACCCATATTGAAGATAGACCATGACGTTTTTTCTCCCTAATAGGAAAACTTGTGGCGCGGCTCGTGAGAGGGGTCGCGAAGAGGGTTTTCGTGGCTGCAAAGCCACGATTCCATTGGGGGGAGGAAGCGGATGAAGACGAAGTTTTGGGCTAGGGAGGCATCGCTTTTGGCCTTGTCGCTCGTCGTTTTCTCGGCGTCGGCGGCGCCGGCGCTGGCGGACGACACGGCCGAGGAGATTCGTCTTCTCAAGGCGCAGATCAAACAGATCGCGCCGTTGACGCAGCGCTTGAAGCAACTCGAGGAAAAAGTCGCCAAGCAGGAGCGCGAGAAAAAGGAACTGCGCGCTCAGGCTCGCGGCGCCGCCGGCGGCGGCGGCAACACGGGCCTTGTCACGAAAGACGGCCCCGAACGTCCGCCGCTTCCGTTCTTTGTCGATCTGAGCCACGGCCTCACGATCGAATCGCTGGACCACTCGGACAGCATACACTTGGGCGGCCGCGTCTTCGTCGATGGCGGCGGGTCGACCATGCCCGAGAAGGGTCTTTCCGAGACAGCGAACCTCGCCCAGGCGCGTCTTCAGGTCGAAGGCCGGCTGCGCAGCATTTGGGAATATAAGTTCCAGTATGATTTCGTTGGCGGAAGCAACGCCGCCACGGTGGGCGCGGTCGGCGGCATCCGAGACGCCTATATCGCGCTGAAATATCCCGGCTTCAGGCCGCCGTTCCTCGAAAATCCGATCGAAATTCAGATCGGCAACTTCTATCTGCCGCACGGAATGGAACGAACGGAATCCAAGAACTATATTGACTTCATCGAGCGCTCGCTGATGTCCGACACCTTCGGCGCCGCGCGTCACGTCGGCGCCGCCGTGCTCGAACATGGGGCCAACTGGACCTTCAAGGCCGCCTTGTCCTCCACGAGCGTGGAAGACGCGGCGCTGAAGCCTGCGGCGGAGATTCCCGTGCCCACGTGGGTCACCTCGAAAGCGGGTTGGGTCGCGACCGGCGGAAGCCAGTATTACGACATTACCGCCCGCGCCACTTACGCGCCGATCTGGTCCGAGGATCGCCTGCTTCACTTTGGCGCCTCCGGACGCTATCACCGTCCCGGTTCCTCCACGGCGGGCAATGACGACCGCGTGCTGACCCCTGGCGCCAATACCAACATCGAGAGCAATATCCTAAAGGAAAACCTGCTCGGCACGCCCGATCTCTCCTGCGGGGCCTATGGATTCTCCGGCAATGGGGCGGTCGCGGGCAAATGCGTGAACAGCATGCTCGGATTCGCTGGCGAAGCCGCCGCCGTCTATGGTCCGGTGTCGGTTCAGGCGGAGTATATGAATGCTCAATACAACCGCAACCCGAATAGAATTCTACTCGCCAACACCGCCGGACTGCTCTCCCCGGGCGGCTCTTCGCTTGACTACGACGGCTATTATGTTTCCGGCATGGTGTTCCTGACCGGAGAATCGAAAGCCGCGTCCTATCAGGTCGACAACAACTCCAACGGCGGCAGCTTCCGCCAGATTCAGATCAAGCATCCGCTGAGCGCGGGTGGTTGGGGCGCCTTCGCGCTCACGGCCCGCTATAGCGAGGTCAATCTGAACAGCGGTCCCTATCAGGGCAGCAGCTTCTTCAACGCGATCGCCCTCGCGCCGACGCAAGCCGGCAAGAACGCCATATATAATTCCAGCGTTCTCGGCGGACGCGAGGAAGACGTGACGGTCGGCCTCAACTGGTATGCTGAACCGGGCGTGCGCGTCATTGCGAACTGGACCAGGGTGATGGCCCTCTCGGCGCCGTCAAGCGCGCCGTTCTATAACGGAGCGCATCCGAACACCTTCCTTGTGCGCACGCAGGTGGACTGGTAAGCGCCTCCTCCGCCTAAGCGAGGTGGGTTAGAAGCCGCGATTTGGCCGCCGTCATCGTGGGTCTATCGATCCTAGGCCGCGCCGTAGATCCGAACTCGCTCGGAGTTACGGCGCGCGCGCCAAACCGAGAAGCAATTCGCCGACGGCGAGCTGGCTGCCGCGGCAGCGAGCCTGTCTGGCAACGAAACAAGGGAGCGATCACAATGAAAATCGGATACGCTGTTCTCATGGCGAGTCTAATTCTGTCGGCGGTTCCCGGCGCCGCTCAGACCGCTTCCACGCATCCCTCGGCGGATCAAGCGTCGGGCATTTCCTGCGCGGATTTCCGGCAGCTTTCGAACGGGTCGTGGACTCCGGTCCGGACGGTGACCCTCGTCGCACCGCAAGGGCCCTTTACGGTGGGGCCTAGCGATACGTTCGGGATCGAAGTTGGAGGCACTCTCTATAACCTGAAGATCGCCAAGATCCTGAACGACCGGTGCCGCTGAAGCGGACCATCCGCGAAGCGGCGCCGCTCCGCGGCGAGACGTTAGCTCGCGATTTAAAGATATGGGCGCGCGGATCGACTCCAGGATCGCGCGCCGATCGCTTGGCGCGACACGACAAGGGCGATCGGCGCGCCGTATTCATCGATTGATGGAAAGGCCCATGACCTCCAGCGCATCCTGAAGTTCGGGCCGCTTGCGCTCCACGGCGGTCTCGCCCGCCTGGATCGCCTCCTCCGCGCGCTCGAACTCGAGCAGGCCGATGTGGCCGACGCGCGGCGTGATGTGAACGTCGGGCGGATCGCCGGCCAAGCGCGAGCGGGTCAAACGGTCCTGCATGATGCTGAGCGAGGTGGTCATCACGCCGAAGATGTTTGGCTTGTCGCCTTCCTGACCGAACATGCCGCGCGTCAAGCCATCGGGAAGTGGGCTTTTGGACGCCCGGGCCTGCGCATCCAATAGCGCGGGATCGAACCCCAGGGTGACCGGCGCTGGCGAAGCGGCGCGGCGCGCCTTGCCAAGCGTGTCGGTGTTGAGATTGATCGCGATGACCAAATCCGCCCCAAGCGCCCGACAAGCCGAGACCGGCAAGGGGTCGACGAGCGCGCCATCGGCGAGCCAGCGCTTGTCTATCTCCATTGGCGGAAAAAGCCCCGGCAATGAAAAGGATGCGCGCACCGCTTCGGCGAGATCTCCGGTTTGCAGCCAAACTTCGTGTCCGGTCACGAGATCGGTCGCGACAGCGATGAATGGAACGTGGAGATCCTCGATGCGTAGCGGCCCAAGCAATCGTCGCAGTTCCGCGATGATCTTCGCGCCCTTGATCACGCCGCCGCGGCCCAGATTAAGATCGAGATAGCCGAGAACCTTGCGCCTGTTGAGCGCGAGAGCCCATTTCTCGAGCCAATCGAGCTGGTGGGCGAGATAGCATCCGCCGACCAGAGCGCCGGCGGAGCAACCCGCCACGATGTCGAAGGGAACGCCGATACGCGTCAAGGCGCGAACGGCGCCGATATGCGCCCACCCCCTGGCGACGCCGCTGCTCAACGCAAGCCCCACCTTGCGGCGACCCGCCAAACCGGCTGAACGACCGATCGCCATAAAGCGCTTCCCCTTCAAATTCGCGATCGCGCGAACGATCCCCGTTTTCACGGCCCGCGCTAGAGTCTTTCCGATTTAGATTAAACCCGAAAGGCTCTAGATTCCTATATTTCGTCGTGCTTTCCGAGGCAAAACCGACGTCCACTTTCGCCGAAAGCACTAAGGCGCGACTTCGACTCCAAATGGCCTCGTCGGCGGCGCGTTCCTTCAATGGACTTGCATTGCGACGATGGCGAGGTCGTCGCCCAACGGCTCTTCGCCGCAAAAAGCGCGCACCTCCGAAAGCAAGCGTTTGATCAGCGCCTCGGGCGGCAGCGCTCTATAAGTGTTGAACGACGCGCACAGCCGCTCGAAGCCAAAGAATTCGCCTCGCGCATTTTGCGCGTCGATCACGCCATCCGTGTAGAGAAGCAAAGTGTCGCCGCTGGAGAGCTCCACGCTCTTCTCTTCGAAATCGACAATTGGCTGGACGCCGAGAACCAAGCCCTCCGCGTCCAACGGCGCGCATTCGAGGCGTCCGCATCGCAATAGCAACGCCCAGTTGTGACCCGCGTTCGCATATTTCAGGACGCGGTTTTCCGGACTGAATTTCATGTAAAACATGGTGATGAACAACTCGGCCTTGTTCAAATCGTCGTAAAGCAGTTCGCTTAAATCCCGCAATATCCGGGCGGGACCAACCGGAGACGACTCGGTCCTGCGCGTCTCGGCGCGGAGCGTGCTGCGCACCGCGGTCATGATGAGCGCCGCGCCGACGCTATGCCCTGAAACATCCGCGATCACGAGATCGATGGCGCCGCCATTACGGAAGAAATCAAAATAATCGCCGCCCACATGAGTGGCGGGAACGCAGATTCCGGCGAGTTCCGCATGAGGCGAGCGAAGCGGCGCGTCCGGCAAAAGCGAAAGCTGGATATGCTTTGCTATCTCCAATTCGCGTCGACTCTCGTCGGCCTTGCGTCGTTCCGTAACGTCGGTGTGAATGCCGATATAATGCGTGATCTTGCCGCTTTCGTCGACCACTGGAGAAATCAGCAGTTCGTTCCAAAATGGCGCGCCTCCCTTTCGATAGTTCCTCAACGTCAGCTCACAGTCTCGCCCGGCCGCGATCGCCTCGCGGATTTGTTCCAGAGCCGCGACATCGGTTTCCGGACCTCGCAAAAGACGCATGCTCTTGCCGAGCAGCTCCTCGCGCGTGTAGCCGGTCATGCGGCAGAGCGCCGGGTTGACATAGATATTAGGATTCCCTGGCGCCCTTCCGTCGCCAATCGCGATGCCCACATGAACGGACTCGATCGCGCGGTCGCGCAGGCGTAGCGCATCCAAGAAGGCCTTGCGCGCGGTGATATCGTGATCCACGCCCCGCCATTTCACGAGCCTCCCCCGGTCGTCGAAAATCGGCGCGCCGCTCGATTCCGTGTAAACTTCTCTGCCATCCTTACGACGGTATTTGTTCACCAACCGAGCGAAGGGTCGGAGGCGATCCGGCGAAATGCCCGCGGCCGTCATTGGCGACGGCGACGTTTCACCATCGCCGATCTGCAAATCGAGATAATTCCGTCCCAAAATCTCCTCGGGCTCGAAGGCGAGAATGTCTCGCACCGCGCCGCTGCTGTATATGTAGCGCCCCGAAGGATCTTGCTCCCAAAGCCATTCGCCGGTCATTTCGGCCACATGGCGAAAGCGGGCTTCGCTTTCGATAAGCGCTTCCTTGTCGCGCTTCAGCTCGGTGATGTCCTGCTGGATCGCCAGATAATGCGTGATTTCGCCTCGCGCGTCGCGCAAGGGCGTGATGGTTTCCTGAGCCCAATAGGTTTCCCCGTTCTTCTTCCGATCCTCGATTTCGCCGCGCCACTCGCGGCCGCTCTGGATCGTTTCCCAAAGGCGCTCGTACTGATCGCGAGCGGTGTGATTCGAACGCAACAAACTCGGAGTCCGGCAAATGAGTTCGCTGGCCGCGTAGCCCGTCAATCGCGTGAAACTATTGTTCACATATTCGATGACGCCGGCCTTGTTGGAAATAAGGACCGCCGTGGGGCTTTGATCCACCGCGAACGATAAGGTCAGAAGTCGTTGTTCGGCCTCCTTGCGCTTGGTCAAATCATGGGTGACGCCAACAAACAGACGGCGCCCATCCAACCACAATTCGCCGATCGAGAGATAAATCGGGAAGATCGAACCATCCTTGCGTCGCGCGACCACCTCTCGCCCGACGCCGATGATTTTTTTTTCGCCCGTGGCGAGATAGCTTGCGAGATAACCGTCATGCGCTTCCCGAAAAGGAGAGGGCATTAACAGTTTCACATTCCGCCCAAACACTTCGTCCTGACGATAGCCGAACAACCGCTCGGCCCCCGCGTTGAACAACTGGATCTGGCCCGCCTCGTCGATCAGAATGAGACCATCGGTGACTGTGTCGAAAATGGCGTCTAGCTTTTCCTTGATCTCCACGACAGTGAGATCCAAGCCTCGACGCCCCACGCGCCGGCGCAGTTTCAACAATGTCGAGCCGTCCCCATCGCCAGCCAGTCGCCACCGGGCGAAGGCGGCGTCCAGCACGCCGCCATCCTTGCGATGGAAACGTCCATATTTCCATCGGGACGTCGGATCGCACGCTCCATCTTCGACTTCCACGTCGGACAGAAAGCAGCGCCCCACGAGCTCGTCCTGTGTGTAGCCTGTCAGTTCCTCCGCCGCCTTATTCATGCAACGGAGAGCGCCTCGCTCATCCAATAGGCAAAGGCCGCTGTCAAAGCAGTCCAAAACCGATCGCAGAGGGGGCGATTCGCACAAAGTCGGGGCTCCTTTTCCCTGGCCGGCGCGCGATGTCGCGCGATGTCCTTCCTTGACGGGAAATAGAGCCGGCGAGAGAGACCGCCAGTAGGTCGAGCGACCGCGCGGCCTGAAAACGCGAACGATGCGCCGGCGATCGACGTCCGTTCTCCCGCCAGGCCGAATTGCGTCAATGGAGGCCGCTCGCGGCGCCACATGAGTCGATAAGCGAGTCAAGTTCGCCCGCGAGCGCCGCGAACGGCGTAAGCGTGAGCGAGGGAACCTCGATTAATTCAGTGCGTAAACGCAGGAAGCGCGCAAGGCGCGCATCGAGGAAAAGCTCCCGAAAGAAGGCGGCGGGATCACGGGACTTCGTTCGCAACGCCATTCGGACGAGGCGCGCCGCGCCGGAACGAAATTGATCGCCAAGAGCGGCTTGCAGTCGACGCTCCCATGGATCTCGCGCCTTTACATCGGAAGCAAGCGCCGCGACTTCACGCAATCCCAACAAGCCGAGAAATTCGTCGAACAGCTTTGCGACGGCGCCCAGCTTCTCTTGCGACTCGCGAACCAAATCCACCAAAATCGGAAAGTCCCGCAAGCGATCCAGGAACAGCAGACGCGAGGCTTCCGGAGCCGCCGAGGCCAATACCGTGAACTCCGGGCTTTCGCCGAGGTAATCGAGATATTCGTCCAAATCGGCGCGCCACTTTTGGATGACGCCGGGATCTGGCGTCAATCGTCGGCCATGTTCCCACGCCCAACGGCACAGGAACGCCAAGGCGTCTTCCAGTTGCAGCAAGAGCTCGTAGGCGCGATCCGTCGTCATCTGGCCTTCCAGCCCCCGAACGGCGTCGCGCCACCGGTCTCCTCGCAGAATTTGATCGAATGAAAGATAAAGACTCACCGCCTCGCGCGCGCGCATCGGATCGAGATCGTCGATCCCGACAAGAAAACTCGCGCCAGCCTGATCGATCACCTTGTTGCAAATCTCCGTCACGGCGATTTCTCGACCGAGAAGATGATCTCGCAGACGATCCGCGTAGCGCGCGCGGGCCTTCGCCGGAAAATAACGCGAGACGAAGTCCCCGGTCCATTCCCCGTCGGGCCAGGGCGGCGCCTCCAGCAGCGCGCGCTTCAACGCCAGCTTGGCGAATGCCGTCAGCACGGCCAATTCGGGTCGCGTAAGCCCAGCGCCCACGCGGCTCAACGCCTCCCGGCGCGAAGGAAAGAACGCCACATCGCGATCGAGCAGCGCCGCGTTCTCGAGCTGATCGGCCAAATTCAGGAAGGGCTCGATATTGTCGAGGCATCGCTTTCGATCCAATGACAAGGACAGGCTCTGACGATAATTATTGTCCAACACCATGTCGCAAACTTCGTCGCTCGCCTCGATAAGAAAGCGATTGCGTTCGTCGTCGTTCACCGGGACGCCCTTGGCGCTAGCCGATGGCGACAAGAGAATCTTGAGATTGACTTCGTGATCGGAGAGGTCGACTCCGCCGGAATTATCGACCGCGTCGGTATTGATGCGACCGCCTCTCAGCGCGTATTCGATCCGCGCCCTTTGGGTGAAGGCGAGATTGGCTCCCTCGCCCACGACCTTGGCTTTCACTTGGGTCGCGTCGACGCGGGCGCCGTCATTGGCGCGGTCGCCCACGACTTCGTCGCTTTCAGAACTCGCTTTGACATAAGCTCCGACGCCGCCCATCCACAAGAGATCGACCGGCGCCGATAGAAGAAGCCGAATCAGTTCTTCGCCATCCGCCGATCGGTTGCGCGCGCCGAGCCATGCGCGAATTTCCGGACTCAAGGCGATGTCCTTGGCGCCGCGCCGGAACACGCCCCCTCCGGAAGAAATTAGCCCCGGATCGTAATTGGCCCAGGTCGCTCCCGGCGTTTCGAAAAGCCGCCTTCGCTCCGCGAGAGCGGCCTGCCGGTTCGGATTCGGATCGAGAAAGATATGTTCCCCGTCGAAGGCCCCGAGCAGCCGTATATTGCTCGACAACAGCATTCCATTGCCGAACACGTCGCCTTCCATGCCGCCAACGCCGACCACGGAGAAAGGTTCGACATCGATGTCGACGCCCAATTCCCGAAAGTGCCGCCTGACGCAGACAAAGGCTCCGCGCGCCGTGATCCCGAGGCGCTTGTGATGAAAGCCGTGCGAGCCGCCCGTCGCGAAGCTGTCGCCGAGCCAAAAGCCATATTGAGCCGCGATCTCATTCGCCAAATCCGAAAAGCCCGCGGTGCCCTTGTCGGCAGCGACGACAAGATAAGGATCGGGGTCATCGTGGAAAACGAGTTTCGGCGAGCGC
>Ga0181533_1006011_pt1 | contig 11246 bp, 7 predicted proteins | sample PEATcosm2014_Bin_45_FD_119772 | JGI IMG/M metagenome (GOLD analysis project Ga0181533, IMG submission 119772) | Peatland microbial communities from MTU Mesocosm Facility, Houghton, MI, USA - PEATcosm2014_Bin11_60_metaG | ecosystem: Environmental > Terrestrial > Soil > Wetlands > Peat | place...
ACACCCCACAGGAATTCGCATTGGGCATGATCCACACTGCATTCGCCGCGCTCATGTATCTCATGCTTGCCTACATTTGCATCTTTCTCTTTCGCAAGTCCTCTCCGGAAAGGCCCTTCACGCGCCGCAAGCGGGACAGGAATCGCATCTACGCGGCCAGCGGCCTCATCATGGTTGCCTGCATGATCGCAATGGTAGGACTCACCATCCGGTCGATGATTGAGCGGCGTCACCCCAGCCCTTGGCTCTTCTGGTGCGAAGCGTTGGCGAATTGCGCTTTCGGTATTGCCTGGCTGACCAAGGGCGAAGGGTTCATGCGCGACAAGCGGCACGACCACGGTCATGCCGTTGCGCACCACGCGACAGTTCATTCATCCTGAAGCGCCGGCGCACCCCGATCGGCATCTCTCAGGGGCAAAGCCCCCGCATTTGTTTTGCGGCACTTTCGGCACCCTTCGACTACGCTCAGGGCGGGCTAAAAGTCGCGCTCTGATACAAAGCCGGCTTTTGAAACACGCTCTACGTCAATCGCGCAAAACGCCGTGAAACCTCAGGGAAATCGACGCCGCTGACGAACCAGCAAACGGCCCCACAGGCGACTGCGAGAAGCATGGAACTTGTGCTGATCGGCGTGAATGCATTCATCGCCGGACTTGGGATGGTGGTGAACACGGCTCCCAGCACAAACGTGAAGGCGGCAATCCACTGATACATGTGCAGGCCGCGCCACACCGCTGTCTGTGGTTCGCCGCGGTAGGCTTCCTCGGCAAAGCGGCCGGCCCCGGAGAGCAGAAAATAGATTCCGCAAATCATGGTGCAGGACGCATGCACCGCCAGCAGGCGCAGCAGCGCCGCGCCGACCAGGAAGTTCCAGAGAATCGAGTACACCGGCGTGGCGTGGATCGGAACACCGGTGAGTTGCGCGAGACGGCAGACGCGCGAACGCGGATGTGTGTAGCGGATTCCCGATGCGCCCGTGGTAGCGCGCCCGTGGCAGCAACCCTGCACCAGGCAGCGGAAGCGGCCGGCCGCCTGAATCCATGGCCCGGCCACAGCGAACGCGGCCAGTGCGGTCCAATAGTTAACGCCGAGAAAGACAGCGGGAACGGTGCCGATCATGGCGCCAATCACTCCTCCATAGAATCCCATCGGCCGCAGCAGCGAAGGCGAACCCTCCACCCATTGCGCCCAAAGCACTGCGCCGATGATGGCGCCGAAGAAGATGCCGGCTGCGACGACGGCTCCGTCGCGTCCCACGAGGGACTCGATGATCAGCACGCCGATGAGCGCCGCCGCGCCTGCATAAGCGCCATGAATGATGATGCGCACCGGGCCGATGCGCCACTCCTTCCACGAGTTCGCAATGCGCTCGGCACATTGCAGGATCCACGCCCAGATCCGGTCGATGCGAGCGATCGCGATGTAGGCAATCACCCCGGCAACCACGTCGAGCAGGGAGTGCATGCCGGTGGTGATGCAGCTCAGGCAAACCAGCACCGCCCAGGTCCACCACAGACGTTTCTTCCACTTGCTGCCTTCGCCGAGCGCCGACGCCGCAATCAGGGCCCACACCACGTGAAACGAGGGAAACGCCGCGATTCCCGAGAACGGCGTTCTCTCCATTTGCAACATGGTTCCGAGGAGACCGGCCGGCTGAAACGGACGCGGTGGCACAAAGGTGGGAAGCAGCAGATACAACGGAAAGATAACTGCCATGGCCCTGAGGCCGCGCAGGGCGAACCGTCGCAGCGCAAAGCCCGACGTGGCAAGCAGCGGAGCCAACAACACGACAAGATAGGTACTGGCATAAATGACTTCTGTCTGCTCAATCACCGGCAAACGCATTTCGAACGGCAGCCAGGTGCTCACCGCGCCCAGCGGTCTTCCCAGCACGCCGAGCAACTCGTAGATCGCGAGCCAGGGCAACAGGACGACGAGGTAGACGCGGATGCGTTCCACAATCGAGGGCTTGCCGGCCGCGGCTTGCGGCAGCCAGCACGAAACGGCAGGAGCGCCAAAGCGTTTCCGCAGGTCCGGCAGCTCGTAGCCAAGCACCAACGCAGAGCAGGCCAGCGCCGCGGCAGGCGTCACCAGCCACAGGCCGCTCGCCGATCCTGAATAGATGGCGACACCCGCACAGGCAATCACGAATCCTGCATAGATGGGATGTGGAACCACGGCGTAAATGTTGTGATCGACGAATCGCGGAGGAGGGAACGCGTTCATCGGCAGTCCGCCGCCATCGCGCCATAGCGATACCATCGCGGCGAGCGTCATCGCGACTCCGATTCCCGCCAGGCATGCGCCGAAGCCCGGAGAGTGCAACGCGGGAAGATGAACCGCAGGTCGCGCGGCATGCGCCCACGCCGCAAGAGCTGCGGGCACGGCAACGACAAACGCGAATCCGTACAATGCTTTTGCCAGGTGAGCGCGCGTGAAAGTTTTCAATCGGGGCTCCAATCCACCGTCTCGTGAATGACCCAACCGCGGCTTTGATGACCGGGAGTCTCCAGGACTCCCCGGCTCCTCCACTTCTTTTCCTCAACATTGAAAAGGGAATGGGGAAAGACTCTGCTCAATGCGGGCGCTGCCGGCAGCACCGTTGCGCCGAGCCGCCCGGCGCGCAGCGCAAGAGGTTCTTCCATGCGCAGTTTTCCTCCGCCCCAAACGACCTCGGTGGTTGCGATGGATGCGTCCACGTAGCTTGCGCCGTTGTGGACCACCAGGCTCATTGCATAATGACCCTTCCAGTCGATCCAGGTCAGCGCGTCGGGGGCGAGCGCATCGCGGTCTGAAACAAAACGGCCCCATTGCAAATGCCGCAAGGGCAGTTGCCAGGGAGGCAAGGTCAGCGTGAGGCATTCGGCGTATCCCGCACCCGCCAGCTTTTTCTCTCCGACGCTCAGGAAAACCGAGGCAGCCGGTTGCAGGCAGCTCCAGATCACGGAACCGGATTCGCATGCATACACGGTGCGCTCAACCGGCGCGGCACGCGCCGTCCATTGTCCCTGAAGCCCAAATTGTTGCGACGCGACAAGGATCTGTTGCTCTTCACGGCGAATCTTTGCGCCATGCATCGACGACGCAGAGCTGCCGGTGGCGCCATCCGCGCAGACCAGGTTGCTGTATGCCAGGCGGATGCCACGCCAGCGCACGCGAGCGCTGTAAAGGATCGCCACCTCTCCCGCATCGCTGACGCAATCCAAGTACCACTTGACGAGAGAGAAGTGTGCCGAGGCAGCCAAACCCAGCCTCCGTGCTTCGCAGGATAGGAGAAGTTGGAACGCCTGATTATATAGCCATGCTGACTTGCGGAAGCCTTTGCAACAACGAAATGAACAGCCGGAATTCGCGGATCGGTTGTGAGGCGAAAGCAGGCGGTGGATCACAAACGGGTGCCAGGGGCCGTGGTACACTTCGACAAGTAAACGCTTTCTCGGCACCTGCGCAGCGAATTCTGCCGCCTTTGCGGCTACGGCGCACGGACCGCGGCAGGGAGAAGATCGTTCCCGTGCGGACCGAACTTTGCCGCTTGACAGGTTCCCGAGTAAAGCAATTTACTTAGTGCGAACGTCCGAAGCCTCCGCGGACGCATTCTCGCCCTTTCAGGGGACGCTCATGTTCGGTTTGCTTACTGCTTCCATCGCCGCCGGTTCGCCGGGATTCCTGCCAGCCTTGCTCCTTTTCAACACCGAGCCGCTGGCGCATCTGCGCACGCTCGACGTGGTCGTGATCTGTCTCTACTTCGCCATGGTGCTCTGGATCGGCTTCTATCTGAAGGGCCGCTCCAACACCAGCGAAGAGTTTTTCATGGCCGGCCGCGAGATGACCGCCTGGATTGCCGGACTGAGCTTTGTGAGCGCCAACCTTGGATCGCTCGAACTGATGGGTTGGGCCGGATCGGCCTACCAATACGGCATTCTGGCCACGCACTGGTACTGGATCGGCGCCATCCCCGCCATGCTCTTCCTGGGCCTGATGATGATGCCGTTCTACTACGTGTGCAAGACGCATTCGGTGCCCGGCTATCTGAACCTGCGCTACGGCGAGCACGCGCGGAGCGTGGCCGCCTTCGCCTTCGCCGTGGAAATGATCCTGATGAGCGGCGTGAACATGTTTGCCATGGCCGTGGTGATGAAAGTGGTGCTGGGATGGGATCTGAACTTCTCCATCATCGTTTCGTCGCTGGCCGTGGCCGCGTACGTGGGACTGGGCGGGCTGCGCTCAGCCATCTTCAACGAGGTGCTGCAATTCGTGCTCATCTGGGGCGGAGCGCTGCTGGTGCCCATCCTGGGCCTCATACAGGCGGGCGGGGTCAGCGGCCTGAAGACCAAGATCATGCAAAACCTGCAGACCATGAGTTCCACGGTTGCGCCCGACAGCTACTTCCATCTGTGGCGCGACACGGGCACCTTTGCCGCCAACCCCATGGGTGTGCACTGGACGGGCATCGTCTTCGGCCTCGGCTTTGTGATCAGCTTCGGCTACTGGACCACGGACTTTCTGGTGGTGCAGCGCGTGCTGGCCGCGCACAATTTGCGCGCCGCGCGCATGGCGCCCATCATCGGCTCGTTCTTCAAAATGGCAGTTCCGTTCATCGTGATTCTGCCCGGACTGCTGGGCCTGGTGCTGTTGCAGAATCCCGACGGCAGCCACCGCCAGTTGGTGGGCGAGGATGTTGTCGCCGCCTGCACGCGGGCAACCGCCGGCGGAGTGGAGAATCCCACCGCTTGTTCGGCGGCGATGGCCAAGACCAGTCTCTCGGCCGATAATCAGCAGAAGGTTCTGAGCGGCGCGCCCGATTCCGAGCTGCACACCTACAACCAGGCACTGCCGCTGATGATGGTGCGCTACATGGGGCCCGGCCTGCTCGGCCTCGGCATCACGGCGCTGATTGCGGGCTTTATGAGCGGCATGGCCGGCAACGTAAGCGCCTTCTCCACGGTGTGGACCTACGACATCTACAAGCCGCTGATCCACAAGACCGGCAGCGACAGCCACTATGTTCTGGTGGGACGATTATCGATCCTCATTGGCGTGATTGTGTCGATCGGCGCCGCGTACCTGGTGCAGCAGTTCCACGGCATCATGGATTACGTGCAGGCGCTGTTCAGTATTTTTGTCGCGCCGCTGCTGGCGACGATTTTGTTCGGCATGTTCTGGAAGCGCGCCACGCGGCTGGCCGGCTTCCTGGGCCTGCTGACGGGCATCCTCTTCTCGGCGAGCCTGTTCATGTGGGTCAAGTTCAATCCCGCGGCGTTGGCGACGGTAGCGCTTTCGCCCGACGCCAAGCCGATGGCCGAAAACGTGTTCCGCGCCTTGTGGGCGTTTCTGTTTACCGCCATCGTGATCATGGTCACGAGTATGCTGACCAAGCCGCGGCCGGTGGCGGAGCTGGAGGGGCTGGTGTACGGCGCAACGAAACTGCCGGCCGAGGAACCGGCGCCGTGGTACAAGCGGGAGTGGACCTGGGCGATCGTCGCGGTCATCATTTTTGCCGTACTCAACATCATTTTCTGGTAAGGGGTTTGTATCAGGGCGCGACTTAAGTCGCGCCATAGGGGAGCAAAAACTCGTTGGGGCTTTTAGCCCCCGGAAAAAATGCTCCTGAGACGTTCTTTAGAGAAGGGAATGAATTATGCGTGGTGCGGGAATTCCGATCTGGTTTTTCATTGGCGTGCTGCTGGTCGTCTATGGCGCGATGATCTTTGGCTATGGCGTCGTGGAGTGGACCACGGGAAATTATCCGGCGGGCGTGCAGCTGACCCAGTTGCATACGCCGGTGTGGTGGGGCGGGTTGCTTACCGCTCTGGGCGTGTTGTACGTCGTCAAGTTTCGTCCCGGCCGCGCGAGCAAGTAAGCGCTTTGGCACGGAATTGAGTTTTACGCAGGACCAACGATTCAAGGAGCAACAACATGGCAGCGCAACGCAAAATGACATTTGGAATTATCGTGGGCAATCGCGGCTTTTTCCCGCATCACCTGGCCAAAACCGGGCGGGAAGAAATCATCGCAGTGCTTGAGGCGGCGGGCGCGCGGCCCATCGTGCTCGGCCCTGAAGAGTCGCACTACGGCGCGGTGGAAACTTACACCGAGGCCGAACGCTGTGCCGAGCTCTTCAAGAAACACGCCGAAGAGATCGACGGCATCATCATCACGCTGCCCAACTTCGGCGAAGAGCGCGGCATCGTCGACGCCATCCGCCTGTCGGGATTGAAGGTGCCGGTGCTGGTGCAGGCCACGCCCGACCGCGCCGATACCATGACCATCGCCAACCGCCGCGATAGCTTTTGCGGCAAGATGAGCTGTTGCAACAACCTGATGCAGTACGGCATTCCCTATTCGCTGACCACGCTGCACACAGAATCGCTGGCGTCGGCAGAATTCAAGGCCGATCTGGAATGGTTCTCGCAGGTTTGCCGCATCGTGAAGGGCTTGAAGAATCTTCGCATCGGCGCCATCGGCGCGCGCCCCACGGCCTTCAACACCGTGCGCTACTCCGAGCGCATCTTCGAAACCAGCGGCATCACCATCGAGACCATTGACCTCTCGGAAATCTTCGGCCGCATCAACAAAATGAAGGACACCGACGACGCGGCGCAGGCCAAGCTTGCGGCCATCAAGAGCTACGTGACGACATCGGGCATCGCCGATGCGGCGCTGCTCAAAATGGCCAAGCTGGGAGCGGTGATCGACGGCTGGATGAAGCAAACTCACGTGACGATCAGCGCCGTGCAGTGCTGGACCTCGATGGAAGAGTTCTTCGGCGTGGTGCCGTGCACCATCATGAGCATGATGTCGAACGATCTGATTCCCTCGGCCTGCGAGGTCGACGTACCCGGCACGCTCAGCATGTATATGATGGCGCTGGCCTCGGGCACGCCTTCGGCGCTGCTCGATTGGAATAATAATTACGGAACCGACCCCAACAAGTGCGTCTGCTTCCACTGCTCGAACCTGCCCAAGCACTTCTTCAAGGACGTGCGCATGGATTACCAGGAGATCATTGCGGGCACGGTGGGCAAGGAAAACACCTTCGGCACCTGCGTGGGCCGCGTGAAGTCCGGCGTGATGAGTTTTGCGCGCTTCTCCACCGACGACCGGCGCGGCGTGGTGCGCGGCTACACGGGCGCGGGACGCTTCACCGACGATCCTCTTGAAACGTTTGGTGGCGCGGGCGTGGCGGAGATTCCCGAGTTGCAGAAGCTGCTCAAGTACATTTGCCGCGAGGGATTCGAGCACCACGTAGCCGCCAACTTCAGCGACGTGTCCAAGGCCGTGCACGAATCCGCGCGCTATCTGGGATGGGAGAGCCACTATCATCCCACGCTGGAAGACTGAGCGGTTGGTTGAAAACACTTCGCCGCAGATCAGGCAAACAGAGAAGGCCCCGCGAGGGGCCTTTTCGCTGACTCGGCCAATCAGCCGGGGGCCGATTAACTTCGCTCCTCGCCCTCCGCCGGTTCGATCGTCAACCGCGCCGCCAGCACTACGATTGCGGCCCAGAGTACGTCTGCGCCCAGCAGGTGCAGAATCTGGAGCCAGACGGGCGCAAGAAACGCCACGTCGAGAATGCCCAGCACGTATTGCAGGGCGAGCAGGATCAGCACCAGCGCCGAAAGCGCGCGGTTATCCCAGTGCGAGCGGCGCTGCGCGGCGCGCACCAGCAGCCAGATGAGGAAGACGCTGGCCAGAAACGCCACGGTGGGATGCGTCCAGCGCCAGCGCACCAGCCATTCGCTGGCGGAAGAGAAGTCCTGCGCGAATGCGGCGCCCAGCGAGCTCGGCGGGAACAGGGTGTCGCCCAGCGCGGCCAGCGATCCGGTGACGCCGACCACGAGCACGATCACCACCGATGCAATGCCCACAAACGGCGCGGTCATGCGAACTTTCTCGCGTAAATAACCGGCATGACGGCCGAGAAAGTGCGCGGTAAGCGCGAGCGCGGCCAGCAAGAGCAGCGTGTTGGTGAGGTGCAGCGCAAGATAAGGCGCGCGCAATGGCGAGCGGCTCTGCGCGGTCAGCCCCAGCTTGACCAGAAAGGCTCCGAGGGCGGCTTCGATCACGGTGAAAGCCACCGCGGCCACGGCGGCCGCACGCGCCAGATGCCCGCGCACGGTGCCGGCCAGGGTCCACACCAGCAGCGCGACCACCGAGAAGAAGGAAATGCCGCTGGTGATGCGATGCGTGAACTCGATCATGGTGTCGATGCGCGGCGAGTGCTGCATGACCGTGCCGTTGCAGAGCGGCCAATGGTTGCCGCAGCCGGCGCCGGAACCGCTGGCGCGCACCAGCCCGCCCCACAGAATGACGGCGATGAAATACACCAGCACGCCCCACGCAAAGCGCTGCAATGCGGGCGAAGGAAGGCGATGAGTGTGCACAGGAACGGCAGCCGCAGACATAGGATCACTCCGCAATGAACCCACCAGTGTAGAACAACGGCGCGTCGCGAGGATCATAGCGACGCTTTACTCGCCCAGCAGCCGCACCACGTGGTTCACGATGATCAGGTCTTCGAGCGGCGGAATCACGCGCACCGTCACCGGCGAATTTTCTTGGGAGATTACGGCTGCGCCGCGCACGTTGTTGCGCTCGGCGTCGAGCACGATGCCCAGCGCGCCCAGTCCTGCGCAGATTTCGGCGCGCGAGGCGATGTCGTTCTCGCCGATGCCGCCGGTAAACACCAGCATGTCAAGGCCGTTCAGCTCCGCGACATAACTGCCGATCCAGCGTGCAATGGTCCAGCAGAATTTGTCCACGGCGAGCCGCGCCTTGGCGTTGCCGGCCGCGATCGCTTCGCGCAGATCGCGCATGTCGTTGGAGAGTTCGCTCACGCCCAGCAGGCCAGACTTTTTGCTGATTACGTTTTCAAGCTGCTCCGCGGCGTCGGCAGTGTTGGGAGCGGTTTTCGCAATCTGCTTGAGAATGAAGATGAGTACGCCGGGATCGATATCGCCAGTGCGTGAGCCGCTGATGATGCCGCCGGTCGGCGTCAGGCCCATCGAAGTGTCGAGGCACTGGCCTTGCAGAATGGCCGTGATCGATGCGCCGTTGCCAAGGTGCGCGACGATGAGCTTCTCTGGCACGTTGGGCTCGAGTTGATACACGATCGATTCGTAGGAGATGCCGTGATAGCCGTAGCGCCGCACGCCCATGTCGGCATACTCCGTGGGAATGGGCATGCGCGTGGCGACTTCTGGCATGGTGCGATGGAAGTAGGTGTCGAGGATGGCGAAGTTGGGGATGCCGGGAAACAGGCGCAGCGCCTCGCGCATGATGTAGACGGCGATAGGCGTGTGCAGCGGCGCAAGAGCCTCGTAGCTCTCGATTTCGTCGATGAGTTGGGGCGTAATGAGCTGGTTCTCGCGGACCGTCGGTCCTCCGCACACCGTGCGATGCCCGATGGCAGCCGGGATCGGAAACTCGCCGGAGTGCAGCGCATCGGCCACCAGCTTGAATGCCACCGAACGGCTGGGCACGGGCGGCGTTTGATCCACCAGCTTCTTGCCATCGGCATCCTTGATCCAGAACTTGCCGAGGTCGGTGCCGATGCCGTCGACCGCGCCCTCAAAGAGCCTTGTCCGTTCGCCGTTGCCGGCTTCGTACACTGAAAACTTGATGGAAGAAGAACCGCTATTTAGAACTAAGACCGGCAATGAAGACATGAACCATCAAACCTTTCGAAGTAAGCTGACGAAAATAGCGAGTCAGCAAGTTAGCAAGTCAGCGAGTCAGCACGTGGGCCGCTGTGGTTTCCCACCCTTTCGGTCGCCGCGGCGACCGAAAGGATGGGGCACGGAACAAATGGGCGAGCTAGTTTTTCTCCCGCCAGTGCCAATCCTTGATTTCCGGCAAGTCGTCGCCGTTTTCAGAGACGTACAACTTGTGCCGCTGAATCTGCTCGGAGTACCACTGCTCGGCCGCGCCGATCTTCGGCGCCAGCCTGGGCACGCGGTGGATGACGTCGAGCGCGAGCTGGAAGCGATCGATGTTGTTGAGCACGCACATGTCAAAAGGAGTGGTGGTGGTGCCTTCCTCCTTGTATCCGCGCACATGCAGGTTGTCGTGGTTGTGCCGCCGGTAGGTGAGCCGATGGACGCACAACGGATAGCCGTGAAAATTGAAAATCGTGGGCACGCCGGGCGGGAAGATCTGGTTGTACTGTTCGTCGGGCAGTCCGTGCGGATGCTCCGACTGCGGTTGCAGCGCCATCAGATCCACGACATTGACCACGCGGATGCGGAGATCGGGAATGCGTTCGCGCAAAAGCATGACCGCGGCAAGAGTCTCCATGGTGGGCACGTCGCCGCAGCAGGCCATCACCACATCGGGGTTGCCGCCGTCGTTTGACGCCCACGGCCATATTCCTAAACCGATGGTGCAATGCGCAATGGCTTCGTCGATCGAGAGCCACTGCGGCGCGGGTTGCTTGCCGGCCACGATCAGGTTGATGTAATTGCGGCTGCGCAGGCAGTGATCGGACACCGAGAGCAGAGTGTTGGCGTCGGGCGGCAGGTAAATGCGCACCACGTCGGCCTTCTTGTTCAAAAGGTGATCGATGAAGCCCGGATCCTGATGCGAAAAGCCGTTATGGTCCTGCCGCCACACCAGCGAGCTGAGCAGGTAGTTGAGCGATGCGATGGGCTTGCGCCAGGGAATTTCGCGCGTGGTCTTCAGCCACTTGGCGTGCTGGTTCACCATGGAATCGATGATGTGGATGAAGGCCTCGTAGCAGTTGAAGAACCCGTGGCGGCCGGTGAGCAAATAGCCTTCGAGCCAACCCTGGCATAGGTGCTCGCTCAACACTTCCATCACGCGCCCGGAGGGCGACAAATTTTCATCCACGGGCAGGGTTTGCGCCATCCATCGTTTGCCGGTTCCGGTGATGACGTCGTCGAGGCGGTTCGAAGCCGTTTCATCGGGACCGAAGACGCGGAAGTTCTTCTGCTCCATGTTGGCTTGCATCACGGCGTGCAGCAGAGCCCCAAGAATGCGCGTCGATTCCGCGTCGTGCTGGCCGCGGCCCTCGATCTTCACGGCGAAGTCGCGGAAGTTGGGGACGATGAGCGGCTGCAGCAGCAATCCCCCGTTGGCGTGCGCGTTCATGCCCATGCGCAGGCGGCCCTTTGGTGCGATCTCGGCCAGGTCGGCGCGCAGCCGGCCCTTGTCGTCGAACAACTCCTCGGGCTTGTAGCTGCGCATCCACTCTTCCAGTTGGCGCAGGTGCTCGGGCTTCTCGCGCA
>Ga0181533_1006016_pt1 | contig 11239 bp, 9 predicted proteins | sample PEATcosm2014_Bin_45_FD_119772 | JGI IMG/M metagenome (GOLD analysis project Ga0181533, IMG submission 119772) | Peatland microbial communities from MTU Mesocosm Facility, Houghton, MI, USA - PEATcosm2014_Bin11_60_metaG | ecosystem: Environmental > Terrestrial > Soil > Wetlands > Peat | place...
AAACGGTCCTTTTCCGCCCTAGCGGTGTCAATCTTCGGGCTTGCTTGTGCGGCGTACCATCGTACGCCTCCGCGCAACCCCTCGATTTCCTTGCTAGGACGAAAAATCCCTCGTTTCCGAATTTGAAACCAGTAGTGTCTCATCCGGAGTTTCCGGATGGACACTATTTAACAGTTGTTATGCCCCTGGGGATGGTTGCAAAAAAACGCACTATCGATCATCATTGCGTAAGGGCAGCTGATAGGGGCTTTCACCTTGCAGTTGTATAGATATCCATAAAACAGCCGGTTGTTTTGTGTTAAAGGGTCTGAAAAAGCGTAAAGCGAAGACATGTACAACCTCCTATTGTATTATTGCTATACCCCTTATTGGATAATGGCATCAAAACCGAATATCAATTCGCTCCGGTCATGGTTCAATTCTATTCCGACTTCTCTCCCGGCAAGTCGTGTACCGTCCGAAAAAGTCAAAAAAGTAAAAAAATTGAATCTCCAGTTGCCTTGCGGTTTTGTATCCACGCGGATAGCGATGCTACCTCCGCGAAGGTCGGCCTTTTCGCTCGCGTTTATAACTGCCAGATCAAACGGTCCGCTTTCGCTATGCTCCTCAAAGGGACCGAAATCATTACAGGCAAATGCCGCAACCACCTCATTATCATCCCGGACAGTGATGGTGATAGGGGTATCGGCGTTCTTCCCTGCGCCATTTGTGTAAAACTTTATACTGCAGTTTTTCAAAGTCGCCATCCATGTTTCTCCTTTGCAAAGAGTGGTGATTCTGACATCCTTTTCAACTTGTCATTTTTACCCATCGCCGGCAAACTTCCGTATCCCAAAACCGCCGCGATGAGGATGGCCGCTGACAGACTGAAAGGCGGCAGGGCCGGCACTGCTGTAGCTGCGGCAACCGCAAAAGTTGCAATGACGGTATGGATTGCCGTGACATTACTGATGCTGTAAGTGAAGGTGCCGGCTGGGCCTTCTAATGCAGAGACATTTACTCCATTGTCTGTCAAACCGGTCAGGGTGTAACCCGGGTCAGGGGTGATGGTGAAGGTGACGCTTCCGCCGTAGGGAACCGTGGTATCGCTCGATGTGATAGTGCCACCTGCGCCGTTTACAACTGAAGCCGTCATTGTAAATGCCTGTATTATTGTCAGGTTAACCGTAGCGGTGTGAGTTGCGCCGCCGCCGACAGCGGTGATCGTCACGGGAAAGGTGCCTACCGTTGCCGACGCACCAGCCGTGAACGTCAGCGTGGAACTGCCTGAACCGGGCGCTGCGATAGTGGCAGGGCTGAAGCTTACGGTCGCGCCGGCCGGGAGGCCGGAGACGGACAGCGCTATGGCATTGTTGAAGTTGCCCGAGACGACAGTTGTGATGGTGGATGCGCCTGATGACCCCTGGGCGACGGAGAGAGAAACAGGGGAGGGCAAAATGGTGAAATCCGGGACCCAGTTGTTTACCAGTGCATTGGCGTCCACCGAACCGAGGCCGGTGGCGAGATCGTAGCCGGTTGTGCTGGAGTAGCCGGTCACGCCGGGAACGCTGTTATTGCCCGATGTTATGTCATGAAAAACCGTTGCGCCGCCGGCTCCGTACTGGGCGGCAGCGAGTTGGTAGAAGCGGGTATTGGCGTTGCCCTGGCGCTGGCCGGTCTTCTGCACGATCAGCGCCATGAGTCCCGCGAAAGAGGGGGACGATGCGGAGGTTCCTCCTATGGCATACAGAGCGCCCTGGGTCTCTACCAGGTAGCCGTCATGACCGGCCGCGCTAAGAGAAACGTCGGGGAGGTCGCGCTTACCGTCGGCCGGAACCCCCGAGGATACCTGCCAGGCCGGTTTGCTGTAATACGAGGATACGCCGCCGCCAGTGGACCATAGGCCGGAGCCGCCGGAAACGCTGCCGCTCTCGTTCCAGGCTATTTCAGGGATGTAGCTGATGACGGAGGTGTCCCCGGTCCCGTTGCCGGTGTTCCAATAGCTGCCGGAGCCTTCGTTGAACTCGGTCCCTCCCACTGCAACATTGTAAGACGTGGAGGCCAGACCGTTTACCGCCGCACCCGAACCGCTGCTGTCGCTGCCGGCGTTGCACCCCGCGGCGCCGGAATCGCCCGAGGAGACGAAAGACGTGATCCCTTGTGTAGCTGCCTGTTGCCACAGGTTGTTGTAGAAAGTCCTTTCGGTATGGCCCAACTGCGATTCGCACTCGCCGAAGCTGGTGCTCATCACCGGCGCCAGGTTGTTGTTGACGATGTACTGGGCGGAGAGGTCCACCCCATCCGTGGAACCGGTGGACTCGGAGACGACGAATATGATTGTCGCATTTATTGCCACGGCGCCCGACCATTCCACATCAAGGTCGGCTTCGTTATCTTCGTCGCCACCCAAGTCGCCGGGGTCCGTGCCGTTCACTATCACCACGGGAGGATTGGCGGGAAGCGCCATTAGACTGCGAAAGGTGCTCCAGTTGGTGCTGGAAGGGTGAGTACGGCCGACAATGGCGATGCTTTGGCCGCTGCCGTCGATTCCGGTGCTGTACAGGGCGTTGACATTGTAGAGGGTCGCGAAATCGCCCGGCGCCAGATAATGGCTGTTGCCGAAGGTGGCGTCGGGCGCCGGGCTCTCCGGCTTCAGTGGGAGGAGGCCGTTATTCATCGTTTTGCGGGGGAAGTTGTGCAGGGAAACTATGCCGCCCACCAGGTCGGAGAGCCCCCGCGGAATTGCCGGATCATTGGCGTTCGCGTGGCGGAGTTGACCGTTGACGTTGTAGTTGCGAATCTTGACATGAAAGGCTCGCTCGACAAAGGAAACCGGGCCGGAAAAATTGATCCATGTGCCGCCCCTGGCAACTTCCTCGACGGTGAATCCATGGGAGGTCAGCCAGCCGGTTACGGCCTTGATATCCTCGGGGCCGGGAGCGAAGCGCTTTCTGAATTCCTCCGGGGTAAGCCAGTGTTGGTAATTTGGAGAGGCCGGATCGTGCAGTTCGGCCAGGTACCTCTCCAACGCGGCGCTTTTTTCAGGGGCAAGCTGAAGCGAAAGTATCATCCGCTCCATTAGCAGTGACGGTGCCGTTGCCCCCGTTTCGAACTCGGGGCGGGCAAGCGGATGAACGTTATTCCGCAGGATCACGGTGTCATCGTCATCGACTGTGCGAAGCCGGTCCGCAGAGACAGACGTTGCAAGGAATAAGGTCAACATTCCGGCGAACGTCAAGATTCCAAGGATGATTCGTTTGCCGGGATACCAGTTCATTCGCCTCGAATGGTGGCTCTTGGTTGCCCTCATCATGGCCATCTCCTTGGATAAACGTTGAGAAAACAGGGCCGGAGATTTCCCCCCGGACCGGCGCCATGCCATAAAGCGAAAAAAAGATAGGCTGATTATCCGTTTCGGGTATTCCGATGCATTTGAAGCCAGCAAAGATTATGTATCATACTTATATTGCGGATACGTTAACGGAGTGAAAAGATTTGGAGAAGTGTTCATCTGATTCAAAATGGATTGCAGGTCTTTATCTGCCGAGCCTTTTATGGGATTTACTTTTTCGAGACCTTTGCGAAACCGTAACCCAACTGCAACAAGGAGTTGGTATCGTACAGGCAGATTAAGGCTATGAAGCGATCCGGCAAATGTGAGTGACCTATTCCGATAAAAGGTGGTGACCATTCTGTACTGCCCCATATTTAGACAATACGGACATCACGGCAGGTCGAAACAATGCGGAAAATGCGCGTCATTGACCGGATTATCGCGCATGAATAAAACCACGGATTAAAGGAGAACACACCGATGAAGAAATTCTTTACCATGTTTGTCTTTGTATTACTCATCCCGGCAACTCAGGTTTTTGCCACGCCGGTTCCCAAGTTAGGCGCAGTTGACCTCCAGCGCGCCGTCAAGGAGTGCAGGGAGGGTGTTGCCGCCCGGACTGACCTGCAAAGGAAAATCGAAAAGTTCAATGCCGAGCTCAAGGTCATGCAGGTCGACTATCAGAGAATGAGCAGCGAATTGGAAAAGGATGGCGGTAAGCTTTCGGCTGACAGGCGCGCCGAAAAAGAGGCAGCACTCCAAAAGAAAGGGCGCGAGTTGCAGAACCGCCAGCGCGAGGCCCAGGAGGAAGTCAAGCAGATGGAATCCGACTACCTGAAGAAACTTGTAAACAGGCTGGGAGTCGTCATGGCGAGTATAGGAGACGAAGGGAAATTCACCGCTATTCTGGATCGCAATAACGGACTGTTTTACGCAGGCAAGGAGATAGACATCACCTCCTTGCTGATTCAACGGGCTGATGATGAATTCGCCAGGATGCGTGGGAAAAATGAATAGCGATGCGCTTGATACATTCTCAAAAAGTCCGAAATGTTATCCTAGCCTGCTTGCGTATCAAAGCAATTATTTGAAATTAATAAGTTACTAAAGAGTGCATAAATAATTCGCCATCAATTCCGGCGAAACCCTGAAATTAGGCTGCGTACAGGTATTACATGTCAAATTGGAAATGTACTCTTTAGTACGTTACCAGCTAATTGATTTGAAATAGTTACGAATTCCGTTTCTTTGCTTCGGAGATTGTTCCTCCCAAAGTTGCTCATAGCCAATATCCTTACGGGTGCAATGTGTCCATGGCCCCTTCTCAAACCCATCCGCCCCCAGGAACGTGTTGCCACCGGGCCGAAGAGACCGGGTATCACAGAAATGGAGTAGTATCTCTTCCGGTGCAGATCCGGAACAATCCAGAAGATCTCCACGCTTTAATACCCCTAGAACGCCATTGTTTACCCCCTCAAGAGTTGTGCTTCAAGAAACTTGACAAATCGGCGGAACGAAGCTTATTTTAACATTAGTGCATGTTTATTATCTTATTCAGCGAGGTAAGAACATGAATGAAATAGTTGAATACCTAGACAATATCGGACATGCTCTCGGTATAGGCGGATTTGAGGGCGTGATCGGGGCTTTTGTAATCATCCTGGCGGCCCTTGTAATCGTAGTCCATTCTTTCTCTCTGTTGAGAAGAACCGGAAATGCAAATAGTCAGCGTGACGGGCACATCCTCAATCCTCTGGAATGGATGGAGGATCCCGAAAAGACGATCGGGTGGGATCATAGATCTAAAGCCATGAGTCCAAGCTGGGCAAATTCAATTGGCAATTGCTATCACAACATCAAATATCGCAAAGACGCTTAAATTGAAAAAGCCATTACTTAACCTGACGGAAAGCGTGATATCATCTCATTTCGAGTCCGTATTGCCGCTTCCGGGAAGATAACGCCGGACCAGTACACAGCTCTTGGTGCGGGTATCGCCTCCTTTGTTGCCGAAGCGACAGTAGTTATGCCCCGCGGGAACATTCAAGGAACATTCACATCTGCCGTGACCCCAAAGATGACATGCTCATTGCGTACTGCCTGGAAGCAAAGGCTGTAATTCTTCTGACCGGTGACAAGGATTTGCTGAGCATATCCGATGCACCGCCAGGATTGGAAATCCTGCGGCCAAAGGAGTTTTTGCTACGCACCTGAATCGTATGGAATCGAGGTCAATGATTGGAAGGAGCCTACCTTGAATAAAATCGGACGCAACGATCCCTGTCCGTGCGGCAGCAAGCTGAAATACAAGAAGTGCTGCCGGGCAAAGGATGAGCATTTCGAGTCAAGCCGCCGGGATGAGGAGCGGGCGGTGCAGACGGCTCTCTCCTGGCTGGACGAGCGGTATCCCGAAGAAGTCGGCGCTATAGTTCATTATGATTTCATGGGTGAACCCGATGAGGAGAGAATGGATGCCATCGATGCGCTCCCTCCGCGTCTGGAGCAGGCCATGTCCATAAACATCGGAGAATGGCTGCTCGCTGATGCGGAACTGGATATAGGTGGCAAAGATGTCAAGGCGCATGATCTGGTCCTCGGGAAGGGTGGGCCGATTCTGTCCGCTCATGGCAGGGAGTGGCTTCAGGAGTTGAGAAAACGCCCCTTGTCGCTGTATGAGGTGAGAGAGGTAATAAAGGACCAGGGCCTGATCCTGGCCGATATGCTTCACCCCGAAAACCCGCCTGTACGGATCAGGGAAAGGACCGCAACCGGTTTTCTTGTCCAGTGGGACACCTTTGGCGCCCGTCTGGTCTGGCAGGATGACAGCTTTGTCATGAGCGGCGCGGTGTATCCCATGGAGAGGGAGACGGCCCTTGCCTGTCTTGCGGAAATCAAGAGCGAAATCGAGCATGAAGAGGGTGATCCCGCGCTGGAGCGCTACATAACAACAAGCACCATCATTGACTACTGGCTTGATTCCATCCTGGTCACAAAACCGCTTCCGGAGCTGGTGGACGCCTCAACCGGGGATAAAATCGCCCTGACCACCGATCATTATCTGGTGACGGACTGGAAGGAAGTGGAACGGGTTTTCGAGGCACAGGATGATGTTGACGGGGAGCGGGACGAAGGCTGGAACCGGTTTGTTGAACTGGAGGATGGCAGGTGCCGTTCCCTCGCATCATTGATGCCGAAAGGAGCGGATACTCTGGAGGTTTTTTGCCGGACACCCAAACTGGCCGACGAGGCGCGAGAGTGGTTGGAAGATATTGCCGGCGGCGCTATCACCTACAAAATCCGGGAAGTCGTCGATCCCCGTTCGGAAAAGGCGCGGAACGCAGCTAAGCCTTTGCCCGAGCCCGATATTCCAAAGGATATGCAGCGCCAGATCATCCTCCAGTACCTAGCCAAACACTATGAAACCTGGCCGGAGATTTCTCTCCCGGCGCTTCAAGGGAAATCCCCTCTTGAGGCGGTAACAGACAAAAGGCTGCGTCCGGCGGTCATCGAGCTGCTCAAATCCATAGACCAGCTTGAGGCACGTCGTATTGATCAGACCGGCGGCGAACCGTTTGACGTTTCATTCCTCTGGGAACGATTGGGGTTGAAGCGGTAATAACTGACAGACGGAATGGATTTCTTGTATCGTGTAGCCCGCGGTCATAAAAAATGAGAAAAAAATACGATTTCAGCGGATCCAAACCAAACCTCCATGCGAGAAAGCTCAAACGTCAGGGAACAATTCGCATATACGAAGAGGCTTTTGAATATTTCACGACTTGGCAATCAGCTGCTTTGGCAATGCAATCCGAGCTCGGTAACTGACGACTATTCATGACCACTGCTGTCATTACGTAGGTTGACCTATGTTAACATTTATTTAGGCATCCCACAAATATTGTAACATGCCGTAAATTATGGCATAACTGTAATATGAATTACTGTAATACCCCCCAGGTATACCCCCTAAAATTCGGCTCTTCATCTTTTCCATCCAGTAACAATAATACCAGTCTCAATCTGTCATTTGAAGTCAAAAAGGTGGTTAGGGCAAATCCGTCAGATGGGGTGACGGTGGCTTTTCATGGGTGACCATAGGTATCGCTTGACTTTTGATAACGTTATGAGTAAATTTACTCAACATATTGAGTAATTCACAGAGGACGAGGGAAAATGTACCAGCGCACGTTATACCACACACTCACTGATCGCTTACGAGAGCCACGCCGGTTCATCCAGGTCCTTGCCGGGCCGCGCCAGGTGGGAAAGACTACCACCGTCAGGCAGGTTCTTAAGAACCTGGGGATACCGTTCCATTATGCCTCGGCTGACGAGCCACTTTTGCACAGCCACACCTGGATCGAGCAACAGTGGGAAATCGGTAAATTGCGAACTAAGACTGCTGGAGGTAATACCGACGCTATCCTTGTCATGGACGAGATACAGAAGATCCTCCACTGGTCGGACCTGGTGAAACTCCACTGGGATGAGGATAGCGCCGGTGGCACCCCTCTCAAGGTAGTGCTCCTTGGATCTGCGCCGCTATTAATTCAGCAAGGCCTAACCGAAAGCCTGGCAGGAAGGTTTGAGATCGTCCCGGCAACCCACTGGTGGTACAAGGAGATGAGCGAAGCCTTCGGATGGAATCTGGAGCAGTACATCTACCATGGTGGCTACCCTGGCGCCGCACCCCTGATCGGCGACCGACAGCGGTGGTCCCGCTATATCATCGATTCGCTGGTCGAGACCACCATCTCTCGCGACATCCTTCTCATGACCCGAGTTGACAAGCCGGCACTCCTGCGCCGCCTATTCCAACTCGCATGTGACTACTCGGGACAGATCCTTTCTTTCACTAAGATGATTGGCCAGTTGCAGGACGCCGGCAACACCACTACTCTTGCCCACTATCTGGATCTCCTCGCCGGGGCTGGGATGGTTACCGGCATCGCCAAGTTTGCAGGTCAGAAAGTCCGGCAGCGCGGTTCAAGTCCCAAGTTGCAGGTGCTCAACACGGCGCTCCTTACCGCCCATTCCCATCTCTCCTTCGAGGCGGCCCAGCAAGAGCGCGACTTCTGGGGAAGGCTCGTGGAATCGGCGGTAGGCGCTCATATCCTTAACGGCACAACTGCTACGAACATTGAGGTCTTTTACTGGCGGGAGGGAAACCAGGAGGTAGATTTCGTCCTTCGTTCGGGTCGGACAATAACAGCCATCGAGGTCAAGAGCGGCCGACATCGAAACACACTGCCGGGGATGGAGGCATTCGCCAAGGCGTTTAAGCCGCAGCATCAACTCCTGATCGGCGGTCAAGGAATTCCGCTGGAGGAGTTTTTCCGTACCCCAGTTACGCAATTTCTTCAATAGGTCTTGGCAAACGCAAAATGACAAGCCAAGGAAAAGGCAGGTGAGAGTCGGTTCTTGGTGGTTATATACGGATTTAATCAGATTCTAACTTCCTTAATCTCAACCATAACGAAGGAAACTGCATTCCCACGAGTGCACGATGCTCCTGTACTCAGGACCACCGAAATTGAAATATATTTTCCCAAGATTTGGAAGCTGCCTGCCAATATTGACATCACTCCTTAGTTAGAACTCCAGTATCTCCAGTCTCTGGTTCGTGACATCCTGTTGGATGGCAGTGTTTCGAATGTTCCACGATTCTCAATCTGTGATTGATGGCACTGTCCAATCTGCCAATATCTACAAGAAGGCCATATGCCTTTTTAATCCCTCTCAAAGCATCATCCAAATCGTACCCGACGGCTTCGATATCAGGTTCCTCAGTGACTTTGGCAATATACCTTATATGTGCAGCGTCCCATTCAATTAAAACTGAAGGGTGTATTGTCGGGTAATTGTTGTATAAAGGCTTTTTGGGCGGCTCTCCGCCATACATTTTGAAATAGATCACGGGGAAGTCCCGTCGCAGCGCTTCATGGGCCTCTGTCGGATTTCCTTCCTCGGGCAACTTCCTGAGAAAATCTGCCGTTTCGTCCGGATCGAATTTCCACCCCAGGCACCACCGGGCGAAGCAGCACCCGGATGCAACGGAAAAGTTGAAGGAAAGAGTATTAATAGGAAAGATCGTAAACAGATGTTCAGGTCAATCGTGATCATAATTGCAGAGTCACCCCACTATTTTCGCTGCATCGACTGTCCAGGCATAATACTGGTAGGTGTATCAAGAAATTACTTGCCGCCGCAATCAAAAGATTTATGTTGCTTCAGAAATATAGCTATTGTATAATTGCTACAGAATGACTTGCAGCTAAAAAAGAGAGGGAATTATGTCCCAGACCGCTCGAGCGCCAAAGACCATCGATAAGCAGAATCCACGTAAACGTCCACTCGAACACTTAAGTGCCAAGAAGACCGCTCCCGTGTCCCGCTCAGCCGATAAAGCGGCTGTAATCTCCAAAGCGGTAGTAAACGCGGCAGAACTCCTTGGCTTGTCACAGGCCAGGCTCGCTCAGGTCCTCGGCGTAAGCACGTCCACTATTTCGCGGCTCCATACGGGTTCTTACCTGCTTTCCCCGGAGAAGAAGGAATGGGAGTTCGCCGTGCTCCTTGTCAGGCTGTTCCGCTCGCTCGATGCTATAGTCGGCGGCATCGCAGAGGACGCCAAGCGCTGGCTCAACAGCAACAACCACGCACTGTCCGACAAAAAGCCGGCAGAACTCATACTCTCTGCGGAGGGAATTGTCCGTGTCGTCAATTACCTGGACGCCAGACGCGGTATCGTCTGAGGCCCGGAATCGCTCCGAAACCATCTGGAGAATTGTCGAGTCGCAGCATACCGCTTCAACCATGAAACTCGTCGACACCCTCGCCGAGCAGGATCTCCTCGAGGAGATAATAGAAGAGAGCAAGCCCCCTGTGCCTCATGAAGCAAGGGACTTGGACTATCTACTGGCAACTCCTTTCCGCTATGTTCCCTTTCAACCCGGCTCCAGGTTCCGCTCACCCTCCGATCCGGGTGTATTCTACGGGGCTGAGTCGGTGCGCACCGCCGCTGCCGAGGTCGGATACTGGCGGTGGATATTTCTCCTGGAAACGGAAGGCCTCGATCGCCTTGGCCCGGCGTCTCATACTGCCTTCAGTGTCCCGATCAGCGCCAGTGCAGTAGATCTCCGTACTCCCCCCTTCGACAGAAGCTCTGCCGACTGGACCAATCCCCATGAGTATGGAGCCACCCAGGCCTTCGCCCGAATTGCCCGTGAAGCGGGGATCGAGGCTATCTTTTACCTTTCCGTAAGGGCCCCGGAACAATCGTGGTGCGCTGCTCTCCTGACCGCCAAGGCCTTTGCTTCAAAGCGTCCCGACAAGGAAACACAGACCTGGCATCTTCTGGTAACACGGGACGAGGCGATATGGCGGCGGGAAGCAGGAGCGACCTTTTCCTTCCTGACTTCACACTGGATGTGATCCCTATGTGTTGCCGCTTCGCATTCCAGATTCCCATTAAAGCGAGGAGTTATGGCTAAGATCGGGCGCAATTCTCCGTGTCCCTGCGGCAGCGGAGGAAAATACAAACGATGCTGAGAGAAGAAGAAAGCCGAAATGAAGGCTGGAACCCTTCCGCCAGGGCGTTCTATTGCCGAGGGTCATCTTACCGCTGCAAGACAGGCTCAAATCGTTGGAGATGGAAGTCCTCAGGAATTCGCCTTGTCGTTGCGCCACGAAGGTTACAAAAGCGTCTCGGACTTCCGCTGCGTCAAGACTGACGCGTAGGCCCAGATTACAGTGGGATTGCTCTTGCTTTTCGCGGTTGACGGTATACCAGTTACAATCGGGTTTGATGCCTATATAAGGCATTTAATAGCTATCCGGGGTGATTTAGTACCGTTCACTAACCCGCTTATTGAGCGGGTTTCTTAGTGTTTAGTTGTCCGCCATGGTATAATAAAGTCTCTTGACATC
>Ga0181533_1006017_pt1 | contig 11238 bp, 9 predicted proteins | sample PEATcosm2014_Bin_45_FD_119772 | JGI IMG/M metagenome (GOLD analysis project Ga0181533, IMG submission 119772) | Peatland microbial communities from MTU Mesocosm Facility, Houghton, MI, USA - PEATcosm2014_Bin11_60_metaG | ecosystem: Environmental > Terrestrial > Soil > Wetlands > Peat | place...
CCCGGGTCGGCCAGGTAGAGTACCTGGGAAACCAGCTCATCGACGCCGGCATCCCCATCGTCCTCCCCATCGGCGGCCACGGGGTCTTCCTCGACGCCCGGGCCATTCTGCCCCACGTGCCCCAGGACGAGCTGCCGGCGCAGGCCCTGGCGGCCGCGCTCTACGTGGAGTCCGGGGTGCGGAGCATGGAGCGAGGAGTGGTCTCCGCGGGGCGCGACCCCGCCACCGGGGAGAACCGCCACCCCAATCTGGAGCTGGTCCGCCTCACCATCCCGCGCCGCGTCTACACCCAGGCCCACATGGACGTGGTCGCCGATTCGGTGGAGGCCGTGTATAGGGAACGCGAGCAGATCGGAGGCCTCACCTTCACCTACGAGCCCGATGAGCTGCGCTTCTTCCAGGCGCGGTTCGCCCTCGCTCCCCAATCGCAAACCTGCTCATAAGGATCGACGCTTTGTCCGAGCCGAGCTTCCGCACCATCATCGAACCGTTCAGGATCAAGTCGGTCGAGCCCAGCCGCACAACGACCCGAGACGAGCGGGAGCGCTTTCTCCAAGAGGCGGGCCACAACCTCTTCCGCGTTCGTGCCCGCGACGTGCTCATCGACCTGCTGACCGACTCGGGCACCGGCGCCATGAGCGCGGAGCAATGGGCGGGTGTGATGCGCGGCGACGAGTCCTACGCTGGCTCGCCGAGCTTCTTCCGCTTCGAGGAGGCGGTGCGATCGCTGACCGGCTTCAGGCACATTATCCCGGTGCACCAGGGTCGGGCGGCCGAGAAGATCCTCTTCACCGCCGCCGCTGGACCCGGCAAGATCGTGCCCGCCAACCATCACTTCGACACCACCCGGGCCAACGTTGAGGCGGTCGGTGCCGAGGCGGTCGACCTCCCCTGCTCGGAGGCGGCCGACATCGCGACCGGCCATCCGTTCAAGGGCAACCTCGATGTCGAGCGTTTGGAGAACCTGCTCCGGCAGCGGGCAGGCGACGTCCCACTCTGCCTGGTCACGATCACCGACAATACCGGCGGGGGGCAGCCGGTGTCCCTGGAGAACCTGCGCCAGGTGCGGGCGGTCTGCGACCGCCACGGTGTACCTCTCTTCCTCGATGCCGCTCGCTTTGCCGAGAACGCCTACCTGGTCAAGCTCCGCGAGGCCGGCCAGGCCCAGCGTTCGGCGCGGGACATCGCGCGCGAGGAATTCTCGCTGGCGGACGGGGCAACCATGTCGGCGAAGAAGGACGGCCTCGCCAACATCGGAGGTTTCCTCGCACTCAACGACGACGGCCTGGCGGAGCGGGCCCGCCAGCTCCTCATCCTCACGGAAGGGTTCACCAGCTACGGCGGTCTGGCGGGCCGCGACTTGGAGGCGGTGGCACAGGGCCTCGACGAGGTGTTGGACGAGGACTACCTCCGCTACCGCGTGCGCAGCGTCGAGTACATGGGGGAGGGATTCCGCGCCGCCCGCATCCCCATCGCGGAGCCTCCCGGCGGGCACGCCATCTTCGTGGACGCCCGCGCGATGCTCACGCACATCCCGCCAGGGCAACTTCCCGCGCAGTCGCTCGCCTGCGCCTTCTACAGGGAGGGCGGGATCCGGACCGTCGAGGTGGGGACGGTCATGTTCGGGCACACGGACGCCGCAACCGGGGAGCAGGTGCCGGCTCCACAGGACCTCCTTCGCCTCGCCTTGCCCCGTCGCGTGTACACCCAGAGCCACGTCGACTACGTGGTCGAGGTCGCCGCCTGGGTGGCCGCCCACCGCGACCGCCTCACCGGATACCGGATCGTGGCGGAGCCGGCGACCCTGCGCCACTTCACGGCGACCTTCGAGCCGATCGCGGGCTGAGGATGGTAGGCGACGAGGCGTACGCCGGAAGCCGGAGCTTCTACCACCTCGTGGACGCCGCTTGGCGCCGACTTCGGTGATAACCCGGCGCGGCCTGCAGCGGGCACTCACGGGAAGATGCCGCGATCTGCCGTGGCCTCGGCAACCCGCTTGACGGCGACCGCGTACGCGCCCAGCCGGAGCGGCACCCCCAGGTCCTGCGATGCCTCCCACGACGAGTTGAAGGCCATCGTCAGGATCCGCTCAAGTCGAGCGTTGATCTCCTGCTCCTCCCAGAAGAAGGACTGGAGATCCTGGACCCACTCGAAGTAGGACACGATCACCCCTCCGGCGTTGGTGACGATGTCAGGGACCACGGTCACCCCACGCCGCAGCATGATCTCGTCGGCGTCGGGAGTGGTCGGGCCGTTGGCTCCCTCGAGGATGAGCGACGCCTGGACCCGGCCGGCGTTGCCCGCCGTGATCCGGTTCTCCAAGGCGGCGGGGACGAGCACGTCGACCGGTGCCTCGAGCAGCTCGGCGTTGCTGATCGGCTGGGTCCCCGGGAACCCGACCACTGAGCCGGTGCTCTGGGCGTGCTCGATCAGCGACGGGATGTCCAACCCCCTCTCACTGATGATGCCGCCCGCCCAGTCGGAGACCGCCCGGATGCTGAAGCCGTCGAGGGCCATCAGCCGGGCGGCGGTGCTCCCGACGTTGCCGAAGCCCTGCACCGCGACGGTGAGCCGATGCGGGTCGAGACCCAGCCGGCCGCAGGCTTGCTGGGCCACCATGGCGCAGCCGCGGCCGGTGGCGGCGTTGCGCCCCTGGCTGCCACCGACGCTGATGGGCTTGCCGGTGACCACCGCAGGGATCGAGTAGCCCTTGCTCATGGACACCGTATCCATGATCCAGGCCATCACCTGGGGGGTGGTGTTGACGTCGGGGGCGGGGATGTCCCGCTCCGATCCCATCAGCACCGAGATCTCGGTGGCGTAGCGGCGGGTGAGCCGCTCCAACTCGTCGCGGCTCAGAGCGGTGGGATCGACGACCACGCCCCCCTTCGCGCCCCCGAAGGGAATCCCCGCCACCGCGCACTTCCAGGTCATCCACATCGCCAACGCCTTGACCTCGCTCCGGGAGACCTGAGGGTGGAAGCGGATGCCGCCCTTGGCCGGGCCGCGGTTGACGTTGTGCTGGACCCGGTAGCCCTCGAAGACCCGGACCGAGCCGTCGTCCATCTTGACGGGGAAGTGGACGCTCAACTCCCGCTGTGGCTCCCGGAGAATCGCCCGCACCCCTGGCTCGAGGTGGAGGATGTCCGCCGCGGCGTCGAACTGGCGCTGCGCGTTGAGCCACGGATCGTCGATCCCCGGCGGCGCGAGGACCGTATCTACTGCCATCCTGAGTCCCTCCAGATCACTGCATGCTGTGGTCAGGAGAGCGCGTCGGCGGCGCGCAACTCCGCGGCAGTTGTCTCAGGGTAGGTGTCGTTGACCCAGGTGCCCGCGCCCAGCTCCACCCCGGCGAGGTACTTCAGCCGGTCGGGGCGTCGGTGGGGCGGGTAGAACTCGACGTGGAGGTGCGCCTCCGACTGCTCAGCATCGATGGTGGGGGCCTGGTGGACCGCCATCACGTACGGCGTCGAGAACCCGAAGTGACGATCGTAGGCGCGGGTGACCCGGAGCAGTGCTCGGCTCAGCGCCCAGCGCTCCGGGTCGCCGAGCTCAGCGATCGAGGCGGCAGGGTGCCGCGGAGAGAGGTGGACCTCATACGGCCACCGAGCCGCCTCGGGGACGAAGGCGACCACGCCCCCCTCCGTGAAGAGCCACCGAGGGCCGTCAGCCTCGAACCGGGTCAGGTCGCATTGCAGGCAACGCCCGGTGCGCTGCCGATGCTCAGCGGCGGAGCGGAGCTCCAGGTCCACGACCGGAGGCACGAAGGGCATGGCGTAGATCTGGCCGTGGGGGTGGTCGAGGGTCACGCCCATCTCCACCCCCTTGTTCTCGAATATGTAGACGTAGTCGACGTCAGGACGGGATCCGAGGGCGCGGTAGCGCTCGGCCCAGACGTCGATCAACAGACGGACGCGCTCGACCGGAAGCTCTGCCAGGGTGAGCTGGTGGTCCGGTGTGTAGACGATGACCTCGCAGCCGGTCGTCGCCGGCCGCGCAGGATGCCCGCCGATCCGATCCGGGCCAAAGGCGGGGAACCGGTTCTCGAACACGGCCACCTCGAAATCCGTGAGGGGGACCTCGGAAGGACCCCCGGGGCCGCTGGGGCAGAGCGGGCAATGCTCGGTGGGCAGGAAGGTCCGCTCGTTGCGTTCGCCGGCGTACGCGACCCACTCGCTCCGGAGGGGGGAGAATCTCAGCTCAGGCATCGGGGGGGGCTGCGACGGCGGCGCGCGGTTCCTTGCCTCTGGTCCGCGGCCCGGATCGCCGTCGGGGCCCATCCCAGCGGGCCCTGTAGGCGATCAGGTACCGCCCGTCCGGAAGCTGGTGCTCCGAACTCAGCAGCGTGAGGTCCGGGAGGGGCTCCCCGACCGGGGCCACCGCCGCGCGCCGAGCCTCAGCCACCGCTGCGACCCATCGCGAAAGAGGGGGCGCCGACCTCGGCCACCAAGACCTCCACCCCCGCCTCGCGCATCGCCTCAAGCACTCGGGGGTCGGCGCCTGAATCGGTGATCACCGTCGTCATCCGGTCAAGCGGGACGGTCTGGCACATCGTCTCGATGCCGATCTTGGTGTGGTCGGCGAGAACAACGACGCGCTCGGCGGCCGCGGCCATCGCGCGGTCCCCCCCGGCGACCAACGGGTTGGGCGTGCTCAGCCCCCGTTCGGCGGTCAGCCCGTTGCCCGAGATGAAAGTCTTGGCGACCCGAAGGGGTCGCACCGCGTCCTCGACTGCGGGTCCAACCATGGCATGGATCGACCGGCGCAGCTGGCCTCCGGTGAGCAGGACCTCCACCCCCTGAGCCGGCATCAGCGCCTCGGCGGCGAGCAGGGAGTTGGTGACCACGGTCAGCTCGGATAGGTCCACCAGCAGCCGGGCCAGGGCGAGAGTGGTGGTGCCAGGGCTCAGGATGATCGACTCTCCGGGGCGGATGAGGTCGGCGGCCAGGCGGGCGATCGCCGCCTTCTCGCTGGCAGCCCGGGTTGCCTTCTCGGTGTAGGAGGGCTCGCGGGTCAGGCCGCCAGGGAGCAGCGCCCCCCCGTGGGTCCGGACCACCAGCCCCTGATCGGCCATGATCTGGAGGTCCCGGCGCAGGGTGATCTCCGAAGCCTGGAGCAGCTCCGCCAGCTCGGCGGTCGAGGCCACCCCCCTGCTCCGGACCTGCTCCGCGATCAGTTGCCTGCGTTCAGCTGCCAGCATGGCTCTGAATGGTACCTCCTCGATCATGATAGATCAAGTCCGATCGTATCACCCGATCGGGTGATTGACAAACGCGATCGAATTTGTACTATACCCGATCCATGGCCTGCGCGCGACGCGAGAGGATTCTGCGGAGACCCGGCACCGCCGTGATCGATCCGTGGCCCCTCGACCCGACAAACGCATCGATCGGCCTGAAATGATCGTTCTTGGCTGAAGCTGGAGGGACCGGACCCATGGCCGACTCGACCCATCCCCAAGCATCGCGGCCGCTGCCGCGCCCGGAGATCACCAAGCCCCCGGGCCGGCTCGCCCGGCTCGCCGGGGCGGCCGGCATCCTGCTGGTCGGCGTACTGGCCGCCTGCGGGAGCGCCACCGGCGGCGCCTCGTCGACCACCCCGCACCGGGGGGGCAACCTGGTGATCGACACCGACACCCCGGTCAGCGATTTCGATGTCTGGAGCACCTCCGACAACGAATCGATCTGGTGCCTCGATCAGATCACCCAGGCTCTGTACGCCAACTCCTCCGATGGGAAGTCCGTCTACCCCCTGCTGGCCACCAGCTACTCACTCTCAACCAACGACCTCACCTGGACCATCCAACTCCGCCACGGCGTCCGCTTCTCCAACGGTGCCGAGATGACCTCCAAGGACGTGGTGTTCTCGATCCAGCAGGAGGCCAATCAAACCAACGACACGGGCTGGGGCTTCCTCGATGCGCAGATCGCCAGCGTGACCGCCGAGGGGTCCTACACCGTGGCGATCACCACCAAGTACCCATGGGCTCCCATGCTGGCGGACCTAGCCTTCTTCGGCAACGCCATCGTGCCCTACAACTACGGTGGCGAGACCCACGCCCAGTTCTACCAGAACCCGATCGGGACCGGCCCGTTCATGATCAGCAAGTGGGTCAAGGGTAACTACATCAAGCTGGTCCGGAACCCCCACTACTGGCAGCCGGGGCTGCCCTACCTGGACTCGCTCACCTTCCAGGCGGTAGCCGACGCCAACACCCGGGTGCTGCAGCTTCGCGGCGGCCAGGCCCAGATCATCGAAGACGTCCCGTTCAACGAGATCAAGTCGGTGGAGAGCGCCGGACAGAAGGTCGGCCTGTTCCCCTCCACTCGGATCGACTACGTGACCATGAATGAGCTCAATGCCGAGCAGGCCTACGGCATGGGCACTGATGACGCCAACACCTGGTTCACCGACCCGCATGTGCGAGCAGCGATCAGCTACGCGCTCGACACCAAGGCGATCATGAACGCGATTACCGACGGGTACGGTACGGCAGCGAGCTCGCCCCTCATGTCCAGCGTCGAGTACTACAGCCCGGTCAGCTTGGACTCGGGTAACCTGGCCATGGCCAAGCAGGAGCTCAGCGAGTCGTCCTTCCCCAACGGAGGCTTCTCGATCGACTTCATCACCACCTCGCAAGACCCCATCCAGTACTCTGTCGCCGAGATCGTCAAGCAGGATCTGGCTTCGCTCAACATCACCGTGAACCTCCGACTCCTCGACCCCTCGGCGGTGACAAGCCAGGAACAGACCTACCACTTCGGGATGCGTGAGACCTACTGGACCAATGACATCATCGACCCCGACGAGTACACCTCCTTTGTGCTCGAGGGCGGTACCGGCAGCGTCGACTTCGCGAACAACACGCACTTCGACGACCCCACTTTGGACAGTCTCATCGCCCAGTCCGAGACCACCTTCAACGCCACCCAGCGGGCTCAGCTCTATCTCAAGATCCAGCAGCTGGCTGCAGACGATGCGCCGATCATCTGGCTCGGCGACAGCCCCTATCACTACGGCTACAAGACCGACGTGCACGGCTACACGGTCTACCCCACCGGCAACGCCCACTTCGAAGACGTCTGGCTCTCCTCCTGAGGTCTGAATGGCCCGCTACCTGCTTCGCCGCCTGCTGCAGCTGATTCCGGTCGTCATCGGGATCACCCTGATCACCTTCCTGCTCCTCCATCTGGTGCCCGGTGACCCGGCACGGACCCTCCTCGGGGTCCGTGCCACACCGGCCCGGGTGGCTGCTCTCGACCGTGAGTGGGGGCTGGACCTGCCCCTGCCGGTCCAGTATGTCGACTACGTCGGACGCCTCCTGCAGGGCAACCTCGGAACCTCGATCTTCTATGAGGCGCCCGTGGGCCAGCTGGTCGCCAGTGCCCTGCCGGTCACCCTCGGGATGCTGGCCATGGGCACCATCTTCGGGATCGCGATGGCGGTGCCGCTGGCGGTGCTGGCTGCGACCCACGCGGGGCGCCCGACCGACCATGTGATCCGGGCGGTGCCACTGATCGGGCTGGGCATGCCGCCCTTCTGGGTCGGCTTCATCCTGCTCCTCGTCTTCGCCCTCACCCTGTCCCTGTTCCCGGTGGGGGGGTGGGGGGACACCCTTCCCCAGCACCTGATATCACTGGTGCTGCCCGCGCTCACCATCGCGGCGGTGATGACGCCGATCCTGGTCCGGAGCATGCGCGCCTCGCTGGTCGAGGTCCTCCGCAGCGACTTCGTCACCGCAGCCAGGGCCAGGGGGCTGTCCACGTGGCGCGTCCTCTTCCGCCATGCCCTGCGCAATACGCTGATCCCGGCGGTCAGCGTTCTCGCCGTCAACCTCGGTTACCTGCTGGGCGGCACCGTGATCATCGAGAACGTCTTCGGCCTGCCCGGGGTTGGCAACCTGCTGCTCAGCGGCATCTTCGAGCGCGACTTCGACGTCGTGCAGTCGGTGACACTGATTTACGCGCTGCTGGTGGTGATCATCAATATCGCCGCCGACCTCGCCTATGCGCGTCTCGACCCGCGGGTGGTGCTGGGACAGTGAGCGTTCCACTCGCCGTCCTCACGCCGGTCGTGGCCGCGGAGCGCCGCCGGCCTGGCATCAGTCTGCTTCACAACAAGACGCTGCTCGCCGGGATCGCACTTCTCTTCGTGATCGTGATGATGGTCGTGCTGGCACCGGTCCTGGCGCCGGCAGACCCCAATCAGCAGAACCTCTTCAATGTCCTGGCGCGGCCGGGGCCAGGGCATCTTCTCGGCACCGACGACCTCGGCCGGGACACCTGGGCACGGCTGCTCTACGGTGGGCGTGTCGACCTGATGATCGGCGTCAGCGCGGTCATCGCCCCCTTCATTCTGGGGTCCACGCTCGGGCTCCTCGCCGGTTACCTGGGCGGGTGGGTCGACGCGGTCATCATGCGGGTTCTGGAGGTGGTGGTCGCCTTCCCCTTCTACGTGCTCATCATTGCGGTCGTCTTCGCCCTGGGGGCCGGCGTCAGCTCGATCTTCATCGCCATCACCGCGGTGGGATGGGTCTCCTACTGCCGGATCGTCCGCGGCGAGGTGCTGGTCGCCAAGCGCCTGGGCTACGTCGAAGCCGCCCGGGCAGCGGGCCTCTCCACGCCCCGCATCCTGATCCGCCACCTGACTCCCAACGTTCTCACCCAGGCCCTCATCTACTCGATGAGCGACATCGTCCTCACCATTCTGGCCGTGGTCACGCTGGGCTTTCTCGGCCTGGGTGTGCAGCCGCCGACCGCGGAATGGGGGGCGATGCTGCAAGCGGGCTTCGAGAACATCCTGACCGACCCGATCCTCGGCACGGTGCCGGGGATCGCCGTGGTCATCACCGGTCTCGCGTTCTCGCTGATCGGTGACGGGCTCGCCGCCGAGTTCGGCAAGCCGTGAGCGCCCCACTCCTGCTCCGCGTGGAGCGACTCGCCGTCGCCATGCCCGGACCACGGGGCCTGTTCCCCGTGGTCGAGGATGTGAGCTTTGACCTTCCGATGGGCGGGGCCCTCGGGGTGGTGGGTGAATCCGGCTCGGGGAAGACCACGATGCTGCGTGCCATCCTGGGCCTGCTGCCCCAGGGAGGCCGAGTCACCTCGGGGCTGATCAGCTTCGATGGCGAGGATCTGCTCAGCGCGGGCGAGGGGCGGATGCGCAGGATCAGGGGGAGGCAGATCGGTGTGATCTGGCAGGACCCCCAGGCGGCCCTCGACCCGGTGATGCGGGTGGGCGAGCAGATCGCGGAGACGGCCCGTGCCCATGTGGCGGGCAGTTGGAAGATCGCTCGCGACCGGGCCAAGGAGCTGATGCGGCTGGTCGAGCTTCCCGACGTGGAGCGCACCTATCGCGCCTATCCACATCAGCTGTCCGGCGGCCAGCGGCAGCGGGTGGTCATCGCCTCGGCGATCGCCGGCGAGCCGCGGCTGGTGCTGGCCGATGAGCCCACGACCGCGCTCGATGTAACCGTGCAGGATCAGGTGCTCAGCCTTCTCGCTCGCCTGCGGCAGGAGCTGAACCTCGCCCTGCTCCTGGTCAGCCACGACCTCGCGGTGGTGGGCGAGACCTGCGACGAGGTGAGTGTGATGTACGCGGGGCGCATCGTCGAGCACGGTCCTGCCAACGGGGTCTTCTCGTCGCCTCGGCACCACTACACCGCAGGGTTGCTCGCCGCCGCTCCGCGTGTCGATCGCCCCGGGGTGCGCCCGGTCAGCATCCCCGGGACGCCGGCACTTGCGGTGGCCCAGCGGGGCTGCGCGTTCGCAGCGCGCTGCCCCGCGGTGCTGGCCAACTGCCTCGAGGTGGTGCCGCCCCTGGTCGGTCAGGGGCGCCACAGGGTCGCCTGCCACCATCCACTGGGCCGGGAACTGCCGTCGCCGGTCCCGCTAGAGGCCAAACCATGACTGAGGCCGCCCTCGACGTCCAGGACCTCACCGTCGTCTACCCGGCGCAGGGGCGGACTCGACATCCGGTCAGGGCGGTGACCGGCGTATCGCTCTCCCTCCAGCCCGGCGAGACCCTGGGGCTGGTCGGGGAGTCGGGTTGCGGGAAGAGCACCCTGGCCCGTGCCCTGGTCGGCCTGGAGCGGTCGACGGGGGACATCAGTCTTCGAGGAGACCGCCTCCTGGCCCGGCGCACCCCGGAACAGGCACGGCGGATCCAGATCATCTTCCAGGATCCCTACGCGAGCCTCAACCCGCGGCTCTCGGTGCGCAGCACCCTTGAAGAGATGGTGCGGGTGCATCGGCTTCGCCCGCGACGCGAGATTCCCCACCGGGTCGGTGAGCTGGTGGCCCTGGTGGGTCTGCCGCCGGCCAGCCTGGAGGCGAGGCCGGCTGCCCTGTCGGGCGGGCAGCGCCAGCGTGTTGCCATCGCTCGCGCTCTGGCCCTGCAGCCCGATGTGCTGGTCGCCGACGAGCCCACCACCTCGCTTGACGTCTCCGTGCAGGCGGTCATCCTCGACCTGTTCGCCCAGGTGCGCGACCAGCTCGGCCTCGCCCTGCTCCTGATCACCCACAACGTCGGCGTGGTCAGCGCCGTTTGCGACCGGGTTGCGGTGATGTATCTGGGCCGCATCGTCGAGCTGGCGCCCACCGTTGCGCTGCTCGACGACCCTCGGCACCCCTACACCCGCCGCCTGCTCGCCGCCGTTCCGCGTCTGGGGGCGCCAGCCGGGGTGAGGGCCGCACTCCAGGGCGATCCGCCCGACCCGAGTCAGGTGCCCGGCGGCTGTCCCTTCCACCCGCGCTGCCCGGACGCCACCGATCATTGCGCCACGGCTCGTCCCGAGCTCAGTGTCGGTCAGCTGGGGGCCAACGGCGCCGCCCCCCATTTCGCCGCCTGCCACTATGCATGGGCGCCCCCGGGCGCTGACAAGGGGGTGCGATGAGCCGCGCGGGTCCCTGATCGCGATGAGCACGCGGGTCACCGGGAAGTTCGATTCGCGGGCTCATTCGAGCCCTCTCGCCGAAAGGGAGGAGGACACAATGCGGAAACTCTGGCCTGGCGCCGCGATCGGCGCCGTGATCGCGTCGGCCATAAGCGGGGTGACGCTGTTGACCACGCCCACGCCGGCACTGGCGCTGGCGAACCATTTGGAGACCACCCCCACCATGGGCTGGGACGACTGGAACGCCTTCCAGTGCAACAACGATGCCGCTGATGTCGAGGCGAACGCCGAGTACATTCACACCTCGGGGCTCCAGGCGGACGGCTATAAGTATGTCATCAACG
>Ga0181533_1006018_pt1 | contig 11238 bp, 7 predicted proteins | sample PEATcosm2014_Bin_45_FD_119772 | JGI IMG/M metagenome (GOLD analysis project Ga0181533, IMG submission 119772) | Peatland microbial communities from MTU Mesocosm Facility, Houghton, MI, USA - PEATcosm2014_Bin11_60_metaG | ecosystem: Environmental > Terrestrial > Soil > Wetlands > Peat | place...
AAATCGCCCAGCGTGCTTATGAACTCTATGAAGCACGCGGTCGGGAGGACGGCCACGACCTGGAAGACTGGCTCTGCGCCGAAGCGGAGATCACGAGCCGGGCGGCAAAAAGAGCGTCAGCCTAATCTCAGCGGAGGTGATGAGCAAGCCTCAGACGGACCTGGGGCTTGCATTTCCCATTCTTCGCCTTGCGGAGTTGGCGGCGTACGCCCTTGCAAATGTTCTCGCAATCGCCCCTTGCTATGCAGCGACCGGCGTGTTGACGGGGGATGGTGCAATCGGTTCGAGCGTTGGCGTGGGATTACACGGCTTTAGTTCGGGATAGTTCGGGAAGATCGTACGCAAGATGCGGCACGCATCCTCGATGCTGACCATTCCCCTGTTATCTGGGGTGTACGTCATGGCTTTCCCTTTGACCGGCGGGTATTTTCGGACTGTGCGTTCGGATGCGCAATGGCCCGAAAGTGCCCTATTCTTCGTGCAATGCGGGATGCGAACTGTCAAACGGGGGTCGCGGATTCTGCACGGTGAGGTCACGGGTTTTTCGTGAGGTGTGGGTCTCGGATTCTGCGTGGTGTCTTGAGAGAGACCCGTATGAAAATACGAACGATCCTGGTCAGCGCCGTGGCCGCAGGGATTATTGCAGGCTTCTGTTTTGCTCAAGATACGCAGGAAGGCATATATCGCCCCGCCCAATTGCTTGCGAATCTTCGCTCGAATGATGTCGGTACGCGACGTAGGGCCTTTGGCGAGGGGAAGTGGAAATACGCATTGGCGGGAATACACAACTTTCGACCGCAACCAAGTAAAACGCATTCTGCTTACTGAGCGCGCCCCAGCATCGAACTGAAGGCTTTTTGCATAGTTGGCGTTAAATCCCGATAGCACTCATCGACAGGTCAATGAGCGAAATCGCCTGGTTTCAGCAGTTACTTCCGGAGACGGGCAGCGCAGGACTGAAGCGCACCGCGCTACCTCCCGGATGACTTCGTTCACTGATACCTTCCGCTGTGATTCAGTTGACGGTGAACGTCTCTTTGCTGAGGGCGGAGCCATTGTGGGTGACAACGCGGACCTTGCCCGTCACGGCGCCCGCCGGCACCGTGGCCTGGATCAGCGCCGGGCTGACCACCGTGAAATTGCCCGTCGCTACACCCCCGAAGGTCACCTTCGTCGTTCCCGCGAATCCGCCGCCTACGATGCCGACCCGGGTGCCCACCGACCCACTGCTTGGGTCAAGGTTCGTGATTGTCGGCAGAATATGCAACTTCTGTTGGCTCCGTAACTGTTCTTCCCCCCCAGCCGAGTTCACAGCCGTCACCACGACCCGCCCGTCGGCCGCGTCGCTCGGCACGAATGCCTGCAGATAGTTCGGCGAAACCTGCTGAAATCGCGCCTGCACTCCAGCGAAGGTGACCGAGACTATTTGGTCCAGATTGACTCCGAATATGTTCACCGGCTGATCGAGGATGACAAACGTGTTACAACATAAAACCACACTGAGCTTCACGGGTGTGAGGCGGTAAACGACGCCCTTGTTGTCGTTGTTCAACCCGCCTTCCATGGTGAGCCCATAAAACGATCCATTGGGGTGCTGCATGAGCGTGGTTATGGGGTCAGAACCTGGCACGGCGCCCGACTTGCCGGTGAAATCGAAAAGCTTTTTGTAGGCTCCGGTTGCAGTGATTCTGAAGATCGTCCCGTAACCGTAGAGACCGCCACTGGCCGTCGTCCCGTAGAAATTCCCGTCGCTCGCTGCCAGCAGGCCGGCGACAGGGCTCTCGCCATCGGGTGCTCCGGCAAAGCTGTATACAGTTTTGAATGTGCCCGCTGTACTCACTTTGAACACGCTGCCGAGACCGGCTGGGCCTCCGTCTTGTGCCGTTCCATATAGATAACCATCCGCTCCCTGGGTTAGAGGGCTATTCGGGTAACTCCCATCGGTCTTGTAATTGAAGGGGTACACTTTCTTGATGTCGCCAGTTCCCGTGTTCAGGCTGAATACTATACCGCTGCCCAACGCGCCGCCGTAAGGGGCAGTCCCGTACAAGTTGCCGTCGCTCGCCAGGTAGAGCGGCCCCTGCACGCCACCAGGCGCACTGTTGGGAAGCTGCGTGAAAGCCCCGGTTGTCGAATTGATCTGATAGGTCGCGCCGGTCGAGGAAGTTGCGCCGTACAGGTTTCCGTCTTTCCCGACTACCGGCTGGGCAAGATATTCACTGTCTACCCCGGCAAATGTATGCAGCACTTTGAAGGTGTTGGTCGCCGGGTCAAAGTGAAATATCTCGCCCGGCGTTCCTGCGCCAAGTACACCCGAACTTGTGGCTCCATAGAAGGTCACGGTTTTGGTTCCCGCCGGAGTCAATCCAGCGTACTCGCGACAGCCCTTCACCTTGCCCGTGGACCCTGTGAAAGTCAGGACGTGGGTGTAAGTGCCTGAAGTCGAAACATTAAAAATCAGTGTGCAGTAAGGAGCCTCCTCCTCATAGGCGGTGCCGTAGAGGTTGCCATCCGTCCACAGCGACAAAGAGCCAATGTTGAACGCGTCGCACGCTCCATTTCCCGTGAGGTCAGTGTCGCAGTTCATATCGAACACGTCGGTGTAAGTGAATTGCGCGTGCAATGGCGCAGCCGCTAGAGCCACTAGCAATGCGCAAGCCAGGGCTGTCGGAAGCAAGCTGCCCCAATTCAACATTTTCAGAAGGTTGAGCATTCGTGTAGCCATAGTCTCTTCTCCTGGAGAATTCTGTTTGTGATCCCCCTGCTCGGATTGGGCCATCCAAGGAAACCGCCCTGAGGCACGAAGTTGTGTGTCACGGTCTTCTCTGACCAAGGCCGTTGACGAAATACAAGTACCACGCAACCGGTGCGAGGTTTCGTGAGAGTATCCTTCGAGGAATCGAACCTTAAGCTTAGACGGGGAGCCCGCTGTTTAAGTAAAAAGCCGACACGGAATTAGGTTCCGCGCAACGGAGAAGGGGAGGACGGAAACCACAACTGACACAGTATATAGCGAGTCGTCGCCTTGTCAATCTGCAAGTGGCTGCAGTCGCGAGACGAAGGCTCGCGGGTAAGGGCCTGGTTGACGTAACATCCCCTTTACACTCATCATCCCCGACCGGGGGGTTTGAGCGCTATCGCCTGCTTTCGACAACCAGCCGTAAACTCTGAGCAAGATGACAAACGTCGAATACGCGAGGTGCTCACCAAAACCCAACCCTTTCGCCTACGCTGCGGGGTCAGTCGTCTCTAAGAGTGTCTAACAAAACCCGTCTTTCGGATTGGCTGTTGCACCAGGCATTGTGGCTTGAAGCTTGGTACCCCAGGCTGGAGTCCGACCTCCAGAGAACGAACGGCCGGGCGTGGCCGGGTAAGGTCGGCAAATACGATACGTCCCTATGGTTGCACGCAGCAACCACAGAGGACGCCGAGCGCAGCACTAAACCCCGAAATTTAAGTGCAGCCGGCTTGGATGGGCCTTCTCCAGCCAATGTGTCTGGCAGGAAGGTAGAGTACCTTCCTGCCCCGTTATCTAATTTTGATCCCGCAAACCAAGGTTTCCCCAATTGAAGGTCAAGGCTGCAGGGTCGAGATCGCCCAGGCCAGGTTGCCCAGCGGCGAAACAGCGATGTGAGTTCCTACGTCATTCTGCATCAGGACCCAGGCGCCGCCGGTTTGCATTTGGAATACGGAGTGATTCCCGTCTGCATAGGTGGCGCAGCCGGTGATCCACGGAGTTCCGTAGGTGAGTCCACGCGAATCCGCTCCCACGGCAATCGAAGTAGCGCAGTGAGCCGTAGGACTCGGGAGAAAATCGCTTCCGTTCCAGTAGAGGACATCGTTGCTGGCATTGATCGCCCAGGCGTGGTTGCCCACCGGGGAGACCGCGATCTGGGTTGCTATGTCGTTCTGCATCAGGACCCAAGCGCCGCCGGTTTGCATTTGATATATGGAGTGATTCCCGTCGGCGTAGGTGGCGCAGCCGGTGATCCACGGAGTTCCGTAGGTGAGTCCACGCGAATCCGCTCCCACGGCAATCGAAGTAGCGCAGTGAGCCGTAGGACTCGGGACAAACTTGCTCCCATTCCAGTAGAGGACGTCGTGGTTGGCATTGATCGCCCAGGCGTGGTTGGCGTCCGGGGAGACCGCGATCTGGGTTGCTATGTCGTTCTGCATGTCGACCCAGGCGCCGCCGGTTTGCATTTCATATACGGAGTGATTCCCGTCTGCATAGGTGGCGCAGCCGGTGACCCAAGGAGTTCCATTGGTGAGTCCGCGCGAGTTCGCTCCGACGCCGATCGAGAGAGCGCATCGAACCGAGTAAGTATTGAAGGTGCTGCCATTCCAACTGTAGACGTTGGTAGGTATTTCGTCCCATTCGACGCCGCCTGGTGGGAGGGTGATGAGCAGGTGTCCGTCGCCGCGCACCAACGGAACGCTCGCAGTGGCGTCGGTGTTCAAAAGGATTGCCGGATCGACGACGGGGCTGTGGCTGCAGGTCGTGCACTTGCTGGTCGACACCCATGTGCCGACTCCGGAGGTGCCGTTGCCTTTGACCACGAAAGCGGCACCCTTCATCGTCACCGGTGAGAAATCGGGCCACTCCTGAGAATTCTTGACGACCTCGGGGGTGTCCATTTCGATAATGAAATCTGCTGTCTGCCCAAGGAAGCCGTTGACCAGGTCTTTGTTGGGAAGCGCGTAGGACTCGCAACCTACGCTGGCTGGGCTGCCAGCCTGAGAGCAGTCCCACGCGATACCTTGTGTATTGTCGAACATATACGTGCAGGCATATCCACCTGCCAGGTTCTTGTTCCCTTTGGCGTCGCAATACCACTCCTCGGCGTAGATGGAGTCACCTTGTCTCGGGGTAAACGTTCTTGCTGCAGTATCGTTTCCCGAATTGGTGCATCTCGGAGACGCTGGGCATTTAATCCAACCTCCAAAATCCTGATGTTGAATCGAGATCGAGGGCTTCGCGGTTGCGGATGTCGTTTCTACAAAGACGACAGCTTGGAAAAGAGGCCCCCCAACGTCCTCGAGAACGTCTGCGTTATTGTACCCATCGAGCGCGTTCCATATTGACATCTCGGTGACGTCCGTATTGAAGCCGCCGGGGGTTACCTTGGGGACATTGAACGTCGCCTCATTCCACAAGTAACTGTACGTGTCAGCGGACGTCGTACCTTTTTTGTAAGAGCCATAGAGTGTGGCCCCGGTCCAGAAATTATCCGGAATCGCGGTGACCGCGTCCGAGTCTATCTCGGGCGCAGCGGACTGGAGGGAGGGCTGAAGCATCGGACGCGGTCGCGAGTTCGCGGCCGTTGATGCGGATCGATGCGCCCCGAGCATGTACGCCGGCTTGATCGCCGCCGCCAGCCACCTTTGGTATCCGTCCGGGTTCTGATCCGGATCGGGACGCAACCCGTAGCCTCCCGCCAGCAGTTCTTGCTCGGTGTAGCTGAGCGGATCGCCGGCAATTCCCGGCCGAAAAGTCAGGTTGGCGAGCGCAGGGTCAAACGGGCGTGGTGCGAAAGTCTCCTCGGACCGAAGATCAACGGAATAGGTTTGGCTGCTTCCGTTGGAATCGGTGCAATCGAGGGCCAGCCGGTCGATGCTGTTCGGTGATGTCGGGCGCACGGCGAGAAAGCGAGCCACACCGTCCTCGTCGGAGTTGACATGAATGGACTGGTTGGAGTCTGGGTTGCCTTCGGGGTGAAGCATGCAGCGATTGCCCGCCGGCACGGCAACTGAAGCCTCTTCGAACTGAGGACGACCGACCGGCGTTGGAGCTTGAGCAAAAACGTCACGGCAGCATCCCAGCAGACTCAGTATCATGATGGTCACGTAAACTGCGTTGGAGCTTCCGAAAGAACGGTATCTTTCCACGGGGCATACTAAAGCGTCCTTCACGAGTATTTCCTTCAGCGATGTTTTGTTTCTGAGCTTCATAAAGCGACTCCTTTTGTGAATTTGCTTGGCTTCATTCTTCGCCAGTGTCTCGTGCGGGATTGGTCATTTGGCTGAATCCCACACTCTGTACAAATAGGCGGAAAAAGGAGCGAAACGCCTCATCGGTCAGCAAAAATCCGTCCTGAAGCGAGATCCGGTCTCCTTTACTAACGACAGCTGCGGAGTGCCCGAGTATGCTGTTTTTCCCCGTCAGGGCCACCGAGGTGCGTCGTGCCTGGCGATCAGCCCGGTCAAGTCACTGAGCTTTTGCAGCTTTGGAGGCAAGGCGACGAAGAGGCCCTTCGAAACTTGCGAAGGATTATGTTCGGTTATTGTTGCCTTGTCAATGTGCAAGAACTTGCAGTTGTAAACCGGGGTTGGCGGTGGCTCAAAGGGATCGCTGGCGCAACATCCCATAACACTCACTGACGAGGTAGTAGGCTACTTTGAACTTAGTCCACGAACCGCTCTTGCGTACTCGTCAGTCGCTTTCTGCAACTCAGCGTTGAGGTCGTTCGCATCTCGCGCGTCGGCCTTCTCGAGTGCGTCCAGAACCTTTTGCACCCTCGTCTCGGCTACTCTGACTTCCTCAATGGTTGACATGGAAATTCAGTGCTTTACTCATTGATCTTTAGGCCCGCTCGATGGTGCGACATCGCTTAAAGCAGCGCCGCCGTTCCCTGTGGTACTCGTTTCTCTTTCAATGTCGACCGTCTCTGCGCACTCGCCTTTATCGTCATAATCACAGAGACGACCGGGGTGAGACTGTTTACACTTTTGACAAAATTCGGTAGCCATTCAACCCTCCCCAGACGGGCCGCGTGCCCAAGCAATGCCAACGGTGTCTTTCTCCCCCAGAGCAAGACATGTTGGGAATTGCGGCCCAGCCCTCCCCACGTTTGGTTGGCTCTGTCCGTGGGCTAAGGACAGTCGAATCAACAGGGTTTAGCTCACCTAGAGTGAGTTAAGCGCCCACTTGCGTGCGGTAAGTTCATCATTATACACAAGTTCCCGAACTCACTTCGCATTCACCGAATCGTCTCTGGCTCCCGCATTGGCACCCGCATTCCCGCAGGAATCAGGTGTTGAAGCACTTCTTCTCGCGCGGTTCGCTGCGCCTTATGCCGAGAATGAGAATAGTAGAGGGTCACGTCCATCTGGCGTGGTTCTTGCCTGTTCCTTCAGCGGTGTTCAGCGCCGTCATGATGGCTGGGCAGGACGCAAGGAAGCCCATGCGTGACGCATGGTCAATTTTGTGCCTAACCAGAAGTTCCGGGCGCTTCGCACCACGTTGTCTCATAGAAGTTGTCGGTGCCTTCCCATCCCTAGCCGCCCCGGCCTGTGCATTCTGCACACAGTTGACTGTGATGGCCGTCACAGCGACTCAGACGAGCGCCCCTTAAGATTCCATGTTGCCGATCCGATGTGGAGCGCCGCGTCCCTGGCACAGCCGGTGTTCTATCCCGACGCTGAACGGGAATTGCTTTCCCATCTCTCCGATCAGTGACGGACGGCCGCGATTGCGGATTTATCGTGATTGCGACGGACTGCTAGCGACAGGCTGGCCGGTCGAGCCCGAGTCGCCGCAGCTTCTCGGCACACTGGGAGTTTGCGAACTATTTTCGCGGCTGGAATGTTCGCCGGCAAGCTTTTCGGCGACGGGAAAAATCTTGCTATGAGCGCGATCATTGGGATTCGAAGGGAAGACAAGAACAAGTGGGAACGCCGCGTGCCTCTGGTTCCGGCTGATATGTCCGACCTGCAGACGAAGCGAGGGGTGCGGGTTCTGGTCCAGCCCTCCGGTGTGCGTGTCTGCACGGATGATGAATACCGGTCCGCTGCAGTCGAGGTGAACGAGAATCTTTGCCCTGCGTCGGTCATCCTTGCGATAAAGGAAATACCCGCACACCTGCTATTGCCAGGCAAGACCTACGTCTTCTTCGCGCACGTGGCAAAGGGGCAACCGCACAACATGCCCATGCTTCGGCGTTTGATGGAACTGGGCTGTTCCCTGGTGGACTACGAAAAAATCACCGACGAGCAGAAGAGAAGGCTGATTTTTTTCGGCCGGCACGCCGGCTATGCCGGAATGATCGAGACGTTGCGCTGCCTTGGGCAACGACTGGCAGTGTCTGGAGTATCAACCCCGCTTGCCCAGGTGCGCCCGGCCTTCGAGTACCGGGACCTGACTGAGGCAAAAGCTCACATCACTGCGCTGGGCGACGAAATTGGGCATCAGGCGGGAGCACGCCCGCTGATCTTTGGTTTTTCCGGCTATGGCAATGTATCGACGGGAGCGCAGGAAGTTTTCGATTGTCTCAAACCCGTGGAAGTGGCAGTTGCGGATCTGAGTGCCGCGGCGTCCCGAGCCGCGGGCCCGCGGCCGGTAAAAGTCGTGTTCCGCGAAGAAGACATGGCCGAACGCAAGGAATCGAGCATCCCGTTCAATCTGGCGGAGTACTATGAGCATCCGGAGCGATACGAGGGCTGTTTTGAAAAGTACTTGCCGCACCTGGATGTTCTGGTCAATTGCATTTATTGGGATGCACGATATCCGCGGCTGATCACGCGAGACTGGGCCCGAAACAACTACCTCCCGGGTTGCGCCCCGCGCCTCAAGGTAATCGGCGACATCAGCTGCGACATTGAAGGAAGCGTCGAACTCACCGTGAAGGCCACCGAGCCGGACGATCCCTGCTACGTTTACCTCCCGGAACAGGATGCTATCCGGGACGGCGTGGAGGGGAATGGGCCGGTCATCATGGCCATCGACAATCTCCCGTGCGAGATTCCCCGCGAATCGTCACAGTACTTCAGTTCCGTGTTGCGGGAGATGGTTGTTCCGCTGGTGCACGCCGACTGGCAGGTTCCATTCGAAATGCTCGACCTGCCGCCTTGTCTGAAGCGGGCCGTGATCGTGCACCGGGGGCGTCTGACCCCTGACTATCAGTACATTCAACAACATCTGGAGGCGCATCCGTGAGCTACGGATGGGACTCGAAACCATGCGGAAGGGATCAGCTGCACACCTTCCCGGAATCCAGGAGCCGAATATGAAACGTGTTCTGGTGTTAGGCGCTGGGCTGGTAGCCAAGCCATTGGTACGGTATCTGTTGGACAAGGGTTACCAGGTCACGATGGCGAGCCGGACGGCAAGCAAGGCTGAGGCCATGATTGCAGGTCATCCCGCCGGCAAGGCGCTCGCTCTCAATGTTCAGGATGAGGCGGTGCTGGCGCAGTTGATAAATGAATGCGACCTCGCAGTCAGCCTCGTTCCCTACATGTTCCATCCGGTGGTGGCAAAGCACTGCATCGCCAACCGGAAACACATGGTGACAACTTCCTATGTTTCGGCTGCGATGCAGGAACAGGACGCTGCTGCAAAGAAAGCTGGAGTCACAATTCTGAATGAAATCGGCGTCGACCCCGGAATTGATCACATGTCAGCGATGCGGATCATCGACAGTGTCCGTAACCGCGGCGGGCGCATCGTTGCTTTCAGGTCTTACTGCGGTGGCCTGCCGGCGCCGGAAGCCAACGACAATCCCTTTGGCTATAAATTCTCCTGGGCTCCCAGAGGCGTTCTGCTGGCTGGCCGAAACAACGCCATGTACCTGATGGACGGCCGTAAGGTCGAGGTCCCCTCTCATCGCCTCTTCCGCGATATGCATATCCTGTCAGTTCCGGACCAGGGGGACTACGAAGCTTATCCCAATCGGGATTCGATCAGCTACATCGAGGTTTACGGGCTGCAAGGCATCCAGACGATTTTCCGCGGGACTCTTCGCAACATGGGCTGGTGCGATTGCCTGTATAACTTCGGGAAGCTCGGCCTCCTCGGGCTGGATGAATTCGATGCACGTGGAAAGACCTATGCCGACATGATGCGGAACCTGGCGGGTGCTTCCCAAAGCGAGGACTTGGCGGCCGCAACCGCCAAGAAGCTCGGAATCCCGAAGGAGTCTTACCCCATCCGGAATCTTGAGTGGCTGGGTATGTTCTCCAGTCGGAAGCTGGGTGCCGAGCGGATCAGCCCTCTGGATGCCATGGGCGATCTGATGTATGAGAAGCTGGCATTCCGCCCCGGTGAGCGGGACATGATCGTGTTGTTCCACGACTTCCGGGCCGAATTCCCGGATGGCAAAAAGGAACGGATTGTTTCCGAACTCATCGACTACGGAATCCCGAACGGCGATTCATCCATGTCGCGAACCGTCTCCCTGCCGGCTGCGATCGGGGTGGACATGATTCTCACGGGCCGGATTAATGCGACCGGCGTCCTGCGTCCGGTGACTCCGAACATTTACAACCCGGTGCTGAACGAACTTGCGCAGCTCAATATTTCATGCAAAGAACGGACCGAGACATTCTAGATGTCCCTCCGCTTTGCGGTAGATTAGATGAAGACGTGCTTTAGAAGCACGGGCGACCTTCCCGTTGTCCGTGCCGCTCTGATAGGCTGTTTCAACATATTCTGAGAGGTTATTGATATGGCAGAAGCGGTTATTGGCATGGCAGAAAAAGACAGAATTCTTGACTCGTTGGGATTGCAGGCAACTCTTTCGGGCGCGAGCTACGGGGACCGCTGGTTTGCGACGAGCGGTGATTGGATCGAAGTCCACAGCCCGACTACCGGGGAATTGCTGGCCAAAGTCGAACAGGCGAGCGAGGCCGATTACAACGCTGTTGTCGCGCAGGCGATGAAAGCGTTCGAGTTCTGGCGTGCTCTCCCTGCTCCTAAGAGAGGCGAAATCGTTCGTCAGTTTGCGCTTGCGCTGCGCGAGAAAAAGGATGCGCTGGGACGACTCGTTTCCCTCGAAATGGGCAAGATCTTGACCGAAGGCCTGGGCGAAGTGCAGGAAATGATCGACATCTGCGACTATGCGGTCGGTCTGAGCCGGACGCTGGCCGGCCCGACGCTGCAGAGCGAGAGGCCGATGCACCGCATGATGGAGCAGTGGCACCCGCTCGGGCCGATCGGCATCATTACTGCCTTCAACTTCCCGGTTGCGGTCTGGTCGTGGAACTGCGCACTGGCTTTTGTCTGCGGCGATCCGGTGGTGTGGAAGCCTTCGAGCAAGACACCGTTATGCGCCATCGCATGCCAGAACATCATCCGCGAAGTGTTCCAGGCCAACGGGGTTCCACACGGAGTGTCCTGTGTGGTCGTCGGACGCGGGTCAACCGTCGGTGAACGGATTCTGGCCGACAGCCGGCTCACCCTGATCAGCGCCACCGGATCGACCCGGATGGGGAAGCGCATCGGTCAGGTTGTCGGCGCCCGGC
>Ga0181533_1006020_pt1 | contig 11238 bp, 9 predicted proteins | sample PEATcosm2014_Bin_45_FD_119772 | JGI IMG/M metagenome (GOLD analysis project Ga0181533, IMG submission 119772) | Peatland microbial communities from MTU Mesocosm Facility, Houghton, MI, USA - PEATcosm2014_Bin11_60_metaG | ecosystem: Environmental > Terrestrial > Soil > Wetlands > Peat | place...
CCAGCATTCTCGGGCATGTTTGGGCTATCCACAATACGGGAATACGAAAAACCTAATTTGGACAATCCTGACCTAAACTCGCCGCTACAACATCAAACTGAACCACTGCCGATTCCTGCACGGGTGCGCCGATAGCCTTCGAGCTAAGGCGAGCCAAGGGTTCGTTCAAGGGGAGGGCGGACGATGTCGCCCAGAACCTCGAGGCCGACATCATTCTGCTCAAATCCGCGGTTAAGCCAGAATACTGCGGCAGCCTGGCGCGTTTCATCCGGTTGCTAATGTTGCCGGATGTGCAAGTTCGAGTGAGAACCTTTGCCGCGAGCGCATGCCTCTACTGACTAGACTTCAGCGTCTCCTCCGACGACTCCCGCCTCACCGACTTGATGCTTTGTAGGTCCTGCAAACGAAACGGCGTTACTCGCGATCAATCCAGCCAGTGCTATGCCAGCACAAACTTCCTCGAAGCACTAAGACTTCGGGACAAGAACGTGGCAAACGGGGCCTGCCGCGTCTATCTCTCTGTAAGTCAGGTGGTGCGAACGGTCCGAGCTTGACACCGGAGGGTGAAGGGGGGCTTGGTTTTGCGCAAAGAGTAAAGTTGAAACCGGAAATTCCGGTTCAGGATGGATCTGTATCACACCTAGCCTTGGCTGAAATCGGCCACCGCATGGCTGAAATTGGCCAGGACAATTAGTGTCGCATTCCAGCACCCAGACGAATGCCCTGCCTAACGCTCCTTTCCTCAATTAGTTAAAAGGTCTTAACAATTCCTCGGGTTTGGTAGGCGTCCTGCTGTCTCCAGTGCAGCCGAAAGCGCGGAGCTCGAATCAACAAGATCGAGCGAGGTGCGTCTTTGAAAGACCGAATTCTTTTGTTCACGCTAGGAGTTCTCACCCTGGTGCTGCTTGGGCCGCAGAAAGTAAAGGCTCAAGATGAGCCAGCGCCCGCAGTGGCGCGCATCAGTGTGGTCCAGGGCGACGTTTCCACCCTCCGCGGCGATTCCAAGGACTGGGTGGCGACCACGGCGAACGCTCCCGTAGTGCGCGGCGACACCATCGCCACCGGCCCGGATTCCCGCACGGAACTTCAACTCGACTACGCCAACGTCTTGCGTCTGGACCAGGGCGCTGAAGCCAAGGTGGCGGAACTGACCCGCATGCGCATCCAGATCCAGGTAGCTTCGGGCTTAGTGAACTTTGCGGTTTTCAAAGGCACTGAGGCGGACGTTGAAATCGACACGCCCAACATGGCGATTCACCCTCTGGGCGAGGGTGTTTATCGCATCCAGGTGAATTCGACGGAGAATGCTCAGCTTAGGGTCTACAGGGGCCGCGCGGAAGTCACCACTCCGCATGGCGGTACGAATGTCGACAAGGGTCAGGTCGTTTATGTGAAGGGTACGGACAATCCTGAGTATCAAGTGGCGCAAGCCGATGGCAAAGACGACTGGGATCGCTGGAATGACGATCGCGACCACACCATCGCCGACGCGCAAGCCTGGCAACACACCAATCGCTATTACACGGGATCGGAAGATCTCGATCGCTACGGCGACTGGGTTCAGGTGCCGGGCTACGACTGGTGCTGGACGCCCTATGTTGATGCGGGTTGGGTGCCTTACCGTAACGGCCGCTGGGTGTCGGATCCTTACTATGGATGGACTTGGGTGAGTTACGAGCCCTGGGGTTGGGCGCCGTACCATTACGGCCGATGGTTCTCCTATGACGGCAACTGGTGTTGGTGGCCAGGAGTGGGATTCAATGGCCCGCGCCCGATCTGGGGGCCGGGCTATGTTGCCTTCCTCGGTTTTGGCGGCCCCCCTGGAGAGTCCGGATCGGGCGTTGGATTCGACTCGATCGGCTGGTGCCCGTTGGGCCCGCGTGACCGCTTTAACCCCTGGTGGGGACGCGGCCGAGGCTTCAACAGTACAGACATCAATAACCTTAACGCCGTTCCCGCGCCGAGGTTAAACGACCCTGCCGGACGAAACTATGGGACGAACTTGCAGGGGCTCATGACGAATGCGCACTTGCGGGGGGCAATCACGACGGTTTCCGCGCAGAACTTTGCGAACGGGCGCATCGCGCACAACCTCCAGCCCGTGAACATAGACCTGCTGCAGCAGGGGAGCCTGATGCAGGGCACGCTGCCCGTCACTCCCACCAAGGCCAGCATGCAGCCGGTGAACCGGCCCGTGAACCGCGCGGCCTTGCCGACCGCGGCGGCAAATAACCAGCATTTCATTACCATGAGCGCGGGACCAGCTTCACGCGCTTCCTTACCTGCGGGGCAGATGAATCCCCCGGCAAATCGTCAGCGAGCCGGTGCTAACGTGCCGGCGCGGGCCGGTTCGCTGGCGCCCGCGACGCCTTCGGACATCGTCGGTACACGACAGAACACGGCAATCGGTGCCCAAGCCGCGAGGCCCGTGACCGGACAGCCGGGAACGCACGCCGGCTGGCGCCGGTTTGGTGGCGGCAACCAGGTCACCCACTCACCCGCGGCTATGAATAGGCCAGGTGCTGACGGGCCACAAAAGGCTGCGCCCGCTCCGCCGAACGCGCAACCACGCCCATTGACTCCGGCGCCGCAGGGCGACCAGGGCGGCTGGCACCGCTTCGGCTCGCAGCCTGCCCGCGCCAACCGTGGTGGAGGGGTCGCCTCCTCCCAAGACCAGGGTGGATGGAACCGTTCTTTCGACGGTTAGGGCTCGTAGGTACAGAGGCGAGATGGCGAAGTTGTCCCACATCCGTTTTAACTTTCAGGGGGTAAACAGAACCATGCGAAAGAATTTAACTGAGGTCACGCTTATCATTCTCTTTTTAACTTCTCTTGCTTATCCCATCCGTGCCGCTACGCGAATTCGAGTTGAGGCGGGCACCAAGCTGCCCGTGCGCATCGAACGCGGCGTGGGCACCAAAGATTCTAACAAGTGGCACTCGTTCGGCCCTGTGCGAACTGTTTCGGGCACGCTGGTACAGGACATCGTGGCGTCGGACGGACAAGTGGCGCTACCGGCAGGCACCAAGATCAGCGTTGCGGTGCTCGAGAGCAAACGCGCCGGACACCTGGTGGGTCGATCGAAGCTGCGGCTGGGTCTTTACTCGGTGGCGACGCCGAACGGTGAAGTGATTCCGATTGACGGGTATCCCACGACCTTGAATCACCGCAGCGTTGACCGCGAGGGCACCGAGCATGGACATCGGGGACTGGTGAAGGATGCTGCGGTGGACGTGGGGTCGGTAACGACGGGCGCCGCGGCGGGCTTCGTGGTGGCCGGGCCGATTGGCGCCGCCCTGGGCGGCGGAGGCGGTCTGTTGATTGCCTCCCTGTGGACCGTGGTGCGGCGCGGCCCGGATATCACGGTTCCCCCGGGCACCGTGGTGGAATTTGTGGTCGGCCGGCCGGTGTCCTTCGTCCCCACGGGTGAGGTGGTTGAGGAGGGCGCCAATCTGCAAGCGTCCCGATGGGGCCGCGGCGAAGTGATCCCCCCTTCGGAGGACCTGCTGGCGATGGCGGACCAGCTCAACACCGATCCCGATGGGGTGCTCCAACAATTGAAGGAGATCAAATTCAAAGACCGTTCCAGCGTGGATCGGACGTTCGCGAAATACCTGGAAGCGATGGCGCGCTATCAAAAAGGCGACCACGGCAAGGACACACTCAAGCTGATGCGTGAGGCTTATCGCGAGGGCCAAGCCTCGCCGCTCACAGCGTCCGCGCGCGCCGAAATGGCCCGCAACCTGGTGGTGATGATTCGCAGCACCGAGACGGATTGGGAGCGCGATCCGCTCCTGAACGATCCGCAGGTCCAGGCGGCGCTGGTGGAGGATATGCGATGAACCGCGTGATACTCCTTGTCCTGTTTTGCTTCGCAATGGTCGGTCTGACGCTCGCCCAGCAGGCCGCGCCCACCGGGGTGCCGGCCGCACCTCCTCCCCCGGAGACGGCAGAGTCCGCCCCGGTGGAAATTCCCGCGTCCCCCGCAACGGCAGCGCCCGTCCCGGTGGGCAATACGCCCACCGTTGTCCCGGACGCCCAGGAGGCGCGCGAACTGCCGTTGGATTCAGAACCATTCGACGTGCGCGCGCATCGCCGCGTCACGGAGTACAACCAACGTCACCAACAGCGCGAGCGTCACATGTCCTCGTATGACAACGTCACGGTGCGGGACCCGGGGCTGGTGCGCTTCGCCGACCCGCGCAAAGTGCAAGTGGAGCTGAGCGACGAACTCGATCGCGAGCGCACCAGCGAAGAGCTTAGCGCCGACTACGCGGAACAGGCGCACGACGTTCAGGGCAAGGCGCAGGCGCTCGAGGAGTTCATCGCCAAGCGCCGGCAGACGCTCGACGAGTTGAACAAACCCGAGGGCTCCTCACGCCGTCAGGACCTCGAAACGGCGCTGGCCAACCTCGCCCGCCAGCCCTCGTCGCCGGAGACGCTGGCGGCCATGCGCGAAATCGATCGGCGGCTGGCGGAGACCGACCGCAACGAAAAAGACCTGCCGGCCCAATTGTCACAGAACCAACAGGAAACTGCGGACGCGGCGCAAGAGCTCGCCAAGCTCCAGGCCCTCCAGCAAGCTTACGAGAAAGAGGCGAAGGCCTTCACGGCGGACGCGCTTTCCGCGCGCCAAAACCGCCTGCGCCTCGCGAACAAGCTGGAATACTTCGTCGTCCGCGCCCAGGCGGAAGATACGCTGGAGCAAGGCCGGAAATCGCTGGAGACCGCGGAGCACCTATCGCCCAGCTCCCAGGTTGAAGACCTGCTCAGGGGGCCGGGGTCGACCACCAAATCGGACACCTCCTTGGAACGGATGCGAGAGTGCATCAATAAATCAGGCGATGTGCGGGCTTGTCGCCAAGCTACGCACCAGGAGTAACCTATGCGCGCCCGACCGGTAAGACAAAATATCTATTCTCTCGCTTCGCGAACCCTTTTCCCCTGGGCCGCTGCCACCGCTCTGCTGCTCGCGCTGGTCCCGCTTGCGCGCGCACAGAGCGTCGATTTCGATCCGGCGGCACTCAGCAAACAGCGTGCCGCGATTCTCCTGAAGGCTACCCACGCGCCGATCACCGACCTGGAAAACGATGTGAATCATCTGGCCGTGCTGTCGGAGACGTGCCGGGCCGAATCTGGCGCCAAAGCCTGCGGGTTGTCGGACAAACCCCTCGACTCAGACAAACTGGAAGACCGCTATGCCTACTACGTCAGGCGGCCGGTGGAAGCACACGCTAGCGGGCGGCAGGCCAAAGTCGACAGACACAATTGGGAAGCGCCAGCCTCTGCTTCCCGATGAGCGGGTGAAGGCAAGTTCCTGTCTAGTTGACCTGTAGCGCCGCCCTCTAGGGCGGCACATGCCGGGCTAAAGCCCGGCGCTACATGGAAAGAAGGGGATGACTCGCGTGAAGATCCTCTCGACGTCGATCTGTCTCGTCACTTCGTGCGCAGGATTGCTTTTCCTGGGATCCGCCACCCTGCCAGGGGCGCCGCAGCAAGTGCAGGGAGCCCGCACCTCCGTTCCTTCCAAACGCTCCAAGGCAAGGAAGCCCACTGGGCATAAGGCGCCCATGCTCACAGGGCACAAGGCAACGAAGCCCACCGGGCATAAGGCGCCCATGCTCACAGGGCACAAGGCAACGAAGCCCACCGGGCATAAGGCGCCCATGCTCACAGGGCACAAGGCAACGAAGCCCACCTGGCATTCCGGGCCCGCTGCGTCACCACTGGAGACGGAGATTGTGCCCTCGCGCCCTCCTGCCGCCCCGCCCCGAGTGTCGGCTACTCTCAACTCTTCTGCAAAACAGAAGAAGTCGGCGGCTGTGAACCCGCAGGCTGCGCCGCCGGCGCGTTCGGTTCGCGCTTCGACACGCACTCCGGCGGCTGCGGTGGTGCAAGCGCCCACGGCCAATGCTCATCAGCCCGATTCCTCCAACTCTCCCGATCCTGAGGCCCAGCGTATCCAGGATGAGTTCGCGCGCCTGCGCGAGGATGCCGATGCGCGGCGTGCCTTCTACGACGACCTGCTGGGCACGGTGGAGCGGGTGCGCGCTGGCATGCGAGATGAGAACTCGGCGGAGGAGAAGCCTGTCTCGTTCCAACCCGCCGCGCGTCCGTCCGGCAACACTTCCCTTGAACCTGTTACCCCGCCGCACTTGCCGGAATTTAACCAGCCACAGGAGCCCCCTCCGGCAAAACCTCCCGCGCCACAATCATCCTTGGGACCCTACGGCAATCGCATTGATCGAGTTGCATACCAGCGCGTTGTGCGCTGGGCAAAGGCCAATAACGTGCCCGTCTCACTGGCCCTGGGCGTGGCCTGGATGGAGTCACATTTGAGCACGAATCCCCCGCGCGGGTCCGCCGGCGAAGTGGGGATGTTTCAGATTATGCCCGAGCGCTGCCGCCTGGAAGGCTGGCCCTCCCAGCGCCTGAGCGAGCCGGAATTCAACGCCTGGATGGGAACGAGGCTGCTGGCGCGCTACTACCAGGAAGAGGGGAGCGTGGCGCGCGCCGCTGCTAAGTACGTCGCCGGCCCCGGGGTCTTCAATAAGAAGTATTCCGAGGACATGTGGGCCTACATTAATTGGTATGCAACCACCGTGGACAACTATGCCAGCTACTTTTCCCGCGAGCAAAGCTGAGAGCTGGGCGGAGGCTATAATACTTCGACCCGTCGGCGAACCGGATTCCCAGGGCATGGGTGTTCCCCGCTTTGCCCTGATCGAGACGGGTGGGCCTGATCCCAGGGCGCTCCTTCTCTCCGTCTTTATTTTGGCCGGTCTGATTTCTCCGTCAATTATTTTGGGATATTTCACGAGAGATATTCGCCCGGCGCGCGCGTGGACGGTCACCCTACTGGAGGCGCCGCCTGAGCCCGTGACGCTGCCTGATATTTCGATGAGGAAGAATGTCAGCGAGCCTTTAACGCCTCCTCCCCAAGCGGCAGAGCCGTTCCTGGAAATGCCTGCCGTGCCGGAACCGGCGCAGTCACAGTTCGCGCCCCTCCAGGCCGTATCCAAGATTCCTGACTCAGTTGCCGCAGAGCCCATCCCGGCTGAGGTCGTGGAGAAGCCAGCGCTTATTCCCATTCCGCCGGAACGCACTGTGGTTGCAACTGCACCGGCTGCGGCGCAGGCTGTGGTGGAAGCACCCAGGCCTGATTCGGCGCCTGTCCCGCTGAGCGCAGTCAATAACGCTGTCACGCACGAACTTAAGCCGACGCCGGAAACCGCTACCCCAACCCGTGTTGCCGCTCCGGAATCGCTCGGAGGGTTGCCGCTTGCACAACTGATTGAGGACCAGGATGGTCTGGCGGCCGGCCTGGCAGCACTGCCCTCGGGGCAACGACTCAGCTTGCCGCGCGTCTCCATCCGCGTCAACGCGGAATGGCTCGAAGCACTGCCGAAGACGCAGGAGCGCCTCTACTTCTCCATCACTACGCCGGAGGCGGATCGTGAAGTCCTCGCCTACGTCCCCGGCACTCATAGCTTTAACCTGGAGCGCCCGGAACGGCCGCTCTGGCAGATTCACGATGGCGAGCGGGTGCCCGCGCTAGCGGATCTGCGCGCTGCCGCCGGACGCTGGCTGGGTGTTTCCCCGAGCCTTGTGGGCCTCTACACGTGGCACCCCCCGGTGTTCGAAGACGCGCTACAGATGTTTGTGCTGGAACGAATGCAGGAATTGCACGTGCATTGGGGCCCGCGCGATGTGGTTACCGTGCGGCTCGCCTCGGGCGCCGAAGGCGCCGTAATGGACCTTGAGCCCCTTCGCGAGGATGCATCGCCGTGAATAGTCCGCACCCAACCTGGGGATCGGCAAGGGCTGATCGGGAGATAAAAAACATGCGAAAACTGATGAGTATTGTTCTCTGGTTGACATTCTTGGGGACAGCGCTGGCCACCGGGCAAAGCCATGAAGCCAAGCGGCTGGAATCCGCGGCCTTTGCCGTGAATGAGATCATGCACACGCCCGAGCAGGGTATCCCCCAGAATCTGCTTAATAAAGCCGTCTGTGTGGGCGTTATCCCCTCCGAGCTTCGGTTTGCGTTTGGTTTTGGCGGTAGCTATGGACGTGGCGCGCTGACATGCCGAAAAGGTGGTAACGGTCCCTGGGGAGCGCCGTCGATGTTCACCATGTATGGAGCGAATTTCGGATTCCAAATCGGCGGCAAGTCCAGCGACATTGTTTTCATTGTGATGAATACGGGCGGCGTGCGGAAGTTGGTGCAGAGCGGCGTCAAGCTGGGCGTGGACGCCTCCGCGGAAGCGGGCCCGGTGGGGCGTACCGCGGAGGGTGCGACGGACCTTCAACTGCATGCCGAGATTCTCAGTTACTCGCGGTCGCGCGGGCTTTTCGCCGGGGTTTCACTCGCCGGGGCGGTGCTCAAAACCGACTACGGCGCCAACTTCCAGCTCTACCGGCACGTCTACGAGCCCAAGGAAATCCTGATCGACGGTCTTGCCACCCCTCCCGCCGAGGCGAAGCAGCTCGACGACATCCTGGCGCAGTATTCACCCCAGGGTGGCGAACCGTTCCCCAAGGCGTAGCAATTAGATTCTCTCTTGGATTGCAGGGAGGTTTTGGGCACAGGGGCGCAGGCGCAGATTTCTTCCGTGCGTCTGCCCCTTCGCGTTCACTGAGACGGCTAACCCCGCTGGGTGTCCACCTCGACCTGGCCGGTCATCTTCCGGCGCACGATGGCCCAACTCATCCCGATGGCGAGGAGCAGACTGAGCGCCACAAGTCCCAGGTGCGTAAAGGCCGTCGCACTGTGCGGTTGGAAGATGCCCCCTTTGGCGATGAGCAGCCAGACGAGAGCGCCGAATATGCCCGCGATCAGGATCGTGCCGCCGAGTCCGAGCGACCGCCATGTCGCCTGGAGCACCACAACCCAGCCCGCGAGCAGGAGCAGGGCCACCACGACCTTCACCGGCCCGATCGCCGGCGTGCGCGAGAAAAGGGGCGCGATGGCCCAGTGATAGAACGACTGGCCCGACGGGTTCCAGGTCCCGTAGACCAGAACGAAGGGGAGCACGATTCGACCGATGAGGCCGAGGAGGCTGAAGCGTTCACGTTCCATGTGGCACCTGTGAATTCTCCCTTCCAGCAACTACGACGACCTCGGGATTTCCAATCATTATGTAGTCCGAGTCTGTGAAGAAGCTAACAGGTCGAGCCCTGAGCTGTCTGTTCAAAAAGAACCACAGGAGTCGCAGCCCCGATTTGGTGCATTTGGCGTAGACTTTCGTTCCTGTGGACCCTGCGGGTGGCGGCCAGTCAATTCATCGGAACCTGCATCGTCGCACACAAAGAAAGCTTTGCGTGGTCCGCTTGGCGGATCGTTGTCCCGAACGGGGTTCGAGGAAATAGCTCCTCGTTAGTCGCCCAGGGTTTGGGAATTACTCTCGGCCTTGCCGGCCATTTTGCTGTCTCACCCGTTGGGGACGCAGAGCACCCCGCCCCGATCGTTCACGTTGGAAATATCGAAAGTCAAAAATAAACCGTAAACATGCCGAAGATACGGTTTAAGTCGCAACAGCGCGGGAAAGGAGCGTATTTGCCGTGAATTTCGTTTGCACACATCTGGGTGACATACACTTGGAAGAAGATCACTACTTTGCCGATACCGCGCAGTGTCTGGAGTGGTTTGTGGCGGACGCGGTGCAATCATATACTAACCTGTTCGTCGTGAACGGAGATCTGACGACCTATAAGGCGACCATCAAGGAACGCAACGTCTGGGTATCGGCGCGACCCTCTATGACTACGAAGCCATTAGAAGTAAGTTTTAAACTTCATGGTACTTTGCTGATCAGTTGGGCAGGCGATGGAAGCTGCGAGGCATTCCAACCTCCACCGAGCGCCTCGATCAACCCTCCGCTGGCCGTCATCTGCTGAATTCGAAGGTTGACCGCCGTTTCCTGATTGGAGAGCAAGGCGGTTTGCGCGGTGAGCACATTCAGGTAAGGATCGATTCCCAATTTGTAGCGATCCTGGGTGATAGCGAGGGTTTTTTCCGCCGATTTGACTGCCGTGTCCTGATATTGAATCTCCCTAGATAGGATCCGGAGCGACGCGAGGTTATCTTCGACTTGTTGAAAAGCCGTTAGCACCGTCTGCCGATAGTTGGCCACGGTCTCGTCGTACTGGGCTCGGAATTGTTCCATCGTGGCCCGGCGCAACCCCGCGTCAAAGATGGTTTCCGCCGCCGCCGGGCCCATCGAGAAAAAGCGGCTCGGCCATGTGAACCAACTCGCAATCGCAGTGCTTTCCAGTCCTGCCGCGGCGCTTAACGTGACCGTCGGAAAGTATGCGGCCCTCGCAATGCCAATCTGGGCGTTGGCCTGAGCCATCAGGCGCTCGGCGGCGGCGATGTCGGGGCGCCGTTCAAGAAGCTGGGAGGGAACACCGATGGGAATCGCCGGGGGGCTTGAGCTGAGCGGCTCGATGGGAATTGAAAACGTCGAGGCCGGTTGGCCGGTCAGCATGGCGATGGCATGTTCAAACTGCGCCCGTTGGATGCCCAGAGCGGCATCCTGTGCTTCGGTGGCTTCGAGTTGAGTCTCCGCTTGTGCCACGGCTTCGTCCGTGCCGATGCCGGTCTCATACAGAGCCTTCGTCAAATCGAGAGATTGTTGAAAATCGACTACAGTCGAATCCAACAACTGCTTTAGAGCATCCTGTCCGCGAAGTTGAAAGTAATCCACAGCAACATCGGCGTGGACAGTGAGGCGGATATTCTCCAGATCCGCCGCGCTGGCCTGCGCTCCGTAAGCAGCCGATTTGATCGTGTTCCGGATCCGGCCGAACAAGTCCGGTTCCCAGGTCGCATCAAACGGGAGGGTATAGTCCGTAAATGTACTCGTCGAGGAAGATGTGGAACTTCCCCCTTTGCCGCTGGACATGGTGGCCGACGGCCGTTGCACGGTAATGGCGGGGCTGGTCGTCACTTTAGGGAAAAGCTGGGATCGAGCTTCCTTCACCAGGGCGCGCGCGGCAAAAAAGTTTGCCGCGGCGGCGGCGATGTTTTGATTGGAAACATTAACCTTCTCTTCCAGAGCATTCAACTGAGGATCGCCAAAAATCTCCCACCATTTACCGCGAAGGGCATCGTCTTTCGGCTGCGCCACTTTCCAACCGTCGGTGTTCTTGTAGTCGTCGGGAGTGAGCTCCTTGTAGGCGGCGGGAGGATTCGCGGGAGGGGTGTGGTACTTCGGCCCGACGTTGCACCCGGTC
>Ga0181533_1006029_pt1 | contig 11224 bp, 8 predicted proteins | sample PEATcosm2014_Bin_45_FD_119772 | JGI IMG/M metagenome (GOLD analysis project Ga0181533, IMG submission 119772) | Peatland microbial communities from MTU Mesocosm Facility, Houghton, MI, USA - PEATcosm2014_Bin11_60_metaG | ecosystem: Environmental > Terrestrial > Soil > Wetlands > Peat | place...
ACGCAGGACCCGCCCTAAAAGATTCGGGAGCGCAACCCGTGGCGGCTGGCACGGCCAGCCATCACCGCGATATGGCAACTACAAGAGCGCCGCGATGCACTATGCCACAGCAGTGTGCGCTCCCGAAATTCATTTTGCCTTGCCCAACAAGGACTGCCCGTCTTTGTCCAACTCGCGAATGTCAGGGAAGCCAAGGTCGCGAAGGCCAGGCTCGATCTTATTGAGGGTGGCTGCTGAATTGCGGTACGACGAGCCCGAGATCTGCGCGCGCCGCCCAGCCGGAGCGGCCTGCCGAGGTTTGCACGAGCGCGAAGTCCTGGTGCTCCGCGCGCACCCTCACGGTCTCGCCTTCGCGCAACTTGAACGCCGGTCCAGCAAACGAGACTGGCGAGGTGCGGGCGGGTGCTTCGCCAGCGATGACGACGGCCTCGTGTACTCTCGGCCACATCGTGATCGCGCTGCCGATGGCGGTGGCGACGAGCAACGCGCCCACGAAGGTCAACGCGCGGAAGGCCAGGCGCCGCTGCGGATGCAGGCGCACAAGAAGCATGCACATGCCCGCGAGCACCAGGCCGAAGCTGCCGAGCCAGGCAAACGTGTTCGGGCAGGCGCAGGTCAAGCTGCGGCTGAACCAGTCCTCAGGCGCGTCCGGCAGGCCGGCCTTCCCGCGCACGAGGCGAAGGTTCGCCGCGATGTCGGCATCGTTAGGCGCGAGCAGACGGGCGCGTTCGTAACCCAGAATGGCCAGGCCGGGTTTGCCGGCGCGGGCGTAGGCGTTAGCTTGATTGAAGAGCGCCACGGCGGAGTAGCCGCTCGTCGCAATACTGCTCTCTCTCGGTTGTCCGCCGGTCACCGCCTGTGCCGTGACGAGCCAGATCGGAAGCGTCATTGCAGCCTCGAGCGCGGCGCAGAGTGACCGGGTGAATCCGCCACGCCTTCGTCGGTGCGGTTTCGGCGGCTTTAAGCCGCGTTTCCCGCCGGTTTCGCAATTCACTCGGTCGAGCAGTGTTCGCGTGACCTTCATTTTGCCTGCGTCCACGAGTCGCGTCAGAATCTGGAACAACCTCATAATGCCTCCGTATGGTTAAGTTGGCCGCGGACGATTTCCTTCCACTGCTGGAAATCCCGCGTGCTCAGGTGTTGTCCGGAATAGGCGGCCTGATCCGCGAGAACGAAGATGCGGCGCATCTCCGCGCCGTCGCCGTTCAGTCGCGCGTCAAGGTCGGCAATGGTGATCGAGGCGGGCACGACGTGCCAGCGCGTGGCCAGCCTCTGCTGCAACGCGGCGCGCGCACATTGGAAAAAGCGGGCGGCATCGCCCGCGATGGACGCAGCGTCCATCCCGGCCAGGCAACTTGCGATCGCGCAGGATGCCTCTCGCCTTCGCGCGCCGTCGGCATCATTCGCGCGTCGTTCACGGCGCCGCAAGAAGATCAAACTGCCGGCGAAACAAAGAACCATCGCGCCCTGACTGCCGACAAACCACGCCTGAAAATAGAGCGGACGCAAGGTCGCAACCGTGCCGCCGGTTTCGACGTGGTCCGGGCACAGTCCATCGCGGGCCGGTTTGCTTGCCGGAATGGGGCCTGCGTTCGATGCGTGGGCAGCGGTCGTAGCCACGCTGCCAACAGGAGTAGTTGAAACCTCAACGGCCAATGGCGCAGTCAGTTTGGTTTCGTATCGGTGGGTACCGGGATTGAAAAAGCTGAATGCCAGCGCGGGCACGGTTTGCCTGCCCGGCTGCATCGGGATGACGGCTTGCTCAAAATCCTTTTCGCCGCTGTAACCGGCGCTGTCGGCCGGCTCGAACTTCGCCGTCGGCTTGTAGGTCTTCCAGCCGTCCACCTCGCCGAGCATCGCGCTGTTGACACGGTCAAAATTCCCCGTGCCGGTCACTTTCAACCGAAGCGTAAGCGGGTCGCCGGCGCCGGTCTTGGCAGCCGACAGTTCGCTGCCGACCTCGAACCTTCCAACCGCGCCGCTGAAGCCGGCCGGCCGGCCTTCGGTGGGCAAAGGAAAAACCTTGAGCGCGTCCGGCTCGCTTGCCACGGTGATCTGCTTCTCGGTCGTGCCGCCGAAGAAACTTTGAAAGAACGAATCGTTGAAAACGTCGTCGAACAGCGAATCATCAAAAACTCCTCCCGGCATTCGCGCCCGCCGCTGGGGAGCGGTGCGCATCCGCACGGTGAGTGGCGTTTCGACGGTGAGCGAGAAATCGCCTGGCTTCACGGCCGCCAAGGCGCTATGCCAGGTCAGCACCGTGTAAGGCTTACCCTCGACAACCTCCTGCGTCTGCTCGGGCTGGGGTGATAGTTTGTTCAGCGTGAAGGCCTCAGCGTTCAGCGTCGGCAGACCATTGAGCGACGCCTCCAAGCCAAGGCGCAGCCCCACCTGGATTTCCGCCGGCACGGTTTCACCCACATACAATTCGCGCCTCGGCAACCGCAGCCGCACGAACGCCGAGCCGTCCTGCGTCAAGCGCGTTTCCGCGGCGGACAATCCGCTCGTGGCGGGCGGCGGCAGGCTGGACGCGCGGGGGTTGTTGCCAGCCGCCGCGCCGCTGCGTCCGTTGGCAGGTTGGACATGCAACACGACCGGCTGCGACCCGCGGCTGAGGGCCGGGATGGTGAATGTGCCTGCGCGTTGCGGAATTACCTCGTAGATCACCGAGGCGGTCGATGTGGCGACGCCGTTGATGGATTGATACTGGCTTGATTGGCCGGCGGCCACGAACTCCAGCCCCGGCACGGCAGGTGGTGCGACCGGGTCATGCCTGCTGCCGGAAACCGTGATCGTGAGCTGCGCGGAATCACCGAGCGCAATGTCGGCGCGGTCGAGCGTCGCGGTGACGGCGGGCGGCGCAGCAGAGGCGGTGGCGGCGAGGGCGACGGCGGCCACGAACACGGCGACGATCGCACGGAAACGAGATAAGTTTGGTTTCATATCACCAATCCTTGATGGGTTGATCCGGTCGCTTGTCGTCGTTACCGCTACGCGCGACTGGTGCTGCCGGAAGACGGCGTGCTTCGCCTTTCACCGAGTCGAGGAGCGCGCGCGCCTCCTCTTTGCTCATCTGGCCGGGCTCGCGCTGCGAGTCGGCGGCCTGCGCGGCTTCGTTCTTGCGCTGGTCCGCTCCGGCCTGGGCTTGAGCGTTGCCCTGAGGCTGGCTGTTGGCAGGCTTGGGCTGCTGTCCCTGTTGCTCGGCCTGCTTTTGCTGGCCGGCTTTCGAGCTGCTGCTCCCTTGTTGCTGATCCTTCTGTTGGTCAGGCTTGGATTCCGCGCCGGATTTCTCGTCTTTGTTTTCCTGGTTCTTCGCTTGGGAGCTTTGACCCGATTGATTCTGCTGATCTGACTTTTGGTCTTTGTTCTGTTGGTTCTTCTGGTTGGAATTCTGTCCGGCCTGGTTCTGTTGATTCTTGTCTTTTTGATCCTGCTTTTGATCCTGCTTTTGGTTCTGCTGGTTCTGTTGCTGTTGTTCTTGCTCCTGCTTCTTCTTCAATTCCTCCAGTTTTCGCTGAACCAGGTCGCGGTTGTATTTGGCGTCGGCGTCATGGGGGCGGAGTTGCAGGGCGGCGTCATACGTTTTCACCGCCTGCTCCCAGGTCTGAATGGTTTGCTGCGGGTTGCTCGGCTCGGTCTTCTGGCCGCTGCGATAAAGCGTGTTGCCGAGGTCGTAATAAGCGTCCTCCTGCGCGGCAAGGCGCTGGGGATCGGCGGACGGTTCGCCGCCGAGCGATTTCTGAAACGCCTCGGCTGCCTGCGGGAACCGGCCCGCCTTGTAAGCCGCCGTGCCGGCGTTGAATTGCAGATCGGGTTTCTTTGGGTCGCGTTGCGCGGACGCAGCATACTCGCGTTGAGCCATGGCGAAATCGCCCCTCTGGTAGGCCTTTTCGGCGGTCGCGGTGGAGGCCTGCGCGTGATTGAACGGCAGGAACAACAATGCGCCAAGCATTGCCGCCGCGGGGTGCCCAATGAGGTGCGGCCGCGTTGTTCCCGCCGCCGCCAGCGCTTGGCTCCTCCGCGCGATGCGCCGCCGTGTGCCGATGAGCAGGCTCGCGAGCAGCAAGGCAAGTGATCCTGCCAGCGGCCATTGGAACCGTTCCGTGTAAACCCGTTGCCGCCGCGACGCGAGATCGCGTTTGGCCAGCGGCGCCAGGGCTTGCCGGTAAATGGTGTCGAGTCCCTGGCCTTGCGACCCGAGCGGCGCGTAGAGTCCCCCGGTCGCCTCGGCAATCGACTTCAAGCCCGCCTCATCGAGGTGCGACTTCACTAACTGGCCGGCATCGTCTTTCACGAAGCCGCCGCCCTGTTCCGCCGGGAGCGGAATCAAGTCGCCGTTGGCTGTGCCGACACCGATAGTGTAAATCTTCAGGCCGTTCTTGGCCGCTGCTTTCGCCGTGGCGAGCGCGCTGCCTTCGAGGTCCTCGCCGTCGGTAAGCAAGATGAGTATTTTGTCCTTGCCAGGCCGGTTTTGCAGCGCGGCCTGCGCCTCGCGAATCGCACTGGCGATGTCCGTGCCGCCGCGGGGAATGATCGTGGTGTCGAGCGCCTCGAGCGACTCGTGGAATGCGTCGTAGTCGAGGGTGATGGGGCATTGCAGAAAGGCGTTGCCCGCGAAAGCGATCAGGCCGGCGCCGTCACCGTTGAGACGGCTCACGAAATCGTCCACCGCGAGCTTGGCGCGGGTCAGGCGATCAGGCTTCACGTCGGGCGTCAACATGCTGCGCGAGGTGTCCACGGCAAATATGACTTCGATGCCACGCCGCTTCACTTCCTCCCAACGGAAACCGGCCTGTGGCCGAGCCAGCGCAAGGAAAAGGCCGCCGACGGCGGCGAGGAACAACCCGCGTTTCCAGTTTCGCCTGGCGGTGGAGAACGACGCAGTGAGTTGCGCGTGCAGGTGCGACGACGCGAAGGTAGCGAGCGCCGCGTGTTGACTGGCATCGTACCGCCTCCACGCCCACGCGAGGGCACCGCAGGCGATTAAACCGGCCAACAGCCAGATTGGTTCAGCGAATTTCATATTGGTCCTTCAGGGTGTGGGTTGAAAAGGATTCGTTCCGGATCATGGCAGCCTCCGATAGCGCGTTTGCTCCAACCCCACGCCGAGGCCGAGCACGCCGAGGGCGGGAATCAAGGCCCAGGCGAACAACTCCTGATAACGCTCGAACTTGCGGACAGTCTCCTTGCTTTTTTCCAGACCGTTGATTTCCGTGTAAATGTGTTTCAGCGAATCGGTGTCCGTGGCGCGATAAAATTTCCCACCCGTCTGGGCGGCGATTTTCTGGAGCGTCTCCTCGTCCACGTCCACTTTGGCCATGACGAGTTGCGTGTTGCCAAAGGCGTCCTTTACCGGCACGGGCGCTTCCCCCCGCGCGCCGGCAGCAATGGTATAGACCTTCACGCCCAGCGCCTTGGCGGCCTCGGCGGCAGCGGCGGGTGAAATCTTGCCGGTGTTGTTCATGCCGTCGGTGAGCAGCACCACGATCTTCGATTTGGCGGGTGTGCCGCGGAGGCGGTTGACGCAAGCGGCGATCGCCGAGCCGATGGCCGTGCCGTCCTCGACCCCGGCGACCTGGACCCGGTCGAGATTCTGCTCAAGCCAATCGTGGTCGAGCGTGAGCGGGCTGACAAGGTAAGGCGCGCCCGCGAACGCGACGAGGCCAATGCGGTCGTTGGGGCGGTCCTGGATGAACTTCGCAACGACGGATTTCACCACCTCAATGCGGTTGGCCGGCTGGCCGTCGAGTTTGAAGTCCAGCGCCTGCATCGAGCCGGACACATCCAGCGCGAGCACGATGTCAATCCCGCTCGCCTGGGCTTCGGTGCGGCCGTGGCCAAATTGCGGCCTCGCCAGGCCGGCGACCATAAGCGCGCCGGCAAGGATTGGCAGCAACCAGACCCAGCGGCCCGCGCGGCTGCGGGTCTCGCGGGCGACCTGCCGGGCAAGACTGACGTTGGAGTATTGGACCGCGGCCACCGCGCCGCGTCGTCCGCGCCACAAGAGCGCGAGCGGCAACAGCGTCAGCAGCCACAGCCATTCAGGTTGAAGGAAACGAATCATAAACTTGATGAGTTAAGGGTTTGCCTGGACGGTTTCGGATGCGGCGGGTGCTTGTTCGGGAACAGGCGGGGAGGCCACGGAGTTGGCTTCGGGCGTCGGTGGTCTGCCGGTTTGGAGCACGAAGCTGTGTGCGCTTTGGAGCATGGTGTCCATCTCCTCGGTCGAGAGAATCCAGCGGCCGAACTTGGCGAGGTCACAGTGGCGGAGAAAATCCGCCAGCAAAGCGCGATGGCTCGCGAGCAACGCGTCGGACGGCTCGAGCAAGTCGTGGAGAAACTCCTCGGTTGTCCGGCGCGCGGCCCAAACGTGGAACCGCTCCTCGATGTAATGGCGCACGATTTCAGAGACGGCGATGGAGAATTCGCGGGCGTTTTCCGGCTGCATCAGCGCGCGGGCTTCCTCCAGCCGGGCGAGCGCGATTTCATACGGGAGCAGCGCGGCGATAAGAGCGCGACGACGATTCCAGAGCCATCCGGCGTAAAGCAGGGCTGCAAGCGCCGCACCGCCGGCGAGCCGCAAAGGCCAGAGCCAGGGCGACGGGATGTGTTTCGGCCCGCGGATGTCGCGGATATCTTCGGCCATAACGCCCGGCGCAGTGGCGGGAGCGGCTTTCGCCACGGACGGGGCATTCATCCTGGCACCCGGGGTAATGTTGCTGGCGGCGGAAGCTGCCGGATTTGCCGGAGTCGCAATAGTAAGCGCGAAACCATTGAAACTCGCCGGCGCCAACGCGGCCGCGGTCAAGGCCAATCCGAGCCACAGGTTCAATTTGAATTTGTTTTTCATCAGTGCCTCCGTTCCCGGCTTTTGAAGAAGCGTTGCAACGCCGGCAAATAAGGCGAAGCAGTGTCCAACTCCAGCGTGTCAATCGCCTCGGCGCGAAAACCGCGCACGAGCTGTCGCGTGCGGTCGTTCACTTCCCTCTCGAAACGGACGCGGACTTCCGGGTCGGCGGTGTCGAGTTCGACCACCTCGTCGGTCTCTGCATCCTCGATGGCGAGCACGCCCACGTCCGGCAGCGACTTTTCGCGGGCATCCTGGATGTGCAACGCGACGAGGTCGTGGCGGCGATTGGTCTGCCGCATCGCGCGGCGCAGCTCGGCGAGGGACTGGTCCGGGTCGCCCGACGACTGGAAGTCCGAGATGAGAAACGCAATCGCGCGCCGACGCAGGATGTGATTGGCGAAATCAAGCGCCTTTACCGTGTCCGTGCCGCGGCCGCGAGGCTCGTAAAAAAGAATCTCCCGCGCGACTCGGAGAACGTGGCGGCGGCCTTTCTTGGGCGGAATGTAGAGTTCGACCTGATCGGTGTATAAAATCAGGCCGACCCTGTCGCTGTTGCGGATGGCGGAGAAGGCGAGCACGCTGGCGAGTTCGGCGGCGAGTTCACGTTTGCTCTTCGCGGCCGAGCCGAAATCGCCCGACGCGCTGACATCTACGAGCAACAAAATGGTCAGCTCGCGTTCCTCGGTGAACTTTTTCACGAATGGCCGACCGGCGCGCGCGGTGACGTTCCAGTCAATCGTCCGCATTTCGTCGCCGGCGACGTATTCGCGGACCTCGTCGAAGTCCATGCCCCGGCCTTTGAAGACCGAGTGGTATTCGCCGGCCAGAGAGTCGTTGACCAGACGACGCGTGCGGATTTCAAGCTGCCGCATCCGGCTCAGGATGTCTTTGGCTTTTTCGGGGTTCATAATTGTGGCCTCGGCTCAAAGTTGGCCGCCGATTCAGGGCACCGGCAGCGTGTCGAGGATTTTTTCGATGATGTCCTCCGAGGTGATGTTCTCAGCCTCGGCCTCGTAACTCACTGCCACGCGGTGGCGGAGCACGTCGGGCGCGAGCTTCTTCACGTCTTGCGGTGTCACGTAACCGCGACCGTCCAGGAACGCAGCTGCACGCGCGGCAAGCGTCAGATTGATGGTGGCGCGCGGCGAAGCCCCGGTTTGGATGTAACCGTTGAGGTCCAGCCGGGCGGACTTCGGGTCGCGGGTGGCCAATACCAGATCCACGATGTAATCCTTGATTTTGTCGTCCACGTAGATGGTGTTGACCACGCGGCGGGCGCGAAGGATTTCCTCGCCCGAGACGACGGGCTGCACGCCCAGCGATGGTTCGCTGGTGGCCATCGCTTCGAGAATGGCGCGCTCCTCGACACGGTTCGGGTAGCCGATGATGACCTTCATCATGAAACGGTCCACCTGCGCCTCGGGCAGCGGATACGTGCCCTCCTGCTCCAGCGGGTTCTGCGTGGCGAGCACAAGGAACGGATTGGGCAGTTCATAGGTCGAGTCTCCGATGGTTACCTGGCGCTCCTGCATCGCCTCGAGCAACGCGCTTTGCACCTTGGCCGGCGCGCGGTTGATTTCATCGGCAAGAATGAGGTTGCTGAAAATCGGGCCCTGCCTGGTGCGGAAGCCGCCGTCCTGGGGATTGTAAATCATCGTGCCCACGATGTCGGCGGGCAGCATGTCCGGCGTGAACTGAAGACGGTGAAACTGGAGGTTGACGCCTCCGGCCAGCGTCTTGAGCGAGAGCGTTTTGGCCAGGCCGGGCACGCCTTCGAGCAGGACGTGGCCGTTGGTGACGAGCGCAATGAGCAGGCGCTCGATTAAACGCTTCTGCCCGACAATCACGCGCCCCATCTCCTGTTGCAGCGGGCGCACCCACGCCGAAGTCTCCTGCACCGCGTCATGCAGCGCCTGAATGGCCGGGTTCGGGCCGGCGTCCGGCGAAGCCGGTCTGGCTATTGGCGCCTGCGCGGGTTTGGGGCTGGGTCGTATGGAGGGGCGGTATCGTAGGTTGTCGAAGTCAGCATCGTTCGTGGCCGGCGCAGGAGCGGGCAGTATGGCGATGGTGGCATTGCGATCTTGAACTGGAGGATTCCAGTGATTGTTTTTCATAAACTTGAGTCGGTCGTTTGCTTTGTTTTACTTGCACGGCATCACCTCGACACCGCTTGGTTCTGTAAGTCTTAGACCATCGGGAAATGGCTGCGGGGTTGCGGCAGACTTACAAATATGTAAGCCGCGAATGAAGAGAGACGAAATGGGAAGGCGGAGCGGCGTCCGCTTCTCGATGCGTCAATCCGGCCGATTGTGAGCGGCAGGCTTGGTGATGAGGCGTCAGAGTTCATCCTGTTGCCCTTCTGGTTGAATGGCTTCGCCCTGGCTGGCGTTGATATCTTGATTGCCGGCGATTGACTCGCCGGGGTTTTTGTCACCTTCGCCGACAGCCGCGGACTGAACCGATTCGACTGTGGATGCGTCAACGAGTTCCACACCCGCCTGGCCAAGCTTGAGGCAGACTGTGGTCAGGTCGTCGGAGGTCAGGCCATCGCCGGAAAAGGCTTGGTGGACCATTTCGAAGGTGAGATAGCCCCGCTCGCAGGCCAGCCACAACAGTTCGGTCACCCTTTGCGTGATATCGAGACCGGACTCGGTTTCCAAGAGGCCGAGCGACCGGGGGGGATTGGCCGAAAGTGCTGCAGGGGCGGGCTGGTCGCTTGAAACGGCACTGCCACCGCTCGATACGCGGCAACTTGCGCTGCCAGAGACCCGGGCCAGGACGGCGGGTCGGCCCAGCGTCTTGCGGCGGCTGTGGCCACACATGCGTGGCGCCGGTTTTAGCGTCGTTCGGACAGCGCCGTGGTGGTCGACTCTATTGCGCCTGTTCATAATTGGCTCCGTTTTGCTCGCGCTCATGGCACTGGCAACTCCTCCAGGATCTTTTCAATGACGTGCTCCGGAAACCCTCTGTGCCTTTGCTCAATTGGACTCGGCGGTGATGGTAGGAACCTGTCTGCAACATTACAGTTGTGAGAGGTTGCGAATACTTCAAACAACGGGACTCATGGGCTCGTCCAACTCGATGTATGAACCGTTCGGGCTTCGCAGGAGAACCACTGGTGACTGAGCGCGGCGACCTCTTGGCTAATGGGGCCGAGGCGCCCTTGCAGGGTTTGACTGCAGCAACGTTGGCCAGCGATCCTGCGGTGGGCGTGGATGGAGGCCGTGCTCCCCTTCAAACCGCCAGGCACGGGGATGCGGGCGACGCCAACGTCACCCTCACGCCTCTTCAGCGGATGATTGAGCAAATCCTTGAGCCGCTCGCCCTTGGCAGGCGGACCGTTAAGGAATGGCGGAGCCTCTACAGAGCATTTCTGTTCTTCTTTGCCCCTGAGGGAGGGGCGGACGACACGGAGAGAAGCGCCTGGAAGACTGCCGCTGACATATTCAATACGAACCTGGTTGCAGTCTGCAACCGGACCACGCAGGTCGTGCCCATGACTTTCCAGGATTTTGTTGACGGCGTTGATTCCTTCAGGCATGACGGGCTGCGAGAAGGCGCGCAACGGGATATTGCTTGGCAACCTAAGAAGATTCTGTTGCTCATGGCCGCCATGATCGGCCGAATCGTTGCGGGACGCCAGGCCGATGCTCTGGCGGCGCGCGGCCTGCGCCAGGACTTGTTTCCCTTTCGAGACTATCTAATCGAGGAGAACCGAAAATCCGCGTTTTTAGAATCCGTGTTCGATTATGATCCTCGCTTTTCCATTCTGGAATACCGAGCTGCGGGCTTGACACCCTTGTTGCACTCTTTTTCTCAGTTTGCCTGCGCGCTCATGGAAAATGGCCTCCATCGGTGCGAGTTCTGCGCCCCTCAAGTTGCCGGAAACCCGCCTCTCTTACAGGTTCATTTTCGGAAGCCATTGCGAACGGTTTTTCCATCCCGGACCATTTCCGCCTTCCATCTCGTTCTCCTCCGTGAGCCATTATCGCTGGCCCGTGGAATCCGGCCTTCCGACGGAGCGGGCTCGTATTTTGAATTTTCCAGACCGGCGCTGGATGCTCTGGCTTTCGAGCCTTCCGAGTCCGGGGAAATCAAATGCTCAAAAATAGAACGGCTGTTTGAATTGGCGGTTACAGGCGGATTGCTCGTCTGTGGTCCCCACCGGGCAGCCGCCCCTGCGGCCGCGCGCATTGGCAAAACGTTAGGCCGGACTCAAGCCGAACAGTTTGTGATCGAGCGTTTTTTCGCCCTTGGTTTCAGAAACGGCTACGGAAACGAACCCTGGCTGGAGCAAGCGGCGCGCGAGCCACCCCAGCTTGACTTCGAAAAGGTAAAGAAAGCCCGCAAACAGTTTGGCCACTGGAAAGACAC
>Ga0181533_1006033_pt1 | contig 11220 bp, 9 predicted proteins | sample PEATcosm2014_Bin_45_FD_119772 | JGI IMG/M metagenome (GOLD analysis project Ga0181533, IMG submission 119772) | Peatland microbial communities from MTU Mesocosm Facility, Houghton, MI, USA - PEATcosm2014_Bin11_60_metaG | ecosystem: Environmental > Terrestrial > Soil > Wetlands > Peat | place...
AAGCTAAGCAGGGCATCCATTTCACTCATTTTGACGTTTCTAATCGTTATTTTGCATGTTCCCTTAGTTGAAATAACGGGTTCTCCCTTGAACATGTCTGGATACTTGTCCTCAATTAAGTATTTCAGGTCTGATGCTACTTCGTCAGCACACCAACCGCATATGTTGAAAGCTTGAGGACACCTAGGGTGAAATGAGCAGCCTGGTGGTGGTGCCACCAAGTTTGGAGTGTCCCCCTTCAGAATAATCTTCTTTCTCTTGATCGCCCCTCCTGGAACGGCTGATATAAGCGCCACGTTGTATGGATGGATTGGGTTTAATATCACGTCTTGTTTTAGCCCGTTTTCCACTATCTTGCCTGCGTACATAACATTCACTTGATCTGCCATGTAGGAGATCACGGCGATGTTGTGAGTTATAAGAATCATTCCTATTTTATGTGTCTCTCTTATTCTGCGCAAGAGTGCTAATACTTGAGCTTGGACTGAAACGTCAAGTGCACTCGTCGGTTCATCTAAGACCAAGAATTTAGGCAATGTGGCTATTCCCCTGGCCAATGCGACTCTTTGTTTTTGGCCTCCGGAAAGTTCATGAGGGTATCTGTAGGCAAAATCTCTTGGAAGTCCGACTTCATCCAGAAGTTCCATGCACCTTTTGTGTGCCTCCTTGGACGGCAAGTAGCCGGTTGCGATGATTGGTTCCGTAACGATATCCAAGACATTCAATCGAGGATCTAGTGATGAATATGGGTCTTGAAAGACAATATTTGTCTTTTTCCTAAGCTCTCTCTGTCTGCCACGCTTCTTGCTGAACACAGAGTAATCGGCCTCGATTTCAGCTGCCTTCTTTAAATCATTATTTGCTACATAATTGTCATACTTTTGTAAGACATCGTCTGGAATATCAAAGAAAACTTGGCCAGATGTTGGCTTTAGGAGCCCTAGGAGCAACCTTCCTAGTGTGCTCTTTCCCGAACCGCTTTCACCCACTACGCCCACAATCTCTGCTTCTTTCACGTGTATGTCCACGCCATCTACCGCTTTGAGCGTTAGTGATGCCCCGACTAAGCTACCGCCTTTGATAGGAAAGTGCTTAGTCAGTTGTCTTGTCGCTATTAACATTCACCATCACCCCACCTGGAAGCAAGAGACAAAATGTCCTTCTTCCACTTCCACCATTTCCGGCTTTATATTCTTGCACGCGCCTGCATCTGGGCACCTAGGCATAAAGGAACAACCAGGTGGCACATTTCGCATGTCTGGCACAGTACCGCCGATACCTTGAATTTCCCCCCCTCCAACCGTGGGGATTGCTCTTATCAACATCCTCGTATATGGATGAAGAGGCTTCTTGAAGATTACTTCTGTCGGCGCCACCTCAACTATTCTGCCAGCGTACATTATGCCGATTCTATCGCACACCTCAGCTAAGACAGAAAGGTCATGAGATATGAATATGAACGAGGTGTTGAACCTCTGCTTGAGGTGCATCGTAAGCTCAAGAATTTGAGCCTGTACAGTTACGTCCAGCGCACTAGTCGGCTCGTCCAAGATGACTAACTCAGGGTTGTTCGCAAGCGCAATAGCTATCACTATCCTCTGCCTCATCCCGCCTGACAATTCATGAGGGTACATCCTCACAACTTTGTCTGGGTTGGGAACTTCAAGCGTGGAAAGAAGCTCAATCGCTTTTGTATACCCTTCTTTTAAGAGAACACCCTTGGCTGCCCTGCTTAGACCTGGAATCCGCATCCAGCTGGGTATACTCCCAGTCTTTTCGACATTCTCCAGAACAATTTTATCAAATGATCCTAGCTTCTCCGAATGAAGCGACATTATAATCTTTTCTTTCTTAGATTGGCCGAGATCGTTTCTCCTCCACACGTTAAGGACTTGGCTTTCAATCCCTGCGAGCCCCTTTGATTCCGCGTACTTGCTGATTGCTTGTTCATCTGCACCTGTTTTTAGTAGCTGAAGTATCTGCTCTAAATCTTCCCGTGTTGCCCTTGTCCTAGCGAGCTTTCTTTGCGCGAGCGATTTTGGCTGATGAGTGATAACAGTCTCGGCTACTTGGAAACCGACCTGAAGGACAGGGTTAAGGCTCGTCATCGGATCCTGAAAGACCATGGATATCTTGCTGCCTCGGACATTGGTTAACTGTTTGTTCAGCTGCTTTGTGACCCTCTCGCTCTGTTTTAAGTTGAACTTATCTTGGCCTTTTGAAAAACTCTCTCTTAATGGGGCTGTCAAGTCTCCTTCACCTTGAAGGATAACCTCCCCCGAAGTTACCGACGCATTATACGGCAAGAGACCCATTATCGTCAGCCCTAGTGTTGTCTTACCGCATCCACTCTCTCCTGCTACGCCGAATATTTCACCCTGCTTGAGTTGAAGGCCCACGCCGTTAAGGGCTTTATAGATACCCCTCCTAGTGTAGAACTGTACTTTCAAATCTGAAACCTTTAATATGTTCTCCAGATCAGCTTCTCCTCCTTGGGTCAATTACATCTCTTAGCCCATCGCCGACTAGGTTCACCGCCAGAGCAAATAAGGTGATAGCCACACCCGGGAAGATTACTGCCCAAGGAGCGGTCTGAACATAGTTGAGGCCCAAGCTTGTAAGGTAACCTAGCTCTGGTATGCTTGCGTTCGTTATGAAACCTATGAAAGCAAGTGTGGAGAAGATAACCATTATTGAGCCTAAGTCTAAGGATATCTGAATAAATACAGGGGGCAGCGAGTTTGGAAGTATATGTTTGTACATGATCTTTAGCTTGCTGACTCCGGAGGCTTTAGCTGCTTCAACATATGTAAACTCCTTAGTGCTTAGTGTCTGACTCCTCGTGTACCTCGCATATAGAGGCCACCATGTTACTGCAAGGGCGAGAGACATGTTAAGCAAACTTCTGCCGAGGATAAAGCCGACGGCCAACGCAAGTATAAGATACGGTATGCTAAAGAATACGTCGGTTATCCTCATCACAATTTCATCCATTAGGCCACCAACACTGGCCGAGACAACACCTATTACGGATCCGACTGCCGCGCCTATAGCCACAACAAGGACTGAATAGAATAAATCTATCCTTATGGCTTTGATCATGCTGGTAAATAGATCCACTCCTGGATACGTCGTTCCAAACAGGTGTGTGTATGAAGGCGGCAAGGGCGCTGGGTTTAAAAAGTTCGGAACGAGCGAACCTGCACTAGTGATGCCGATGAGCTGCGGGTATAACTGCACAATCAGCGCGTCTACTACATATATCATGACTATGACAAGACCGACGACTGCAGCCTTATTTGCAAAAAAGACCGACAGCGACAGCTTAGTGTTTTCCCATTCTCTCGCTCCTAGCTCTGCTTCAGACATCTTTTTGCTTCCTAATATCTTATCCTCGGATCTACAAACCCATATACTAGGTCCACTATTAGATTGGCAAACACAAGAATTAAACCGAAAAGCAACGTAGAAGACATGATACCTCCGACATCGCTATTGAGAAGGGCTTGCGTAGTCCAGTATCCCATTCCAGGGTAATCAAATATGGTCTCCACCACTACAACTCCTCCTAGAAGACCAGCCACGGTTAAGCCAAAAAGTGTAATTACCGGCAGCAGTGCGTTCTTACGCGCATGAAGGTTAATTACCGATCGTTCAGACAAACCTTTTGACCTTGCCAGCCTAACGTAATCCTGATCTAACACTTCTAGCATTGAAGACCTCAGTATCCTGATCATACTCGCAACTATGGCAAGTGCAAGCGTGACTGATGGCAGGATAAGGTGCAGGAACGCATCGCCTGCAATGCCCCATGCTCCATGTATAATGGCATCTATGAGAATTATATGTGTGGGGTATGAGATTCCGTTGACATACCATGGTACAGATGAAACTAAGACTGGGCTGACAACGCCGGAGAACGGGAGTATTTTTACGTAAACGCCGACTAGGATGATCAGGACTATGCCTATAAGGTATATTGGCATTGCATACAGCGTGAAGGATCCGACACGCAGGGTGTGGTCAGCGGCGGAGTCCCTGTTGACAGCGGAGTAGACGCCTAGGGGGACGCCTATCACCCATATCAGTATGGAGGCAACTACTGATATCATAATTGTATTCGGAAGAAAAAGCGCTATGGCCGTAGTTACCTGACCGTCGAATATGGACGTGTGGGTAAGGCCCCAGTTACCTTGGAGTATTTGGTATAACCAGTAAAAATATTGAATGTAAACTGGTTGGTTGAGATGGAATTCGTTTGTCAGTTTTTGAATTACGATTTGCCTTGCAGCCCCAGTCAGTTTGGGGCTGATATATTCAGATAATATTATGTTTGTTCCGCTTACATGGGAAAGGATAAACACTATGAAAGTAAGCCCGATGAGCGTCGGAATAATGAGGAGCAACCGCCTAAGTATGTATACCCATAGGCGCATAGTTAAATCGCCTCAGAAAAAAAGTGGAGCGCACAATGCGCTTATCCTTTGATCCACCAATAGTAGATTGAGTCGGCTCCTCCACCGATCTCTGCGTTTTCTTCAGATTGTATGCCATTGTAGCCTGACATGTATGGCTTCACTACCCAGAAGCTGTTGGATTGAACCACATAGGTGAACATGTAGAGGTTTATAGCATCCTGTTCTGCCTGTTTGTAGAGTTGAGCGGCTGTAGTCGGGTTGGTTGCGGCGTTTGCCTGCTGAATCACTGTTTGAAGTTGCTTAAATTGAGCCGCCTCTGCCGGATATCCGGCCGCCGTCAAGCCACTGGCTGAAAAGCCCATTGCATCTGGATAGATGGAGCTTTGAAGGTAAAAGGCGTTAATAAAGTCGCTTGGATATGGATAGTCAGCTATCCAGCCTAGATAGTACACTGGCATAGGATTCGCGCCAGGAGCTTGATCAGCTATGATTGTTGGCCACTCTTGATATTCAACTGTCACGGCTATGTTTGGATCCATCTGGTGCAGAGCTGCACCCCACATTTCAGCACCTGCGTAGTTGGTTGTATCTCCAGTCACGACTGAAATAGGTATGTTAACTGATACGCCATATTCTCCTGACTGCTTCATAAGCTGCGTAGCGGTAGATAGATCATATGCAGAAACGTTCGCTAGCTGGCTTTCTGGCACATAGTATGGCAAGCCATTGATTATGGCGCCTGCATAGGCACTTCCGAAGTCTTCACCGTATATACTGTTGCCTAATATTTCATTTAGGTAATTGGTGTAGTTGAAAGCGTCGGTGAACGCCTCTCTCACTAGAGTGTTAGCGAAATAGGTGGCAGGTACGTTAAAGCTGCTGCCGAACGTTGATTTCATTAATGACGTGTCTATGTTTATGTTGAACGCATAGAAGAAACAGGACAGGGATGGCACCTTGTATAGGCTGCTTGTCCCAGCTGCTACCTGATTCTTAATCAGCGGAAAATCGCTTGTTGGCAATCCAGTGACGATATCAGCCGCCCCGCTTGTGTATAATAGATAGGCTGTTTCTGGATCCTTGATCCACTGTATCGATATTTTATTGCTCACAGCTGGTATGCCTGGTAACCCTGGAAAACCGGGGTTGGGAGCTAAGACTACTGACTGACCTGGAACGTAGCTTTCTATTTCATATGGACCGGATGCGATAGGGGAGAACTGCACGTTTGTGTTGAAATCGTTTTCGTTGGCCTGGCTCTGGTAGCTGTAGAATCCTGCTGGTGTAAAGGTTATTCCAGCGCCCACACTCTGAAGCCAGGATGCAGATAATATTCCGCACCCAAGGTCAAAGGCTACTGCTGTGAAGAACAGCGACGGAGCCGTAGGCGACACGAGGTTAAATGTAACCGTGTTGGCACTGTTAGAATACGTGACGGCTTTCATTATTGCGTTGTAATCAGCGGTATCGGTGGCATTGGCCACTATGGGAATTCCGGCACTTGCTCCAGCAACTATGTATTGAGCTAGGATCCAGTCAGGCGTACCTTGTGTCCCACCAATGAACAAAAGATTCCTAATCATTGAATAATAGACATCGTATGCGGTAATCGGAGCGCCATTGGAGAACTTCAAGTTATTCCTTATTGTAAACGTGTACTGCGTCTCAGCTGAGTTTATTCCATTCCCAATCGTCGGAACCGATGCGGCTATCATTGGGAGGAATGTAGTCGTCGATGATCCGTCGTAAATAAGAAGCGACCCAATAGTGTTTAAGATCACCTCGTAGCCAACAGTTTCGTAATCACACTGCGGATCAAATGAGGCCGGACCTCCTCCGACGACTTCAGCGACGTTTATCACTCCAGGGCTGGCTATTTTACCAGCATAAACATACACCGCATACGGGTGAGCGGCAGAACTCACTGCCACAGTACGCTCAACGGTCGTACTGTAGGTCTGCAGGCTGACCGAATTTTCCGTTACAAGAGTTAGGCTCACAGGATACAAACCTGTCTGCGTGTAAGTTGCGTTAACGGGATTTACATTTGGATCCAACGTTGCGCTGTTTGCTACCTCTGAGTCATTAACGCCGTTACCGAAGTCCCACATGTACCCTAATATAGTTACATCTGAGCTGGAAGGCGGAAAAAGGTAACCTCCACTGAAAATTACAGGTGTGTTCGCAGTCACAACTGGCTCGCCTGGATTCGTCGTTGCATTAAGAGCGATTACAGGTTCTGATATCAACGGAGCTAAAGTGGAACTCACCGTTGGCACTATCGTAATTGTCTTCATAGCGTTATTCGTAGATATTGTACTGCCGGACACGGTTTCCTCCGCTGTTACTAAATATGTACCTGGATTTTCATAGGTATGAGGCGACGAAGATGAGCTAGAAGTGAGACCGGTGGCTGATTGCCCATCTCCGAAGTAAAGAGTAGCTTTCCCATCTGATGCCAGATTAAGAATGGTGAAGGTAATAGCTGTTCCCTCTGATGCTTCCAGCGTGGTTGCGGTGATAGAAATCTGTTTGGTTGGCCTTGTTGCTATATAAGAGTACACTGCCCCTACCATTGCTACTACTAAGATAACTACTATTATAATTGCCCATATTGTTCTACTCAACGCTCTATTTGACATACGTTTCAACTCTCCCACCCCATTTTTTCGTAAAAGTTACTTTTGAATTAAGCAAACGATATTTAAGCTCTCAGTATTTAACTTTTGCGATAAAAAGCACTTGCCCAGCTAAACATAAATCTGGTCATTATTTGTTCATAATTTTTCATAAAACTTACACGAGTTTAGATAAAAACAGAAAATTTATGTGCAATAAAACATTAAATACTGTTAAGATTAAACAAAAAAATCAAGTGAAAAGAAAAACACAAAGGGCTAAAAAAAATGAAAGCCTACATACTTCTAAGCACCAAACCAGACACATCGTTGGAAGCCGTTAAGTTACTCCGTCAATGAGAGTTTGCATTATTGTTTCTTGCTTTCGTTTAATGTTTGCTTGTGCTCTTTGACAGATCTGCCTGATGGATCAGCCATTTTAGCAAATTCTTTACTTCATCTAAAGGCTGTCAGGGTAGAACAAGCAATTGTTGGACCTACAGGAACTGTTAATGCGGCGGTAGGACAAATGAAGTAACGTCAAATATCTGCCTGTAGTAATACTCTTCTTTTTGATGATGGAGTTTGTACTTGAAATTTACTTTTAGCGTTCGCCATCATTTTATCTGTTACTAAGGTTTCAACGTATTTTTGAGATGTTGGTGAAAATGACTGAGAAAAACTTAAAGCTGCAGTTGCCGAAACCATTTCTAGCCAGTTGACCCTTGCTCTGGCATAAAGAAGCAAATTGAGCCGAAAATCGGGCTGGTTTAAGTGTTCAACACCTACAGAGGAATGTCGAAAGAGGCAAAATACCTAATCTACTCGTCAGTACTGCCTTCCGTAGCTTACGGCATGTTCTACACTGACATAGCATATTTTCTCACTACAGTTCAAGGGTTATCCTTCAACCTCATGGGACTCATCGTTACGGTCATGGGCATATCCACTTTTGCAACCAGCGTTCCCATGGGAATTGCAGCAGACAAATACGGCAGAAAGCGAGTGCTCATACTAGGCAACATAATAGCAAGCGTCATCATCGCGGTTTTCGCTTTAACCACAAACCCAGCGCTGTTAATAATTGCTGCCATTTTCGAAGGGATTTCAGAGGCAGCTTCTTCAGCGTCAAGCAGTGCATTGCTTGCAGAAAAAGCTGAAGGTGCGAAGAGAAACAGTGCTTTCTCCATGTTTGGCTTTGCTCAAAGCACAGCCTTCGGCCTCGGCGCTATTGCAATCTTGGCGACATCGACGATGGGTGGATTCACGGATAAGGAAAGTCACGTTCTTCTCTACGTAATACTTGCCGTTCTGAGTTTGTCTTCTACACTTATAATGTTAAAAGTTAGCGAATCAAAAAGGTCCACGAAGGCTAATGCAACCTTAAGTGAGCTGCTTCCAAGAAAGTCTAAAGATATTTTGGTGAAATATGTCTTCACGGGTGCGATAATTGCTTTCGGCGCAGGTATGGTTATTCCTTTGATGACTGCTTGGATGAAGGCGCAGTACGGTATACCCGACTCGTTAAGCGGTCCAATTTTGGGCATTTCAAGCATTGTAATAGGTGTATCTACGCTTGCTGCTCCTTGGCTTGCGAAAAGATTTGGGATGGTTAACGCTATAGTTATAACAGAGGGTATTTCAACCATTTTTATGTTTATAACGCCACTGTCGCCAAATTACATAGTGGCCAGCATCGTTTACACGTCAAGGGCCTTTCTTATGAACATGTCAAGTCCGCTGGCGCAGTCGATGATAATGGGGCTGGTGCCGGAAGATGAGCGCGGTGCGGCTTCAGGCGTAAGCGCTGCTCTTTGGAGATTACCCAATGCATTGAGCTCATTCGTCGGTGCCTGGCTGATTGGCATGGGACTTTTGGCGGCACCATTCTTCTTGGCCGCCCTATTTTACATAGTCTCTATTAGCCTGTTTTGGTACTACTTCCGAAACACGAAAATGCCTGAAGAAAAAGTTACTTGAAGAAATTGCTGATTGCCTATCTGCTTTGCGACGATTGGTTTTTTTTAATTTTCTTGGCATGCCTTTTTTTGTTTTTTCTTAAGTTGACGGAACAGTTGATAGGCTGATTCAAGCAGAAAATCGTTGTAATGTGTGCTTAGTTTTACTCGGAGTGATAGGATACTAGTACTATGGCTATTATTATGAGTAGAGCTCCAGAGATCATGACCATAGTGAGTATCTCGTTTAGTAGAAGGAAGGAAATTGCTGTGGCTATTAATATTTCTGTTAGAAGCAGGATTGTGGATGTTGAGGCTGTGATGTGTTTTAAGCCTTCCAGCCATAAGTAATAAGGAATGATCCAGCAAACTACGGCTGTGTAAATTATGGCAAGTCATGCTTGAGCTGGAAGCGCAGGGATCTGGCCCGCTGAGGAGAAGACGAATGGCACCATCGGGAGCAGCGTCAAGGGCAAGATCCACGTTAAAGATTGAAGTACACCATTGCTTGTCATTACAAGGTTTTTATTGTATATTATGAAGAATGCCCAAATGACTCCTGAGGCGATTAGTAACAAATCCCCGATCAATTGCCCTCTGCTTAACATCGAGAAATCTAAGTTAGTCGTCACAAATACGACACCGGTTAGAGCAGCTAAAACACCCAATATTTTTCTTCTCCCCAAGGTTTCTCCTTGCAGCCTTGGGCTTAGTAATGCAACCCAGACCGCGCTTAAGTTTACGAAGAGTGCTGCTTCTGCTGCTGAAGTAGAGGTCATTCCGACGTATTGTGATAGGTATGCAGCTCCATTGGTAACGCCTAGGAAGAGGATCAGTTTCTTCTGTTTTGTTGGATAAGTGAGCTTCTTTGTAGAAAGCATTATCACGAACATCAGCGCTGATGCTAAAAGAAATCTTAAGAAAACAAATGTGTAGGGGTTAACGTAGTTCAGACCGATTTTTATGGCGGGAAAAGAGGTTCCCCACAAGACACCAGCTAAGATAGTGAGAAAAATGGCTTTTGTTTTCTTTCCTCTCCAGTCTGGCGCCTGCATGAATTTTTCTCCTTCCCAGAATTTTATGTGAGCTTTTTCTTAAGGGTTGTGATGATGACTGTTGCTTTGAAGTTTCAATTCCTTCCTTTTTTGCCGCTTAGAGGTCTATTCGGCAATAAGTTTTTAGGCAAAATGAGTAAATATATCCTTCTAAACTTAAACAGAGTAGATATTTGTAGAAGTGAGGCAGCGTCTTGTTGACAAAAATGTTGTTTTTAGAAGACAGTTATCTCAAAGAGTGCAACGCTGTTGTAGTTTCCGTTAAGGACCAAAAATACGTAGTGCTTGATCAGACCATTTTTTATCCTAAAGGAGAGGTCAACCGTGGGATACTGGAAAAATCATCAAAGACAATGAAACTTACAATGTGGTTTATGTGGGAAAATTTTCAGGAGAAATTTCTCATGAGGTGGATCGAGCAGGTCTTAAAGAAGGAGATAGAGTTCGCTGTGTCCTAGACTGGGCGCGAAGGTACAAACTTATGCGGAGCCATACGGCAGCACACTTGTTTGCTTCACTTTTATGTGTGGGAACTGGAGCTCTTGTTACTGGCAATCAGCTTGAAGAAGACTATATCCGTTTTGATTTCAACTTCGAAAACTTCGACAGGGAAATCTTAGATCAATACGTCGCTAAGGCGAATGAGCTCTTCAGTAAGGATATTTCTGTAAAATGGTATGAGTTGCCTAAAGAGGAAACGATGAAAATCCCAGGTATAGTTAAGATGGCGGAAGCCCTGCCGCTCGACATACCGGTACTTCGCATCGTAGAAATAGAAGGAGTAGATAGACAAGCCGATGGAGGTACACATGTGCACAATCTGCGGGAAGTGGGTAGAATAGAACTGATTAAAGCTGAAAGCAAAGGAAAAAACAACAAACGCGTCTACTTCAAAATCGCATAATTCAGCGCAGATCTGGTTCTAAAGCAGGCTAGAGTTCATTTGAAAGAGCAAGTGGAAAACGCAAAATTTAGCCAGCTTTTCGCAGAATTCTACTTCAAGTAGATTGGGGTCACAAACGTGGACAAGTCGGGTCGCTAGATCATCGGGCAGAAGGAATTGTTGGGTTATACTTCTTGAACCAGTTGAATCCCGATTCCTCCATGATTTTGAGATACTGGTCGTTTCCTTCAGGCATAAGGTCAGCTCTGTAGTGCAGTCCAAAGTAAT
>Ga0181533_1006041_pt1 | contig 11212 bp, 15 predicted proteins | sample PEATcosm2014_Bin_45_FD_119772 | JGI IMG/M metagenome (GOLD analysis project Ga0181533, IMG submission 119772) | Peatland microbial communities from MTU Mesocosm Facility, Houghton, MI, USA - PEATcosm2014_Bin11_60_metaG | ecosystem: Environmental > Terrestrial > Soil > Wetlands > Peat | place...
CACGCCGCGCGTCTGTTGCCCGATGCCGCCCGTCGTCGCCACCTTCTCCTCGCGCAAAATCCGCCGCGCGTCGTCGCGCAGATTCATCGCCAGCGTGTGCAACACGGAAGGTTTGTCGACCTCCAGCATGACGTTGGAGCCGCCTTGCAGGTCGAGGCCCAGCACGATCGTCGCGGGCCGCGCCCAGTCCGGCAGACGCGCCGCGAGCGCCTCGTAATTGGACGGCGACAGCAGACTTGGCGCGACGACAAGCATCGCGGAGAACGTCATCGCCAGAATCGCGACGATTTTCCATTTGGCGAAACGCAGCATTGCTTGCCCTATAGCTATGGGATCTGGTTTTGGACGCGTGGAGCCGGGGTTCGACTCGGGATCGCCGCGCGGCGCCGTCAGCTCTTGGCCGGCGGCGCCTGATCCTTGACCGGCTCGCCCTTCGAGCGCACCTCGACGATGGCGGTTCGCAACATGCGGCTACGCACATTGGGAGCGATCTCGATCTCGAATTCGGCCTCGTCGACGGCTTTCGTCACCTTGCCGATGAGCCCGCTCGACGTGACCACGACATCGCCGCGGCGGACGTTCCCGAGCTGCTTCGCCTTCTCCTTCTGAGCGCGCTGCTGCGGCCGCAGCACGATCAGATAAACGATGCCGATGACCACCAGAACCGGCACGATCTGCGCGATCAGATCGGGCAGCGTGACGGGCGGCGTCTCCGGGTTCGGCTGGCCGGTGGTCGCCGTCGTCGCGCCCTTGGGGCCGACCGGGGCGGGCCCGGCGGAGGGGGCCGCCGTCGTTGGGGCGGCCGGGGTTGGGGCCTGTTCTGTCTGCGCCATGGCGTCCGGGATCAGTTTCATCTTGCGATCTCTTTTTCGAAGCGCCCGCGACGGGCGCTGGCGAACATGGCCGGATTCGGCCCTGCGAATGGGCGCGGACTATAGCCGCTCACCTAGCGAAAGCAATGCCGCCACGAGAGTTCGCGTCGCCTCACGGCGCCCTCGACGCTAAAATCCGCATCCGCCGACCCAAATACGCCACAAGCTTGTGCGAAACAATTCGCGGCGACAGGGAACGCATGTTTCACTCCCGGCGTTTCTACGCAAGGAGCTTACGCATTTAAGGGGCTTACGAAGAAAGCGGACCGGAACGGCCTCACGGGAGCGGTTGGTCGGCGAGGTTGTCCCTGTCGAACAGACGGGCGGGTTTTCACGGGTCCGAACGAGGGTCGGACGTCAACCAGGAGTAAGGCTTATGTTGCGCAAATTTACGGCCTTGGCGGCGATCGCGGCGCTCGTCGGCTCGCTGACCTTTTCAACGGCGGTGGACGCCAGGGGCTTCCGCGGCGGCGGCGGATGGCACGGAGGCGGATGGCACGGAGGCGGATGGCATGGCGGCTATCGCGGCTACGGCTATCGCGGCTATTACGGTCGCGGTTGGGGCTATGGCGGCTGGGGCGGCTATTATGGCGGCGCCTGCTGGAGTTGGTGGTACGGCCGCTGGGTCTGGGTGTGCTGAGGACGAGCGGAAACACGCGCGACTCCCTCTCCCCGCTCTATGGGGAGAGGGCTTGCGTCCAGACGATGACCCGCGGCTGACCATCGCGGCGAAGCGGACGGCGGCGAGGAAGAGAGCGGGTTGGTTCAGTGACCGCCGGTTTCGAGGAACAATAGATTGAAAATCAATCTTGCGGGCGTCGTAAGCGCTCATTGGCCGTCCGCGCCGCCTCGGGAGCTATATCCGGGCGTCCGAAAACGCGTTCTTTGGCAGGGCTCCAATGGAGCAAAAGCCGTGATTCTGGAAATCGACGCCGGCGCGTCCTTTGCGAAGCTCGACGTTCACGAGCCGGGTCCGGAAGAGGTCTTCGTTGTCTCCGGAACCTTCTCCGACGGCGTTAACGAATATTCGGAGGGCTCCTTTATTCATAATCCGACGGGCTCCGCACATATTCCGCAATCCGCGACAGGCTGCGTCTTGTTCGTTTTCTTTCCCGAAGCCTAGGCAAGGGCCTTACGCGGATAATTCCCGCGCCAGGCCGCGCATGAATTCGACGCAGGCGGCGATTTCGCTTATTTCGACGAATTCGTCGGGCTGGTGCGCCTCGTCGATGCGCCCGGGGCCGCACAGCACGGTCGGAACCCCGGCGCGCTGGAATTGCCCGGCCTCCGAGGCGTAGGGGACGGCGATGGTTCGGTTGGCCTTGGCCAGCCGCATCGCCAGCCGCTCCGCCGCCGAGCCCGGCTCCGGCGCGAGCCCCGGCACGTCGGTCTCGGTGATGGTTTCGACGCCCGTCCCCGGATGGTCCTTGAAGGCGCGTTCCAACAAAGCTCGCGCGAAAACCTCCAGCCGGTCGCGCGCGGCGGAGGAAGCGACACCCGGCAGGCCGCGAAACTCCCACTGGAACATGCAATCGCGCGCCACGATGTTGCGCGCCGTCCCGCCGGCGATCGTCCCGACATGCACGCTGGAGAAGGGCGGATCGAATCGCCCGCTGGGGTCGCCCTCGGCGCGAAACTCTTCGCCGATGCGATCGAGCTCGGCCACCAGCCGGCACGCCGCATGAACCGCGCTGACGCCCTTGTGCAGATTGGCCGAGTGAATCTCGAAGCCGCGCACCCGCGTGATATGGGTGGAGACGCTTTTATGCGCGTCGGCGACCCGCATCGAGGTAGGTTCGCCCACGATCACCGCCGCGGGCCTCGGCAGATCGACGCCGAATCGGGCGATCACGTCGAGCGGACCGAGGCAGGTGGTCTCCTCGTCGTAGCTGAGCAGAATATGGATCGGCCGCTCCAGCGCGGCGGCCTTGAACTCCGGAATCATGGCGAGGCATACAGCGTCGAAGCCTTTCATGTCGACCGCGCCGCGCCCAAGAAGACGCGAGCCCTGGCGGCGAAGGACAAAGGGATCGCCGGTCCAGTCCTGCCCGGCGACCGGAACCACGTCGGTGTGGCCCGACAGCACCACCCCGCCCGCGACATTGGGGCCGATGGTGGCGAATATCGCCGCCTTATCTCCCTTGGCGTTGGGAACGCGCGAATATAAGACGCCCTGCTCGCGCAGATAATCTTCGACCGCCGCGATCAGCGGCAGATTCGTCTTCGAACTCTCGGTGTCGAAGGCGACGAGGCGCGCCGTGAGGTCGATCGCCGCTTCGAGTCTGCTCATCCGGGTCAGTTCAGCGTCGGGCGCGACAAGGGACTGTCGAGCGAAAAGGCGGGAATCTCGATGTCGAAGGTCTCGCCGGCGTCGGTGGCCATCCGATAGCTGCCCTGCATCATCCCGGAGGGCGTGGCGAGGGGGCAGCCGGAAACGTAGCGGAATGTTTCGCCCGGCTCCAACACGGGTTGCTCGTTGACGACGCCCGGCCCGCGCACCTCCTCGCGCCGGCCGTTGGCGTCGATGATGACCCAGTGGCGCGACAGCAATTGCACGCGCACCCGACCGAGATTGGCGATCTCGATCGTGTAGGACCAGAAGTAGCGGTCCTGCGCGGGGTCCGAACGCTCCATCAGGAAGTCGGGCAGCGCCGTGACTTGGATGTCGTTGGTGATTGCTATGTACATGCGGTTTAGTTTAGGAACCCGCGCGCGGAAAGTGAAGTTCATTTTTGAGGCCGTCGGACGATTCGCCACACGGCTATCTGGCCGGTTTAGCGCCAGTCGCGGGAACCAAAAGCTTTGCCGCACGTTAAGATGCTGCCAATTAAAGAGTTTGGCCAATTCGGGAGGAGGTCACAATGCGTTCTAAGCTTCTATTTGCTTTCGCGGGGGCGACACTGGCCGTTTGCGTCGGGAGCGCCGCTGCCGCTCCCCGCGCGGTCGGGGACGCGGCCTATCTGCGTTATGGGCCTGGACCAAAATGGCCGGTCATCGCGCTTATTCCAGCGGAAGCGCAGGTGGACGTCCTGAACTGCGGACCAGGCTGGGAACACGACTGGTGCCATGTGCGATATGAAAATAAGACCGGCTATCTCCACGCCGGGACGTTAGCTCCTTCCCCTTCCGGACTTAGCGTCATCGTCGCGCCGCTCGTCACCTCGGACGTCGCCTTTCTGCGTTCGGGTCCGGGTCCAAAATGGCCGCTGATCGCGAAGATTCCGGGGGGGACACAGGTGGATTCCTCGGGCTGCGTGCAAGGGTGGGGGCACAATTGGTGCCAGGTGACCATCGGCGGCAAGACCGGCTACGTCAGCGAATTGGTGTTGAATAGAGCCGGCGCGCTTTTCGCGCCCTGACCAAAGGCCATGACTGCGCCAAGCGGCGTGCCGCTTGGCGTTTGGCGGGGGTTACGGCGTCATGCGTTTTAGGACGCGTTGCGCGCAAAAGGGAACCGGCCGAAATTGCGGGCTGGGGAGAGTTGGCGGACTATGCTCCCGAAACCGGCAGGAGAGTAGCGCCGTGCAAGATGCGACGGGCGCGGCGTCCATCCATGGCGACGAATGGGAGTCCATGGGAGAGGCTCCGCATGAAGGTGGAGCGCGAACCCGCCGCCTACCTCGCGGCCAACTTCTCGGCGCGACCCTCTACGAACTCCCGCCCGGCGCGGTCGGTCCGGCCTATCACTTCCATCATGGCGGCGAAGAACTGCTGATCGTGCTTCGGGGGCGGCCCGTGCTTCGCGCTTCGGAAAGAGAACGTCAGCTCGAGGAGGGTGAGGCGGACCACTTCAGGCGAAGGCCGGAAGGCACGCATAAGTGCGGCAACCCGACGGACCAGCCCGTTCGCTACGTGATGGTGGGAACCTATTCGTCGCCCGAAGCGGTGGAATATCCGGACGCCGGCCAAGTCTCGGTGATGGCTTTCACGGCGTCCCAGTCGGGCGCCCCTCTTTGGGGAATCTCGCCACTGAGGGAGTAGAGAGCGCCACGGCCGCCGAGGAACGCTCGCCGCCGACACAAAGCCGAATTTTCACGCCAACCCGCCGCGCGGAAAAACTTGCTCTAGCGTGGAAGTGGAGTAGACTCTCGCCCTGATGGCTCGTATTCGCGCCGTCGATTTCGTGGTCGGAGCCCATGCGACATAATTGGTTCGGTCGTCTGTTCTTCGCGCTGGCGTTGGCCATTCAGGTCTTCTCGCCGGCGGCGGCGAATGTCGCCCAATCGAACGCCGACCATTTGAACGACTCGGGCAAGACCGCCTTCCAGATTTGTTTGAAGACCGCTTCGGATTTCGCGACGGGCAAGCAGCAATTGCCGGGCCTGCCCGAACGCCACGGCGGCAGTTGCGCATTTTGTCAAATATCTTGCGACGGCGCGGCGCCCTTTGGCGCGGTCGTCAATGAAATCGGCGCGGCGCCCGTTCAGCGGCGCTTATCCGCCTGGACGGTGGCGGACCTCGCCTCGCCGACCCCGCGCGACGAAGCTTCGCATCAGCCTCGGGCTCCGCCGCAATACTCCTGACAAAAAGCCGTATTAGGGATCCCATACTTGCCTGTTCGCATGGCTGTGGGGCCTTAGCCGCGGCAATCACATTCCTAACGTGACCAGGAGAATATCCATGCCTTTCCTCAACGCCCGGCGTGCGCACGCCGCCGACGCGTCCGGCGACTCCGATCGTCTGGACGGATTGTTCGCCGAGGCCACGTCGTCTCCGGCGATGATCGACAAGAACGACGCCTCGCGCCAATCGACCCCGCTCCGGATCGCGGCGGAACGCCGAGCCGACTCCGGCCGCCTGATCGATCTGGAGCGCCGCGCGCGCTTCGGTCGCTTCGGCTTCGGCGCGGTCTAGGGTTTCGCCGACGCATCATCGACCCGCCGGCGACTTCCCTCGGATGGGCGTACTTTACAGCCCCTCCGAGGGAGGTCGCTAGCAACGGTCACGAATTCAAGAACGCCGGGCCTCCCCAAGGACGACCCTCGCCGCGCGCCTCTTTCTCCTCCCAGCGGCTAGCGGCGCCGTCGTCCTTATCGAGGCGGGGCCCAGCCAAGTCGGCATGGCGCACGTTCACTGGAGCTTCGCGCCCGGAACGTTGGCGGACCGCGCCATGCCGACTTCTCCTTTTGCGCCGTCGCGTCGGGTAGCCGTGAGGATGACGCGGCCGATCTCGCCACGCCTTCGCTTTTCCACGAGAGCGGCTTGGCCGCCCGTGGTGAACGGGCGCGGACGGCCCGCGGCCGAGGAGCGTCATTGCGGTCGAGACCGGGCGATAGGGAGTTTTCCGGACAGCCGCGCCGCGATCTCGGGAGAAGGAGCGATCCGCTCGAAATAGTCAGACCGCCGCGCGAGACGCGCTGGCCTCCACGGTCACTTGCACGATCTCCGGCGGGCGCATGAAGCGGACCGGCACGATCGACTCGCCAAGGCCGCCGGAAATGATCAGATGGCGACCATCTTCCTCGATATGCCCATATATATGCGTCGAGCGATAGCGCAACTCGGCGAAGATTGGACCGGCGAGAGGCAGATTGATCTGCCCGCCGTGAGTGTGGCCGGAAAGCGTCAGCCGACGCGCTTTGGCGCGCGCGAAAAGATGAATGGCTCGTGCGCCAGCAGGATCGCCGGGGCGTCGTCGGTGATTTTGGCCAGCGTTCCCGGCAAATCGTCTTGGCCGCGCCAGTGCCCGGGGCCGGCGCTAATGGCCATCTGGTCGGCAAGGCCCGCGAGCCAGAACGGCGCGCCATTCTTCGATAGCCGCCGCACGTCGTTTTCAAGCAATTTCGCGCCCATATGGCGCAACGCCCGCCGCACGCTCTCCCCACCGTCGCCCGGATCTTGCGGCAATGCTCCGTGCCACCAGTCGTGATTGCCGAGAATGGCGTAAACGCCGAGCGGCGCGCGCAAGCGCGAGAGCGCTTCGGCCCACTGCTCCGGCATCACTCTCGACGCGAAAACGACGCCGCCGGAAAAATCGCCGAGCAGCACGATGAGATCGGGCGCCAGCGCGTTGGCGATGTCGGCGATTCGGGCAATTCGCGAGGCCGGCATCCAGGGCTCGCAGGCGTGCAAATCGGAGATGGCTACGATGCGCAGACTGAGATTGGCGGGCCAGCCGGCGGGAGAGACGCGATAGGGCGTCACATCGAGCAGGAAATTGGGCTCGACCACGATGCTATAGCTGGCGAGGGCGGCCCCCGCGAGAAGCAGGCCGCCGCCCCGGCTCATCAAAGCTCTGCGGGTGATCATGCCGCTTCCCGGGTTGTCCCCGCGGCAGTCTTAGGCCGCGAGATCGTCTTCGCGCAGGAAGGCGGGGAGATAACGCGAATCGGCTCCAGCCGAGACGGCGCCTGGAGCAGCGAGAGCGGCGGGAGCATTCATGACGTCGAGCGCGGCGGCGACGGCGGAAAGCCCGATCTCGTGATAGAGCCGCGCAAGCAGGTCATGCTGAGCGGCGGCGGACTCGTTGAACTCGGTGACGAACATTTGCGACATGGTGGATCTCGGGGCGAGGAAAAAGAGTGAATTTTTTACTGCTTCCGTTCCAGCAATCTCTCGCGATCGAGTTAAGACCGCGTTAAGCGCGCGCATCGAATCGATTTAGCGTGAGCTTTGTGGCGCGATAATGGTCGTCTGGCGCCGCGCCCGCTTGAATCCCCGGTTTTCCGTCTGTAAAGCTTGCTCCCATGCGCCGCAGCCTTCCGCCCGAACCTGTCTCGACGGCCGCCGTTTGGAGCCAGCGGCTTGGGCTGTGCGCGCTGACCCTCGCCATTCTCGCGGTCGCGCTCGCCAGGGCCCATAAGCTCGATCCGCCGGCCGCGCTCGCTTCGACCGGCGGCGCGATCGCCGTGGCCTTGGCCGCCGTGCTGCTGTTTTTCATCGCCTGCGCGACGATCTGGCGAAGCGGGGCGCAAGGCTTGGGCCGGGCGCTGGGCGGGCTGTTTTTCGCGGCTCTAACGTTGGGCTATCCGGCCTTTCTGGCGGTCGAGGCGATGCGCCATCCCGTGCTCGCCGACGTTTCGACAGATCTCGACGATCCGCCGGATTTTTCCCGCGCCAGCGCGGCGCTCAAGGCGCGGGGCGGCTATACGCCGCCAGTCCCGCCGGCGGCGACGCGCGCGGCGCAAGCCGCCGCCTATCCCGACGTTCAGCCGATCGTCGTCGATCTCGACATGGACGAGGCGCTGGCGGCCGTGATGAAGACGGCGGCGATGCGCGGCTGGCGCGTCGTCGATAAGCGCCCGCCCAACGCGCGCTCGGGCGACGCCCATGTTGATTTTCTGGTCAAGACGCGGCTGATGGGCTTCGACGAAGACGCCACCGTGCGCCTGCGCCCGCTGGCCGGCCAGACCCGCATAGATTTACGCGCCGCCTCGCGCTATGGGCGGCACGATTTTGGAACCAATGCGACCCGGATCGAGGATTTCGCGGAAGGGTTGCAGGCGCAGGTGGAGTGAGGGGTATAACGGTGCGACGCGCGAATCAAATCGCACCGCCTCGGCGTCTCCGCCGCGACGCTATATCCAATATTCCCGCCGCGCGGGCAGCGAATTCCCAAGACGTTTGAGACAACAGAAGAGACCCGCGTCTCGGCGACGAAGGTCTCTTTTGGATAGTCTCGAAAACGCGCGCTATTCGGACCTTGAATCTAGCGCCAGCCGATCTGTTTTTGTAACCGTCATCGACAGCGCGTCTTCCGCGCACAGAAAGCCAAGAGCTTTCCCTCTCACGGTATCTATCGCGGCTGATCGACCGGATGCGATCTCCGCGACGACGCGCGAAGGCTTTGTATCGGGGATTTCGTCGTTCGAACTCTCCAGCATATCGCTGATGATCATGGTTAGTTTACAACCGTCGCCACCATTGATGAAATAGCTGACAATATGCTTATCGCCTTCGTCCAAGCTGATAGCTCTCATTGGCTTCATTTTCACTGGCGACCATGCTTCCGCCGCATGGAGCGGCACGTTTGCGTAACCCAGCGCTCCAGCGAGCGCCAAAACGAAAATGTGTGCTCCGATTTTCATGGCCGATTCCTTTCCTCTGCCTATGACCGTCGTTCCAGCACAACTTCGATCACATTAGCCGCGCGCTCGAGCGCGACGCTTCACAGAAGATAGGCGCTGAATGTTGCGATGCAATAATATATTGTGCGGTGCGGCAATTTGGCGCGATATATTCAAAAAGCCCCTATTATTATAGAAATTTTCACTCAATGGTTCGCCACGATTACATTGGCGTTACGCCTGGCCGAGGACGGTTATCCGCCGAAATCCTCGCGCTTGTCGACGCTCCGGGCAACCATGCGCGGTTTGCGCTGATGCCGCAGCGAAGAGGCGAAATCACGGGCGCGAGAAAGTTGATAGAGGGCCCGTCTCTTGGCGCCTTGCCCTTGGGCATATCCGCCGGCGGCTTCGCCTTGAACTTCTCGGCGCGGCACGGGCGGACGCCACCATAAAGCATCACCCGCGCCACCTCGGACTTGATCGGGGGAATTTCGATATGGTCGTAGGTTTCGCAGGCAAGCCGCGGTCGTCGCGAAACATCGGCGCCGCGGTGCTGGCAAGCGCGCGCCGCAATGTCGCGCTTTGATGTCGGGTTCGGATGCAGAGGCCGATGCGCGCCGGCGTGCGACTTGCGCCTGCCCTCGCTCTTGGCCTTTGCTAGCGCCCTCGGCGGCGTGCTCGAATTATCCGGCGTCTTGGGCGGCAGGCCCAGTTTCCTTTCAAGTTCGGCGGCCCGCGCCAACAGCGTCTCACACTGCTTGGTCACCGCGGCTATCGTTTCCGCCCGCGCCAGAACCAGGCGGGTCAGTGTTTTCTTGTCAAGCGAATCAAGCCCTTCGCGAGTCATCCAAAGCTCGGGATTCTCCAGTCAAATTTCAAAACAACCTCCCCAAAATCCCAGTCAAAGAACAGGCGTGAGCAATTAGTCCCAAACCTGCCGGACACCGCACCGCAGCCTCTCGTCGCGAGGTTTCACGAATCTCCGAACCAACGCGAAGCCTTCAATCAACCTTCGCGACTATGTAAAAAATGAGGGGATGGCTGAACTCTAAGCGTCTTTCTCGATCTCGACCAAAAGGCATGCTTGGCGTTGCGAGACCTTAGCCAAAAAATGCAGCGGCCAGGAAAGGGTCGCCGCCGCCGCATTCAATCGGCGGCGGAATTCGTATCGCCGCCAACCGGATTGGTCGTCTGACGAGGCGGCCGCCGATGCGACGCCGTCAAACGGAGCGGCGCCGCGAGATTCAAGCAGCGCGTCACGAAGGGCCGCCAAAACTGAGATCACTATTTCCGCCGAATATTCATCAGTGCGCCAGCTAATATTTCCGTTAGAGGGCTTCAAAAAGTTAAACGAAGAAGGTCCAAGCATGCTTATATGGTCGACTGGTTTAAACATGATCCAGAATTTGCCAGCGAGCACGCTGGCTATGCCTTCAACGTTTGGCGTTACCAACAAAACTATACCACCGTGGCAGGTAACAGTAAGCATATCCGCGATAAATTTCCTTTGATCGTAAATGTGCTCAACTACATGGCTCAATAACACAAAATAAAAATGATCCTGTTTGAAGTCCTCCGCGCGAAAGTAGCCGTCATCGATAGTCAACCCCATCGCGCGACCCATTCTGGAGTGCGACTCGCTTGGCTCAACACCCTTCACATCCCAACCGAGCTCCTTGGCTGCGAGAAGATACGCCCCGCGCCGCAACCAATATCGAGAAAACGCGCCGCGGCTGGGACGCGATCGACGAAATGGCGCAGCAACTCGACTTTCTCGTCAACTCCAAGCAAGCGGCGGATTGCTGAAACATCGACTGAATTAATTGGCGGGCCCGGATCGTAAGAGGGCGTAAGCGCAATATATTGATCGTGAGTGAGGTCGACGGTTACAGCTTGGCACTTCGGGCACTTCAAGTAGTTGCGTCCCGCGCGTTGAAATGCGTAACCAGCTTGGTCGTGATTGCATATCCGACAAATCATTAACCGTCCCCGTTTTATGAAACGCATCTAAAACGACATCCGCCGGCATAGCGAGTTTGACGAGCCCGAGACGCCCGCTTTCGACGGATTTTGTCCGCGTCAGCCCGTCTTTGCGTAAGCGCGTTCGCCCCCGAAATGCGCCATATATTACTGCGTTACGAGCCCGGCGCCACTGCGTTTCTAGGTGAAACACCTTGACAAAGCATGTGTGCGCCGAAGCGCGGCGGGGCCGCTCCTCGCTACAGTCCCGTCATTCGTATATGGACATCCGGTAATCGCGGTGGGCGCCTGATCGTTCGATAGTGCCGCGATCCGGGCGGCGTTGCCCGGTGATTCGCACCATCGGGGGTTCGA
>Ga0181533_1006043_pt1 | contig 11209 bp, 8 predicted proteins | sample PEATcosm2014_Bin_45_FD_119772 | JGI IMG/M metagenome (GOLD analysis project Ga0181533, IMG submission 119772) | Peatland microbial communities from MTU Mesocosm Facility, Houghton, MI, USA - PEATcosm2014_Bin11_60_metaG | ecosystem: Environmental > Terrestrial > Soil > Wetlands > Peat | place...
AGGTTCTCCCTTGGCCGTAACTTCAGCGACATCATCCCTTGTATCCGTTTGTTGGACTTGCTTGGATATATTGCTTGAGGACAACCTCGAATAGTTAGGGGTTTCCAGCTGGACAGGTTTTTCTTTTGAGGCAGTCCCCGGCCTGGGGACAAGCAAATTCAAAAGCTGTTGCGCCTGTTGCAGATCATATGAGTTCGCGCTGGATTCGTTCATCGGTTTCTCCCGTAACACCACCCAATCCCTGGATGATATTCTTAATTTCCGTAGCAAGTAATTCGAATCTGAGGGCTTCAGGGGGATACTTTCCGCCCAGGAAAGCAACTGGCAAACCTTTTTCGCTGGCTGATGAAAAAACGTCAGCTCGGGGAATATATGTCTCCAGGACTCCACTTAAGGAGTTCCAGATGGTTTTCAAAATGTTGAATGAAGAATCCTGATGTAGCTGAACCATGGTAGCAAGAATCCCGAGCAATTGCAGCTTCGGATTATCGACTTCTTTCACGTGCGTTATCACCCGCAATGTCTGTAAAATCGACCTTAGCGATAACGCTTCCGCCTGCAGAGGAAGAAGCGCGAAGCCACTGGCAGACAAAGCCGCCCGCGTGATCATCCCCAGACCTGACGGGGTGTCTATGATTATGTATTGGAATTTGTTTTCAACGGCGGCAATGACATCTCGTAAGGTCGTTGAAGAGTGCAGTATTTCTTCGTATAAACCGATATCCAGGGGATCCAGCCGACCTCTCGGCAGAATTGCAAGGGATTCCAGCTTTGTTCTTATGATGGCGTCTTCAACAGGTGTTTTTTGCATTATATATTCCGCAAGGCCTGTCCATTCAGTGTCGCTTCGCGCAAGTGACAAACCTATTGCCCCCAAGGGATCAATATCGATAAGCAGAGTTTTATCTCCCTTTTCAGCTAATGCCACGGCAAGGTTCAGGGCAACAGTGGTTTTGCCCGTGCCTCCTTTAGAACTTACAACTGAAATCACATTTGCCATCTCAGCTCTCCCATTTGCTTGATGCGTTATATCATGAATTCGCGGATAGATGGAAGCAAATCGGATATCTTGTGTTTTATGACACCCAACTTCCCATCCTTGTCACATGAGACAGTAACAAAATAATGTTTTTCACCGTTCGCCATTTGAGCTATAAGTGATCCTTTTCCATGCTCCAGAATGATGCATTCCATATCCCCGAAGAGCCCGTTTGCGCTTTTCAGTGATGAGTTTATCCATGCAATTGCCGCATCCGCCGCTGGCTCAGAATTCGCATCAGCATCTGATTTATGAAGGGCCAATAATTTCCCATCCGGTTCAGAAATAAATGAATACTGGTATCCCGGCAGCATTGCCAGATTTCCCAGGATGTCGATTATTTTTTCTGTATTGTGCGCTTTATACTCATTCCTTGGAAAGAAGGCTTCAACTGTTTCGATGTCAACTGGTTCTTCCTCATGATAATAATTCGGGAGAACTTCATTCAAAAGAAACAGTAAATTCGTATCAACTATCATCTCTCCATGGCTGGCATTAATCACCACTTCCGGGTCATTCATCATGGAGGTAATGGCTGCTCGGATATGCGCTCTTAGACATTCTCTCAGTTTTTCATGTGAGATTAGGCCTTCTTCCTCAAGCAGTGCACCAAGTTTTTTCGCCTTGCCCAAGGCCTTGTATTTGCTTACGATCTCACTGAGCTTCTCCTTGGGGATCAAACCGATACGTTCCAGAAAAGAGGAGAAATTTTCCGTCTGGTTTTTACTGACAGCCCAAGCTATCTGCCCATCCCGCATAAAAACAGAGCCGATTTGTTCGTCTTCTTTTAAGACGCGTAAAATACCGCACCATTTAATTTCGGCAGTTTTCTCCAGTGCTTCAACAAATGGAAGGCCGTCTATTTCTTGCGAAAACAAATTCACACTTTCCTCGCCGTGGGAATGGGACTCCATTGAGCAATCCTATTTTTTTGTTACCACAAATTCGCCGTGCGGGTCTCCAACCTCGATGCCCTTAACCTGCTGACAAGTATAGGTATCCATACCTGCCGGATACGGGTCGGAATAAGTCAATTCAAAGAACGCCTGGCACAAACCACGCAGCATATATGCACGCAGACCTTCTCCTCCGCTTTCGGCTTCATAATAATCATTGGCGCGGATCACCATTTTCTCGCGTTCTTTAAGTTGCACAATCCCTGACTTTGCCCATCCCCAAGCGGTAAACGCCGCAAAAGCGCCGCGCAGAATGTCTTTCTCCCCTTCCGTAACCATGGGCAGCACCACATCATTGAAAATGTCTGATGTTATGATTCCGCATCCTGTATGGTATCCGCATTCATAGGCCGCCCTGACAAGTCCCTCTTCCACCTTGGCTTTCTTGTCAGCCGGCGCCGCGGCCATGATTCTCTCGGCAAATGTGTTCAGCAGAGAGACCGGGAGCAGGTTTACCAGGACATCATATTCCGGTATCAATCCGCTTTCATCACCCTGCACATTGATTTTGGCAAGGGACTTTACTACAGTATCGCGCATGACTGTCATTGTCTTTGCTCCTTCAATTATCAGGATAACTTAACGATAAACTTGCCTTCGGTTTCACCGGCGGCCATACTGGCGGTCTCAGTTACCGAATAGCTTTTTGCCGGTTTATTGAATGCAGCCGCAAATACGGCAGCTATGTATCCACAGGAAAAGTGGTTTATCGGTTTATTATGAGGCCCCCATTTCTGAATCCAGCCTTCATCGATATGGGAGTGAACCAGTCTCACTTCTCCGCCATTCTCGCTGCCGGTCACTATCATTTTCCCAAGTCCGAATGCCGAATAGTATTCTCTCCCGACGTTGCATTTGTCCATTGGCGATGACAGACCGTTCTTTTGAATATAGTCGTTAAATATCGCCAGCATTGTCTCTTCCACAACATCCGTGAGAATCTGCGGTCCTCCAATGTCGCCCATCTCTTCCACCAATTTCGTAATCAATGCCAGATAGTGATGGGAATGCATGACTACAGGATGCCCGTTTAAGTAATGACGATATGTTTCATTCTCTAAACTAAATTCTAATTTCAGTGACATTACTCGCTACCTCCTAGAATGATAAGGCAAGCTCTTCGAAATATTTTTTGGCTTTGTGTCTGATGATTCCAAGCTTCGATGCATCTGGGGCAATGACCGCCGCAACGGCGTCCCCTACAGGCTTACACATAATGACCGCTTTTCCGTATTCGACAAACATATCTTGAAACAAGTTGACTTTCAGTTCGTTCCCCATTTCCTCGATACCATTAATTGCATGGGCCAGAGATGCGCCAAGTTCATCGATGTTGACTCTGCTGCTGCTGCCGGCGGATTCAATAACAAATCCGTCCCTACCGATTACAACCACTGCGTCAACGCCTGGAACACTCAATAATTCGTTCATTACTGTTGTTGAATCCCTTTCCATTTCTGCGCTCCTTTCTTCAACTTTATTGCTTCCCGGTTTATTAACTTCAACAGTCTTGTTCTGTTTGTCGCTTGCGGTCTTATTGTCCAACAATATTGCAGCTTGAATGATGGCATGCTGAATCGAAAGTCCGATGTTTTTTTCAGGAGCCGCAACATCCGGATGGAAATGGAAGGTTCCTTGCTCCCAACTCAAAAGATCGGCAAATCCATCCAATCCCGTCATTTTTCCGGATATTACATTAATAAGAACACCGCTAGTGAAAAAAATCTTTCCTTCCTTGTTTCCAGGCTGTCCGTTTAATTGAATCATTCCGCTTTTATAACTTGCGGAAAGAAATTGCAGAAGATCTGTGATATTTGTTAATGCTAGACTTCCTTTCAGGAAGCTATCTTCCTTTTTGATTTCTGATATAAAAGATGTATCCGACATAATAAGTCTCTTTCCTGAAACGAGCCTTTTATTAAGTTGCTGTTTGTCAGGGACTGAATAGCTCACTCCTTTATCCAGATTACTCAACTAGGACGATAGGCTCTGGATCAAGCAGTAAACGATCTGTTAGCATCGGAAATATAGGGTAATACTGCCGACCAATGCCCATAAAACCCGGGATCTACCTAAAAACAAGCATAGTAGCTGTCTGGTTTATATGGCCAATGTATGCTTCGCCGTAAGTGCTGAACCCGATTGTCGGTATATCTGAAAAAAGATTTCCATACTCCTGAGTCAAATTTTTCTGTTTCAGTTCCAAAGTTCTCAGGATACAGTTAAAGTTAATAATTCCGGAAACCGTCCCATACTCATCTGCAACCTGTTTTATTGAATTTCGAGTATCCTCAATAATATTGGTTGATTCAAGCAAAGAGAGTTCCATTCCTTCGCCTACTCCGCAATAAAACGCCATACTGCCATTTTCTTTGATCTGCTGCGGGCTTCTGACATAAGGTTCTCCCTCTATGACCAGGCCGACAGGATTGTGCATAAAAGACTTGGAGGCTTCTTCGACTGGAGCGCCGACAGCCTCGGCATACGCGGCTGCGGCAGGTTTCCCATTAAACTCAAGGACCGTCCTGCTTGCTTCATCGGCTTTCGTGACCTCGAGTTTTTTACCTAAATCACAAAAACTTTGGGTCTTTATAAATGTAAAATCCGTTCCTGGTTTCAGCAATGCCAACAGAGCCGCATTGGAGTGGCTTTCTCCTTGTGCATAAAGGCTAGTGGATGTGAATTTAAGGTCGTCCCCAGCTGATCCACCTATGAAAACAACATTTGTCATATCACCTATAGTTGACATTAATTTTTCTTCCGCGCCACTCAACCCATCAACCAAGATAATGCCGACATATTCATGGGGATTCATTTGTGTCGGGGATACTTCAAAATACTTTTCAAAAGAGTCAAAGGCCTTTTTCACGCCGGATTCATCTTTCAGATCTTTTATTATCTCTATTCGTGCGTCTTTCACCGCCTCTGAGCTGAATGCCATTGCCACAACCGAATTATCGAGCATTCTGCCGCTAATGATCTCGCCGGACGTTGTACAGCCAAAGACCAGAGAGAACGGAAAAGCATCCTGCATTTTCTTACTGATCTCATCGGGAGCATATTTTGAAGATGAGAAAAACAACAGGAGTTTAATATCGAAAAAACCAAACTGTTCATTTATATCCTTGACAATTTCTTCAATCGTATCTTTTGCCGAGCATGCAGTAATAATATCCGTTTTCCCACTCATTTTCGGAGCACGGATAATAGTTGAAACATCCATGCCACCGTTTGAAGATGTCTTGGGGTCCGATGCTGCATTTCCGAGTTCCATCAACATACTTTCAATCTTTTCAAGCACACCGGGGTCATCATCGGATTGAAGCGTATACTTAGCCGGATTAATCCCCTTTAAAATCATTTTTGTTTTAATGATTTTTTCCAGCATTGGGTTTCCCATCGCTCTCTGGGCAAATACGGAATCTATCTTTTCCCTAATCTTTCCCGCCATAATTTTGCCTCCTTTGATTCATATCGCTGAAAAATATAAATATGTTTCGTTACGCCCTTACACCCATATCTAATTGAGAAGTTGTAGCCGCTCTATATTCTGATGAACTCATTTTGATCAGTTATTAAGCTTCAATATAATCGAATTTTCTTTGGGATTTTCACGCTTTCAAGCCTGATCTTGACGACACTGTTCAGTAATAATGATCCACAAAACATCCAACTTCAAAATAATATTACTGAAAAATACTCCGGTTGAATAAGAACTTGTCGGTGATATGATTGATTGTGTTTTTATTGGAGAGCAAAATATATACCTTATTGGAGATAACGCATCATATTTTTCTTCATTATCAAAATAAAATTACTAAATAATATGTAACTTGTACAAAGGAACAAACTATTCCGTCTGCAAGAGGCTTAATTTGTGGGATTTCACAGAGTATTATGAATGATTGGTTGAACATCACAAAAATGACTTCGCAAAGGCGCTTGATGGCCATCAACCTTATTTAAAGCAATGAGAGGCGAACCATTATTTAACTGTAACGACGCAGAATTTGCGGAGAGTCCGTGGGCAAATGGACATTTTTTGGCACTAACGGCAGGGAAATCCCCATTATCAACGATTTCCGAGTTGTCTAAACCTGTAATGCCTTGAAATTGTATGGGGACTAATATGGATAATTTCGAAAAAACGTGAACGTGGCAAGAAATGAGGTTCGAAGGTCATAAACTCTATATTGAAAAACTGGATTCCTTCTTTCGCCAAAAGAAAACAAAAAACTCCTTTACGGACATTTTTAGAGTACATCAATCAGTGATTTATTGATGCTGACATGATGCTCTACAAATTATCTCCGGAAATTACTGACGATAGTACTTCGCTTATCTCCTGCAACTTATACGGCTTAATCAGAGATCCCTTAAAACCGTATTTCCTGAAGTTTTCAATGACCGGATCATTGGTGTATCCGGTTGAAACAATTGCTTTTACATCCTTGTCTATTTCAATAAGTTTCTTAATCGTTTTTTTGCCACCCATACCTCCGGAAACAGTCAAGTCAAGTATCACCACGTCAAACTGCCGTCCTGTCTCCCTTGCTTTCAGATACAATTCAAGAGCTTCCGCACCGTCTTTCGCCAATTCGACTTCACAACCGATAGACTTTAGAATACCTTCAGCAACTTCACAGACAGCCTCTTCGTCATCCATGATAAGCACCCTCTCGTTTCCTCTAAGGGCTTTCCTCTCCTCAACACTTCTATCCGGACTTGTCACCTCTGAAGCGGGGAGGTAAACATGAAAGGCCGCTCCGCCATCCGGTTCAGATAAAACTTCTATCTGTCCACCGTGCTTTTTGATTATGGAATAGGAGGTGGCAAGACCAAGGCCGCTTTTTCCAACTTTTGTCGTAAAATAGGGATCGAAAATATTTTTCCTGATTTCATCGGATATGCCGGGGCCGTTGTCCGTTACGGTTATTCTTATGTATTTTGCTTCTTTCAACAGGTGCAACTCATCGGCGCCCCTGGGGAGATTATCACAACGCACAGTGATCGTGCCGCCAGATGGCATTGCCTGGTCTGCATTAATTATCATGTTTTCTATTACCTGACTTATTTGTCCTTCGTCAGCTTCAATGGGCCACAAGTCATCGGGAACGGAAATATCACATTTCGACCGGGAACCGCTGATGGCAAAATTAGCCGTATCTTTTATTAATTTCCCTATTACCACCGATTTTTTGGAGAGTTCGCCCCCTTTTGAAAATGTCAGAAGGTTGTCTGTCAGCTCCTTTGCCCGATGGATTGCATTTTCGGCTTTATCAAGTCGCAAATATATATCGTCGTTTTTATTCAACCTCATTTTAGCGAGGACAATATTACCCATGATAACCGTCAGCATGTTGTTGAAATCATGAGCTATGCCGCCCGCCAGTACGCCGAGCGACTCAAGTTTTTGGGCCTTCAGAAGCTCTTCCTCCATTTTCCTGTGCTCTGTCATATCAAAGATGCTGACAAGCAGGTTCTTGAATTCCGGATCATTGCCGTGAATAGTTATTCGTATCCAGATATTCAGCCGTTTTCCGTGTAAGGTCCTGCTTACAGTTTCTCCCTCAAAAAAATCATTTTCATCCATCATTGCCACAAGCATATTTTTCAAAACGGGGAATGACTCGGGTGGGAAAATGCTTTCCAGCGAAGCAAAAAGCTGATTTTTGTCTTCAGCTTCATATAATTTGAGGGCCGCTTCATTTACGTCCTGGATTTTAATCATCTCCATAGCGCTCCGGATAAACTCCGGATGATTGTCCAGATAATCATGCAGATCGGTAATTCCCTGCGATTTCAGTTCATTCAAGGTTGCCTTAACTTCAGAGAAATCTTCGACACATATTGGTACAGCGGCTGTATTGAATATCGTCAGGTATCTTGCCTCACTTCTCCTCAATGCCTCTGTCGCCCGTTCGAGATCGGTAATATCGCGCCATGCGATTACCAGTCCGTCCTCAAGTTTGACAGCCCTTATATTGTATGTCCTCATTGCCTCTGGATTGTTTAACCAGTTTTCCAGATCAATTGTCTGGCTGCTTTTGATGAGTGGTTGACCGGTTTCCACGACCTTGCAGTATTCATCGAAAAGGCCGGTATCGATGTAATCGGGAAAAAGTTCAAGTAGATGACCTCCGGCAAGCTTGTTGGAATTTAGACCGGTTATCCGGCACGCCGCGGCATTGACATAGTCGATGCTGAAATCCTTGATCTTTCCGGTTTCATCCCGGAGCGCCGAAAAGATGCTGAAGGCGTCCGGCATGTTCTCTATTGAAGTCCTTACCCGCTCTTCACTCCTTTCAAGTGCTTCCTCTATAAGCTTATGTGCTTCCATAGCCCGAAGAGCTTTTATGCCATATACCAGATCATCAGCCATCTCTTGCAACAGTTTGACTTCCGCCAGGTCGAAGGAATCCGGCTTTTCGGCATAAATATTGAGCACACCGAAAAATTGATTGTCAATGCCCAGAGGAAGGGAAATCATGGATCTGTAGCCGAGATCAACTGCTTCTTTACGCCAAACTTCGTAGGCAGGGTCTTCGATAGTATTGTTGCAAACAGCGGGTTTGCACGTTCTGATTGCCGTGTTGATAAGGCTGGTCCCCTGGACGGTATCGCCCCAGTTAATTATCGGGGCTTCACGGCCAATTTCCAGGAATCCAGCATGGGCTACGGGATGCAGGCATTGTCTGCCGTTCTGTTCAGTATATCCGATCCAAGAATAACGATATTTGCCGACTTCAATGATGACCCTGCAGATGTACTGTAGAAGCGACAATTCATCTGTAGCGGTAATTATCGCTTCGTTGGAAAGTGTAAACATTCTGAGGGAACGGTTTATATCAAATTGTAGTTCTTCCGAGCGTTTTATGGCCTGGATTAGAGGAACGGTAAAGGCCATTCCGGCCGCAAAGAGTACGGATGCGATAAGACTGATTAATTCCTCGGTCGTATTGATACTATTGGCCACCTTTCCGGCATAAAGATCGTAAATGGTGTAAACCTGCCGTATAACCATTACAACCAGAGCAGCCGCAAGCAGAATCCAAGCCTCTTTCCTGCCGGTAACCTTGATCAGCCATAACACTATTATTAACGCCGTTATCTGGAATAAAATGGAAATTTCCAGGACAAGATAGATATCCATGGCGACACTCCAGAAGAAGTTTATTCATTACGATCAGTTTCTTCAATCCTACGGCCTGTCTCGACAGCTTCCGCTGACAAATCTACAAAAACAATCATTCGTTTTCCCTGAATATTGCATTTTCTCAAGTTCAATGCAATCACGTAATAATTTGGATAAAGGAGATTGTAATTGCAGGTCTATACCCGATAGCTCTGGTCGGATTGCCGGCGGTTGCAATGGCGGTTCAATACAGAAATTACTGGAAACGACCCCCGAAAAGGTCGGAAGAAAATTGTGATTGCCTGAAATGAGAACGGGCCTGCGAAAGCTGGCCTTCCCACTTGGAATAGTACTATTTTCCGATGAGTGATTTTACGGTCGCAAGGCTGTCACAATATTTGAGGGCTGTTTCAGGGGATATCTTGTTCTCCTTGCAGAGCCTTGCCAGACTTACATCTATTGCTTCAAAATCCTCCGTGGCCTGCATGGTCCGGATCTGATGGGTTTTCCCGTCGCGAATCATAGTCCTTGTCCGATAGGTGCCGATTAATTTTTCATATGCAAGGATTCTGGTATCACTGTCTTTCATCGGAACAAGCCGCTGGTTCATTATAAGCAGGAAGTTTTCGGCTAGTTGAACCTTTATCTGCTGCTGCTGGTTTGGTGGGAAGACATCTATAATTGCGTCAATAGCGGATGTAGCGGTATTGGAATGCAGGGTGGAAAGCACCAAATGGCCGGTGTCAGCGGCATGTATAGCTATTGCAAAGCTTTCCGGATCGCGCATCTCCCCTATAACTATCACATCCGGGGCCTGCCGGAATATCCGTTTCAACCCGTCATGAAAAGAATGGGTGTCAACTCCAACCTCCCGCTGGTTTATGTTGCTGGCTTTATGCTTGTGACGGTATTCTATGGGGTCTTCTATGGTAATGATATTGCACTTCCTCTTTCTGTTGATTATATCTATCATTGCCGCTAGTGTAGTTGTCTTCCCGTGACCGGTGGGCCCGGTTATCAGGATGAGCCCCTGCGTTTTCAGGGCAAAATCCTCCACCCAGGAAGGGAGCCCGAGTTGCTCAAGGCTCGGAATGTAATCCTTGAAATGCCTTACGGCAATGGAGAGCGAATTTCTCTGCTGAAAAATATTTATTCGGAACCTGCCGAGGTTGGGGACGTTATAGGCGAAATCGAGTTCTTTTGATCTTTCAAACTCCTCTTTCTGATCTGGAGACATTAATTTGCATGCAAAATTGTACACATCTTCAGGCGATAAAAAAGAGGTGGAGAGTCTTTTCAGCTCGTTATTTTTCTTGAGGCTGGGTGGGGCCCCGGCGGAAAGGAAAAGATCGGATGCATTTTCCTTTACAAGTCTATAAAACATCTGCGACAAAGTCGATGCTTCAATTTTGTGATGCCCCCGCTTTCCATATTCTTCCAGATCAGTCCCACGGAGCGTTTGCTTAAGCGTTCCCCCTTTTGCCTCAATATAGTTAATTGCGTTCGCCAATTGAAAGAACGGCACAATAACCGGTTTGATGCTTTTTCCCAGGGAAAATTCAAGTTCTCCTCTGACCGCTATATTATTCGGGTTTGACATGGCAAGAACAATGGATTTCGCGCTGGCGGCGACAGGAATCACTTCATATGCCTTTATCTTATCGAATGGGAGCAAATTTAAAACAGCAGGCTCAATTTCATGCTTATAAAGATTCATCGAAGGGAATCCCAGTTGTTTACCGAGAAATTCCAGCAGAGCATCGATCTTTACATATCCCAGGTTAACGAGTATAGAGCCAAGCCGTCCGCCGGATTGAGTCTGTACTTTCAGCGCATGTTTCAACTGATCTTCATTTAGGATTTGATATGCAACAAGAATATCGCCAATCTTATTATCGTTAAGACCCTTATCATTCATAATTTCATTTCCCGACAAGTGAAAAGTTCTAACCTGCTAAATAAACTTAAAACAATGTTGATCTCGGAATAAATAACTTGCAGCTTCTTTCCGTTTCAACAGTGAACGCCTAGATTGACACAATAAATCCGCCAAGCGGATCAGACTTCTTACTCAAAATC
>Ga0181533_1006047_pt1 | contig 11201 bp, 7 predicted proteins | sample PEATcosm2014_Bin_45_FD_119772 | JGI IMG/M metagenome (GOLD analysis project Ga0181533, IMG submission 119772) | Peatland microbial communities from MTU Mesocosm Facility, Houghton, MI, USA - PEATcosm2014_Bin11_60_metaG | ecosystem: Environmental > Terrestrial > Soil > Wetlands > Peat | place...
TCATCCAGCTGATCCCGGCCATCATTACCCTGTTCGGCGCTATCAAGGGGATCGCCAATAAAAATGAGAATGTTCGGGCGACAAACGTTGAAGCGGGCAAGTAACCATGTCTGACTGCGGGGGAACAAATCGGGTAAGACATGTAAAGTTGCGCTAACTAACCAGTCTGCCACGAGGAGGTTAAAATCAGCCTTCGGTAAGCGACACAAATCTTGCCCGGTGTTCGGAGCTTCTGAGTTATGCAGCGGCAGTCTGAATTGAACAAGGCTTGATTTGCCGATATCTGTACGATCCCCCGTACCACCAGTTTCACCTCCCGACGCACAGCAAAAAGCCCGTATCCGCGGGCTTTCATTGTTTGCAGCCGCCGTTCCCGTCACCGTCAGTTCATCATACCTGTGGACAATCACCCCGGTTTTGCCTTAATATCAGACCGATCTATACAGAAAGGAGTACACCATGCTCTACCGAATCCGTTTTGCAGCAATCTTTCTGTTGCTATTAACGGCATGCCCGTCGTTTGCCACCACCCGTGACGAGGCTGAGTCGGCGGTGAAAGCCCGCTACCGGATCACGACCCCGGCGTTCCTAGGCGGTTTCAGCGAGATCGGCAGCGTACTGACACCGCGTCGGGAGGGGTTGCGGGCGAACCGCCCCAGCAAGGCGTTCAAGCCGAACGTGGTGAGGAATCACCAGCTCACCGCAACCGGCGGCGGTGACCTCCCCCTTGGCGGCGTCCGCGACGGCGCCCTGAAGCCCGGTGAGCGGCTCCACCTGTACGGTGTCCGCACCGGCGACGACTACTTGCAGGTCGACCTGTATACTGTCGCCACCTATGTGGTGCCGGGCAGCGGTACGCATGGCCCGACGCCGTTGCAGGCTTCCGTCCGTTTCCAGTATGAAGGCGGGCTGGCGGAGGTGACCACGCAGCACCTATTGGATGACATCGGCGAATGGCTAGCCGACGAAGGAGAGACGAGTTCGGCTGCCGTTGAAAGCCGCCCTGCCGTTGAGCCAAGGCCGGTTGCTGTTCCCGCCGAGCCGCCCGCAGCCGCCAAGGCGACCAGCACAATCAAGCTCGGACAGACACAGGAGGAGGTGACCGCAATCCTGGGCACTCCCGAAAAGCAGGTCCTGCTTGGCGCAAAGACGATCTTTGTCTATCGTGATGTGAAGGTGGTATTCGTTGACGGGAAGGTGACCGACGCCTACTAAGGAAGCAAACGGCACCTGTAAGGACAATACTTCTACTTGACTAAGGTGCTCCCTGCCAGGCCCGGCAGCAGCTTGACTATTCCGCGGGTGAAAAACTCCACGGCGATTGCCGCAAGCAGAAGGCCCATGAGCCGACTGGCAATGTTGAGGCCCAGAACCCCGATAAAGCTCCCCAGCCGGTTGGCTGCGCGCAGTATCAGCCATGTGATGAGCGCCACCAGCAGGACGCAGGTGATTATGAACACCTTGTGTATCCAGCTGGAGGAAAGGTTCGAATAGATGATAACAGTAGAGATGCTCCCCGGACCCGCAAGGAGGGGTACGCTCAACGGCACCACCGCGATGCTGTCCATCTCCGCTGCCGATTCAATTTCCCCCCCTGTCTTCCCTTTTCCGTACATCATTCCGATTGCCATCATGAGCAGGAGTATGCTGCCGCCCACCTGAAATGAAGCCACCGAGATCCCGAAAAATGACAAAAGCAACTCTCCGACCAGAGCGGTCACCGACAAAATTATGGCAACAGACAGGCCTATGGTCCAGGCTATATGCTTCCTTTCTTCAGGCGAGGATTTGCCGGTTAACGCAAGGAACATGGGAAGCACGCCCCACGGGTTGAGTATTGCCAGGAGGGCAGTGAATATCTTCATATATTCGGACCAGTCCAGCATGGAAGATTCCTTTCCCCATTGCCTTGCACGGGGTCAATGCAAGAAGCTCAATTCTCGTTAGGAGCGCCCGAGCACAGAGGTGGTGTTATAGCCGCTACCGCTGCCGCAACTAAACAACCAACTCATCAGAAAAAGCCCGGTACCCGTATATTTTCCAATGTGCATAGAGACCTTCCGGAACTTTTTTGATGGAATATAAATAGTCAAATTATACTCTTCCTGAACACAAGAGTCTATGGTGATCAACTATATACTTGAAATCCCCCTTGACATGGAGGAGTTTCAAGACAATAATTCAAACCAAATCGCAATCAAACATGGTCCAGAGCCCTTCCACTCTTGCCCGCCAGTTCAGCCCTTCGTTTCACTCATTTGTTTTGACCATGAAGAATCTATAATTTACGGAAGGAGCTGAACATTTTATGCCGTCCCACGAAGTACGCGGTCATTATGAGCGGCATCCTTATCCCCATTATCCGTTAATATCCTCGGTCAGACGACGCGACACCTATGCCCTGAATCTGCAGGCGCTCTGGGCAAGGTTCAATGGGGTCTTCCTTCCGCCACAGGAGGGCCGGATTCTCATCGCGGGTAGCGGCTCCTTTGCCCCGTATACCATGAGTGTGGCTAACCCGCGGACTCAGGTGACCGCACTGGATCTGGCCGGGTCCAATCTGTGTCGCGCCCGGCTCCATTGCCTCCTGCACGGCAGACGCAATGTCCGGTTTCTTCAGGGAGACCTTCTAGACCTGAAGGCCGCGCCAGGTCCGTTTCATTTTATTGATTCCTTCGGGGTGCTTCATCATTTGGACGATCCCGCGGCGGGATTGCATGCCCTGGAGTGCCGCCTTAGTCCCGGAGGGATTTTGCGTGTGATGGTCTACGGCCGGTACGCCCGCAGGGAAGCCGAGTCGATCCGACGTGGAGTGAAACTGCTCGGCATCGACAACATATCGAAGCTCAAGCAACTTTTTGCCCGGGCAAAACCGGAAAGCCGCATCCGCAGCTACCTTGACAATTCCTGGGAGGCCAGATCCGATAGCGGCCTTGCGGACCTGTTCCTGCATCCCCGCGTTCATACCTACAGGATCGACGAATTCCTTGCCATGGTCAGTCAAAGCCGACTGCAGCCACTCCTGTTCGCACATGCCCGCGCACTCTCCGATCCGCCCGCAGAGATCGAACGGCTGCGGGAACTGGACCGGCGTAAGGAGACCCCGACCAACATTATCTGCTACCTGGGACTCGACACCCGCGGGCCTTGTCCGCCCGATGGTAATGCGTTGCTTTGTCTGAATCCATGTCTTGACACAACGGTTTCCACTTTTCATCCGTGTCCGGTTGAAATCGCCCCACGTCTTGGCTTTGAGAATCCCCCTCTTGATTTCGCTGCCCGCCGATTCCTCAGGCGCTTCCGCACGGCAGCGCCGGCTTCAATCTTTTCTGAAGATGAGCTGCTAATCGCACGGAGTTACCTCGATGCACTTTTTATGATGGCTTGCCGGGCGGAATAAGAACCAGCCTCCTCCCTATTTTTTTCATATATCATCCCTAATTGACAAAAATGGGCAGCCCTTGTGACGTTTTTTTATTCGGGGCAAGATTACCACACCTTAGCAGTTTCGAAACAATGATACGACTTCTTTAATAACAATACGTTGCCAATGAAGTTGCCTTTTGGCGCATTTTTTGCTTTTTTTGCACAAATCCTAATCCTGATTTTTTCGGGATGGCAGAAATCTATTCCACATTAAAAACAGCGCGTAGGAGGGCGGCCCTGCTTTCCTTTCACCAAGGCACTATTCAGCCACCTACACGAAGACCAAACAAAGCCACTTCCTTTAGGGGTGGCATCCGGAAATTATAGCTTCACTCCCTTATTTGTTAAGTCGACTATTCTGGTAAGAAAAAGAAGGTTGCACTTTCGCAATTAAACCCCGCTGAACCCGATACCTAACAGCCCCAATGAGATTTAACCGAGATTTCTTTATGCGATTGAAGATTTTGCACCGGTTTCACATTATGTCGAAACAGTCCTGTAAATCATTATCGCCACAGAAAGTAAATATGAACTAGATACGCCATGCCTTGTTAAATAATTTTGGAGTACGTAATGGGTAATGGTTTCGAAGCCAGAAAATCACCAATAGTTCTGATCATCGACGATGACAAACTCATCCGTCTCATGGCGCGACAATTCCTGGAGATCGCTGATTTTACGGTTATAGAGAGCGGAGAGGGGCACGACGGTATCTCCCTTTTCATGACAGCTGCGCCGGATATCGTGCTTCTTGATGTCTTAATGCCCGTAATGGATGGCTTCGATGTTTGTGCCGCTCTGCGCGCGCTACCCGGCGGTGAGCACATACCGGTTCTGATAATGACGGGTCTGGAAGACATTGAGTCGATTAACCGGGCTTTCGAAGTGGGGGCAACTGACTTTGTTGTAAAACCGATCAACTGGGTGGCCCTGATTCACCATATTCGTTATGTACTCCGTTCCAGCCAGGTTGTCAGGGATTTACGGTCGAGCGAGGCCAAGAATGTGGCCTTGCTGAACGCAATACCCGACCTGATGTTCCAGATCAGGAGAGACGGCACTTTCCTTGACTTTAAGGCACCGAAAGAAACCGCTCAGATGCTACCCTTTCGGAATTTTCTTGGCAAGAAAACTGCCGATGTCCTTCCCGAGAATGTCGCCAGGGAAACCACATATCACCTGGAAAAAGCGCTTCGTACTAATGAAATGCAACTCTTCGAGTATGAGCTTTCAGTGGAGGGCGTTCGCCACTCTTTCGAAGCCCGACTCGCTGTCAGCGGTAAAGACCGTGTCATGGCCATCGTTCGGGACATCACCGACCGGAAGATAACGGAAGAAATGATCTGCCATCTTGCATATTTCGACAATCTCACTAATCTGCCAAACCGGACTTATTTCAAGCGTCAACTCGATCATGCCATCTCGCACTCCAGGCGTCACAAGGGACTTGTGGCGTTGTTGTTTCTGGATCTGGACAACTTCAAATTGATCAATGATACCCTCGGCCATGCTGAGGGAGACCAGATGCTGATGCAGGTGGCAGGGCGCCTGACCGCATGTGTACGAAACATGGACATTGTAAGCCGCAATGCGGCTGACCAAACAAGCGGGGTCGTCTCTCGTTTCGGCGGCGATGAGTTTGCTATCCTACTCTCTGAGATCAACTGCGCCGAAGATGCGGCAAAGGTGGCCCGACGGGTGCTTGAGACCTTGAGTTTCGGTTTCCGTTTGAATGATCAAGACTTCTTTATTTCTGCCAGTATCGGAGTAGCTCTGAGCCCAGTTGACACGGAAGATGCCGACTGCCTTTTCAGGTATGCTGACATTGCCATGTACTCCGCCAAGGAAAAGGGAAGAAACTCATATCAGTTTTACAACTCCGCCATGAACGCATCTTCGATGGAGCAACTGGCCATTGAGCATGGCCTACATCGTGCTCTCGAAAAAAATGAGTTTTTTCTTGTTTACCAGCCAAAACTGGATATAACCACGGGTAAGATTATCGGGATGGAGGCCCTAATTCGCTGGGATCACCCGGAAATGGGGCTTTTATTGCCGACGCGGTTCATTCCGACCGCGGAAAGGAACGGTTTGATCGTTTCCATCGGTGAATGGGTCTTGCATTCGGCTTGCAGGCAGGCAAAAAAGTGGCAGATGGATGGGCTACCCCCGGTAAGCATGGCGGTAAATTTTTCCAGCCTTCAGGTTAATCGTCAGAAAATGGGAGATGTCGTACGGGATGTTCTCCGCAAGACCGGTCTGGACCCTTGTTATCTGGAACTGGAAGTCACCGAGAGCGCTCTCATGGAGCATACAACGTCGACCATAACCATGCTTCATGATCTTAAAAGCCTTGGTGTCAGGATAGCCATTGACGACTTTGGCACCGGCTACTCTTCCCTCAGTTACTTGAAACGGTTTCCTCTCGATATTGTAAAGATCGACCGCACATTTGTCAGGGACATTGTAAACGATCAGGACGACGCTGCCATAACCAGGGCGATCATTGCCATGGCCCATAGCCTGAAGCTCAAAGTAGTCGCCGAGGGGGTGGAGGATCAGGAACAGCTTTCTTTCCTTCGCAACCATGGTTGCGACGAGGCGCAAGGCCATATATTCAGCCCGCCAGTGTCATGCGATGCGATTCCTGAGATTATCAAAGAGATTGGGGTTCTTTCAAGATAGACGGCTTGTATTTTACGCGGGGTTTTCCGGCTTAAAGCCAAAAAGGGAATCAAGAAACATCTCTGCTATGGCTTCAACACTGCAGGTGGTTGGGGTGCCTGTGAAATTAGTGAAAAAAGGCGGGGTTTTAATCCCCGCCTTTTTTCTATCCCGTGAAACATGAACTGCCTGATTACTCCATTTGTTCTCTGCGGAGATGCTCCGCGTCCTCTTTAATCCGGACTGCGGCTTCCTTTACCTTTGCCCAGCCATACCAGTGCATGTAGTCCGGATTGCTGTGGAAAGCGCCTTGGAAGGCCCTTTGCCGGTATTCAAGGAAGATCAGGTAAAGCTCCTGTTCGGCCACGCTCTTCGCTTCATAGAACTGGAGAAGATCCGGGGTGTACTTCCACCCTTCCGGTTTTTGCAGGATATCGTCGTCGTAGAGGGCTTTAACAGTCCTGATGGAGTCGGCGAATATCTTGTCCACTTCGCGGATAACATCGTCACCCGCCTTCAGGTTAGCTTCGGCGTAGCTTTTGGAGTGGCACTTGGAGCAGACACCGATCATCTTGTCCCGCTGCCTGTCGAAACCCTCCTTGGTAAGCCTTGCAACCTTTGCCCCCTTTACAGCGCTCAGACGTTCGGTCGGCTCTCCCTTGTCATCCAGGACACCGATCGCCTTCAGGATGGTGACCCGATTGTCAAGCCACTCCTTGTCATCTTCAGGCAGTCGAAGGGCAAGGAAGCCCCAGGCAGTCATAACGTCATGCTTGCCGTCCGGCATGTGACAGGTCTGGCAGGTGGGGGCCCGGCCGGTGTTGGGCTCGATTTCCCAGATTGTGCCGTGCTTGGAGGTCTGCCACATCTCCCATTGAGGATGGTCGAAACCCATGTGGCAGGTCCGGCAGGCCCTTGGGTCGCGGGCTTCCTTGACCGAGAAGCTGTGCCGGGTATGGCAAGAATCGCAGGCTCCGCTCCCGTAACGTTTCAGCTCCGAGGCAGGCTTCTCCCCAACCTTGTGGCAAGCGGAGCAACCCTTCAAGTCACCACCGCCGACGGCTGAGGGCTGGTGGGTGATCATCGGCATTGCCTTCATGGCTACCCATGCCAGGGCGTGTTTGCCGTTCCGGTACTCCGCCAGCCGCTTCGTATGGCATTGGGCGCAGGTCTCGGGAGTGGGAAGCTTGGCCTTTGCCACGTCGGAAACAGATTTGTGCTCAGAGCCGTGGCAGGTGGCGCAATCGAGGAACTTACCCATCTTGCCGGAGAGGAACTGCAAAACGATTCCCGGGGTTTCCTTTTCGTGACAGGCGATGCACTCTGATTTCTTGGCCTGTTTCACCTTTGCTGCAAAAACCGGGGAAACCGTCACGGCAACGAGCGCAATCACCATAAACGCTGTCAACCAATTACCAAATTTCTTATCCATGCAACCTCCTCTCATGAAGTGTTGAATGCTGGTTGGATCATAAATTGTTTTCCAGATTATCATTTTTTCCGAATAATTCAAGATATTGGACGAGGTTTGAAATCCTATATTAATTACACAACAGAATCGCAAGTTCCTAGTGGTCTGTAATTGGAGACCTTGTTAATGTAATTTCTTTGATATGAGTCAACAAACTGTTATTCCCGAAACGGAAATATCCGCTAGGATACTTACACAAAGAAGCGCTATTTGATTGATTTTACCGGACCAGGTAAGTCCTGAATCAAAAAGTACTAGATGCCATACCTTGAGCCTCAATGGATGGCTGAAATGGAAGTCTTAAATACTTGACTTGCTGACTGATCAGGTTTATTTTTAGTTGATTAAATAATGATGTGTTTGAATACGATACGATTTTGAGGTTCTATGGGGGGGAACAAGAGGGCCCAAATGTGTCCTCTTCATTCTCCAGGTAAGAGCATTTAAAGAGGCTTCTGGAGGTAAAGGATGGCCATCACTCTTCTTGACATGTTGCTGGAAGCAGGATTGATTACCAGGGAGCAGTTTGAGGAAGCACTCCTCAACCGCGTCGTTTACGGAGGCAAGATCGGCACAAGCCTCATCGAACTGGGTTATGTCACAGAAGAAAATCTTGCTCGTTTCTTAAGCAGAAAACTGGCAGTTCCCTATGTTGCACCGGATCATCTGCTCGCCATCCCTCCCGCAGTGATCGCTCTGATCCCCCAGGAACTCGCCCTGAAATACCGGGTCATCCCCATCAGTCTTGAAAAGCGCCGGCTAAACCTGGTAATGGCAGACCCTGCTGACTTGAAAGCCATCGACGAAATATCTTTTATAACCGGTTATATTGTGAAGCCGCTTGTTGCACCCGAAGTCAGGTTGGTGCAGGCCCTCGGCAAGTATTACCAGTTTGAGATAGATCACCGCTACCAGCAGATAATTGATAGGATTGAGGAACTCAAGGCCGCGGCCGCAGCTGCAGCTCCCATTGAGTTGACAAAAGCGGAGGAGCCTTCCCCTCATACTGCGGATGAAGTTCCAAAGTCAGAGCCTATACCCGTAACCGAACAAGAGCCGGAGGAAGTAGAAGTTGTTGTGGAGGAGGAAACCTGGATTGAACGAATCGGCCACTATTCCATCGACTACGTCTCCAAGGCGCTTGCCAAGGCGGAAGATCGTGAAGAAATTGCCGAGATTCTCATCGGCTACCTGGGCCAGGAGTTTGAGCGTGGTGCCCTGTTTCAGGTTCGTGGAGGATCGGTCTCCGGGTGGAAGGCGATTTACCGGCAACAGGAAGTAAAGGACTTCCCTCGATTTGCTCTCCCATTGACCGAACCATCGGTTCTGAAGACAGTGGCCCAGGGGGCGGTTTTTCATCTGGGCCCTATCCCGGAAACCCCATTCAATCAAATAATGCACGATTGGCTGGGAGGTGGACAACCGGAGACTGCGGTACTCCTGCCTTTACTTATCATGGGGCGGGTGGTAAATATCCTTTATGCTGAAGGAAAAGAGAGGGAACTCGGTGGGCGTTTCGTAGAGTTGCAGAAGCTTATGACCAAGGCAGTGCTGGCTTTTGAGATCCTGATATTCCGTGACAAGATCCTCATGATCTGAAGCGTGGTTGTACTCCGGGGAAATATGTGTATCGGCCGTGTGATCCTTTTTCCATTTATTGCCTAATTTTATATAATACACTGAATAATTTTTTTTCAACAGACTGTAAATGTCGCGTGGAGATGTTATATTAAATACCAGGTAGCTACCTGTAATAAAAATACTGTCGGAAAAGGAGGGCAATCTATCGAGAAAACTCCACCGGGCAGGAAAATTGAGTTGAGAGATGTATCGATCCAGCAGTTGTAGATGCTGGTAACTACCCTTGAAAAGGGAAAACATGACTTAAATAACAAAAGAGGCCCGCCGAAGTTACGGCGGGCCTTTCATTTTCAGATTCACCCATCCCTTCTATCCAGTTTCTCTCCTATTTCTGCGACAACTGGTGCACCGCCTCAACCATGAATCGAGCATTCTCCGGCGGCACGGTAGGTAGGATGCCGTGTCCCAGGTTAAAGATATGCCCCGGACGTCCTGCGTTTTCGTCGAGGATCCTCTTCACTTCCTGTTCAATAATTTCCTTAGGCGCATAGAGAACCGTCGGGTCGAGGTTCCCCTGGACAGCCATGCCCGGACCCAAAACATCACGAGCCTTGCCTAGATTCACATGCCAGTCGAGCCCCATGACGTCGCCACCGGCTTTTTTTACGATGTCGAGCATTGTTCCGGCTCCTTTGACGAAATGGATGACAGGGATTTCGGCCTTGTTAAGGCTGTTGATCAGCTTCGTTGTATAAGGGAGAACGTATTTTTCATAATCCGCCGGGGAGAGTATCCCTCCCCAGGTATCGAAGATCTGGATCGCCTGGGCCCCTGCCCTGATCTGGGCATTCAGGTACTCCGTATCCATGGCGGTTATCTTATCCATAAGGGCAGCGTAAACATCTTGTGCTGCATACATCATTCGCTTGATCTGGGCGAAGTCCTTGGACCCCTTCCCCTCAACCATGTAACAGGCCAGTGTGAACGGAGCGCCGCCGAAGCCGATAAGCGGGACTTTCGTCGCCAGCTCTCGGCGGAGGATCTTTATTGCTTCGAGGACATAGGGGACATCCTCCTCCATCTCCGGGATACGCAATTTCTCCACGTCTGCCATAGTCCGGACCGGGTTCTCGAAAACCGGCCCGGGAACGAAATCGAGCTTCATCCCCATCGGCTCCACCGGGGTGAGGATGTCGGAAAAAAGGATGGCCGCGTCGACACCCAGGATGTCGACCGGCTGGATGGTCACCTCTGCAGCCAGTTCCGGGCTCTTGCAGAGATCGAGGAAGGTGCAGTTGCTCCGCACCCGCATATATTCTGGGAGATAGCGCCCTGCCTGGCGCATGAGCCAGACTGGAGTGCGGTCAACCGGCTTACCCCAGCAGGCGTCCAAAAATCTGGTATTCATTTATTTCCTCCTGATAATAGGTTATCAATTGCAACGATGCATGATGCACCGGGTTATTTATTGTTCTTACCTCAGGGCCGTGAATTTTGCGGCAAGATCAAGGCTGTCGAGGGGTTGCGCGGGAGACGTAGCAACGCTACGTCGCACAAGGAACCCCGAAGACTTACGCAGAGATTGCCCAAAAGCCGCGGTCCTAATTCCTCCGCTGAACTTTTATAGGAACATAATTGCAGAACGGTTCCTCCTCCATGTAATCCCCATAGACCGCATCCGCCCTGGCCCGGCAGCCGCCGCAGACGTTGATGAACTCGCACTCGCCGCATTTTCCTTTGTACGCCTTGAAGTTGCGCAGGTCCCTGAAAATCTCGGAATTTTCCCATATCTCCCGGAACGGCGTGGTCTTCACATTGCCGGCGGACCTGTGGAAATAGGAGCATGGCTTTACATTGCCGAAGCAGTCGATGAGGCAGATGGTCTGGGCCGCGATGCACCCCTTGCCGCCACCGGTTGAGAAGGTGAGGGAGCGGCGTTCGAACTTCACCCCCTCGGCCTTTGCCTTCTGCGGCACGATCCGGTAGTAGTGGGGGGCACAGGTGGGGCGCATCAGGATGTCGTCCTCCAGTTTCTCCTCCTGGTAGTGCCAGTCGAGAA
>Ga0181533_1006050_pt1 | contig 11196 bp, 10 predicted proteins | sample PEATcosm2014_Bin_45_FD_119772 | JGI IMG/M metagenome (GOLD analysis project Ga0181533, IMG submission 119772) | Peatland microbial communities from MTU Mesocosm Facility, Houghton, MI, USA - PEATcosm2014_Bin11_60_metaG | ecosystem: Environmental > Terrestrial > Soil > Wetlands > Peat | place...
AAGCCCCGATTTCCTGGATGTGGCCAAATATCCTTCCCTCACCTTCAAATCCACCAAAGTGGAGCGGGACTCCCCCGGCGAATTGAAGGTGACCGGCGACCTCACCATCCGCGGCGTTACCAGGCAGGTGGTCCTGAATGTGGACGGCCCGAAGACTCCGATCAAGGATCCTTGGGGACTCCAGCGCTCGGCCGTTTCCGCCACCACCAAGATCAACCGGCAAGACTTCGGCGTGAGCTGGAACCAGACGCTCGATTCCGGCGGGGTCGTGGTGAGCGACGATGTGCGCATCACGTTGGATGTGGAGATGTTCATTCCGCCAGCAGGCAAGTAAAACGCGCCAGCACTGGGCTGGTTTCCAAAATGACGACGGGCGGCGCAAAACTCGCCGCCCGCCGCAATCCCGGCTTTCGAAATGCTTAGGAGAGAATAAATGTATAAGCCAGCAGCTACACAGTATCCCGTCCATGAATTGATTCGCGAACGCTGGAGCCCGCGCGCTTTCTCGGACAAAGCGGTTTCACCGGAAATTCTCCGGAGTTTGTTTGAAGCCGCGCGTTGGGCGCCCTCCAGCAATAACGAGCAGCCGTGGGCATTTCTGGTGGGAACCAGGGGAGACGGTGACACCTTCAGGAAAATTCTCGGCACGCTCGTGGAATTCAACCAAACCTGGGCGAAGCACGCGCCGGTTCTGGCCATCGCCGTCTCGGAACTCGCGTTTGCGAAGAATGGGCATTCCAACCGAAACGCCTTCTACGATACGGGCGCGGCGGTCTCGCAATTGACCACGGAAGCCACTTCGCGAGGGTTATTCGTGCATCAAATGGCGGGATTCGATCCCCACAAGGCCATCGAAGACTTCGCGATTCCGAGTGGTTGGGAGCCGATTGCCTCGTTCGCCATCGGCTATGCGGGCGACCCGCAAACACTTCCGGAAGTGCTGCGCGAGCGCGAGTTGGCGCCAGGGACGCGCAAGCCTTTGCACGAATTTGTCATGAGCGGGCAGTGGGGTCACGCCGCGCCCTTTGCGCAGAAATAATCAGGACGGAGAATTCACGCCACCATGCACGGCACACTCAGGGCCTGCGCGTACCGCTGTCTACAACCGCGGCAGGACGATGCCGCCCTGCGCCTGGTACTTCCCTTTTTTGTCCTTGTAGCTGACTTCGCAGTCCTCGTCGCTCTGGAAAAAGATCACCTGGCAAAGGCCCTCGTTGGCGTAGATTTTCGCCGGCAGCGGCGTGGTATTGCTGATTTCCAGCGTCACAAAGCCTTCCCACTCCGGCTCGAACGGCGTGACATTCACGATGATGCCGCAGCGCGCGTAGGTGGATTTGCCCAGGCAGATCGTCAACACATTGCGCGGAATACGGAAATACTCCACGGACCGCGCCAACGCAAACGAGTTCGGGGGAATGATGCAGACGTCGCCCTTGTAATCCACCAGCGAGCGCGGGTCGAAATGCTTCGGATCGACGGTTGTCGAGTTCACATTGGTGAAAATGCGGAACTCGTCCGCCACCCGGATGTCGTACCCATACGAGGAGACGCCGTAGCTGATGACGCCTTCCCGCATCTGCCGGTCAGTAAACGGCTCGATCATCTTGTGCTCCAGCGCCATCTTGCGAATCCAACGGTCGGGCTTAACGGACATCCATTCCTCCTAGCACATCTATGAAAAATGCGCGCTCTCAAAACGTAAGAGTGTATTCTAGCGAACACGTCTTGACAACCCGCGCGGCACCCAATAGCATCGGGCCACGTAGCGCTCCGGAGGCCGGTGTGATCAAGCTCGATATCGTAAACGCGGTGGTAGGCAAGACCAACATCAGTCGCACCAAAGCGGAACAAGCCGTGGAAACGATCTTTGAATCGCTGAAGAGCGCCCTGGGCCGGGGTCAACGCATCGAATTGCGCAAGTTCGGGGTCTTCAGTGTGAAGCCGCGCAAGACCGGCATTGGACGGAACCCTCGCACGGGAGAAGAGGTCAGCATTCCTCCCGGCAAGGCGGTGCGCTTCAAGCCTGGCAAAGAACTCCAGGGCCTGGAAGATACCACTGCGGGTGTGGCCAAGTAGAACTTCGTGACCCCACCGGAAACAGAGCAGCGCGCTCCCGCTCTTCTGGGTGCCAATACCTGGCGGGATTTGGCCGCGTACGGGCCTTCTTACGCAGCGAGTCCCCCGCTCCCCACAACTCGTTCGCTCATCCTTGCGGCGTTTCTGTTTTTCCTGACGCTGATCACATGTCTTCTCGCGGGCACGCATTTCGCCGCTGCCTATGCGCACAATCAGGCCGCCTCGCTTGATGCCTTCCTGCAGACGTTCACTCTCGCCTATCGCCATCCTGCCGCGCTTTTGACGGGACTTCCCTTCGCCGCAACGCTGCTGGCCATCCTACTGGCGCACGAATTGGGGCATTACTTCGCCTGCCGGTACCACCATATCCGTTCCAGCTATCCGATGTTTATTCCCGCGCCCACACTGATTGGGACATTCGGCGCGTTCATCCTGATTCGTTCGCCGATACGTTCCGCGCGGGCACTTTTTGATGTCGGCGCTTCCGGGCCGATCGTGGGCTTCCTCCTGGCGATCCCAGCGATGGCGTACGGCGTGCTCCACGCCAAGGTGATTCCGGCGCTCGCGAGTGATGGCAGAGCCGACCTGGTTTTCGGCGTCCCTGCGGTGATGCGGTTCATCGCAGCCGTGATTCAGCCGAATGCCCATGCGGCAGATTTGGTCTTGCATCCCGTGGGCCGCGCCGCCTGGGTCGGCCTGTTTGCCACGGCGTTGAATTTGTTGCCGGTGGGGCAGCTCGATGGCGGGCACATTCTGCGCTCCGTCAGCCCGCGGCTGCATCGCATGGTTTCGCTGATCTTGCCGCTCGTTTTGGTCCCAATGGGATTTTTCCTTTGGAGAGGCTGGCTGATCTGGGCCGCTCTTCTGTTTGGTGTGCGCTACTTTCGCGCCGCCCCGATTTACGATCCCACGCCGCTCGACCCCAACCGCAGATTCGGCGCGCTCCTCGCTCTGCTCGTCTTTCTCCTGTGCTTCATGGCGAATCCGCTGTGAATCTGGCTGCTACTTGGTTTACCGGCCCATTTTCCTAGAGCCGCCGCGGCCCCGTTCGTTCTGAGCGGGGAGACACTTGCGAGGGGTGTCTATCAATAGTCAATTGAACTTCGTCATCGTATAATCTGTTCAAATGGGGCAATCAAAGATCAAGCCTCGACTCATCCACACCAGGCGCGGGGCCGTAATTGCACTGTGCTTTACCGGCTATGGCGCGGCCTTGAGTGTTCGGGATGTGCTCTGGCATTCCCAACGCCAACGCCATTGGCTTCTCGACTTTGATTGGCTCGTTTTATGGCATATTTCGCTGCCAGCCCGGGTCGTAGCGGGAGTTAATCTGGCGTTCTACGCAGTCCTATTTTGGGGTGGGGTGCTGCTTTACCGGATTGCCCAGGGCAAGGAGCGCGTTTTAGTAGTTGGCTGGGCCGCAGTTCTCTTCCTTGGTTTAATCCAATTTCTAGTTTCAGCGTCTACGGCTACCGAAATTGACCTCCTAAAAGCTTTTATGGCAGCAGTGGCATTCCTTGCCGCTGTGGATATCTTCTTAAGGATGCCCGCGGGCGGCTACCCTCGGCTCGATGATCAAGCTCCTCGGAATAACTGAGAATAGGTCGCCTTACCGGACATCTTGCTCCCAGCGCTTCACTTCTCCGTTTGCCGCGTTATCACGTATTGGGTAAAAGCGCCGTCACACAATCGGCAACTAGCCACCACCTCCGAGGCGATGTTTGACCTGAACGATCACAGCAGCGTCAGCGGATCCATATCCACGAGCACGGCGGTTTGCGGGATTTCGTGCGCATCGCAAAATGCCAGCGCGCCGGTGAGCACCTTGGTCAGCAGCGTGCGTTTCGGCGACTTCAGCAGAAATTGGAAGCGATGCTCTTTTTTCAGGCGCGCCAGCGGGGCCGAAGCCGGACCCAGAATGCGTAGGCCTTTGCCGTCCTGCGGCGAAAAATACTCCGAAAGCTGGCGCGACCACCGGATCACATTCTCGAGCTTCGTATCCCGCACAATCACATTCGCCAGCGACGTGAACGGCGGATAGGCCATCATGCGGCGGAAATGCAACTCGCGCTCGAAGAACGACAGATAGTCCTGGCGCACGGCATCCTGAATCGCGTAGTGCTCCGGGTAATACGTCTGAATGAGCACGCGGCCAGGCAGATCGCCGCGCCCCGCGCGCCCCGCAACCTGCGTGAGCAACTGAAAGGTGCGTTCCGCCGCGCGAAAGTCGGGCAGGCTCAGCCCGGAATCCGCGGAGATCACGCCGACCAGCGTGACGCGCTGGAAGTCGTGCCCCTTGGCGAGCATTTGCGTGCCCACCAGAATATCCAGCGCGCCGCCGGCAAAGGCGCCCAGCGTTTCCTGGTATTGCTGCTTGGTGCGCGCGGTGTCGCGGTCCAGCCGCGCGATCCGCGCCACGGGAAACTCCTTGCGCAGGCGCTCTTCCAGGTGCTCGGAGCCTTCGCCGAAAAAATAGACATACTTCGAGTCGCACTTCGGGCACACCTTCGGCACGGACTGCGTCAAGCCGCAATAATGGCATTCCAGGCGGTTGCGGCTCTTGTGGTAGGTCATCGAGATGCTGCAATTGGCGCACTGCACGTTAGCGCCGCAACTCCGGCAGAGCACGGACCAGGAGTAGCCGCGCCGGTTAATCAGGATAAGAACCTGCGTCTGAAACGACAGGCACTCGGCAATCCCCGCGTGCAGCACTTGCGAAATGGGACTCGCCTGGTGAGTCTGCTGAAATTCCTGGCGCAGATCCACAATCTCCACGGCGGCCAGGGAGCGATTCTCCACGCGCTCGGCCAGGGTGAGCAGTTCGTATTTTCCGTTGACGGCGTGATGGTACGTCTCAAGGGAAGGCGTTGCGGAACCCAGCAGCGCTGCGGCATTTTCGAGCTTGGCGCGCACGATGGCGACATCGCGCCCGTGATAGCGCGGCGTTTCTTCCTGTTTGTAGCTGTTCTCCTGCTCCTCATCCACAATCAGCAAGCCAAGATTTTCGAGCGGCGCGAACACCGCCGACCGCGTGCCCACGACGACGCGCGCCTGGCCATTGCGCACGCGCCACCACTCGCGGGCGCGTTCCACGTCGCTGAGCGCCGAGTGCAGCACCGCGACGCCCTCGAAACTTGCCCCAAACCACGCGCGGCACTGCCGCCCGATCCACAACGTCAGCGCAATTTCCGGCACGAGAATCAGCGCGGTCTTTCCACGTGCCAGCGTGTCCTGCACCGCGCGCAAGTACACTTCCGTCTTGCCGCTGCCCGTTACGCCATGCAGGAGTTGCACGCCGAATTCGCCAAGCTCAAAACGCGCGCGGATGGCCCCAAACGCCCGCTCCTGGGCTTCATTCAACGAATGCGCCGGCGGCAGATAGCCGGAATCGAACGGATCTTCGGCAGGGTCGATCGGCTCTTCCCAGCTTTCGAGCAGCCCTTCGCGCAGCAGCCGTTCAATCACCGCGCGAGAAAGATGCGCAAGCTTGAGGAGTTGCGGCAGTGGCAGCGGGCCGCGCTCGGTTTGCAGCAGCGCGCGCAGCCGCTCTTCTTTCTCTCCCAGCGGCCTCGCTTCCGCGCCCGCGCCTTTCCACGCGATAACGCGTTGCGTCTTGCGCTTGCGTCCCTGCAGCGTTTCCTGAATTTGCAGATAGCCGCGCCGCTGCAGGCGTTGCAGTCCTTCAGGCGGAATTCCCAGCTTGGCCGCCGGGCCGACCTGCCATGTTCCTTCTTTTTTGAGGAGTTTTTGCAGGAACGCGGCTTCCTCATCGCCCAGATCGGTGAGAGCTGCGCCCTGCTTGAGTTTCTCCGCCAGCGCGCGGCCCGCTTCCGTCAGAACGAGTTCGCGCCGCGCCGTCAGCTCCGTAACCGGCGGCATCATCGCCCGGAACACTTCGCCAATCGGCGCAAGGTAGTAACCCGCGATCCACCGGCCCAGTTCCAGGAGCTTTGGTGTCAGCGCCGGCACAAGATCGAGCAGCTTGTTCACCTCGCGGATGGTTGCGCCTTCGGGCGGCGCGTCTGTCAGTTCGAGGACTACGCCCACCATGGATTTCTTGCGGAATGGCACCAGCACGCGCGAACCGGGCTGCAACTGCGCGCGAAGCGCCTCGGGCACGCCATAGGTGAATGTCGTGCGCAGAGGAACGGGCAAAGCTACATTGCAGTAGGAAGCAGACATCCCGCGTGTAGTTTAGCAGGTTGCTGAAAAACGGTAATTCGTTGTCATCCCTGGCGGTAATTCCTTGTCATCCCGAGCGAAGCGAGGGATCTGCTTTTCGCAAACGACCAAGGAAAAAACAGATGGATTCTCAGCGGCTGATCAGGATGATCCCCACAAAAATAGAAAAAATCCCAACCCACTGCAGGCGCGACACCGTCTCGCGAAGTATGAGCGCGGCCAGCCCCACGGTCACCGCTCCGTAGAGCGAAGCGAGCACGCTCACCACGGAAACCTGTTCGAGTTGCATGCCCAGATTATTGAGCAAGTACGCGCTCGTATCGAGGATCCCCACGCCCAAAATCCAAGGCGAGTCTTTCTTCGACGGCGGCGCCAGAGAACTTCTCGCAATCAGGATTACGACCGCCGCGAAAGAAAAACTCGTCAATCGAATGATCCAGACCGTAGGAGCGCCCCCAAGCAGCGGCACCACGCGAATTCCCAGCAACCAGAACATCACGCCAAAGGCCACCGCCGCCAGCAGCGCCCAGCCCACGCCAAGCCGCTTCTTCGCTGGCTGTGTGGCGGCATCGATTGCATTCGCATCATCCGGCACAGTTTCGCCGTGCGCCACCAGGATGACTCCGAGGATCGCCAGCGTCATGCCCACGAGTCTCGCCAGGGTCAAGCGCTCTCCGGTCAAAACAGAAAGCAACAGTGTCAGTACGGGATAGCTGGCGGAGAGCGGCGCCACGATGGACATCTTGCCAATCTCAAAGGAACGGTAGAGCGCCATAGTGCCCGAAGCATTGAGCAGGCCCACCAGAATTCCCCAGGCCCACGGCCGCCAGCCGGAAACGTCCGCGAGATGCCCCCACCCGCCGAGCCAGCGCATCGCCAGCGTCAACAGAATGAATCCCGTCAACTGCATGTAGAGCATCGTGCGTAGCGTGCCGATCTTCCGCGTGGCGAAGCGCGCGAACAAATCGGCGCTTCCCCAGGTGAGCGCGGTCAGGAGGCCGTAGAAGATTCCCATGATGAATTAGAAAAGCATCTCCGCGAGAAGTGTGCGCTGATGCGTCGCAGTGAGCATTTGGCGGATCATATTTCTCAATGTGATTTTGCCTGCGTCCGGCGGGAAATGCAGGGAAATATCTTGCATCATGCTATGACGATTTTGATTTCTTCGGCGGCTGCAGGCCCAATTCCGCCATCACCTTCTGCAGGTCTTTCCACACTTCGCCCTTCGCGTTGGGATTCCGCAAAAGATACGCGGGATGATAGGTGGCCATGAGCTTGTGTCCGCGCCATTCCAGCCACTGCCCGCGGAATTGCGAAATCCCGCGCGTCGTTTCCAGAAGAGTTTTCGCGGCGACGGCGCCCAGGCACACGATCACCTTTGGCCGGATCACATCGATCTGCCGCAGCAGATACGGCGAACATGTGGCCACTTCATCCGGCTCCGGCGCGCGATTTTCCGGTGGCCGGCATTTCACGACATTACAGATGTAAACGTCCCTACGCTGCAGGCCCATCGCTTCGATCATCTGCGTCAGGAGTTTGCCGGCGCGGCCGACAAACGGAATTCCCTGCTGATCTTCGTCGGCGCCCGGCCCCTCGCCGATAAACACGAGCTCGGCCTTGGGACGGCCATCGCCAAAAACTATTTTGTTGCGGCCCTTGTGCAACTTGCAGCGCGTGCAATCGCCGATGTCTTCGCGAATCTTCAGCAGCGTATCGTCCTTAATCTTATCGACGCTCTCGAAAAGCGTGGGACCCGAAGGCGCGACGACCGGCGCGATGCGCGGAGTCGCGGCAATCGCAGCCGCTTTCGGCGGCAACGGCTTGGCGAAGGGCTTGGGCAAAGAATTCTCCTGGGGCGCGGGAGTGGGCACTACAGTTGAATCGGTTGGAACGAAACTCGTAGCTGCAGCGGGAATGCGATCCCGATAGAACAAGCGAATGCCCAAGTCCTCGTAGTACCGCAGGCGTTCTTCAATTTTCTGTTGCAGGGATTCCGGAGCGCGTTCAGCCATGATCGCTCAGTTGTCGGCCCTATGCGTGGCGGGCTTGCTGCGCAGAACGCCGCGGAGCCGCACCGCCTCGTCCAGAATGCGCTCGGCCACTTCGGCTTTGCTCATCCGGGGCAGCGGGAGATCGCGGCTATCGCGGGAAAACAGCGTAACTATATTAGTGTCGTGGTCGAAGCCCGCGCCCTCCGCCGTGACGTCGTTGGCGACGATCAGGTCCGCATTTTTCTGCGCAAGCTTATTCTTCGCGTTTTCCGCGACTTGCCCCGTTTCCGCCGCGAATCCCACAACAATCCGTTCGCCCTTTTCCTTGGCCAAGGTGGCCAGAATATCGGCATTGGGTTCCAGGCGGATGGTCAGCGCTTCCTTACCGCGCTTAATCTTCGAGCTTGCTGGCTCGGCCGGGCGGTAATCCGCCACCGCCGCCGCGAAAACCGCCAGCGAGCAGGCTGGGAAATGCTTCCGCGCGGCAGCCAGCATTTCCTCCGCCGTGCGCACATCCACGCGCTCCACGCCCTCGGGAGTCGCCAACGCCGTCGGGCCCGCGATCAGAATGACCTTGGCCCCTCGCCGTGCCCCGGCCTCCGCCACTGCATAACCCATCTTTCCCGAGGAGCGATTGGTGATGTAACGCACGGGATCGATGTCCTCGCAGGTGGGTCCGGCGGTAACCAGCAAAGTCTCGCCCGCCAAATCGCGCTTCGTCTGCGCGATTCCCTGCACCGCTTTCAGAATTTCATCGAGTTCCGCCAGGCGCCCCGGCCCGGTCATGCCGCAGGCAAGATACCCGGCATTGGGCTCAACAACGTGCACGCCCCGCGCTTTCAGCGCCGCCAGATTTTCCTGCGTTGCCGCATGCTGCCACATGTTGACGTTCATCGCCGGGGCCACAATCACCGGCGCGGTGGAGGCGAGATACAACGTGGAGAGAAAATCGTCGGCCAGGCCACGCGCAAATTTCGCAAGCATGTCCGCGGTGGCCGGCGCCACAAGCAGCAGATCCGTGCGCTGCGCCACGGCAATGTGTTCAATGGCGGATTCGAGATTGACTTCGCCGGTGGAAGACTTGCCAAAGAGATGGGTGATGACTTTCTGACCGCTCAGGGCCGCAAATGTCAGTGGCGTGACGAACTCGCAGGCCGCGCGCGTCATCACCACCTGGACGATGTGGCCCTCCTGCTGCAAACGGCGAACGAGTTCCGCGGACTTGTAGGCCGCGACTCCGCCGGTGACCCCAAGGGTGATGCGCATGGAATCCTCGCGGGCGCGCTACCTGCGCCGCTTGACGCTTTCCTTTTCCTCGTCACTCCCGGGCTCGGTGAAGTCGTACTCAATCAAGCCATTGGTGACCTCTTCGCAGGCGATTCGCGTCGCCTTCAGCGTTCGCAGGTTTTCCACCAGCGGCGGTGCGCCCGCCATGATCTGCCGGGCGCGTCGAGCGGCCAGCACAACATAGGCAAACTGGCTCTCCGGAGCTTTGGTTTGCACGGTCATGAGTGTCTTACCCTCCAAACGATGCCAGGACTTGATTCACGCGGTCTCGGCGGCGGGCACTGCCGCAGCGCAGCGCCAGAAGAATCGCCTGGGCTTCGCGGCCGGCACGTTCCACGTCGTCGTTCACCACACAAAAATCGTAAAACTCTTCGCTCGCGGCAATTTCCTCGCGGGCCTGCGCCAGCCGCCGGGCAATTTCCTCGTCGGAGTCCTGGCCGCGGCTGCGCAAGCGCCGTTCCAGTTCCTGCCGCGAGGGCGGCAAAATAAAAATGGCCACGGCTTCCGGCAATGTCTTCTTTACCTGCGCCGCGCCCTGCACGTCAATCTCGAGCACCAGATCCAAGCCCCGCGCCCGCGACTCGTTCAGCCATTTCTTGGGCGTGCCGTAGGAATGCTTCCCAAAGACACGCGCATACTCCAGAAAATCACCCAGGGCGACCATGCCGTCGAACTCCGCCTCGGTGACGAAATCATAACATTTTCCAGAGGCCTCGGTCGCCCGCCGCGGCCTCGTGGTGCAGGATATCGAAGGCATCGTGCCCGGCAGCTCCAATATCTTCTGCACCAGCGTCGATTTCCCCGAGCCCGACGGCCCGGACACGATCACGACCAGCGGTGCAACCCCGTTTCCCTCGCTCATTCGATGTTCTGCACCTGTTCCCGCAATTTCTCGATTTCCGCTTTGATCTCCAGCGCGATTCCCGTGATCGCCAGGGCTTCGCTTTCCACGCCGGGCGTCTTGGAAAGCATGGTGTTCGCCTCGCGCTGCATTTCCTGGAGCAGGAAATCGAGTTTCTTGCCGAGTTCGCCGGCGCCGTCCAGCAGTTGCGCAAATTGCTGCAGATGGCTGCGCAGGCGGTCTAATTCTTCACTGATATCGCTGCGTTCCGCAAGTAAGGCGGCCTCCTGCGCCAGGCGCGCGGGATCGATGCTGTTGCCGCTGAGCAGATCCCTGAGCCGGGAATCCAGCCGGCGCGCGAAGGCCGGCCTCAAAGTTTCCACCAGGCCGCGCACCCGCTCCACCAGCGTGCCGATGCGCATCGTGCGTTCGCGGAGTTCCTCGCTCAGATGGCGCCCCTCGGCGCGCCGCATCTCGTCCATCTTGCCGAGAGCTTCGCGGAGTTGCGTCTCCAGCACCTTACCGAACTCCTCTTGCTCCTCTTCCGAATCCGGCAATTCCGGGTCCAGCCCGGCGATCACCCCCGGGAGCCGCAACAAGGAAACCAGGTCCAGTTCCGCTTTTGCTCCGGTCTGCTGGCGCAGCTCATCCGCGGCCCGCAGATAGGCCTGCAGGAGTGCCTGGTTCACGTGAACCGGCGCGGCTTTCCCCGGCTCCACGCTGACATGAATGTCCACATGCCCGCGATGGATGCGATCCCGCACGGCCTGCCGCAGGCGAATCTCGTAAGGCTCCAGCGATTCCGGCAAACGCAGC
>Ga0181533_1006051_pt1 | contig 11195 bp, 8 predicted proteins | sample PEATcosm2014_Bin_45_FD_119772 | JGI IMG/M metagenome (GOLD analysis project Ga0181533, IMG submission 119772) | Peatland microbial communities from MTU Mesocosm Facility, Houghton, MI, USA - PEATcosm2014_Bin11_60_metaG | ecosystem: Environmental > Terrestrial > Soil > Wetlands > Peat | place...
CCAAGCGGCGGATTTCAGGACGGCGCGAGAAACCGGCGCGGTGCTGGCGATGTCCGTTGCGCAGCCTTTCCGGAAGAAGGATTTCGATCGTCTGGCCGATCAGCTCATCTTGGCGGTAGCCGAACAGTCGCTCGGTCTCGGTATTGGCCAGCAAGATCCTGCCGGCGCTGTCAGTCATCACCATGCCGTTCGGACAGGCCTCGACGGCGAGCCGGAATTTTTCCTCGGCCGAACTTTCCAGCGAAAGATCGCGCATGGTATGAGCGAAGTCGGCCATTTCCCCGCAGTCCGTGGCCTGTCAATCCTGCGGCACGACACGGAATATTGGGTTAAAAGAGGGCGCATCCCAAACAAAAAAACAGCTACGTACAAATATCTAAGCAGAAGAGCTTACCCCTCATATTACCTAAAAGACCTTCGATGCTTACCGCGATACCAAAAACAGCCGCGAGCGGCGCCGGTTCAGCGCTTGCCCAGGCCAGCGAATCCGACAGTCACCGTGGCGATGCAGAGAATGCTGCAGGCGGCTGAAAACAGGAACACGGCGCGCGGCTCACCGCGGTCCATGAACATACCGTAGATCGTCGGCGCGATCATGGAGCCGATGTTGAATCCGGAGGACACGAAACCGAAGACGCGTCCGAACGCACCGTGCGGTGTCGCCGCACGCACCAGCATGTCTCGCGACGGGGAGGCAATGCCGACGAACAGCCCGGCAAGCGAGGCCATCAGCACAAGCGCAAAGGAGGAAAAACCGACGACGCCGACGAGCGCGGTGGCGATTCCAGCGAATGCCAGCGCGAGGCCGGCGACGGCGGCGTGGCGGGCGGTGCGTGAGGCGAGGATGCCGCCGACGAGGACGCCGAGCGCGTTCATCAACAGCAGCCCCGTCAGTGCCACGTTGGCGAGCGAATCGGAGGTACCGTAAAGCGCGCCCAGCGCCACCACGAGAAACGTATTGAGCCCTCCCATGACCGATATCAGGACGAAAAAGCAAAGACTAAGAATAATTGGCGGGGAGAGCAGGAGCCGCCAGCCGCCGTCATTGCGCGGCGAGGCACGGAGGCCGCCGCCGGGTGGTGTCGTGGGGTGGGGCTTTTCCGCCAATCGGTCGGCCGCGGTTGGCCGCTGCGCGACCAGGACCACAAGCACCACGAAGCCGAGTACCGCAGCGCCGATATAGGCGCCGCGCCAACCGAAGTGGCTCTGCATCACGAGCATCGTGGCCGGGGCGACGGCAGAGCCCAAAATCCCGGCAAAGGTGTGGAATGAGAAGACCTGGCCCATCCGCGCCGGCGGGCTGTGGTGGGACAAAAGCGAATAATCGGCTGGGTGATAGGCGGTATTGCCGAGGCCGGCCAGGGCATACATGGCGACAAAGACGACAAACGAGTGGACTATCCCGGCGACCGCGAAGGCGACGGTACCGATCGCGACACCGGCAATCAGCACGAAGCGTGCGCCGATTCGATCGACCAGAAATCCGGCCGGCGTCTGCAATACCGCCGACACCACATTGAAAGCAGTGAGCGCGAGCGCGAGGTCGGTATAGCTCACGCCGTAATCCGCGCGCACGAACGCGAACACCGGCGCAAGCATGATCATGTAGTAGTGACTCAGGAAGTGTGCCGCGCACACCGGCGCGACCACTCTCATTTCGCCGAAACGGCCTGCCGGGACGGAAACTGCTTGAGTCATCAAACGTGCCTAGGCGCCGCGCGGAGCGCCTGCCAAATATGAAACGGCGTTAGCGGCATGTCGACATGGCGGATGCCGTGATCGGCGAGCGCATCGATGACCGCATTCATCACCGATGTGAGCGCGCCGGCGCAACCGGCCTCGCCGCAGCCCTTGACGCCAAGCGGGTTGGTTTTGGCCGGTACCGGGTGCTCGGCAAGAACGAACGGCGGCGCGTCCGCCGCGCGCGGCATGGCGTAGTCCATGAACGAGCCGGTGAGCAATTGCCCCTCGCCGTCGTAGACGGTCATTTCCATGAGCGCCTGGCCGATACCCTGCACGACGCCGCCATGAAGCTGGCCGGCGACGATCATCGGGTTGACGACAGTGCCGAAGTCATTGACGCAAGTGTACTTCACGACTTCGGCGACGCCGGTCTCGGGATCAATCTCGACCTCGGCGATATGGCAACCGTTGGGGAAGGTCGCGGCGCCGGGTCCGTTGCTGACGTGAGTGACGTCGAGCGATTGCGCTGACTCCGGCGGCAGCTTGGCACTGCCACTGCGCAGCATCTGCGCCAGCTCGAGGAGCGAGATCGCGCGGTCCGTCCCGGCGATGACGTAGCGACCGTGGCTGAATTCGATATCCGCGGCCGCGGCCTCAAGCACGTGGCTGGCGATCTCCTTGCCCCGTTCGATGACCTTGGCGGCGGCTTCGACGATCGCAGTGCCGCTGTGCATGATCGATTTTGAGCCGCCGCTGCCGCCGCCGATCAAGATCCGATCGCTGTCGCCCTGAACCAGCGAGACTTTCTCATAGGGAACGCCGAGCTTCTCGCTCAATACTTGCGCGAACGGCGTGGCATGGCCCATGCCGAAGTCGAGCGTGCCGGTGCTGAGCGTTACCGTGCCGTCGGCGTTGAAGACGATTGCGGCCAGCTCTTTCGACGGTGGCGCGGTGACCTCCAAAAAATTGCCGATGCCGAAGCCGAGCAGCTTGCCGCGCTTGCGGCTCTCGCGCTTGCGGCAGGCAAAGCCCTTGCCGTCGGCGAGATCGAACGCCTGCTTCGTCAGCGCGGCGAAATCGCCGCTGTCATAAGTCATCTCGGAAGCGGTCTTGTACGGCAGCTGCCGCGGACTGATCTGATTGCGCCGGCGCAGCGCCAATCGGTCGATGCCCATCTCGGCCGCCGCCGCGTCGACCAGCCGCTCCATATAATAATTACCCTCCGGACGCCCGGCGCCGCGGTAGGCGGAGACGTGCGAGGTGTTGGTAAACACGCACTTGGCCGAAACTTCGATCAGCGGCGTCCGATACATGCCTTGCACGTTCTTCACGGCGTTGATCGTCCCCATCATCGGCGCAACGGGCGAGAGAAACGCGCCCATGTTGGCGAAGCTGGTGATGCGCACCGCAAGAAAGGTCCCATCGCCGGCAAGCGCGAGCTCCGCCGTGACGTCGTGATTGCGGCCATGGCTGTCGGACACGAAACTGCCGGAGCGCTCGTCGGTCCACCTCACGGGCCGGCCGAGCGCGCGAGCGGCATGCAACAGGCAGATATATTCGGGGAACACGGCGGCCTTCATGCCGAACGAGCCGCCGACCTGGCCGGTCAAAATATGCACGTCCTTGGCGGCGACGCCGAGCGCCTCGGCGATGTTGGCGCGCATGCCGAAAACGCCCTGCGAGGCAACGTAGAGGGTGAAGCGGCCGCCGCCGTAGACCGCAACTGCGGCGCGCGGCTCCATGGCGTTGACGACGACGCGACTGTTTACAAGCTTCAATCGCGTCACATGCGCCGCCTGGGCGAACGCCGCGTTAACCGCGTCGGCGTCGCCAAAATGATAATCAAGCGCCACGTTGCCCGGCACATCGTCATAGAGGAGCGGCGCGCCGTCGCGCGCGGCGTCTTCCGCCGCGATCACGGCCGGCAGCGCCTCGATCTCCAGGGCGACCGCTTCGGCCGCATCCTTGGCGGCTAACGCTGTCTCGGCGACGACGAAGGCGACGGGATCGCCGACGTAGCGCACCTTGTCCGCCGCCAGCGCGCCGCGCCAGGGCTTCTTCATCGGCGAGCCGTCGCGATTTTTGAACGGCACGATGCACTTGAGCGGACCGTAATCTTTTAGATCGGCGGCGGTATAAACGCCGAGTACGCCGGGCATGGTCCGCGCGGCGTCCGCATCGATGGCGCGGATGATGCCGTGGGCAATGCGGCTGCGCACCATCACCGCGTAAGCCTGGCCCGGCAGACTGACGTCGTCGGTATAGCATCCATGACCGCGCAGCAGCATTGGATCTTCGCTGCGCGGCACGGACTGCCCGACGGCAAATTTCTCAACCGCCAATCTTTCCGCCGCCAATTCGTCCGCCGTCAATTTGTCCGTCTGTCGGTCGGCAGGCTGGCGCAAATTCATGCTCGTCCGATCCCGCAAAGTGCCACGTCGCGGTGACATAGTGGACTTGGCAGAGCGCGACAAGCTCGGCGCGGATCATGGCTCATAGGCGGGAAAAGCAAAGTATTGGACCTGCCGCCTCCGGCTGATACATTCGTCCTGACTTGAGCTTGAACATGGCCGCAGCCGTCGAGCCGCAGAGTTCCGGTGCGGCAGGAAGGTTTTGGATGAACGAGGACGCGTCGCCGACCGGCGGCCTCGATAGTCGTGGAGCGTCGCGGCGGCGGGCGCGCTGGCCCCGCCGAACGCCGTACGGCATCCGCCGCGGGGGCTTCGGGCGCGACGAACTGCAAGCGTTTCTGAACGATCAGGCCGATGGAACCTACGCTGCGCTTGATCTCGGCACCAATAATTGCCGGCTTTTGATCGCGCGTCCGACGGCCGACGGGTTTCGCGTGGTCGACGCGTTCTCCCGCATCATTCGTCTCGGCGAGGGCGTGGCTGCTTCGCGCCGCATCAGCGAGGCGGCGATCACACGGGCGGTCGAGGCGCTGTTGGTCTGTCGCGACAAGATGCGCGCGCGCGGCGTGCGGCGGGCGCGGCTCATTGCCACGGAGGCCTGCCGCGCGGCCGAAAACGGCGAAGAATTCCGCGCCCGCGTCGCCGAGCAAGCCGGCCTCGAGCTCGAGATCGTCGATGCCGCGACCGAGGCAAGGTTGGCGGCGGCCGGCTGTACCGAGCTGTTCGATCCCGCTGCGACCGGCGTCATCCTCTTCGATATCGGCGGCGGTTCCTCGGAGCTGGTGCGGCTGGGCCGCCCGAACGGCGTCCGGCGCGGGCCGCCGCGGCCCGACATCATCGGCTGGGCGTCGTTCCCGGTCGGTGTCGTCACGCTGGCGGAGCGCTATGGCGGCACCGTGGTGTCCCGCGAGGTCTACGACGCCATGGTGGAAGAGGTCGGCGCGTTCGTGGAGCAATTCGCGCACGCGCATCGCGCCGGCCTAGACGACTTCCACATGCTCGGCACGTCGGGCACGGTGACGACGATCGCCGGGGTGTTCTTGCGGCTGCGGCGCTACGACCGCCGGCGCGTCGACGGCTGTTGGCTTTCCGACCACGAGATTTCGCGCGTGGTTGCCGAACTCATGGCGATGAGTTTCGACGAACGCGCGGCCAACCCCTGCATCGGCGCCGAGCGCGCCGACCTCGTGCTCGCCGGCTGCGCCATCCTCGACGCGATCCGCCGCGCCTTTCCCTGCCCGAGGCTGCGCGTCGCCGATCGCGGCCTGCGCGAGGGCATGCTGGTCGAGATGATGCGCGCCGACGGCGTGTGGGGAGAGGCCTGATCGGCCATGGCGCGACTCAAGGACGAGAAGCGCCGCACACTCTCATCGCGGACTTGGCTCGAACGCCAGATCAGAGACCCTTATGTGGCGCGCGCCAAGCGCGAAGGGTTCCGCTCCCGTGCGGCTTATAAGCTCGCCGAACTCGACGACAAATATCGGCTGCTCAAGCCGGGAACGCGCGTCGTCGATCTCGGCGCGGCGCCGGGGGGCTGGAGCGAGATCGCCGCACGGCGCGTCGGCGCGGGCGGACGGGTGCTCGCGATCGACATTCTCGACATGAAGCCGATCGCCGAAGTCGAATTCCTCAAGCTCGATTTTCTCGACGCCACCGCGCCGCAACGGCTCAAGGACTTGCTCGGCGGGCAGGCCGACCTCGTGCTCTCGGACATGGCGGCCAACGCCACCGGCCACCGGCAGACCGATCACATCCGCATCATGGCGCTCGCCGAGGCGGCGGCGCATTTCGCGCGGGAGGTGCTCGCTCCGGGCGGCAGCTTCCTCTGCAAAGTCCTGCAAGGCGGCACCGAAGCAGCGCTGCTTGCCGAGCTCAAGCGCGATTTCGCCAGCGTCAAACACGTCAAACCGCCGGCGAGCCGCAGCGATTCGGCCGAACTTTATCTCCTCGCCCGCGGTTTTCGCCGGCGTGAGACGTCACCGGCTTAGGGATTGTCTACCGCCTCTTGCGCTACTTTCCGGCCGGACAGCTCTGCTCCGGCGTCGGGCGGAAGCCGCGCAAAAACGAACGCAGCGGAGGCGGACAGCGCGCCGACCGCCAGAAACGCCGGTGGAAAATCCCACGCGCTCATGGTGGTGCCGTGCTGCAGCCGTAGCGTAGTCTCAACCACCAGCGCGCCGACGGCGACGCCGGTCGATAACGACAATTGTTGGGCGACCGAGACCAGCGTGGTCGCCCGGCTCATCAGCTGCGGCTCGATCTCGGCATAGGCGAGCGTATTGATGCTGGTGAATTGCAGCGAGCGAAAAAAGCCGCCGCTGAGCAGGATGACGATCATCGCCGCAAACGGCATGCCGGGAACGAAGCTGGCGCAAGCGGCGAGAAACGCGGCGCTGAGAAGGCTGTTGTAAACGAGCACCGGACGATAGCCGAGGCGTCTGAGCACGCCGGCGACGGCGGCCTTCATGAACATCGAGCCGAGCGCCCCGGTAAAAGTGATGAGGCCGGATTGGAACGGCGTCAGGTCGAAGCCGATCTGCAGCAAGAGCGGCAACAGAAACGGCAGCGCGCCGATACCGAGCCGGAACAGGAAACCGCCAAAAATACTGGCGCGAAACGTCGGCAGCTTGAGCAGCCCCAGATCGAGGATCGGCGCCGCTTTGTGTCTGGCATAAACGACGTAAGCGGCCGCCGAAGCGGCACCGACGCCGAGCAGCGCGGCAACGACGCCAATCGGCAAAAACTCCAGGCCCATGACCGAGAGTCCGAAGGCAAGCCCGCCGATGCCCAGTCCTGACAGGATGAAGCCGACAAAGTCGAACGGAGCCGGCCGTTCGGTACGGACATCGGGAATGTAGCGCGTGGCCATCGCCAGGCCGGCAAGACCGATCGGCACATTGATGATGAAGATCCAGTGCCACGATGCGTAAGTCGTGATGAAGCCGCCGAGCGGGGGACCGCAGATCGGGCCGACAAGCGCCGGTATCGTCACCAGCGACATGGCGTGGACCAGCAGCCGCTTATCGATGCTGCGCACCAAAATGAGACGGCCGACCGGGGTCATCATCGCTCCGCCCATGCCTTGAACGATCCGAGCCAGCACGAATTCCTCGAGCGAGCGCGACAGCGCGCAGCCGATCGAGCCGAGCACGAAGACGCCGATGGCGATGCGAAAAATATGGCGGGCGCCGAAGCGGTCAGCGGTCCAGCCGCTCGCCGGGATGCAGATGGCGAGCGCCAGCAGGTACGAGGTGACCGCGAGCTTCAGCGCCAGCGGGTTGGTGCCGAGCGCGCGCGCGATGGCCGGCAGCGACGTCGCGATCACGGTGGAGTCCATGTTTTCCATGAACAGCGCCACCGCGACGATCAGCGGCACGACGCGGTCGTACGAGCTTGGCGGCACGCTCGTGGGCATGTCTTCTATCGGCTCGCCGGGGCGGCGGCTTTGAGCCGCTGCAAGCCTTCGGCGGGCTGCTGGAACGATGGATCGATCTCCAGCGCTTTGCGGAAGTCGGCGATGGCGCCGGCGGCATTGGCGAGCCGCTCACGGATCAGACCGCGCGTCGAAAAGGCGCTGGCCGAATGCCCGTTGAGCGCGATGGCGCGGTCGGCGTCGGCCAGTGCCTCGACGTTGTCGCCGGCGAGGTAGTGCGCCCAGGCACGATTGTAAAAGGCGAGTGCGGCGGTCGGCGACAGCTCGGCGGCGCGGGTGTAGTCGGTGATGGCGCCGGCAAGGTCGAGCCGCTCGCGTTTGGCGTTGCCGCGGTTAATGTAGGCCTCCGCCGAGCGCGGATCGAGCCTGATGGCTTGATCGAGATCGGCAATGGCGCGCTCGTTCTCGCCCTTGGCCTGCCAGGCGCTGCCCCGGTTATTGTAGGCCGCCGCCGTCGGATTGAATTTGATCGCCTGATCATAATCGGCGATCGCGCGATCGAGGTCGCCTTTGCGCCGCCAAGCGATGCCGCGATTGTAGAGCGCGACGGCATAGCTCGGATCGATGCGCAGGGCCTCGCTGTAGTCGGCGATGGCGTGGTCTGGGTCACCTTTGTCGTCGAAAGCGTTGCCGCGATTGTCGTAGGCGACGACGAATTTCGGGTTTAGCTTGATCGCGGAACCGTAGTCGGCGATGGCGCGATCGTAATCGCGCTTCTGGAAGTAAGCATAGCCGCGCTCGTTGTAAGCGCCGGCGTGTTGCGGATTGAGCCGGATCGCCTCGGTCAAATCGGCGATGGCGCGGTCGAGATTGCCGTCGCGGCGCAGCGCAATGCCGCGATCGTAATAGATGCGGGCGTTCTTGGCGTCGAGGCGGATCGCCTCGGTGTAGTCGGCGATGGCGGCATTGCGGTCGCCCTTGTCGTCGTGCGCGTTGCCGCGGTTGACGTAGGCTTCCACGTTCGTTGGATCGAAGCGGATGGCGGTGTCGAAATCGGCGATGGCGCGGTCGTAGTCCCGATTCTGGTAGAAGACGAGGCCGCGATTGTCGTAAGCCAGCGCGAATTGCGGTGAAAGCTTGATAGCACGATCGAAGTCGGCGAGAGCGCGGGCAGTGTCGCCCTTGGCGCGCCAAGCATCGCCGCGATTATTGTAGGCGGCGGCGAAATCAGCGTCGAGGCGGATCGCCTGATTGTAATCGGCAATGGCGCGGTCGAGATCGCCTTTCTGAAACCAGACGATGCCGCGATTATTGGGCGCCGCGGCATTTTTCGGATCGAGCCTGATGGCCTGGTCATAATCGGCAATCGCATGGTCGAAGTCGCCCTTGCGGCGGAACGCGAGGCCGCGATTGAAGTAGGCCGCGGCATAGTTCGGGGCCAGTCGGATTGCCTCGTTGTAGTCGGCGATGGCGCGGTCGAAGTCCGCCTTCTCGTCGAAAGCATTGCCGCGCGTCATGAACGCGCCGGCGTCGGTGCCGTTGAGTTTGATCGCGGCGTCGAGATCGGCGATGGCGGTGTCCAAGTCGTGCTGTGCCAAGTGCACGCTGCCGCGTTCGGCGAAAGCGCGCGCGTAGCTCGGATTGAGGGTGACCGCGGCGGTGAAATCCTCGAGCGCGTCGGCGAGGTCGCCCTTGGCGCGCAGGGCCATGCCCCGATCTTGATGCAGGATGGCGAGATTGGCTGGTTGATAGCGGCCCGAATCGATCAGCGCCGTGCAGGACGCAATGCGCTCCTTATTGGTGGCGCGCCATTGTCCGGTGCAGCGGCGTTCGTCGGTTGCGTCCTGCGCATGCGCGGTCACGGCAAGCAGGAGCGGTGCGGCCAAGGCCACGATGACCCAAAGAGTCCAAAAGGCGACCGGCGATCTCTGCGTCATCAAAGCTTTACCCGACAAGAGGTGGCAATCGCTTAACTCGCTTTGCTTGGTCTCGGTTGCGGCCAACCTACTCTGCTGCACACTTGCCGGCAAAGCCGTGCGGTCCCCCTTCATTGGCGTGACCTGCCGGGAATGAGCGAACATGCGCGGCCGATCACTTCCCGTTTCACTTCCTCGGCGCATCGTCGCGGACTATATGCGCCTGTCGGCAACGATACCGAGTATTCCGATCGAAAGAACGATGGATCTCGGCGCGGTGGCGGTAGCCTGCAATGCCTGCTCGCCGCGCCCGCCGTGGGTCGCGCTGTTCGGCAAGGCTTTCGCCCTCACGGCGCAAGAGTTGCCAGAGCTCAGGCGTGTTTTTCTCAAGTGGCCCCGGTCGCATCTTTACGAATACCCCGCCAGCGTCGCCATGTTCGCGATCGATCGCGTCTATCACGGCGAGCCGGTTGTTTTGCCACGCATGGTCAAGAATCCGGCCGCCTGCCGCATCCGCGATCTTGCGCAGATGATCCGCGACGCCAAAGAGGCGCCGCTGGATGAGATCAAGGACTTCCGCCGCGTGCTTGCCGTTGCGAGATTGCCGGGGCCGCTGCGTCCGGCTGCTTTGGTGGCTTGGCTTTAGCATCGGGCGGCAACGCGGCAGCTATTTCGGAACTTTCGTGGTGTCGACGGTGTCGGCGTTCGGCGCCGAACTCTTCCATCCGATTGCCGTGGCGCCGATGTTTCTGACCTATGGAATGATCGGTGCTGACCAGCGTTGTCCGGTGCGCTTGATGTTCGATCATCGGGTTGTCGACGGGGTACCTGTCGCGGGCGCGCTGGTCCGCCTCGAAGCCATTCTCAACACCACGATCATCGAGGAACTCCGCACCATGGCGGCCGCGGCCGCGCCGATACCTGCCGCCGGGATGGAGCCCGCTTCGCATCTTGCCAAACTCCCGGCCAAGGAAAACTCGCCTCCATAAGTCCCAATTCCGGCACCATCTATGAATCCGGCCGCGGACGTGCTAGGAGCCGCCGCCAACCCAAAAGCGGGCCTCGAGTCGGACGAGCAGGCGGGTAGGGCGAGTGCCCCACCCGCAGGGATTTCCTCTTTCCAGCTGCTTTTTCGACGCGGCCCGCCCAGTCAGGCCCGCCACCGTGCGGGCCCAAGCGGAGTTGGCAATGCTCAAGAACAGTCCCCGCGAGGGCTTCACCTTCGACGATGTGCTCATCAAGCCCGGTCTGTCGGACGTGCTCCCCTCGGAGGTGGATATCCGCACCCGCATCACGCGCGGCATCACGCTCAATATCCCGATCGCCGCCTCGGCCATGGATACCGTGACCGAGGCGCATATGGCGATCGCTATGGCGCAGGCCGGCGGCATCGGCGTCATTCACCGCAATCTCGATCCGGCGGTGCAGGCGGCGCAGGTGCGGCAAGTGAAGAAGTTCGAATCTGGCATGGTGGTCAATCCCGTCACCATCGATCCCGACGCGACGCTCGCCGATGCGCTCGCTCTCATGCAGGAGTACCACATCTCCGGCATTCCGGTGGTCCAGGGCGCCAGCAACGGCCGCGCAGGCAAGCTCGTCGGTATCCTCACCAACCGCGACGTGCGCTTTGCCACCGACAAGCGGCAAAAGGTCTCCGAGTTGATGACCAAGGAGGCCCTAGTCACGGTGCGCGAGGGCGTCGGCCAGGACGAGGCCAAACGGCTGCTGCATCAGCATCGCATCGAGAAACTCCTCGTCGTCGACGAGGATTTTTGTTGCGTCGGCCTCGTCACGGTCAAGGACATCGAGAAG
>Ga0181533_1006052_pt1 | contig 11194 bp, 11 predicted proteins | sample PEATcosm2014_Bin_45_FD_119772 | JGI IMG/M metagenome (GOLD analysis project Ga0181533, IMG submission 119772) | Peatland microbial communities from MTU Mesocosm Facility, Houghton, MI, USA - PEATcosm2014_Bin11_60_metaG | ecosystem: Environmental > Terrestrial > Soil > Wetlands > Peat | place...
CGCGCTCGGCGACCTGCCGATCAAAGCAGTCAATGGCGCGATGGTCTACATTCATGACGTCGCCCATGTCCGCGACGGCAACCCGCCGCAGACCAATATCGTTCACGTCGACGGCAATCGTTCCGTGCTGATGGTTGTGCTGAAGAACGGCGCGGTCTCGACGCTCTCGATCATCGAGGGCGTCAAGAAAAAAGTGCAGGAGATGAAAAACACCCTGCCTAGCAATCTCCTGCTCACGCCGATCGGCGATCAGTCGATATTCATCAATGCCGCGATCGGCGGCGTGGTCCGCGAGGGCGTCATTGCCGCCGCGCTCACCAGCTTGATGATTTTGCTGTTCCTCGGCAGCTTCCGCTCGACGCTGATCATCGCCACCTCCATTCCGCTGTCGGTGCTCGGCTCGATCGCGACGCTGTGGGCCTTGGGCGAAACGCTCAACATCATGACCTTGGGCGGGCTCGCGCTGGCCGTCGGCATCCTGGTCGACGAAGCGACGGTGACGATCGAGAACATCAATTGGCATCTCGAGCAGGGCAAGGAGGTCGAGCAAGCCATCCTCGACGGCGCCGAGCAGATCGTGACGCCGGCGTTCGTTTCGCTGTTGTGCATTTGCATCGTGTTCGTGCCGATGTTCTTTTTGACCGGCGTGCCGCGCTTCCTGTTCGTGCCGCTGGCCGAAGCGGTGATGGCGGCCATGGTGTGGTCGTTCATTCTCTCGCGCACGCTGGTGCCGACGATGGCGAAATACATGCTGCGCAAGCACGAACCGCATACCGACATGCACGGCCTCGACGGCCCGCTGCCGCGGTCGCGAAACCCTTTGGTGCGCTTGCAGCGCGGCTTTGAATTGCGTTTCGAGCGCGCCCGCCTCGCCTATCGCGAGCTTTTGACGATGGCGCTGCGCCGTCGGGCGATTTTCGTCAGCTGCTTCCTGGCCTTCGTGGTCGGCACGTTCGCGTTGACGCCTTATCTCGGGCGCGACTTCTTTCCCTCCGTCGACGGCGGACGCATCCTGATGCATGTGCGGAGCCACGTCGGCACGCGGGTCGAGGAAAATGCCCGCCAATTCGCCGAAATCGAGAAGGTGGTCCGCCAAATCATTCCGCCGGAAGAGCTCAAGACGCTGGTCGACAACATCGGCTTTCCGGTCAGCGGTATCAACATGACCTACAACAACACCGGCACCATCGGCTCGCAGGACGGCGAGATTCAGATCGGCCTGAGCGAGGATCACCGGCCGACGGCGGATTACGTGCGCAGATTGCGCGAGGAACTGCCGGCCCGGTTCCCGGGCGCGACGTTTTCATTTCTGCCGGCCGATATCATCAGCCAAATTCTCAATTTCGGCGCGCCGGCGCCGATCGAGGTGCAAATACGCGGGCCGCATCTCGATGAGAATTTCGCCTACGCGCAGGAGCTGCTGCGGCGGTTGCGCCACGTTCCCGGTCTGGTCGACGCGCGCATCCAGCAGTCGCTGGGCGCTCCCACCTTCGATGTCGACGTCGACCGGACGCGGGCGCAATACGTCGGCATCACCGAACGCGATGTCACCAACAGCATGGTGGTCAACCTCGCCGGTTCGAGCCAGGTGCAGCCGACGTTCTGGCTCAATCCGGAGAATGGCGTGAACTACTCGATCGTCATGCAGACGCCGCAATATCAGGTCGATTCCTTGAACGCGCTGCGCAATCTGCCGATCACCGCGCCGGGAGCGCCGCCGCAGACGCTGGGTGCCATCGCCGACATCAAGCGGGTGACCCTGCCGGCAGTCTATTCGGAATACGATATTCAGCCTATGATCCAAATCTACGGCACGACCCAAGGTCGCGATCTCGGCGCCGTCGCTGCCGATGTCCAGAAGGTCCTAGACGAAGCCGCGAAGGACGCGCCGAAGACCGCGCGCGTCGTCATGCTCGGGCAGGTCAAGACCATGAACAACTCGTTCTCCGGGCTCATCTTCGGACTGCTCGCCGCGGTCGTGCTCATTTACCTGTTGATCGTGGTCAACTTCCAGTCCTGGGCCGATCCGTTCGTGATCATCACCGCGCTGCCGGCGGCGCTGGCCGGCATCGTGTGGATGCTGTTCGCCACAGGGACGACGCTGTCGGTTCCCGCGCTGACCGGCGCCATCATGTGCATGGGCGTCGCCACGGCCAACAGCGTTCTGGTCATCAGCTTCGCCACGGAACGGCTGCAGCAGCACGGCGACGCGGTCGCCGCCGCCATCGAAGCGGGATTTGTCCGCCTGCGCCCGGTTCTGATGACGGCTCTGGCGATGATCATCGGCATGTTGCCGATGGCGCTTGGCCTCGGCGAAGGCGGCGAACAAAACGCGCCGCTCGGCCGCGCGGTGGTCGGCGGCCTTTGTTTCGCGACTGTCGCAACTCTGATATTCGTGCCGGTGGTCTTCAGCATCATCCACCAACGTCGCGGTTCGGTGGGCGCCGCGATCGGAGAGCCGCATGCCGCCTGATTCCACCCCGCCCATCCCGACGCTATCGCGGCGCGGGCTTTATATCGCCGGGATTTCGGCGGCGATTATCGGCGTGGTCATCGTCGTCGTAGGCATTACCACGCGCAAGATCGCCGACGCGAAATTGCAGGAATGGACCGAGACCCAAGCGGTGCCGGTGGTCGCCGTCACGCTGCCGGACACCCGCGGCAAGACCACGACATTCTCACTTCCCGGCAGGCTCGAGGCCTACACGCAGGCGCAGATTTATGCCCGCGTCACCGGTTACGTGAAGGACTGGAAGGCCGACATCGGCACGCCGGTCAAGACGGGCCAGTTGCTGGCCGAAATCGACGCGCCGGATCTCGACCAGCAGATCATGCAGGCGGAGGCCAATCTGGCCAGCGCCAAGGCCAATTCCGTGCTGGCGGATATGACGCTGACGCGCGGCCAATCATTGATCAAGACCTATGCCATCTCGCAACAGGACCTCGACCAGCGGGCGGCCGATGCCTCCAATAAGCAGGGGCTGGTCCGCGCGGCGCAGGCAAATCTCGACCGCTTGCGCGTGCTCGAACAATATAAGCGCCTGACCGCGCCGTTCGACGGGCTGGTCACCGCGCGCACCACCGATATCGGAGCGCTGATCAACGCCGGCGGCGGCGGGCCGCCGCTGTTCGTGGTTTCGGAAACCAGCCGCCTGCGCGTCTACGTCAATGTTCCGCAGAGCTACGTGCCCAACATCCCGATCGGCACCAAAGCGCAGATCTCGGTGCCCGAGTATCCGGGGCGGACGTTTCCGGCGACGGTCGAGGCGTCGGCACAAGCCGTTGACATTGCCTCCGGCACGACCCGGATGCAGCTTGTCGTCGACAACTCGCACGCCGAGCTGATGACCGGCGATTTCACCAATGTAACCTTCGATCTGCCGCATCCCGAGATCGCGATCAACGTCCCGGCGAGTGCGCTGATTTTCAATCAGAGCGGCTTGCACGTCGCCACCGTCGGCAGCGACGGCCGCATCATTCTCAAGCAGGTGACGATTGCCCGCGATCTGGGCAATGAGGTCGAGATCGGATCGGGGATCACAGCCGACGATCGCGTGGTGGCGAACCCGCCCGACGGCATCGCGACCGGCGACAAAGTCCGCGTTACCGGCGCGCCGGGAACGCCCGGCGAACCGGAAACCGCCGAGGCGAAGTGAGTAAACGCTCGCCGCCCCGTCATCCGATCGGTTTTAGGCCCTTGGCATAGCGCTTGAAGTTGCCGACATAGAATTCGGCGCCGTCGGCGATTCCCGCCGCCGCCGTTTCGTCGAGCGTGCGGATGGCGCGCGCCGGCGTTCCCACGATCAGCGATCTTTCCGGAAACGATTTGCCCTCGGTGATGAGCGCGCCGGCGCCGACGATGCAGTTGGCGCCGATGCGCGCGCCGTTGAGCACGATCGCGCCCATGCCGATCAGCGCGTGGGGGCCGATGGTGCAACCGTGCAGGATGACGCTATGGCCGATGACGCAACCCGGCCCGATGGTGATCGGGAAACCGGAATCGGTGTGCAGCGTCGCATTGTCCTGAATCTGCGAGCGCTCGCCGAGCTCGATCCACTCGTTGTCGCCGCGCAGCACCGCGCCGAACCAGATGCTGCAGTCGATTTTCAGCCGCACCTTGCCGATGACCGCCGCGCTGGGCGCGACCCAATAGCGGCCCTCCTCCGGCAAGTCCGGCTTCTGCCCGTCGAGTTCGTAGATCATGAGCGACGGTCACCCTGCCAATTCGTCGTTGCGGGCCCGCAAATAGACGAGCCCGGAATCCATAACCACGGTCAGCGAATATGGATTCCGGGCTCGCGGACTTCGTCCGCGCCCGCGAATGACTGAACAATCCGTATCAGACGCTGAGCAGCGCTTGAAGCGCCATCATGACGGCCGTCCCCGACATCAGGCTCCACAGTCCGGCGATCGCCACAGCTACGACGACGAATTCGACGCGGCGGCGCTCGACGCGGCGGCCGTGCAGCGTGTTGCGCATGATCAGGAAAGGAGCGGAGAAGATGAGCAAGGGAACCGCGGCAAAGCGCGCCGCCATGGGCCCCGCTTCGAGCAAGCGGAAACTTGGGAAATGCATCCCGAAGAGGCGATAGCCGCAGGCGCACAGTCCGGCCACCGAAAACCCGATGGCGATTGCGAAAACCACCTCGACGGCATCGGGCGAAATCGCCGTCTGCATGATTTCGAGCATTCAAACGCCCCCGATTTTCCGCAAACTTGGCAAAGCGCGCGGCGCGCCGCCACGACTTGCTTAAAAAAGGGTTAACGGCCCGGCCTCTCCCCGCCGTGCCATACTGCTTCTGATTCGCAGCGGGCCTTAGGGCATGACGGCGCACGCGGTTTCCCGGAGCAAAGTCCGCCGCAAGTCGCGCAGCTTTGTGCTGCTGCCGCTTGCGAGTCTCGTTCTGCTGCTTGCCGCCGTCGGAACCTTCGTCTCCTATGTGCTGTGGCCGACCTGGCCGAACGCGGCGATCCCGGTCGATGCGCCTGCCGTTCCGGTCACGGTCGCGGGCGTACTCTTCAACGTGCCACAAGCGGCGATCCGCGAGGCCGTGCAACGCCAGCCCGGCGCCCATGAGCGGATCGATCTTGTCTTCCTGTGGCCCTCGCTCGCGCCGCCGCCATCGGACGGCGCACCGCCCACCAAACCGCCGGTCATGCGCGACGGCGATGCGCAGCCCGCGTTGCCCAGCGCCGACGACCGCCTGTTCGTCACCATCGCCGACCTTGGCGCCGTGCTCGCTCCGGCCGAGCGGCTGCGCACCATCTATCCGCGTTACATCGAGATGCAGGCGGCGGCGGGTCCGGACGGGCTAGCGGTCGTCGCCTTCCGCACCGGTACGCCCTATGAGAGCGAAGATCTGATCTACCTCGCAGAGCAGCCCGAGCAATTCTTCGTGCGCTGCACGCGGCCGATTCGGATTTTGCCCGGCACATGCGTCAACGAGCGCTCGCTCGGCGCCGCCGAGATCACGCTGCGGTTTCCGCGGGAATGGCTCAATCACTGGCGCAGCGTCGCAGCCTCGTTCGACCAGCTGATCGCGCAACTGCATCCGCAAGGAAACTAGCGGCTCGGCGGCGAGGTAATCCAAATTTCCTGTAAGCCCGGGCGGCTCAGGCCAAGTCCATATCTAGAATCGGCATTTCAAGAATGTAAGACCGGCCCCGCTTCTCATCATCGACGAATAAGACGCCGATGAATTCATCGCCTAAGTAGGCTTCGAGCGAATCCGTTTTCTTCATCCGGGGCACAACGCGTACGGTCTCATTGTCGAATTTTCGCTTCAGATACGTCTCCAAGCGCTTGATCTGATCGGCGTCGCTCACTTCTCCTAGATCTATTTCCATTCGAAAATTATAGGAGAGGTCCTCGTCTTCGTCGTCCAGTTTAAGATCGCCCAATCTCTCGTCGCCGACATAGACGTCGGCCGAATCGTCCGTTTTCGGCCGCGGTACCACGCGCAGACGTGGATTGCCGAACAGCTTCTTGAGGTAAGCGTCGAGCTTCTTGACTTCCTGCACGTCCACCGAACATCTCCCGCTGCTGCCGCCTAGCATGCGCCGGCGGCCGCGACAATGACGAGCCGAACAGCTCCTTCGCCGTCAAGCTTCGTCCTGAAACATTTGATCCATGGTGCGCGCCGGCTCCGGGCAGCCGGCAACGCCGATCACCTTGGCGGGAACGCCGGCAACCGTGACGTTGTTCGGCACCGGCTTGATCACCACCGAGCCCGCCGCGATGCGCGCGCAATGCCCGATCTCGATGTTGCCGAGGATCTTGGCGCCGGCGCCGATCATCACGCCGTAGCGGATTTTCGGATGGCGATCTTCGTGTTCCTTGCCGGTGCCGCCGAGCGTCACCCCGTGCAGCATGGACACATCGTCTTCGATTACCGCGGTTTCGCCGACCACGAGTCCGGTGGCGTGATCGAGGAAAATACCGCGCCCAATGCGCGCGGCCGGGTGGATGTCGCACTGGAACACCGCCGACGCGCGGCTCTGCAGGTAAAGCGCGAAATCGCGGCGACCCTTGCTCCACAGCCAATGCGAGAGCCGATGCGTCTGGATGGCATGAAAGCCCTTGTAATAGAGAACCGGCTCGAGCACGCGATGGGTCGCCGGATCGCGGTCGACCGTCGCCACGAGATCGGCGCGGAAGGCGTCGCCGAGCGACGGCGTATCCTTGAGCGCATCCGCATAGGCTTGCCGGATCAACTCGCCCGACAGCGCCGGATGGTCGAGCCGCTCGGCCAGCCGATAGACGATGCCCGCCTCAAGGGCGTCGTGATGCAGAATGCTCGAATAGATGAAGGTGGCCAGCTCCGGCTCGCGCCGCACCACTTCTTCCGCCTCGCGGCGGATGCGCGCCCACACCGGATCCACGGTATCGAGCGCGGGCTTCACCTGATACTGCGCCATCGCAGTGCCTCCCGGGAACAACCCAATCCTATCATAATTGGGGCGGCGCAGGACAGAAACCAGAGGGGCTGCCAGCGACCGCAAGCGCAGCGCTAAGTCCGCCATTAGCCGAAGGAAATTGGGCCAATGGCCGATTGACCGCTTACGCCCGCTGCGCCAGGAATTCGAGCACGCCGGTCTTGAACGCCCGGTCGCCGACCGCAAGCATATGATCGCGGCCCGGAATGATGAGGGCCCGCGCGCCGGGGGATGAGTGCGGCAAGCTGTTCCGGCGAACCGGCAACCGGGTCCTGGCTGCCCACCGCGACCAGAACAGGCACCGTAATACGGCCGACCTCGCTAGGACTCAGCGTCTGGCGCGAGCCGCGCATGCACGCGGCAAGCGCGCGGAGATCCGAATGCGTCTGCTCGGCAAAGGCGCGGAACATATAGCCGGTGGGGTCGGACACATCGGCAAGCGCCGGCGCTTCGAGGGCCTGCGCGATTGTCTCCGGCAGCCCGACACCGTCGACAAGACGGATGCCAAGGCCGCCGAGCACTGCCGAACGCACCCGCTCGGGATGGGCCAGCGCCAGGAACGCCGTGATCCGCGCGCCCATCGAGTAACCCATGACGTCGGCGTGGCCGAGCCCAAGGTGATCGAGGAGGGCGCGCGCATCCTCGGCCATGAGCGAGCTGTGGTAGGCGGCCGGCACGTAAAGCTTGGTCGACTCGCCATGGCCGCGATTGTCGAGCGCGATGACACGGCGTCCGGCGCGCGTGAGCGTTGTCACCCAGCCAGGAAAAACCCAATTCACCTCCTTGGTGGAGGCAAAGCCGTGCACGAGCACGATTGGCTCGCCCTCGCCTTCGTCGAGAAAGGCGATTTCCACCCCGTCATGCGTGAAGCGCGGCATGCCGTAACGTTAGCGCCCGCGCTCATGCTTTGCATCTCGCGGCGGCCAAAGACGCCGAGGCGCCACGCCATGTGCGGCCTCAATAATGATTCGTCACCCGGAATGGACCGCTAGGAATTGGCGCCGGGGGCCGCTATGGTGCCGCCGCCCTGAACCACATCCCAACGAGACCATGACGGACACGATCGTTCCTCATTTCCACAACGACCTCGGCGTTCCGGTCATCGACATCGGCGCCAAGGAATTCATGTGCGTCGGTGCCAAGCCGCCGTTCGATCACCCGCACGTGTTCTGCGACATGGGCGAGGACAGCGAGTATATCTGCCCCTATTGCTCGACGCTCTACCGCTACGACCCGACGCTGGCGCCGGGCGCCGCGCGGCCGGCGGAATGCGCCTTGCACGACGTTCCCGCCTGAGCCGCGGGCGGGAGCTCCTGCCCTGACGTCCCCGCGTAGTGTTATCGTTGCCGGCGCCGGCATCGGCGGGCTGACCGCTGCGCTTGCGCTCGCGCGCACTGGCTTTCGCGTCACCGTGCTTGAGCAGGCCCAGCGGCTCGAGGAAACCGGCGCCGGTATCCAGCTCTCGCCCAATGCCGCGCGCACGCTGATCGACCTCGGGCTGGAGAGCCGGCTGCGGCCGGAGGCCGTCGTGCCCACGGCGCTGCGCGTTCTTGGCGCCACGAGCGGACGCGAAATCGTGCGCATACCGCTTGGCGAAGCCGCCGAACAGCGCTACGGCGCGCCGTATTGGGTCATTCATCGCGGCGATTTACAGGCGGCGCTTGTTGCCGCCGTGTCCGAGCATCCCGCCATTACGGTCAAGCTTGGCACGCGCGTGGAAGGTTTCGCCGCGGATCCAAACGAGGTCACTGTCTGGGCGCATGGACATGCCGGCCTGACAAAGGAGCGCGGGCTCGCCCTTCTGGCGGCCGACGGGCTGTGGTCGCTTCTGCGCGAACGCCTTGGCGATGGCGAGCCGCCGCGCTTTGCCGGGCGAACCGCCTGGCGAGGCTTGATCCCGGCGGATGCCGTGACGCCCGAATTCCGCGAGCCCTTGGTCCATCTCTGGCTCGGGCGCGATGCCCACCTGGTGCATTATCCGGTCAAAGCCGGCCGCCTCATCAACGTCGTCGCTATCACGACGGATAGCTGGAACGCGCCGGGCTGGAGCAAGCCGGCGATCCCCGCTGATCTCATCCCGCGCCTGGCCGGTGAGGGCTGGACTCCATCGGCGCTGGCGCTGGTCAGCCTGCCGGAGGCTTGGCTGAAATGGGCCCTTTACGATCGGCCGCCGCTGAGCCGCTGGTCGCAGGGCGCGGTGGCGCTGCTTGGCGATGCCGCCCATCCGATGCTGCCGTTTCTGGCGCAAGGCGCCGCCATGGCAATCGAGGATGCTGCCGTTGCGGCACAATGCCTGGCGCGGCAGCCCGACGACGCGGCCGGCGCGCTGCGCACCTATTGCGCGATGCGCCGCGACCGCACGCGGCGCGTGCAACGCTTGGCGGCCCGCAACGGCGCGCGCTATCACCTCGCGGGCGCGCGCGCTCGGCTGCGCGATGCCGCGATGCGGATGCTCGGCGGCAAGCGCCTGCTGCAGCACTACGATTGGCTTTACGGGTGGCGGCCGCCAGCAACCTTTTCGATCACCTGAAGAACCAAGGCCCTCCGGCCGCCGCGAAAGACTTTATGTGGCGCGCTCGGAGAGATTCGAACTCCCGACCCTCAGATTCGAAGTCTGATGCTCTATCCAGCTGAGCTACGAGCGCGGGCTAGTGAGATGGATGCACAATAGCCGCTTCGTCGCAAAAGTCACTTTGCCATCCAACCCCGTCACGCTCGCGCGGCGAATTACCTCTCGAACGCCGGATCGATCGGCACGCGATAGCCGTTGGCCAGACGGTTGGTCTCGTTGGCCATGCCGACTACGGCCATGAGCTCCCCGAACATCGCCTCGTTCATGCCGGCCTTGCGCGCGGCGGCGCCGTGGCTGGCGATGCAATAGGCGCAGCCGTTGGTCACGCTCACCGCCAGGTAGATCATCTCCTTGGTGACCGCGTCGAGCGCGCCCGGCGCCATGATCTCTTTGACGCTGTCCCAGGTACGTTTGAGCGTCGCCGGGTCCTGCGCCAGGTATTTCCAGAAATTGTTCACGTCCTCGACCTGCCGCGTGCGCTTGATGTCGTCGAACACCGCGCGCACGTCCGCTGCGGCGTCGCGATACTCGATCGGTCCGTGGGCGCTCATGACGTCTGCTCCTTAGGAACACCGGCGGTGCGGCGAGCGACGTTACCGCGGCTTACGCCGCCGCACCACCGGGGCGCCAGTTGACGAGAAAGACCCCGGCGACACAGATCGCCATGCCGACGAGGGCGAGCGGCGCCAGGCGCTCGCCAAACAGCGCCCACGCCATCAGCGCCGTGAGCGGCGGCGTCAGATAGAACAGGCTCGCCACGCGCGTCGCCGCCGTCCGGCGGATGAGGAAATAGAACAGCCATATGGCGCCGAACGACAGCACGAACACCAGCCAGGCGAGCGCGAACACGAATTCGGCGGTCCAATGCACAATGCGGGTTTCGAAGATGAGCGCGCCGAGCGCGAACAGAAGTCCCGCGGCCGCGTATTGCAGGCACAAGGCCGGCCGCCAATCGATGCCGCCGCCGAAACGTTTCTGGTAAGGCGTGCCGACGGTGATGCCGACGAGCGCCGCCACAATCGCCGCCCACGCCAACGGCGCGGTGGCGCCGCCGGCGGTGTTCTCCCGCACCACCAGATAGACGCCGACGAGACCGAGCAGCAAGCCAAGCCATTGGCGCGGCAGCACGCGTTCGCCGAGCCAGCGATTGGCAAGCGTCGAGGTCAGCACCGGCTGCAGGCTGACCACCAGCGCGGCTAAGCCGGCGGGAAGGCCGTTTTCGATCGCGACGAAGACGCCACCAAGATAGAAGCCGTGCACCAGGACGCCGGTCACCGCGCTGTGCACCATGCCGGCGCCGCTCGGCCACTTTGGCCGCGTGAACAGGATGATGACGGCGACGAGCCCCACCACCGCGATCATGCGCACCGCCAGGAATGTCAGCGGTTCGGCATAGCGCAGGCCAAGCTTCGCGCCGATGAAGCCGGACGCCCAGAGCAGGACAAAAACACCCGGCGCCGCGAAGACGGCGAATTTTTCAAGCGTACGCGGCATCGGTCCGGCGACCCGTTGTGAAGATGAAAGGAAGCGAATGCAGATCGAGAACGACGGGACTTCCGGCCGGCCGCCGTCACCCGTCAGCCGCCATGGACGAGGCTTGTGACGATACCGATGAGCGCGCCGACGAGCAGCACCCCGCAGACGGCCGCTTGGATGGCAAAACCCGGGCCGCGCTTAGCGGCATCC
>Ga0181533_1006057_pt1 | contig 11187 bp, 9 predicted proteins | sample PEATcosm2014_Bin_45_FD_119772 | JGI IMG/M metagenome (GOLD analysis project Ga0181533, IMG submission 119772) | Peatland microbial communities from MTU Mesocosm Facility, Houghton, MI, USA - PEATcosm2014_Bin11_60_metaG | ecosystem: Environmental > Terrestrial > Soil > Wetlands > Peat | place...
CTTTCTCCTCTCTCTGGTGTTGATCCGGCTCTTTCCGGGACCTACGGGGAAAAGTCTTGCCGTCGGTATGATCGTATTGGGTACGACGCCGACAGGCGGAGGGTCAAACGCACTTACCATGATCAGCAAGGGCGATCTCGCCCTGTCGGTCGCGGCCACCTCGATCAATACGATACTCGCGCCCTTCCTGCAGCCAATCCTTATCCTGTGGCTGGCGGGCGGCATTGCCAGCCTCGACGCGAATGCGCTTTTTCAAGATCTCGTGTACCTGGTGGTTGCGCCTGTCCTCGCGGGCAGCATTCTGGGCTCCATGTTTCCAAAGTCCGTAAATAAGATCAAGCCCGTGTTCGCCCCCCTCGCGGTCGTATGCCTCACTTTCATCGTGATGGGCACCATGTCCAAGGGCACGAGCACGTTGATCAAGCAATTCTCCGTGCTTTTATATCTCGTGGCTGCGTGTCTCATTCACGCGATGGCGGGGCTCCTGGCGGGATATTTCTTACCGAAATTCTTCGGGTTCAACTATGCCCAGCGCAAGGCCGCCTGCTTCGAAATCGGTGTGGGCAACATGGCCATGGCCATGCTCATCGCACTGCGCCACTTCAATCCGCTCACGGCCCTGCCCTGCATTGTATACGGCAAGCTCCAGTACATCATCACCTCGACAATCTTTGTTCCCCGATTTCAAAAGATTGAGGATAAGGAGCTTATAGACGAGACTGCAGCAAAGAACGCGGTCGTCGGACCCCCGGGTGGATGAAGGGTGCAACGACCGCGAACAGACTCAAGGGGAGGGCGGTCATGATTATTGATTTTCACATGCACTACTCGCCGGAAGAGTTGGTGCGTCCCAAGCTGGGGCCGGGCGATACGGCGCGAACCGTTTTCATAAACGGTGTGCCCGCGTTTATGCCGCGACGGGAATTGTTCGCCCTGGAAGAACATATTGCCTCCATGGACCAGGCAGGCGTCGATGTAGGGATCCTCTCCTCGCTGTCGGGTTTAGTGAGCGACGTCGGTCAATGCCGCATGGTGAATGACAAGATAAAATGGGCCGAAGACCATTTTCCGGGCAGGTTTCAGGGCCTGGCCCATGTTCCTCCTTTAGGGGGAGAGGCATCGTTCCATGAACTGGAGAGGGTGGTTTCCGAACTGGGCTTCAAAGGGGTTGTCATGCCTTCCGTCATCGGAGAGACGGAGCTTGATGCGCCTGAATTGCGCCCTTTTTATCGAAGGGTGGAAGAGCTGGGCCTGTTCATCCTCGTCCATCCGGCGCTCAGCTCGTCCGGGAACTACCTGGATTATGATCTCGGGAGGAGCGTCGGCAGGGAATTTCAATTGGTCATTGCGGTGATACGACTCATCAACGGAGGCGTGTTGGACGAGTTTCCCCGATTAGACTTTATCGTCTCTCATATGGGAGGCGGAATCGCGGCATTGATGGCGCGGATCGAGGCCTATCAGGACAAAGTTTTCTGGGGAACGGCGGAACATCCGAGACACGGGAAGGTGCCTCGGGAGCCCTTCAGGCATTATCTGGATAGGTTGTACTTCGATACGAGCGGATGTCTTGGCAACATCAACCCCGTCAAAGCCGCGCTCGTTGAGATCAAGCCCGAAAAGCTTCTTTTCGGTACCGATTATCCTCAGGAAGTCCGTGGCGGAGAACAGTTAAAGGAATTTGTCGGGCGCATCAAAAAGCTCCTTCTCACTCAGACCCAGATCGAAGGGATTCTCAGCGAGAACGGGAGAAAGTTCGTGAGGAATGGATAATTAGGGTTTCTTGAGGGAAGCGCGTTATGGGAAAACATGCTGTCCGGCGGGTACTCTTCTCCGACCTTAAAGCCTTCTGTTCCCGGGCCTACATGAAAGTGGACGTGCCGGCCGCTGAGGCAGAGATCATTGCGGACCTCCTCGTGAGATCGGACCTGCGGGGCGTCGAAAGCCACGGCGTTACCCGCCTGCCTATCTATATTTTGAGGCTGCAGAAAGGGTATGTGCGCAAAGAGTGCGACCTCACACCCATCAGGGATAGGGGCCCCACCGCCTTCCTGGAAGCCCATGGGTCGATGGGCCATATCGCCGCCTATAGAGGCATGGAGAAGGCCATAGCCAAGGCGGAAGAGTATGGCATCGGCTGGGTTTCGGTAAGAGACAGCGGTCATTTCGGCGTGGCCAGCCTTTTCCCCATGATGGCTTTGCAGAAGGACCTTATCGGATACGTCGTCTCCAACTCCGCTCAAATGATGTCCCCCTGGGGCGGGCGGGAGCGAATCATAGGCAATAATCCCATGGCTTATGCCATCCCCGCGGATCAGTGCCCTCCGGTGGTCATGGATTTTTCCTTGAGTGTGGTATCGTCGGGGAAACTCATCCTGGCCCGCAAAAAGGGAGAGAAAATCCCCCTGGGGTGGGCTGTCGATAAAGAGGGCTTGCCCACAGAAGACCCCTACGAGGGATATGAGGGAGGGGGGTCGCTGACGCCGGTGGGGGGCCATAAAGGCTACGGAATGGCGCTGGTTAATGAAATCCTCACCGCCGTGCTCACGGGCGGCAAAGTGACCAGCCGGATCAAAAGCCTCTATGAAGAGGATAGAACGGGCATTCAGGGCACATGCCACTCCTTCATGGCCATCGACCCCGACTGCTTCATCGGAAAGGAACCCTTCAAGAGAAACATGGACCACTACATCAAAAGCATTAAAGAGAGCGCGAAGGCGAAGGACGCCACGGAGATCCTGATGCCCGGGGAGCCGGAGCTGAGAACCGAAACGGAACGGCTGAGGGATGGTATTCCCCTGGCCGAGGCCACGCTGAAAGACCTGGCTGCCCTCGGTGAGTCATTGGGAATTGCGCTTCCTCCATTATCGGATGGCACATGATGGATCAGATCGGTTCGATCACCTATGCGGCACGCGGAGTTTCAAAAACTCACAACCAGGAGAAAAGGGGGGGATTATGATTGCTCTTAAGGTGAACGGTAAGGTCTTTCAGGTGGATGCTTCCCCTGATACGCCGCTACTCTGGGTGCTCAGGGATCACCTGAAGCTTACGGGCGCGAAGTACGCGTGTGGTATCGGAGAATGCGGGGCGTGCACGGTCCACGTGGACGGCAAGGCGGTCAGATCGTGTACGGTTACCGTCGGAGAGGTCCGGCAAAATCGGATCACGACGATTGAAGGTCTCCCCGCGAATCACCCCGTGAAACAGGCGTGGATCAAGGAGCAGGTTCCGCAGTGCGGCTACTGCCAGCCCGGCGTGATGATGCAGGTAGCAGCCCTCATCCATGAGGCCAAAAAGCCTGATCCGGAGAAAGTCATAGCCGCCATGGACGATGTGCTCTGTCGCTGCGGCAGCTATCCGCGGATCAAAAAGGGCATAAAAACGGCCGTAGAGATCGCAAGGAAGGAGGGGAGAAAATCATGAAATCGTCTCTATCACGTCGCGATTTTTTGAAAGGATGCGTGGGCGCCGCAGGTCTGACCATCGCCTGTTCGCTCACCCCTTCGGGATACAGGCTCCTCAGCGCTGCTGAAATGGAAAAAGGCGCATTCACGCCGAATGTGTGGTACGAAATAACCCCTGACGACCTGGTGACGGTCACTATACCCAATTCCGAGATGGGACAGGGGGTGCGAACGGCCCTGTCAATGATCGTCGCGGACGAGCTGGAAGCGGACTGGAGCCACATACGGGTGAAACAGGCGCCGGCCGCCGATCAGTTCAAGAGCCCCCTTTTGGGCGGCCAGGTTACGGTGGGGAGCGCAAGCGTGAGAGGGTTCTATGAACCGCTGCGGAAGGCAGGCGCCGCCGGCCGCGCCGTGCTCGTCAAGGCTGCCGCGCAGACCTGGAAGGTGCCGGAGGACGAGTGCGAGGCATCGAGGGGGGTGGTGAGACATAAGAAAACCAGCCGCACCATCGCCTATGGGAAGCTTTGTCGCAAAGCGGCCCTGCTCCCGGTTCCTCAGGACCCCTCTCTCAAGAAGGAGAGTGAGTTCAGGTATCTCGGCAAGCCCATGCCCCGGCTGGATATACCGGAGAAAGTTGCCGGCACGGCGGTCTTTGGCCTGGATGTGACGGTCAAGGATTTACATTATGCCGTCATCGCACGGCCCCCTGTCTACGGTGCAAAGCTGCTTTCATACGAGGGGAAAGGGGCGGAGCAGATCAAGGGGGTGCAAAAAGTCATTCAAGTCCCCATGGGCATCGCGGTGGTCGCAAATTCAACCGACGCAGCCCTCAAAGGACGGGACGCCCTCAAGGTGAGCTGGGACAAAGGCGCCCTTCCTGACATGGACAACACGTACATCGAGAGGGCCTTGATGGAGGACCTGAACAAACCGGGCGTCTCGGTAGTGAACACGGGCGATGCAAAGAAGGTTATCGGCGAGGCCCACAAAAAGATCGAGGCGGCTTATTTCATCCCTTTCGTCGCCCATGCGACTATGGAGCCGATGAACTGTACGGCCCACGTGGCCAATGACCACTGCGACGTGTGGGCTCCCATCCAGGCCCAGACGGGCGCTCAAGCCGTCGCCTCCGCGATATCGGGCTTCCCCAAGGAGAAGGTCAATGTGACTACCACGTTGTTGGGGTGCGGTTTGGGTAGAAGGGCCAAGCTGGATTTCGTGGCTGAAGCGGTCTCGATTTCGAAGGCGCTTGGGAAACCGGTCAAGGTCGTGTGGACAAGAGAAGAGGACATCAAGTACGACCAATTCCGGGCCGCGGCATCCCACAGGATCGAAGCCGGTCTGGACGCTCAGGGCACGCTGGTCGGATGGTCCCACAAGGTTGTGAGCCCGTCGATTTTGAAAGACATCGCTCCCGCCGCGGTAAAAAACGGGATCGACTTCTATTGCCTGTGGGGTCTCGCGGATGCACCGAACTCCCCGATGTGGAACAACAGGATCCAGTATGAAATACCGAACCTCTCCATAGAGTTCCTTATGTCCTCTCTGCCTGTCCCCGTCGCCCCCTGGCGCTCCGTCCAGAACGGTCCCAATGCCTTTGTCATTGAATCCTTCATTGACGAATTGGCCCATGCGGTGGGAAAGGACCCCCTTGAGTTCCGCCTGCAGAACTTGAAGAACAACATGCGCGCCCACCGGGTGCTGGAAACAGTGGCGGAGAAGGCGGGCTGGGGCAAACCCATTCCAAAAGGCGAAGGCCGGGGCATTGCCCAGCATGCATGCTTTGGAACCTACGTTGCCCAGGTGGCGGAGATATCGGTGAACAAGAGTAGCGGCGCCATCAAGGTGCACAGGATTGTCGCGGCAGTGGATTGCGGACCCGTGGTCAATCCCGATCCCTTGGTCGCGCAGGTGCAAGGGGCGATCATCATGTCTTTAGGCACTGCGTTGAAAGAAGAAGTCAGGTTTGCCGGGGGCGGGGTAGCCTCGAGCAACTTTAACGACTACAAAATAATGCGGATGAGTGAGGTGCCCGAGATAGAAGTGCATGTCGTCAAGAGCAGTGAGAAGATCGGGGGCATAGGTGAGCCGGGCATTCCCGCGGCGGCGCCTGCCGTGGCAAATGCATGCTTCAATGCGACGGGTGCCCGGATAAGGCGTCTTCCCCTTACCCCCATGGCGGTCCTGGAGGCAATGAAGCACGTGTGATCGTACGCCGTTTTTGCTACAACCGGAGTGTAGAGGTCAAGGCCCGCGCCGAGCCAGGCGCGGGCCTTATTCGTCGTGCCTCCTTATTGTCACCGCGTGTCGCATTCCCTACCGCTTTTCGTCCAGAAAGCGCTGGACCTCCTTGATCAGCTCCATCCGATTTTTCTCGACCGCAATTGTGTGGGTGCCCGCGGCCAGTATCACTTCCCGTTTGTAGGGCGCGTTGACGAGCCTGGCAAAGATTTCCTGGGCCATGAAGAGCGGCGTGTCCTGATCCCATTCTGCCACGATCAGCAGAGTCGGCACGCGGATGGCCGCCGGATCGTACAGCGGTTTGCCTTGTCCCAGGAAATCGACCACGTCCTTGAGAACGCCGTTAGGGGCCCTTATGACCGGCGGGGTTTGTTTTGCTCCCACGGGGTCCGCCGCGAGGTTCGTCTCCCACCATTTGTCGAACCAGGCCTGGGGGCTTATCTCCTCTTTGCGCGCGTCAGGGATGCCGCGCAGGCCCCGCTCCCGGGCGGACTCCTTGGTCACGGAGCGGTATGCGCCGCTTCCCGAGAAAGGCGGCGGCTCTTTGAGCAGCCAGAGCGGCGCGTAGAGCACGAGCTTGACGACCTTATCGTTATTCCGGGCGGTGAAGGCGCCCATAAGGGTCGTTCCCCAGGACCAGCCGACGAGGTTGATCCTGGCAATGTTGCGGCGCTTGAGAATGAAGTCGACAGCGGCGCCCACATCCTTTACCGCATCCGCGGTGGTGGCGAAGGCCGGGTTCCGGTCCGGGGGGACATCCATGGACGGTGGTCGCGTGGAGCGGCCATAGCCCCGGATGTCGAGCAGGTAGGCGTCGTAGCCCCGCCCGGCCGCATAATCCATCCAGGAGCCGCCGGGAAGATCGATGTCGAAGGCCGTCTCAGAGGGGTACGTCGCACCGTGGACAAAAAGCACTATCTTATTCGAGGGAAAGGTCTTTTTCGCGGCCGGGTGCTTGTTCAGTAAATACAGCTTGATTCCCGGATCAGATGCGTCAACAAGAAACGTCTCCGTAGTGACCTTTGCCGCCGACGCGGCAGTGGTTATCCCGTTCACGGGGACGAAAAGCAGCGTCGCAACAAGCGCAATGAGCGACCAGTTATTTGTCATGGCTCCTCCTGTCTTCTTGGATGCCCGGGCCGCGGCGTGCCCGCTATCGAGCCGCCGCTCATTTCCCGGCGCCGGGAACGGCGCCCGGCTCTATTCCGTAGAGGTCCTTGAACGTCGGCACCTTTACGTCTTTAGGCACGGGCTCCCCATACCCGAACCGACTTACGTTCTGTCGCAGCTCGGCCCATGCGTCTTTTACGAGTTTAGGGTCGGCCAGGACTTCGAGGCCCGCGGCCGCCATGTATTTGCTCACCTGCAATGCCGCTTTCATGGCGGGGTCGGTCCCGGTCTGGCAGACCGCCATCCACGAGTGGAGAGGGGTTCCCTTAACGATAGTGGCGGCGAAGAACTGCACCGACGGGAACCTCCAGGTGTAATTGACGTCCGTCGACGCCTTGCTATTGGGGACGTCGGGGAAGGTGCGGGTGAAATCGGGCGTCGTCACCCTGGTGCTGAATGACTCTCCCCCGGACTTTTTGCCCATGGCGGAAAGGACCGTCTCGCCGAACTTCTGGTCCTCAGGAGTGAAAGCAGGCGTCCCGACCAGCTTTACCACCTCATCGCCCATCGTGGCGAGGGCACGGTTCGGGAGGTACTCGTACACGGCCGTCAGGATCTGATACTCCGTTCTGGTCTGGGTCATCAAGGCCGCCCCTTTTGAGATGTCGATCAGCCACCCCCTGATCTGGTCCACCTGGGCCCTCCTGGGGGCGCGGATGTAATACCAGACCTCGGCAAAGGCCGGAACCACATTGGGCGCCTCGCCGCCCTTCGAGATTATGTAGTGGATTCTCGTCTCCTGGGGCACATGCTCCCGCATGAAGTTTGCGGCCACATCCATCAGCTCTGCCGCATCCAGGGCGCTCCTGCCCGCCTCCGGAGCGACTGCCGCGTGCGAGGCCTTGCCGTAGAAACGGAATTTTATATTGTCCATCGCGAGGGAGGAGGCATAATCGACCCCGTTCACGTCCATGGGATGCCAGGCTATCATAATGTCGGTGCCGTCAAAGACGCCATCCCTGTTCATATAGACCTTGCCCACCAGGGTCTCCTCGGCCGGTGTGCCGAAGAACCTCACCGTCCCCTTGATCCCGTGCTTCTCCATCGCTTTTGCCATCGCGATGGCAGCGGTTGCGCTTGCCGTACCGAACAGGTTATGGCCGCAACCGTGGCCCGGCGCACCCTGGATGATCGGTTTCTGGCTCGCTACCCCCTTCTGCTGTGAGAGGCCAGGGAGGGCGTCAAATTCGCCCATGATGCCGACAACCGGCTTACCGGCGCCCCACGTGGCGACAAAGGCCGTGGGCATGCCTGCTACCCCCTTTTCGATCTTGAACCCGTTCGCCGCGAGGTACTGCTGGAGTCTTGCCGAAGATTTGAACTCGACGAGGCTCAATTCCGGGTTCTCCCAGACGAACGTGGCCAGCTCATTGTACGCGGCCTTGTCTTGATCGATCCACGAGATCGCCGTCTGCATGGCCGGCGTCAATTCGCGGGCCGGAAGCGCTGAAAACGAGCCGAGCACGATGGTGAGGAGAATAACCGACAAAGCACGAACTGCACTGACCCTGATCATTTTGCCCTCCTTCTTGTCATAAGCGAAGTGAGTATGCGGTATATCAGAACCCCAACGGCTCCCCCACGAGGAGCACCGTGACGTCCGTCCAGATGGGTTTCTTGGCCGTCACGACATAGGCATTGCATATCCTTTGAGGAGAAGCGCAGTCTGCACAGACACCGGTCTCCGCGCACGGCGTTTTTAGTGCAAGCCTCCTTGCATTCATGGGAGCGGCCCGGTTCTGTACCCTGCTCATGGCTTCGTCGAGGTCCTTCACGATCTTGTTGATCCCACAGACCAGAATTACCTTTTTGGGCCCGAACGTCATGGAGCCGACCCGGTTGCCGGTACCATCGATGTTGTAGAGTTTGCCGTCTTCGGTGACGGCGTTGCTGCTGCAGACATACGCATCGGCAAGGAACATCTCTCTCCGCACCCTCAGGAAATCATCGATCGAAGGCTGGGGAGACGGATTCAAGAGCTTGACCTGATGTGTGGCGGCTTCATCGAAAAACCCGATCTCCGTCAGGGTCACCGAGCCGCCAACCCCTACGGTTGCGCCGTCCGGAATCATCGTGAAAACCTCTTTTGCCGCATCTTTTGCCTTCAGGACAAACCGCGTAGCGAAATTGTTCTTTTGCAACGCCTTCATGGTCCTTTCCACCTGCAGCTTCTCAAACCAGTCCCGGATTTCCGTCATGTTCCAGTCCCTCCTTGTGGTATTCCGTCATTATCGGAGAAATGCCACAAGATTACAACAATTATTTCAGGCTTTCCGTAAGAAGAACGATGGTGACACAGCAAAATAATTATTCGGAATCCATGCCGCGAGTCAACAAATCATTTCGCAAAAAGGTTGCAGGTGTGCTATTGTGTTAGACGGGCGCGGTTCAAATTCACATTTCAGATTGGAGGTTTCGCATGGCATATGAGAGGGGGTCCATTCTTCAGCAATATCCGTCAGAGATTACCGATATCCTCAAGGCAACAACTGTCGACCCGAAAGATAAGGCGGCGCGGCTGAAGGTCGCCACGACTCTTGCGCGGGTCCTGTCGTTTACCAAGCGGAGAACGGGGGAGGATCGCACTCCTCAGGATACCGAGGTCTACAAACTGGCTGCGATAATACGGCAGGCACGGAGTCAGGAACAATTCGAGGCGTTGCTCCAGCAGTTAGTGCCGAAGGCAAAATCGGGTATCCTGGAAAAATACAATCTGGCCTGGAAGCTCTCCTGGTCAACCGGACAGGAGCAGGGACAGGAAAAGAAGCCGAGGAAACGGCGGGCAAGAAAGATAGAGGTGACCGAGGCTGTCCCGGATATCACTGCAAGGATTGATGCCCTCGAGGAAGCCGTGAGCCGGATCCAGGGCCAACTTTCGGATCTCCAGGCAAAGACCGAATCCTCCGGGACAAGGAAACTGGCCGGGCAGCTCAACGAGGTACTTCAGAAACTGAAGGCGCACCAACACGATCGGGAAGATGGCAAGGCCTACATACTGGAGAAAAAGGAACTCTGACCTCCCGGCAGCTTCCCGACGTCATCGAACATGAGCAGCGATAATCCGACCCCATTGCCCGGAGGTAGTGGCGGCTATGCCGTCTGACTTCTCCCGGCCACGCGGTGTCCCGATGGATAGGGCAAAAGGCCGCCACGGCAGGCAGGGCAGACTGCCGCCCCATCAGCGGAACGATAGGCCTCTTTGCAGGCAGGGCAGATGGCAATCGGACCTTTCTTCTTTTTGCCCAAGAAGTCGAGAGATACCCGCACTTCCTCGATGGAGCATATGTCCGTTCCCGCTTCCCCGATCTGATTGAGCAGCGACTCGGCATCCTGGGCCTCTTTCGGAGTGAGCTTCAGGTACCACGCTTTGATCTCAGGCCACGGATCGAGCTTGCCGCAATCAAGATATACCCGCGCGCCCGCGCCCGTCCTTTTTTCATAGAAGGTCAGGGCGTAGCGGCCTGTATCGATGATCTTGAGCCATCGGTTTCCGATGGAACATGGGGTAAGGAGCTGGACGGCGTCGGGCAGGCACTTGGCTGTCTCACAGATGACGTCAAAAAGTCCTCCGGGCGGCAGGTGCCGGTAGGCAAGATCGATCATAAATCCGCCGATCAACACCCCGGGCGCGGCGCTTCCGTGAAAGGACCGCACGAGGGCCGCGTAGTCATCAAAGGTGTACGCGAGTATTTTCTGCATCATCAGTGCGCTCTTTCCGGCTCACACCGGCCGCCTTCTCTTGCCCCTTTTGGCTCTTCCTCGTGATTCACTCCTTTGCGACGGTCGCTAGTATTATCCCGGCTGCCACGCAGGCGAGCAGATACCGGCTAAACCAGCTCGTATGCCGGGAATCGAATTGTTCAGGTCCCTCCATTGTATGCCCCCTGCTAAAAACTGACCCACCACCTCCACGTCTTTGGTCTTGCATATCTCTCTCAGAAAATCCCGGAGCCGTTCCGCCACCTGTCCATAGAGCACCTTCTTCCGGTATTTGGTAATCCAGACCAGGTGGTACGTGAGGTCATACACCGAATGAGAAGTTGTCCGGTAATTCTGCACCTTCTCATCTTACTAAAGTCTTCGCCTAAAGGCGAGGGGTTTTCTCCCTGAAGGAGACACTAAGCACGGTCGCCGTCTGCGTCGAGTGGTTGGCCCGGAGAAATATCACCGGCCAAGGGGTCCTTTCGCCGCTTCCTTTCTTCCTGGAAGAGGGCATTTTGAGATTTTACATTTTGAGATTTGTCTGTTCCCGCAAAATGATAATGTCCTCTTTGTGCAAAATAGAAATGTCCTATTCCAGGCGATGCTACACTGCTTCTTTCTCCAAGGAGGCGGAACGTGGCGGGAGGGGACATTATCATGGTGC
>Ga0181533_1006066_pt1 | contig 11176 bp, 5 predicted proteins | sample PEATcosm2014_Bin_45_FD_119772 | JGI IMG/M metagenome (GOLD analysis project Ga0181533, IMG submission 119772) | Peatland microbial communities from MTU Mesocosm Facility, Houghton, MI, USA - PEATcosm2014_Bin11_60_metaG | ecosystem: Environmental > Terrestrial > Soil > Wetlands > Peat | place...
CTGGTGGACGGTCTCCACACCCTCGGCGATGACCTCCAGGTCCAGGATCCGGGCCATCGCCAGGATGGCGCGGGCGATCGGCGCGGTCTCCCCCGCGCCGACCATGTCCCTGATGAAGGCACGGTCCACCTTGAGGATGTCGAAGTCGCACATGGTCAGGTAGGTCAGCGAGGAGTAGCCCGCCCCGAAGTCGTCGATGGCGAGCCGGACGCCCATCTCCTTCAGCATCGTCAGGGTGCGGATGGTGGTCTCGCTGTCCCGCAGCAGCGCCGACTCGGTGACCTCCATGGTGAGCTGCTCGGACGCGATGCCGGAGCCGTCCAGCGCGCTGCGCACGTCGTTCACGAGGTCGATCCCGCGGATGGAGAAGGGCGAGAGGTTGACGCTCACCGTGAGCCGCGCCCGGCCGGGAAGCTGGCGGCCGAGGCGGTGGAGCCCGGCGAGCGCTTCGCGCAGCACCCAGCGCTCCACCTCGTGGATCATCCCCGTCTCCTCCGCGACCGGGATGAAGTCGAGGGGCGAGATCAGCCCCCGGGTGGGGTGCTGCCAGCGCACCAGCGCCTCGCAGCCCTGCACCTGCCTGGTCTCCATGTCGACGATGGGTTGGAACTGGACCCGCCGCTCCGCGGCCTCGAGCGAATGGAGGAGGTCGGATCCCAGCTCCATGCGGGCGAGCGCCGCCGCGTACATCTGCGGCTCGAAGAGCACGTAGCGGTTCTTGCCATTCGCCTTGGCCCGATACATGGCCACGTCGGCATTGCGCAACAGGTCGCTGGCCCCGAGGTCCGCGCCGCGGGAGAGGGCCACCCCGATGCTGGCGCTCGCCACCACCCTCTTCCCCTCCACCATGAACGGGGTCTCGAGGGCGCCGAGCAGGCGCCGGGCCAGCCCGATCGCGTCGGTGGGTCGGCGCGCGTTCTCCATCAGGATCGCGAACTCGTCACCGCCCAGCCGGCCGGCGAAGTCGCCCCGGCGCAGGCAGGCGCGGATCCGGTCCCCGATCTGGACCAGCAGCTCGTCCCCCGCGGAGTGGCCGAGGCTGTCGTTGATCACCTTGAAGCCATCGACGTCGCAATAGAGCAGGGCGAAGCGGTTGGTGTGGCGGCGGTTGCGGCTCGCGGCGTGCTCGAGACGCTGGACGAAGAGCGCGCGGCTGGCGAGCCCGGTCAGCCCGTCCTGGTAGGCCAGCTCCATCGCCTCGACGGTGCGGGCATCGGTGAGGGCGAGGCTGGCGTGCTGGGCGAAGGCCTCGAGCGCCTCGCGCTCCACCGGCCGGTAGCGGCGTTCCCGGCTGGTCGAGCCCACCATCAGCTCGCCGACCGGCCGGCCCTGGTCGTGGACCGGCGCCACCATGGCGCCTGCCAGCCCGAGCAGCACGAGCCACTCCGTCTCCTCCGCCGTCCCGGTGCAGCTGTCGGCAACCACGACCTGGTTGCGCCCGATCGCCTGGCCGACGAGCCCCGTCCCGATCGGCAGGCGGTGGACGCCGACCCGGACGGCGTCGGTGAGGCCCACCGACGACATCAGCACCGTGGAGTGCGGGTCTCCCGGATCGATGATGCGCAGCGCGGCGATGCTGTCGCCCAGCAGCTCGGCGGCGCCGGCGGTGACGGCGTGGAGGACCTCGGGCAGGGGGGCCCGATGCGAGATCGAGCGCTGGATCCGTGACAGCCTCTCCAGGAGCATCTGTCGCTCCTGGAGCGACGAGGCGAGGGCTTCGTTCTCCGCGGCGCGGCGTTCGCTCAGGGCGCGGGCTCCCCGCTCCGCCTCGAGCAGCCGCAGCGTCTCCTGGCTCATGCGGAGCGCCGCAGCCATGCCCCGCAGCAGGTTGATCTCCTCGGGCAGGAAGCGCTGGTCGCCCAACCGCGCCAGCACCAGGTGGCTGGCCGTCCGGGGAGCGAGCGGCACCGAGACCGCGGTGCAGCGCCCGAGACCGGGCAGCTCCACCGCCCGCGAGCGGGACGTGCCGACCACCGCCAGCAGCTCGGGCGGGGCCGCGCCCGGCAGCCCGACGACCAGGGCGGCCTGGTCCCCCCGGACCAGGAGGGCGATCTCCGCCTCCAGGGTCTCCGCCGCGCTCTCGAGGCCGACCCGGACCACCGTCGCCTCGTCGGGGGAGTGGACCAGGGTCGAGATGTACTCGACGAGCTGATCGGTGGCCCACCAGTTCGGGCGCACCTCAGCGGCTCCCCTCCGGCCCAGCACGCTCCGATCCATGCGATTCAATCGAGCCAGGAGTCAGGAGAGCGCCAGCGCGGCAAGGGTCTGGCTGTGGAAGCCGCTGCCTCCCCGGACCCGCGCGATCTCGCCGTAGCTGTAGAAGCCGGCGAGGGGCGTTCCGGGTGCGGTCTCCAGCATCCGCTCGACCTCGACGGCGGCCCCGCCATCGCCGAGGACCATCCGCCGGCCGATGCAGTCGATGGCGAGCAGGCCGATTGGCCGGAGCCCGTCGAGGCCGCGAGTCGCCTCCCTGCAGGCCTCTCCGGCCGAGGCCAGCACCGCCGCCGTCGAGCACTCCATGAAGGAGGTCACCGCGCCGCTCGGGACCTGGGCATTGCACGAGATGGCCCGGTTCGGGAAGTCGACCTTCAGGATGCAGCGCAGCCGCTCGCCGCTGCGACGGCTGAGGCCCAGGGGGTGGGTCATCGCGAAGCGGGTGAAGGCGGCGTGGTCCCGGTAGCAGTCGACGGGCGCCTCCAGACGGCCGAGGTAGACGTCCAGCGCCGGCTCGTCGTCGAGGCTGTGGATCCAATCGCCCGAGCTGGCGGTCACCAGCATGGGCTCGCCGAAGGGACGCCAGGCGTGACGGGCCCCTATTCCCATGGGAGCGTCGGAGCCGAGCGCCGCCGCGACCACCGAGTCGCCGAGGACGTCGCCGCCGTGGAGCTGGTGGGTGCCGGCCATCGTGAGGTCGTCGGCCGCCGCGCCGCCCACCAGCGGGATCGCCGCTCCGGCCACGCTGTAGGCGCCGCGCAGGATCTCCTGGTGGTCGCCCGCGAGGCCGTCGGTGAGCATGAGCAGCACCCGATGGGGTCGGGCGGCGATGGCGTTGACGCAGGTGGCGACCTCCGCGCCCGCCTGCCGGAGCCGGGGCCCGATCCCGGTGGCGGCCGCGGTGGCGACCGAGAAGCCGGGGCCGCCCAGGACCATGACCACCACCCCGCCATCGGAGGGGCCTTCGCCGGTGAGCTCGCCCGCCGTGGTGGAGCCGATCAGAGGGGCACCGCCGCTCACCTCCCGCACGCCCGCCACCAGGTCGGTGAGGTCGTGCGCCGCGGAGCAGAAGACCAGGATCAGGGCGGCGTCGCCGCGGGCCATCGCCTCCGCTGCCGCCTGCCGCCCGGCCGCCCGGGAATGTGGGTCGCTCGACCGTCCCACCGACACCCAGCGATCCTCGGTGGACGCCACCCCCATCGGGACCTGGCCCGACGTGCTCGTGCTCACCCCATCCTCCAACGGTCCCAGCCACGCCAACCGCATCGGTGCGCAGCACGGAGAAGGGTGGCACGGCCACCGGCCATCGGCGAGCCCACCATGAAGCCGTCAAACTTCCATCACGCGCGAGAGGTCGGATTCGACCGTGTGCGACCCGAGCATGGCCGGGCGCCACAAGCGAGATGGTGCTCCAGGGCCGCCGTCACTTCCGTTCACGGGCGGGGACCTTCCGAGCGTCATCTCGCGGCGACGGTCAGCGCTCCGGTTAGACTCGCGAGCGCCGCTGGGGAGTGGCCAAGTGGTAAGGCAGCTGACTCTGGATCAGCCAATCGTAGGTTCGAATCCTACCTCCCCAGCCATTTGTGTTTGCAATCACGATGACCGTCCTGAGACCCTGGGGAGAGATGGCGGCCGGCGGGTCGAGCGGCTCTGGCGCGAGGGTGAGGTCGTGGTGGTCGAGAGGGCGCCCTCTCAGAGTCAAGTGATGACGAGCGTCGCCCCCATGCCGACGACGGCCGCGGTCACCAGCAGCAGGAGGGCCTTCTCCCAGAGGCGCAGGCGATGGGCTGCGGGCAGGGTGGTCCAGGCCAGCACGATGAGGAAGATCAGCACGATCGGCAGGAGCAGCGCATTGAGGACCTCGACGGCGATGGCGAGCCCGACCAACGACCCGCTGGTCAAGACCAGCACCGCCGAGAGGCCGACCGCCCCCGTGAAGACGCCGTAGAAGAGGGGTTCCTGGCGGACCTTCCGGTTGAGGCTGCGCGGCTTCCCGGCTACCTCCGCGAAGGCCCATGCGGCCCCCAGGGACACGACCAGGGCCGCGACCAGGGCGGCTCCGGCCACCCCCATCGCGAACGCGAGGCGGCCGCCGGCAGCCCCGAGCGACGAGGTCAGGGCGGTGGAGACCTGGGCGACGGTGTTGAGGGATCCCGAGTTCCGGTGGAAGAGGCTCGCCCCGGTCGCCACCAGGACCGCGATCATGATCACCTGGGTGACCACCGCACCGATGGCCGTGTTGATCCGCGCGAACCGGAGATCCCGGATGGTGATCCCCTTGTCCAGGATCGCGGCCTGCTGGTAGAAGATCATCCAGGGCATGACCACGGCCCCGACGTTGGCCGCCACCAGGGTGAGGTAGGCCGAGTTCCCGAGTGGTTGCCCCATCGTCAGGCTGCCAGCCAGCGAGCCGGGATCCGGATGAGCCCGGATGGCGGCCACCAGGAAGGCGAGCTCGAAGAGCCCGAAGCCGATGCCGATGAGCTCCACCCGCCGGTAGCTGCCGGAGACGACGACCAGGAGAAGCACGGCGGCGGCACCGGGGACGACGAGCTGCGGGGGCAGGCCGACGATGCTGCCAACGCCCGCGATGCCGGCAAACTCGGTGACCAGGGCACCGACGCTGGTGACCAGCAGGAGGCCCACCGAGAACACGGCCCATCCGCGTCCGAATCGCGCCTTGATCAGCTCGGCGTGGCCCTTGCCGGTGGTGAGTCCCAGCCGGACGGTCAGCTCCATCACCAGGTACAGGACGGGGACCAGGAGCACCTCGAGGGGAAGGAGCCGGTAGCCGAAGCGGGCCCCGGACTGGGCGGCGGTGACCACGCTGCCGGCATCGGTGTCGGCCAGCATCACCATCAGGCCCGGCCCGATCGCCACCGTGAGCAGCATCCATCGCCGGCCCCGGGAGGGAGGGCGCCGAGCCGCCCCGGCCTCGACGTCGATCCCGACCGGAGCGTCCAGCGCGCGATCGCCGATGCCCGCCGCCCGCACGTTCATCGCACGCCGGGGAGGCGCGGCAGCGACGGGGCGATCGCCCCGCGGATGCGCTGCGCGGTATGGACGGACACTGGTGCGCGTACCTCCGGCGCCACGGCCGGCCCCGAGGGGTGGCTGGGTCTCCGGCGCCATCCCCAGCGTCCCGCACCGGGGGCGGAACCTCCAGAGCCGGATGTCACAGGCACATGCGGCCGTCGGTCACCCGCAGGCGGAGGACCTAGGAGGACCTAATAGATGAAGCCCTCGACGTCCGAGAGGGTGGTCACCTGGCGCATGTCGATCTGCCCGGGGATCTCGGCGTAGTTGGCCTCGTCCACGTAGAAATCGCTCGGTCCGTCGACGGCGACCACGTAGGCGACGTGCCCGTAATAGCTGTAGCCGTTGCCCGAGCCCCAGACCACGATGGCTCCGACCTTGGGTGTCTGCCCGGTCGAGTACCCCTGCGCCTGCGCGTTGCCGAACCACTCGTCGGCGTTCCCCCACCAGGTGACCTCGCGCAGGGACGCGACGTACCAGGTGCACTGACCCCAGGGGAAGGAGTCGGGGATGTCCCCGAAGGCGAAGGGACAGAGGACGTCACCACAGGCCCCGCCCCCACCCCCGTGGTGCGCCGCCGCCGCAGCAGCCGCGGCCGCGGCCGCCGCCGCCGCCGCAGCAGCCGCGGCCTGCTGCGCCTTGACGGTCGCGATCTGGCTGAGCAGCGACTGGCGCTGGTCGAGCAGCGAGGCGGCCTGGCTGCCCAGGGAGGCGGCCTCCGCCCGCAGCTGGGTCTCCTGACCCTGGAGCGTCGCCTCGAGGGCCTCCAGATGGGTCTCGGCCGCAGCCGCCTGATCGAGGTTCCCCTGCTGCGTCTGCTGGAGCAGGGTGAGGCGCTGCTGGTCGGCCTGGACCTGGGCGATCAGCTGGCGGAACTGCTTGCTGACGGCGGTCGCGGAGCCCAACTTCTCCATGAACTCGGCGATGCTCTGGCTCTGGACGAGGCCGCTGACCACGCCGGTGCCGCCCGCGGTGTAGATCACCACCATGACCTTGGTGAGCTGCGCCTTCTCGGCGGCGAGATTGGCGGTGTCCACCTGGATGGCCTCGGCGGTCTGAGCCAGCTCGAGGTTGAGCTGGTCGATCTGCCCCTGCACCTGCTGGACCTGGGACTGGGTGGCGGCCACCTGCTGCTGGACCGCGGCGGCCTGGGCGTTGGCCATGGCCTCGCTGCCCTGGAGCCCCTGGAGCTGGCTGCCCAGCGCGTCGTACTGCTGCTGGAGCTGGGCGATCTTCTGAGTGTAGGAATCGGTGAGCCGGACGTCGGGCCGAGCGATGCGTGCCGCCGGCGGCGCGACGGCAGCCAGCACTCCGACGGCGATGACGGAGGTGGCAATTCTGCGGAGAAGGCGGGTGGTGCGACGCAAATCCGTATCCCTGACCGGTGTGGGGGCGGAGCTTATCAGCGCCTCCGCGGACCGGGAGGACGCCTTTAGCGGCTCGTCACGCCGCCGTGACGCAGCCTTCAGATGTAGCGTCGTTTGCAGTTATTGACGCGAGCAGCAACAGGAAGGGCGAAGCCCCGCCCGGCGAGGCGTCCTCGCGGCTTTCCGACGGCACGCCGAGGTGGAGCCAGAGGACTGTGTAGAGTTGCTCGGAATCAGCCAGGGATCATCCAAGTGGGAGGAGCGGTCCAGGTGAGCGAGACGCAGGAAGTCAAGCCCGCCGGCTCGGCGCAGCCGGTCCTTGCCCCTCGAGGACTCGAGGGGGTGGCGGTGGCAGAGACCCTGATCGGGGATGTCCGTGGTGAAGAGGGCTTCTACCACTACCGCGGCTATGACGCCACCGAGCTCGCCCGTCACTGCTCGTTCGAGCAGGTCTGGCACCTGCTGCTGGTGGGCGAGCTGCCCGGCCCCCGCGAGCTGCGCTGGCTGCAGGACCAGGCCGTCGCCGGCCGGAGCCTCCCCGGCGGGGTCGCCGACACCCTGGACGAGATCGCCCGGTTGCCGGGCTACACGCCGCTGGGGGCGCTGCGCACCGCGGTCTCGCTGAGCGCGACCGCCCTCAACCTCCAGCCGACCCTCGACCTCACCCCCGACCAGGTGCGCGCCGACGCCCTCCGCATGGTCGCGCTCACACCGGTGCTGCTGATGCGGATGCATCGCGTCCACCAGGGGCTGGAGCCGGTCGACCCCGATCGTGACCTCGGTTACGCGGCCGCCTACCTGCAGATGCTGACCGGCAGGCGCCCGGAGCCGGTGGCCGCGCGCGCCCTCGAGAAGTACCTGATCACGACCATGGACCACGGCTTCAACTCCAGCACTTTCACGGCCCGGGTCATCACCTCCACCGGCAGCGACATGGGCTCCGCGCTCACCGGTGCCATCGGGGCGCTCGCCGGGCCGCTCCATGGCGGCGCGCCATCCCGGGCGCTGGACATGCTCGACGCCATCGGAACACCCGACAAGGCCGAGGAGCACCTCCGCGACGAGGTCCTGGGGGGCCAGCGGCTTATGGGTTTCGGCCACCGCATCTACAAGACCGACGACCCGCGCTCCGTCCTCCTCCACGAGGTGGCCCGCGAGCTGGGCGGCCCGCAGGTGGAGTTCGCGGAGCATGTCGAGGCCACCGCGCTCCGGGTGCTGAGCGAGCTGAAGCCGGGGCGGCGCCTCTACACCAACGTCGAGTTCTACTCCGGGGTGGTGATGAACACGGTGGGACTCTCCCGGGACATGTTCACCCCGACGTTCGCCTGCAGCCGCACGGTGGGCTGGACCTCCGCGATCGTGGAGCAGGCGGCCAACAACCGGCTCATCCGTCCCTCGGCGATCTACGTCGGGCCCCCCGCACCGCGCCCCCTGCCCGAGAACTACGCCTACGCCTGACCGCTGATCGACGGCTAGGCTCCGTCGCGGAGCCGGGTCTGGCGCGGCCCGCCCCACCGAGGCAGAATGGAGCTGCGCTCATCCCCATGAGGAGGAATGCACGATGTCCACACTCGTGCGTCCGGTCGCGCCCGACCCCTACGAGCTGCTGCCCGCCGTCGCTGCGTTCTCCCTGAGCAGCGACGACATCACCAAGGGGCGGCCCCTCGACACCCGTCACGTCCATCCCAGCGCCGGTGGCGAGAACCAGAGCCCTCAGCTGCGCTGGAGCGGGTACCCGTCCGCCACCCGGGGGTTCACGGTCACCTGCTTCGACCCCGACGCCCCGACCGGCTCGGGCTTCTGGCACTGGGTGCTGGTCGGCGTGCCGGTCACCGTGACCGAGCTGGCCCGCGGGGCGGGGGCCGCCAACGCGCCCCTCCCGCCGGGGTCCTTTCACGTGCGCAACGACTTCGGCAGCCTCGACTACGGCGGGGCCGCGCCGCCTCCCGGCGATCGCCCCCACCGCTACATCTTCGCGGTGCACGCGGTCGACACCGACAACCTCGGGCTGGACCGGCTGGCATCCCCCGCGGTGGTCGGGTTCACGCTCGCCTTCCACACCCTCGCCAGAGCCACCCTCCGCGCCACCTACCAGCGCTGAGGGAAAGGCCGGGGTCGGGTCAGCGGCGGACGGGGCTCAGGGGCGCCGCGCGGATCGTGGCCGCGCCCCGACGCACAGGGTCAGGACGCCGGCCAGGAGGAGCACCGCACCCGTCAGGAGCGAGCCCGGCAGGGAGGAGAGCAGCCCGGAGGATGCCGCGGACGAGCCCCCCGACGTGGGGACCGGGATCGTCGAGCCCGGCACCGTGACGGACGCCTCCGCGGTCACGGCCGGCCCGCGTCAGGCCTGGCTGGACGCCGCCCAGAGATTGATGCCGCTCTCGGTCGCCAGCCGGTCGATCTCGGCGAGCTCGGGGTCGCTGAAGTCCAGCCGCTCGAGGGCGGCGAGGTTCTCGTCGAGCTGGACGGCGCTGCTCACCCCGATCAGCGCCGAGGTCACCCGGCGATCGCGGAGCGCCCAGGCCAGGGCCATCTGGGCCAGCGACTGGCCACGCCGTGCGGCCACCTCGTTGAGGCCCCGAATCTTCGCCAGGATCTCCTCGGAGAGCATCTCCGGGGTGAGGGAGCCGCGCTGGTGGGCTCGCGACCCCTCCGGCACTCCCCGGAGGTAGCGGTCGCTCAGCATCCCCTGGGCCAGCGGAGAGAAGACGATGCAGCCGATCCCCTCCTCGTCCAGGACCTCGAGCAAGCCGCCCTCGATCCAGCGATTGAGCATCGAGTAGGAGGGCTGGTGGATGAGGATCGGGGTGCCCAGACCGGCCATGATCTCCGCAGCCGCCTCGGTGTGAGCGGCCGAGTACGAGGAGATCCCCGCATACAGCGCCTTGCCCTGGCGCACCGCGGTGTCGAGCGCGCCCATGGTCTCCTCGAGCGGGGTCTCGGGATCGTAGCGGTGGGAGTAGAAGATGTCGACGTAGTCCACCCCCATCCGTTGCAGGCTCTGGTCAAGGCTGGCCAGAAGGTACTTGCGAGAGCCCCACTCCCCGTAAGGTCCGGGCCACATGTCGTAGCCGGCCTTGGTGGAGATGACCAGCTCGTCGCGGTGGGGCCGCAGGTCGGTGGCCATGATCCGCCCGAAGGTCTCCTCGGCCGAGCCGTAGGGCGGTCCGTAGTTGTTGGCCAGGTCGAAATGGGTGATCCCCCGGTCGAAGGCGTGCAAGACGATGCTCCGGCTCTCGCTGGGGGGCCGCTCCGCGCCGAAGTTCTGCCAGAGGCCGAGCGAGATCAGCGGCAGCTGGAGCCCGCTCCGGCCCGAGCGGCGATAGGACATCGACCGGTAGCGGTCGGACGCGGGGACGTAGGTCACCGGATGGCCCTCCGTGCGGCGGGACCTCACCGCCGACCGGCGCCGGCGCTTGGTCGCACGGATGTTTGCGCTGCCGCGTGAATGTGCAAAGGTATGATACCGGTATGCACATGCGTTCGTGGATCAGGCGAACGTGGCGGTGCTGTAGGCACGGAGATCCGGAGAGCCCATGACCGGAGACGTCGTCAACGATTTCTGCATCCAGGCAGCGACCGTCAACGGATCGGGATCACAGTCCTCCAACCTCGTCATCACCAAGGCCCTCTTCCACATGGGCATCCCGGTGGCCGCGAAGAACGTCTTCCCCTCCAACATCGAGGGGCAGCCGACCTGGTACGACATCCGGGTGACGCCGCGGGGCCACCAGGCCCGCAAGCGGACCGTCGACATCCTCATCGCCATGAACCCGGCCACCTGGGAGCAGGACGTCGCCAACGTCCGGCCCGGCGGGGCGGTCATCCACGAGGCGACCTTCCCCCGGCTGGGCGCCGCGGCGCGCGACGACGTCTCCTGGTATCCGGTGCCGTTCGCCCGGCTGGCCCGAGAGAAGCTCGAGGCCAAGCCCGACCTCCGCAAGTACCTCCAGAACATGATCTACGTGGGGGTGCTGGCCGAGCTGATCGGGCTCGACCCGGCGGCGATCGAGGGGGGGGTGCGGGATCAGTTCCGGACCAAGCCGAAGGCCGCCGACCTCAACCTGGATGCCATCCGGATCGGGGTCGACTACACCCGCGAGACGCTGGTCAAGAGCGACCCCTTCAGGGTGGCACCGATGGACGGCACCCGCGGTCTAGTGCTGCTGGACGGCAACCACGCCGCCGCGCTGGGCAGCCTCATGGCCGGGTGCACGGTCCTCGCCTGGTACCCGATAACCCCCTCGTCGTCACTCTGCGAGGCGTTCATCGACTACGCCGAGCGCTTCCGGGTCGACCCGTCGAGCGGAGAGAGGCGCTTCGCCGCCATCCAGGCCGAGGACGAGCTGGCCGCGATCGGGATGGTGCTCGGCGCCGGCTGGGCGGGTGCCCGGGCCATGACCGCCACCTCCGGGCCGGGCATCTCGCTGATGGCAGAGCTCACCGGGCTCGGCTACTACGCCGAGATCCCCGCGGTCATCTTCGACATCCAGCGGGTGGGCCCCTCCACCGGGCTGCCCACCCGGACCATGCAGGGGGACGTGAGCTTCGTCCACACC
>Ga0181533_1006071_pt1 | contig 11170 bp, 7 predicted proteins | sample PEATcosm2014_Bin_45_FD_119772 | JGI IMG/M metagenome (GOLD analysis project Ga0181533, IMG submission 119772) | Peatland microbial communities from MTU Mesocosm Facility, Houghton, MI, USA - PEATcosm2014_Bin11_60_metaG | ecosystem: Environmental > Terrestrial > Soil > Wetlands > Peat | place...
GGCATGGGGTCGGCGGCGACCATCGTCCCGATATCGATGCTCATCGACAAGAGCGGATATCAGGACGCCTTCCTGTATTTCGGTCTGTCGCAGGGCGTTGTCGTCTGCCTTTGCGCGCTTGGCATGAGTTCGCCTGAAAAGGAAGACGACGAAGATATTCCGGTCATCGCGGCCGATCACCGTCATCGTCAGTACGCGCCGCTCGAAATGGCCAAAACGCCGCTGTTCTGGCTGCTGTACTGCATGTTCGTCATGATCGCGGCGGGAGGCCTGATGGCGACCGCGCAACTCGCGCCGATCGCGAAAGACTTCGGGGTCGCCGACGTTCCCGTGAGCGCTCTCGGCGTGACCTTGCCCGCGCTGACATTCGCGTTGTCGATCGACCGCGTGCTCAACGGGGTGACGCGTCCGTTTTTCGGCTGGCTGTCCGACGCCATCGGGCGTGAAACGACGATGTTCATCGCCTTCGGCTTCGAAGGTCTCGCCATCTTGGCGCTCAGCGCATATGGACACACGCCCGGCATGTTCGTGCTGCTGACGGGCTTTGTTTTTTTCGCCTGGGGCGAGATTTACAGCCTGTTTCCGGCGACCTGCGCCGATAGTTTCGGCACGAAATACGCCGCGGCCAATGCTGGCCTCCTCTATACGGCCAAGGGAACGGCCGCGCTGCTCGTTCCTTTATCCAGCATGATCGCCGCTCGCGCCGGCGGTTGGCATGTCGTCTTCTACGTCGCGGCCGGTCTCAACATCGCGGCCGCGTTGCTCGCGGTGTTGGCGCTTCGGCCCTTGCGGCGGCAAGCCATGATTTGACCAGCCGGCCGCGCATCGAGTGGACGCTTCGGGAGTCCGCATGGAGTCGATCGCGGTCCAGCGGCGATTGCTTTCGCCGCTCCATGTCGCGGGAGCCAAGCGTTGGATTTCGATCACCGGACTCCTTTGTTTTGTCGTGCTTTGCGAGGCAAAACCGGCCTCCACTATTGCGAAAAGGCGCGCCAAGGCATGGACGCATCGAATTTATTGACGATTTTTTAACCTAATCTGTTGGGGCGGCGTTCAGTTTACGCAAGTTATTTTAAATTCTATCGATATCGCCGTAACAGGACGTTTTCACATGGACCCCTGCCGCGAAGACAAGAACAACGCCGATGGCGCGGGACCGGCGGACCGAAACGCCGGGCCAGACGACGCCACCATCGTCGGCCCCCACGAGTTGATCCGCATGCCGCGCCGGGACGCCGCCGGCCGGGATGAGCCGAGCCCGCCGCGCGACGCTCGCGCGGATGGCGCGCCGCCGCTCGTCGACATGACCTGCGAGAGATTGTATCGCCATTACGAGATGCCGCGTTCGCGCTCGGCGCCGCGCCGGCGCTCCCGCCCCTGGAAGTGGATTATCGGCGCGGGCGCGGGCGGGGCCTCGATCGCCGCCGCGATCGGCGTCGTCTGGGCGGTCGGAACGGCGCGGCTCGACGACGGCGCGGCCAGCCAGCGCGCCCTCGTCGACGAGGTTGGCGCGTTGCGGCGCGAGGTCGCCACGCTCGAATCCTCCGTGGCCAAAAAGCCCGCCGATAAGGCCGCGGCCGCCGTGAACGCGGCGCAGCTTCGCGCCGCCATCGCGCAGCTCGAAGCGCGGCTCGACGCCGGCGCGGGCAAGACTTCGACCAAACTGACGCAAGTCGCTTCGCAGCTCGAAAAGCTCGACGCGCAGAGCGCGCGGGAGAGCGCCGCCAAGCTCTCCGAGATCACCGAACGGCTCGACCGGCTTCATCATCAGGTCGCCGCGATCTCGATGGAGACGACCGGCTCGATCCAAAAGCCCACGCCCGCGCCCGCTGCCGCGCCGCCGGTCCCGTTTCGCGCCGCCGCCGCCGCCTCGCCGCCCAAGGAGATACGCGCCAAGGAAACACAGGCCCACCTCGCGGAGCAGCGACGCCCGCTCGACAATTGGGTGCTGCGCGGCGTCCACGAGGGAACGGCGCTGGTCGAGGGAGCGCAAGGCCTGCGCGAGGTCGCGCCCGGCAGCGTTTTGCCCGGCGCGGGTCGCGTGAAATCCATCGAACGGCATGGCGCCAACTGGGTCGTGATCACCACGGCGGGAGTCATCGACCCGGAGGATTAGGCCCCGAATCGGCGCGGCCGTAATCGCGCATGGGGCGCGCATTTTCGCGCATGATGGCGCGTGGGGGCGCATGGAGGCGCAAGAAAAACCGGCGCCTCGGGAGAGGCCGGCGGGGCGCCCGCGTCTCACCAATAAAGAGCAATATGCGCCGACGGCGCCGCCGCGAAAAATGGACGAGCCGCGCGTCAAAAAGGCCAAGCTCGAGACGCCACTCGACGACTCCGGTCTTTACAAAAGCGATCCGGCGAAATTCGGGCGCGCCGGAGTCATGCTCGCCGAGGCCGACGCGGATCTGGCGCGCCGCGAGGAGAAATGGCTCGAACTAAAAATGCGGCGCAAGGAATCGAGAGACAGTATTGGCGGGCAATCGGATTGAAATTTCGACATTGCGCCGGGAAGGGAGATCGGCAAATGTTTCGCACCTAACTTTTGCACGACCTAACTCATTGATATTAATGACCGCGAGGTTTGTTTCAAAAATGTTGCAGACCGTGTGGAAACGCTTTGTCGTGAGCAGAAGCCGCCTTTCAGTGGCTGGCGACGGCGGGTTTTCGCGCCGCCGCTGAAAATCTCGCCCCTCGCGCTCCCCAAGGCTTTCCGAGGCGAGCTGAAGCGCCATTTCGGCTCCTCTAGGCGGATAAACGGCCTCCCTCAGGGCCGCGCGGCCCTCATCAATTCCCCCACGCCGAGAATGTTGATGGCCCTTCGCATGTTGTAGACGAGCGCCGTCAGGCTGAACTTCATCGCGCGCATCCGCGAGCATCGGGGTGGCGCGCGGAAACCGGGCGATGCGTCCCGGCTTGCTGGCTGGCCGGCCTACCCGCGCGCGTTGGATTATGCGCCCTTGCGGGTAATCAGCACAACATTACCAGCATTCTTCGGCTCGCAATGGTTCGCCCACGCCTCCATGACCCCGCCGCTGTTCCAAAACGTTGGTCCGCCTGTAGGCCCGCTCCACCGCCGTTCCCACGACATGACCCATTGCCTCCTCGACCACGGCATGTGGAAAGCGAGCGATTTCCTCGCACCATGTCCTGAAAGTGGCTCGAAATCCGTGCGGGACGATTGCTTTGCCGGACGTTGCGTCCAGCCACTGGTCGCCGCCGCTTTTCATTCTCTTGAGCAGCGTCAGCATCGCCATGTTCGAAAGCGGCTTGCCGCGAGAGCCAGGAAACACGTGATCTCTCCGCGCGTTCCGCGTTATCGCCGATGAATATGTCGCCAAGCTTAGACGCGAGAACCGTGCGGAGGTGACCGTTGAGAAGATTCTTTGACAAGCCGTAGATGAACGAGTCCTGATTTCGCCGTTGACGACTACGTTGTTTTCAGGAAGGAACCGCTAACTCTCTCCATTTTTTACAATTAAGAAAATTGAAGCGGCAAAAGCTATCACGGCGATGATTAAAAAGGCAAAATAGTGGCCATTTATTCGTAAAAATGAAATAAGAAATAATATTCCGCTATAAACTAATAACACACCGCTCAGGAAGGCATAGACATAGTCCTTAAATAGCTTTGATATGATGGTATCTTTATTATCTGAATTCAATTGAATATCGTATTTGCTGCGTCGCAAAGGATCGCTTAAAACGAAGTAGGATTCATGGATTTGTTCAAATTTCGCGGCATTTCCGCCTTTCACGTCCGGATGATATTTTTTTGCAAGCTTCCTGTACGCCGATATTATTTCCTTCTCGGTGGCGTCTTTTTTTACTTGTAGAATTTTGTAATGCGGCGGCATTTGACCGGCGCCGGACGGTGACCTCATCTTCACGCCTCGCTGTCACTGGAATTTTTGGGACCGACCTCTCGTTGATGATCGGCAAAATTCCCGCTCTGGGCATGGACCCAACCGAAAAGGCCCAACTCGCTTGGGTCGACACTGATCAAGAACTTTCCCGCGCGTCGGATCAGCTACGAATCTTTCTGATTCCGGTCGAGTGTCGTGCGAAAGTGATGGGAATCACGGGCAGGCGGACATTCCTCCGGTTACGGGATAGGTTCGAAGCAGTTCCCCAAATCCAGAATATATCAAATTCCGACACCGAAAATAGCGCCCGCCCTATTTGGGGGCTGGTTCAGCTTTGCCTATGCCTTGAATAGCTTTAACTTGCAGCGACTCAAGCGCAATGGACAATTCACGTCCGTCGTCCGAGATGCCGAGCGATTTAGGCGAGGCTGGGTTGTTGGTCTCTAGGACAATTCTCAACGTCCTTACGCCGCTGGGCAAGTCTAACTCTTGCACGAATGAAGGCGTATCTAGGGTCGCCTGAAGAGCAATAGCGAGGCTCCCATTCACGAATACGCTGGTTGTCGCTGTCGGGTGGGCGGGTGTTACAAATGCCCGCCCTCGCATGACCAGTTTCGCCCTTTGCATGGACTCGGTCAAGCGGATGTCGATTACCGATCTGCGCCCAACAGCCCAGATTTGCCTTTCCTCAAAGCCGCCCCCGCCTTCTTTGAAAATCTGAAAATAGGAATAAGCAGTCACGAGTTCCCGGTCTGGTCCAACAGCCCAAAACAGCTTGGCCGCGATGACGAGCGCGGCAAACAAAAGCCCGATGGAAATCGGCCAAGCGAACCAACCCTCGCGGAGAACAACCAGAATCCCCCGTTTCGGCGCCGATGGCGAAAGGAGGCGACGAAGCAAATTACGCCAAGGCGTTTCAAAAAAGTAAAAGGCGAACGCTGATAGGGCAATCAGCAATGCTACAAGCATAGATACGTAAAGAATGGGCGGAAAACGGACTTCATGAGTTGAAATAAGCCTATCTATCGTCATCTTAAGAGGCACGTGTATTAGATATATTGAAAAAGAATACATTCCAAAAGCGCGCATAGTGGGTGTTGAAAGCATACTAGCGGTTATATACTTTTCATTCGCTAGGCCGATAATAAAAAACGGAAATAGAAACAACAGGCAAGCGCTATTTACGTCAATTTCTGTAACAACTGGGATGGCTATAATTAATACTATTGCAATAGTTATGGCGTCAACGCACTTCGAGCAAAGCATACAAAAAACCGACTGACGGCTGTATATTGTATAAATTAGCCAGCCAGATGAGAATCCTGCGATTCCGCGAACTAGGCTGACGATATATGCGGCCGTGTTGGTCGACTGGTAGGTTCTCGGTTCAAAAATACGCCAATCAAAGTAGAAAACAGACCCAATATAAGCAGCTAGCGAAAGAGCTAAAACGCTCAGCGCGGCGCCCCAATCGTTTGGGGTGGGCCGAACGCGCCAGAGCAATGGGAATAGAAATAAATAACAAAAAAACTCCACTGAAATTGACCACGCTGGCAAGTCCCAGTGGACCCCCGTCCCGACAATCGGCCAAGAGTTAATGAGCGCAAGCTGAGCCAGAAAGTCGCTCCACGCCCGCTCCAACGGATATTGAGGCCCCAATGAAATCCCGATCAATGCTGACCACAGCAGTGTCGCGAGATAGAGCGGATAAATTCGCGCAATTCGAGCGGCGGCATAGTTGCGCCAATTTGCGAAGGTTCGCGTTTGCGGTTCATAAACCAGCGCCAGCGTAAACCCGCTTAGGCAGAAAAATAGATCAACGGCTTGACTAAACGATCCAATAAACAATCCGTTGAACGCCGCAAAGGCGGGTAGATTGAAGTGCGCTAATGCGACGACCAAAGCCGCGACTCCGCGAACACCTGTCAGTGAACGGAGTTCACCGCCACTTTGGAAGGGGCTTGCTGGCGCGTTGGAAGATGCTTTTGATTTAATGAAACTCATTAGGCCGCCCCTGCTCTCCCCACAATCCAAAATTCCTTTGAAATAACAAATAATTAAGCCATCTTATCCACGAGGAAAAATAATCCGAGGCGCCTCTCATGACCGCTGGAGTGGCATGGGCGCATATGCTCACCATCAAATCATCTGCCTTTCGTTCTTTCTCTTTGAATGGAAGGTCAACTCTTAGCCTCGCTTGGGGGCGAAATCGACGCTCGAGAACGTCCGAAATAACTTAAAAGCCCGATATGGAGCTCTGGCGTCTCGCCTACAGGCGCGCGGGCGCGCAAAAATCGCTCACGATGTGCGTTAAACATCGAATTTCTCTCGCCGCCAGAAGGATGCGACGCACGGAGTTTGAGAACGATCCTCGATTACGTCAGCGCGGTTAGCAGGGCGCTCAGTTTTTCCGGGTCGACCGGTTTGACCAGATAGCGATCGAAACCCGCGTCTCGACCGCGCGCCACGGCCGCCTCATGGCCATAGCCGCTCACCGCGACGAGCTTCACCTCCGCGCCGCCCGGCAGACTCCGGATTTTTCGCGCGATCTCATAACCATCTTGTCCAGGTAGACCGATGTCGAGCAGCACCGCCAGGGGCTGAAACTCCCGACACAGACGCAACGCGGCTTCGCCCGAATTCGCGCAGCGGACTTCACAGCCTTCCAGGCGCAGCAACATCACCGTGCTTTCCGCCACCGCCTCGTCGTCGTCCACAACCAGCACGCGCAACCCTACGGGCGCGGCAAGCGGTCCATCTTCCGTCGGCGAGGGGCTTTCCGCCGCATCTCCGGCCGCGGGCAGCCGGACGGTGAAGCTGGCCCCTTGATCGAGCCCGGCGCTGTGCGCCTCCACGCGCCCGCCATGCAACTCCACCAATTGGCGCACCAAGGTGAGGCCGATCCCGAGCCCGCCCTGCGAACCGTCTGGACCATGCTCGCCTTGCCGGAAGCGCTCGAACACCTCGGGCAAAAGGCTCGCTGGGATTCCGCTGCCGTTGTCGCGCACCTCGATCTCGACCTCTTGTCCCGACAGGCCGGCGACCAATAAGACGCGCCCGCGTTCCGGCGTATATTTGGCGGCGTTGTCGAGGAGATTTTGCAGAACCTGGACCAGGCGCACGAGGTCGCCTTCGATCGTCACCCGCTTCTCCGGGAGCATGACTTCGAAATGATGCTCCTTGGCCGACATCTGCGGCTGCGCCGCCTCGCAGGCCTGGCGCACCAATTCGGAGAGTTCGACGCGCGACTTCTTCAGGTTGATCTTGCCAAGCGCGATGCGAGAGATATCCAGCAGTTCGTCCACCAGGCGGGCGAGATGGGCGACCTGGCGGTCGATGACGTCTCGCGCCCATTGCACGCGCGGCTCATCCACATTGAGCTTGCCGAGCACGCGCGCGGCGTAACGGATGGGCGCCAGAGGATTGCGCAATTCGTGGGCGAGCATGGCCAAAAACTCATCCTTGCGCTGGTCGGCTTCGCGCAAGGCCAGCTCCGCAGCCTTGCGCTCGGTAATGTCGATCACGATGGCCTGCAGCCGACCGTCGGCGAGCCGTCTGCCCCTGACCTCCCCGATGAAAATGGAGCCATCCTTGCGGCGGAAGCGCCATTCGCTGACGATCGTTTCCCCATCCACGAATCGCGCGACCTCGGGAGCGATGCGCGCCACTTCTGGCGGGTCGACGACATCGGCGATGGTCAAACGCAGCAGCGCCTCGCGGGTGTAGCCCAGCATCGCGCAGCCGGCGGAATTCACGTCGATATAGGCGCCCCGCGCGTCGGCGACGAAGAAGCCGTCCGCCGCCTGCTCGACCAGCGCGCGAAAGCGCGTTTCGCTGGATCGCAGCGCGGCCTCCCGGCCGGCGCGTTCGGCGCGCAAGCGCAATACGCCAATGCCATGGCTCAAGTCGTCGGCCAGCTTCTGAAGCAGCGCCACATCCGATGCGCTGCTAAAGGCACGCGGTCGTCCGGAATAAATAGTCAGGGCGCCGAAAGTCTTGTCGTCGACCGTCAATGGCAGCGAGATGCAGGCGGCGTAGCCGCGCCGCAGCGCCGCCGCCCGCCACGGCTCAAAGTCTGGGTCGGTCCGCAGGTCCTCGAATATTACGCGCCGCCCGGTGCGAATAGCCCTGCCGGCGGGGCCGCAGCCATGTTCGCGATCCGCCCAGGTGAGAGGAATTTTGTCTAGATAGCCATCCACGAAACCCGCGTGAGCGACCGGACGAAGGCTTTGCTCCGCATCCTGTTCGGCATAGCCGACCCAAACCATGGCGTGGCCGCAGTCCTCGACAACGATCCGGCAGATCTCGCGTAGAAATCTTGTCTCGTCGGTGGCGCGCACCAGGGCCCAGCCGCTGGCGCTATAGGCCCGCAAAGTGTGGTTGAGCCGTTGAAGCTCTTGCTCCGCGCGTTTCTGCTCGGTGATGTCCAAATTTATGCCGGACATGCGGATGGGGGAGCCGTCGGGCGCATAGTCGACCTTGCCCAGGGCCGCGAGCCAGCGCTCCTCTCCAGTTGGAAACACAACGCGATATTCCGTCCGATATTCGAGCGTGCGCTTCTCGACGGCTTCGCGCACCGCGCGCTCGGTCGGCGCCCGATCGTCGGGATGGAGGCAAGCGAGCCACCCGCCATAATCCGGTTGCCCGAGCTGGGGATCGCGCCCATGCAGCGCATAACTTTCCGGCGACCATATTTGCTCGTTGGTCAGGATGTTCCATTGCCACGCCGCCGCATGGGCGCCGCTCAGCGCATAGCGCAGCCGCTCCTCGCTCTCGCGCAGCGCCCGTTCGGCGCGCTTGCGATCTCCAATGTCGCGAAGGATCGTCGAGCTTCCCGCGACATTGCCCTTGGCGTCCTTGACCGGCGAGAGGGTCAGCGAGACATCGATTTCGCGGCCGTCCTTGGCCACGCGCGCCGTTTCGTAATGATCGATGCGCTCGCCCGCGCTCATCCGCGCCGCGATGCCGGCCTCCTCATCGATCCGCCCTGGAGGAATCAGGCGCGCGATCGACTGTCCGATCATCTCGTCGGGGCTAAAGCCGAACAGCCGTGTCGCCCCGGCGTTCCAGCTGGTGATGATCCCGTCGAGAGTCTCGCAGAGAATCGCGTCGGACGAGGATGCGACTATCGCCGAAAGCCTCTCATTGACGGCTCCCGCCGCCTCGACCTCGGCGACGCGCGCCCAAGAGCGGTGCAGCATCTCGGTCACGCCGATAATAAGGACGCAACTTAGCGAAAATCCCGCAAGCCCCGCCACATCGGTGGCGTCCGCGAGCGGAACGAAGAAGTAATGGATAGTGAACGCGCAAAGGACGGCGGCGAAAGCTCCGGCGGACAAGCCTCCAACAAGCGAGGCGACCACCACCACCGGATAAAACGTCACATAGGCGAGTCTTGTCGTCGATTCTCCCAGCAGCGCCAATCGGGCCAGGGCGCCCATGCCGGCGGCCAGCGCGCCGATCCCAAGGCCCGACCACCACGGGAATCGATCGCGCCGTGAGACGACCTCGATCAAAACATCCAAAATGCGGTGGCTCCACGCCGGCTTGAGCAGCCGGCTCCCGTTGAGCGTGGGGGAACGCGGCTCGGACGGTCGATCATAATCCAATGACTTCCCTCGATCTTCCTCCGGCAGTGGCCGTTTTTGACCGGCGCTCTCAGGCCGACCGCCTCGTTCTCGATCGATTTCGCCACTGTCTGGCGCTGGCGTCAATGGTCATCGACCTCTGGACATAGCGAGCAGCCGAAGCCACAAGCTCAACCGGGATGATCATAATGATGTGATTATATTGTGATTTGAAGCTCTTGAATCATCCCGCTGGACGGCCAATGCCATTTTCACGAGCTCGGACAAGCTGCCGGCGCGCATTTTTGTCATCACATTGGCGCGGTGGACTTCGACGGTTCTCGCGCTAATGCCCAGTTCATGCGCGATGAGCTTATTCGGTTGCCCCTTGAGCAATCCCGCCAGCACTTCCTGTTCCCTTTTGCTCAACGTCGCGAGCCTCTCTCGGATCACGCCCGTTCCCGCGTCAGGCGGGTTTTCGCGCCTCAGCGCCGAGCGAATGGCGGCGAGAAGAAAATCGCCGTCGAACGGCTTCTCGAAAAAATCGACCGCTCCCTGTCTCATCGCCGCCACCGCGAGCGGAATATCGCCATGCGCGGTCATGACGATCACCGGCATGAAAACGCGCTGCTTTTTCAGCGCCGCCAGGAGATCGAGTCCACTGATTTCCGGCATGCGCACATCCGTCACCACGCAGCCGCAATCGTTTTGTCGGATCGTTTCCAGGAATGTTCCGGCCGATTCATAGGTGCGAACCTTAAAACCCTCCGTCTTCAACAACAGGGCCATCGAATCGAGAACCGCCCGATCGTCGTCCACGATGTGAATAGTGGGATTGTAAATCATTCCTACGCTGCAGGTGGCCGCGAACCAAGTCCCCAATATATGGAATTTTTCGTTGTGCACGTAAAGGGAGACTCGCACGATCGCCGCGTTATTTGTTCTCGCGTTGATTGCTACGGTTTGGCCTAGCGTCCCCTCACGCGCGGAACCAACTCTATCACGCGTCTTCTTCCTTGTTTATTATGGTGAGCGCGAGGGCGTTTACAGGGCGCCAGTCGAGATTCGCGGCCCAGCGGTTTGCCGATCGCTCACCTTCAGCGCTGCCTATTGGTCCGGATCCGCCAACGGCAAGGTGAAGCTGAAAACGGCACCGCCGTCGGGATTGGGCCGGGCCCAAATCTTTCCGTCATGAGCCTCGACGATCAAGCGTGAGATCGACAGGCCGACGCCCAGGCCGCTTTCCTTAGTCGTGAGAAAGGGTTCGAATGGATCGTTCTTGTCCAGGCCGGACAGGCCACGTCCGGTGTCCGCAACGTCGATCTGGATCATTTCGTTTTCGACGAGCGAGGTCCCGATCGTTATCTCGCGTTTCGGGGAGGCCGCCATGGCGTCGGAGGCGTTGCGAATGAGATTGACCAATACTTGCTTGATCTCGACCTTGTCCACGAGCACGCCGTCCTTGTTCGCGTTCAATGCGAGAACCATCTGGATATTGACCTCCTTCACTCCGCCAATTGTGAGTTCGAACACTTCCCTAATTAAATTGTGTAAACTCTCGTGTGTCTTGTTGGGCTCGCCATTGGCGACGAATTCGCGCAAATGGCCGATGATCTTGCCAGCCCGCATGATCTGATCCGTGGCGTGGTCCAAGGCCGCGTCGACGCTGGCGGGTCGCTCCTCCGGCGGCAGTTGCAACAGCCGCCGTATCGCTTTCAGATAAGTGGCGATCGCCGA
>Ga0181533_1006073_pt1 | contig 11163 bp, 10 predicted proteins | sample PEATcosm2014_Bin_45_FD_119772 | JGI IMG/M metagenome (GOLD analysis project Ga0181533, IMG submission 119772) | Peatland microbial communities from MTU Mesocosm Facility, Houghton, MI, USA - PEATcosm2014_Bin11_60_metaG | ecosystem: Environmental > Terrestrial > Soil > Wetlands > Peat | place...
AGAGCGCTTTCCACGCGGCGTCTTGGGACTTGCACAACGCTACAAACACCGGCGCAGACGGGATGCAGCTCTTGCGTCCTAACCAGACTCCCCAGATCGGGTCTTGCAGAGCAGCCGCAGCGCGCTCCAGCACAGACCGGTCCCCTGCGAGGATCACGCCAAATCGTGCCTCGAGCAGATATTGGCGGCGTGTCAAAACAGCATCTTTGTTCAGTGCGCCGCTGGCACGCCGAGTCTCGAGCACGGTGTGGTAGTCTTCAAGGCGAAGGATAGGTAACTGCCCGTCAGCCTCCGGTACATTGCGCGGGATGACGATACTGGTCATCTTCAGGGCGGACACCTTGGGTAACCAGTTAGCCTCTTCGGGCGAACCTTTCGCTAGTCCCATGGCTGCGCCGAGCAAGCCGATGACACCGCTCTTGGTCGGGTACAAGCCAGTTGTCCGGCGCTGAAACCGGCTTGCGAAGCCCCACGATTGCAGCGGACCGTCCAGGAGCAGGGCAAGGTTTGCGGTGTCAGACATGGCTCAGAATCTCCGCGCAGAATTGGTCAAGCGGCTTGTCGGGTATGGCGATTTCCAAAGACGGCTTGATGCCCCAGGTTTTCTTCAACTGCTCGTGGTGCTCCTTGAGCGCGGCGACAGAAGCGCCCATCAGTCCGTCCCTAGACCACACTGGTTTTTCAAACGCATTAATCAGTTGCAGTGGCTGGCCTTTGTCTTTCACGAGACCTAGCACATAGCTCGGCAAGGTGTGCGCATTCATCGAGTTTTTTCGCGCACCTGGAATAGCCAGGATGGCGGCGTGCAGGAATGTGTCCACAACCCTTCGTCGGTCCTTCGCCGAGAGTGCCCCAAGGTGACCGTCATCCCCAAGCAATCCAAGATTCAGCCCAACGTAGCGGTAGTAGACTGCGCAAACAAACTCTTGCGTTCCTATCATCCCGCTAGCTGCCCGAGATTCTTCTACAGTTGGGTCTTCTTGCTGACGGTCATCCACCGCACTAAAGAAGTCGATGTCGTTGTCTGCGCGATGAGTCGACAATGCATGGCTGAACATCGCGGCCCCTTCGACAGTCAACGAGTGATCCGTGGCCACCATGCGTCCAAAGAGTGCGATGTCAGCGGCATCCTTCAGTTTTGCCTCACGGACCTTGGAGACAGCGGACTGAATCTTCTTGTCCGTGGTCCTTGCATCCTTGCTTTCCTTGAGGATCGTAGCCAATTCTTTTCCGATTTCCTCACGCTCGGATGGCGAGAGAAACATAAGTGCCTTGACCTTGCGGATTCCAGTCTTCTTGAAAGCAGTCTCGTCGAACGTTGCGAGTCCGTCGCAGAACTTCTGGGAAATCTCCAGTGCCTGGTTGGCTGGAGCCCCATAACGCTTGGTCGCTTCGGCTATGGGCACGACAATTAACTTGCTGAATTCCCCGCGGTAAAGTTCAGGGCACAGTTCTTTGGCTTGCAGGCGGATAGCGCGTTTCAGGCACTGGCTGGATATGCGGGCACGGGTGATACCTCCAAAAGTTGCTGTCTTAGGCGCACCCACATCATCACGATTCAGGCACGAAACGGGGAACGATTGCAGGATATGGAGTTCGATGAGTTTCATTGTCGTTCCTTTCTGCCGTTTTCGTTCTTCCCTATGATGCGACCGGCGCAATCACCAACAGGCCGAACCCAAACGCCTTGGCCGGTCCGACGCCTCGTGTAAAGGTTTCGTGAAACTTGGCCGGATCGGTCACCGTCAGCATCCCCTGAAACTCCACAGCACTGTGCAGGCCTGGCTGGCCGTTCCTCTCGAAGTATTCACGGCCGCGGGAGAATGTGCGCAACGTGGCCTCCTCCACGGTAAATCCGCCATGCTCTCCCTTGCGCTTGATCCATTCCACAAGTTCCTCACGCTTTCCCAAGGGAACGCGCCGTCCGTTCTTTGTCAAGGAGCCGTCGGGCCGCTCTTTGGAAACTTTCTTTGTCGGGTTGGCACAAAGCTGGAACACGTATTGGCGGCGCGTGAAATAAGCATCAGGAATCGGTTTCGTCTGCCACCTTGCCACTTCTGGCGGACACCAATCGGGTCGCAGCGGCGGCACCGGTGAAACGATCATCAGGCGGAAGCCACCCCGCCGCTGGTCGAGCCGCGTCAGAAAGTCGCGCGGCTGACTGTCGCGGCCAGGAAAGGCTTTCCACACCGCCTGATGCCAGTCGTAACTGTCGCACAGGCGCATTCGAGCGGCGGTGGCGAAATCGAGGGTAACTTGGGTGAGGTAAGTCACGGAGTGGTCTCCGATGCGGCCAGTGGCGCCGATTCCTCGCCTTCGGGTGCACCCCAGTATTCACCCGCCCAGCGCGCTTTCACATTGCTGTTCCAGTAATGAAGATCGACGAAGAGTTCTTCGTAGTTGATCGGAATCCCTTTGGCCTTTGCGGCCAGGATCACCGGACGCAGCCGCTCGCAAATCTCGTCGCGGTTGCACGCGAGCAAGCGGCGGAAGCGGGCGTCGAACCACTCGTTCGTTACTCTGAGCCTGCGGCAGGTCTTTCCGAGATTGCCAGTTGGGGTTTCGTTCGGATGGTAAGCGAACAGGCCAGCGATGGTTTCTATGCGGGGATTGCTGATTTCGCCCACATGCGCCAGCAGCGGCCAAGCTTTGGGAAGTTTGCTGGGACTCAGCGCGCAACGAAGTGCGGCCATCGCGCCTCGGTCGTTTTTGAGTCGCCGCAGATAAGCCAACAAGCACGCAGCGGTTTCTTTCGGGTCGAGTTCATTGCCACTCATGCTTCCACCTCCTGTTCTGTTTCTTTCTCAACTCCGCCAGGCTCGGCGGGTGCAGTGAACAACGATTTCCGTCCCAGCGCATAAGCGCGTAGCTGGCGCGATGTCTCGTGTGGACAGGCGCGCTCATACGACGCGCGGGCGGCGCGCCAGATGGCTTGTCCCCATGGCGTCTTATGCCATTCGGACTGGAGCTCCCGGGTTTCGGGCGTGGCAGCAAGCTCTAGCAAGCTAGCTGCGGCGTCTTCCATGTCTGTCCAAAAGCGGGTAGCGACGTTGCTCCGGATTTGTCTGCGTCGGGCTTTCATCTCTGATCGATCGAGATGGACACCGAGCTCCCGGTAATAGTCCGAAATAGCACGCATCACCCGAAACTCCATGTTATCTGCCAGCTTCACGCCCTTTTCGTAGACCTTCTGGCTGGCCTCATTCAGCATCCCAGCAGGGACGTGGCATACCGACTCAGTAGAATCCACTAGCTTGGCCCTATTGGCCACCAAGCCGCCCACCCAGAGATCGAAAGTTGGTTCATCGAACTTAACGTTTTCCAGAGCGAGGGGACCGCCAGGTTTCTGGCCCACGGGTTTGACGGTCAAGGAATGTAACTCGCGCCAAGGGGCCTTCTCGATGGAAGCCGGAAGCACGACCCCTGTGCGCTGGCCTCGAACGGATCGCATAACAACTGTGGCGGAAGGCTCGCGCCGTCCAGTTTCAGCATAGGACCCGTACTCCAGACCGTTGGCGAGGAGGAGAGTCCGACAATCCGATGCAAGCCAAGCCGCGCGGGTCAGCGGAACAAGGCGGCCTAGGTAGGTGCTGTTGGCGTTCTGCACGGCTTTCCTGTCGCCAAGTCCCTGGGGCATCCACTCCCAGACCGGTTTGCCCCAAGAGTTCTTCCCATAAACCCTCCCCGTCCTGTGCTTGTAAGATTCTTCCACAGCGTGTTGGCCAGAGTGTCACCCAGGAGGAATGCGTGCAACATTCCTCCAGCTAAGCACGGGGCATGGTCGCTCGAGCCCTTGCCGGCTGTTTCCTTGCCATGCCACAACGCCACTCCGATGCGACCACCGGGCGAGAAACACTGAAATGTCGTTAGCATCAAAGCAAGTTCAGCGGGTGCAAAAGCGCGTTGCGAACCACCGGCGTTGTCGAAAAGCGTGGCGTTGTGGCCCGTCGCCAGCGCCAGATCGAGTTTGCTGGTGGAATTGCATTCGCCACCCTCGTCCCCTTTGGTTTTGCCGCCGGGCTTCTTTAGCTTGGCGACCTGCAGGAAACGCTGGCCGCTGCCGAAGAGTTCAAAGACATGCCGCCATCGATCGAGGTACGCGAGGGCTGCGGGCACAATTCGATGCTGGCAGGTTCTCCAGCCGTCATAGTCCTCGGGACCGTCGAGGGCTGCCTGCGCGACGCAAATGAGCAGGCGCATCAGGGCAATGCGTTCGTGCGCGCGGACGGCGAGATCGCGGATTTCTTCGCCTCGCTCGAATGCCTCCCGCAGACTGACAATCCCCGGTTTGTCGCCACTCCAGACAATCGGAATCCAAGCGTCAGTCGCAAGATTCATCGAACTCCTCCTGAAGCGCATGTAGCCCGCGTTTCCCGTTTAGGAGAATACCTTGATCAGCTTGCTAGGAAACCCCTGGCTGTGGTGAATCGCCACGCCAGATAAGGCTACCGTCCGACTGCAGCAGACAAGCAGCGTAAGTGTTCTCCAATCTGCATAAAGGCCCCAAAAAGATTGTTCCGCAAATCAAGAACCAAGAAAATGGTCAGAGGGAACTTGGTACCCCCAAACTAACATAGGAATCTATGATTTAAGGTTCCTCATCATAAAGAGTTGTAAAGGGGCGTTTCTTTCCCAGGTGCTCAGCTCGATGGCAGTCGATGCACAGGGTGGTGAGGTTTTGTGCCGAGTCGTCTCCCAACATGCTGTGAAATTTTCTGTGATGGACCTGTAGGTTTCTAAGAGACCCGCACCATTGACAGCGCCATCCGTCTCTCTCTAAAACCTGTTTGCGGAGAGCTCGATAGTTTTCGGAGTCAAGACTCCGACGGGGTTTACGCTGGCGAAGTACGCTCATTCCCTATCCCTGGATTCCCCATCGCCTGAATGGTCGCTAGTTTGGCAGTGTTCCATTCATTCGTCCCATGCTTGGAAAAGTATTCTACCGATCGTTTTCCTGCAGACGAACTCCCGCCAGGAAATCAGCACAGATCATCTCCAGGCAATATCCTCGTGATTTGTCCGTTCCCAACATCAGGGCTGCCGTCTCGAGGGCTTTTTCAACGACCGGCAACTGACTCTTGTAAACTTTGAAGTAGAGAATCTCCCACGGCTCCGTTTCCTTCCCCGTGAGGTGCCGCTCGATCTCCCTCCTGAATTGTTCCTTCGGGAGTTCCTTTGCCTTGTGCACCCAGGGTGCACAAGCGAACTCCGCTCCGTCCTTCCGTGCCACCTTGACGAGCTCCCGCGCCTTTGTCCAACCCATCTCGCGAAGCTGCGGTTTCGGCACGCGCGTGAGATGTTCGTGGTTGGTCATGAGGTAATAGGCCTTCCGACGGGAGTCGGCAAAGCGTTTCTCCAGGAATTCGTCAAATGACTTCAATTTCTCCAGGCGCCAATACTGCTTGGCGCGCACCTCGCACAGGTATTCCCCCAACTCGACGAAGCGCACATCCTTTCCTGTTCCTTGGTTTTCTCCCAGGACAAAATCTCATCGATTCTCCCAAGTACGAACACGGCCCGCCGGCGATTGATCTCCGGAGTCGCCATGGGTCTCCTGTCAATCCACAACCCACCGTTGGCAGACGAGATAACTGGTGTCAAAACGATTTATAGACTCTACCGAAGTTAATGTGGCCAACCCTCTGAACTGGCACGGTCTTCAGAGCTGAAAGAGCCGGTGCCCGGGCGGGGATCCCTCTTGGTTCGGGGGATTGGCTTCATCGGCGTGTCTTTCGGTTCGCACTGGCCATCTTTGTGGCCAAGTGAAGCAGGAGGCTTCTATCTGCTTCGTTGGTGCAGCTCAACGCATGGCGCAACCTTGTGAAGAGTCGGAGGCCCCTCCCATGCGAGGCCCAGTCCATCATTGCATTTTTGGAAGAGATTGGTGCCTCAGGTAATTCTTCTCCCGGATAGAAAAGCTGGTACATCGGCACTTCTAACGCCCGAGAAATCTTTTCAAGCGTCTCGATAGCAGGGAGCGTGTGGCCATTCTCCACACGTGAGATGTAACACCGAAACAGCCCCGTTCGCTTCTCAATGTCTTCCTGCGAAAGCCTTTTGGCTTCCCTCAATCGCCGGAGCCTATCTGCTATATACATGGCGACCTCCGCTGGTTACTATTAGAAGTAGGATACTATACTATGCTAGTATGAGTAACGTAACACTATATTCTCCAGAACGTAAACGCATTTATTCAACCTTTTGTAGCGGACTGGCAGTTCGAATTGCGATGCCGAATACAGGCTTTTCTACGGGCATTGTAATTATATACGTTATATTCACTAATGGTATAGATTACAACGGTCACTTTTATGGTCGTAAGATTTAAAGTATAAAGCTGCTACTTACCTCCCCGAGGAGCAACTCCCACAAGAGGACGCAACACCCCCCCGAGACAAGTAACCGGACCCGGGACCAAGCGGCTCATAAGGACACACTTCGGACTAGGTGAAGCCCCGTCGCCTTGCTTCGAGCACGTGTCCGAGAATTGGGGTTCATTCTGAATCCGAGGGAGCCAAGTCTATGTCACGACGATCAGGCATATTGTTTCCATTCGTAGTTCTACTTGTACTTGTTCTCGTTTGCAGCGCCTCGATATTCGCGCAGACTGGTGCGCTGCAACGCCGCCTCATTACACAAAATATTGACGAAGACAATTTGGTCCGACTTGCAAAGCCATCCTGGAGAGGGGCACCTGGCCATCCAGTACATATTTTACGGTACTTATTCATGACAACATCATAGATAACGTTGATAACATTTGTTCAGCATGGTCTAAGAAAGCCAATCCGACGAACATGTGGTATCAATGGGGCCTGCTATAGAGGTCATGATCGAAGCTGAGGGCAATGTGAGTTCGAAAATCAATGCCGAGAGCCTCCTTGAGAACGCTTTGCTCGGGGTCTACCAAACCTCGCCCGAAGGTGAGGTCTTGCTGGCAAACCCCTCGCTCTGCCGGATGCTTGGCTACGAATCCCTGGAAGAACTGCAACAGCACAACTTGGAGCGAGAGGGATTCCATCCCAGCTATCCAAGAGTGGCCTTCAAGAAGGAGCTCGAGGAGAAGGGTTTCATCGCTGGACTAGAAGCGGCATGGCATGGGCGGGATGGCACCACCATATTTGTGCGCGAGAGTGCCAGGGCCATACGGGACAGCTCAGGGAAGGTCCTCTACTACGAAGGCACCGTCGAAGATATCACCGAACGAAAGCGCGCCGAGGAGGAACTCCGGGAATCGCGGCAGTTGCTTAAGTTGGTTTTGGACTCCATCCCCGTGCGGGTCTTCTGGAAGGATCGGGACTTGAAATACCTGGGTTGCAATCGTCCTTTTGCCCTCGATGCCGGACTGCCTTCGCCGGACGCAATCATTGGCAAGAACGACTTTCAGATGGGCTGGGCGGAGCAGGCCGAGCTCTACCGTGCGGATGATCGCCTGGTTATCGAGAGCGGCACGCCGAAACTCAACTATGAAGAACCTCAAACCACACCTGAGGGTCTGCACATCTGGCTGCGAACCAGCAAGGTGCCTCTGGTTGATGCCACCGGACAGGTCCAAGGTGTGATGGGAACCTATGAAGATATTACGGAGCGCAAGCGGGCTGAGGAAGCCTTGCGGAAGAGCGAGGAGAAGTATCGTCGCTATTTCGAGCAGAACCTGGCAGGCTACTGCGTCACAAACGTCGAAGGCAAATTCTTGGTTTGTAACCCTGCTTTCCTGGCAATGTTCGGTTTCCGTTCTATGGACGAAGTTGCGGAAGTGGATGTGAATTCAATTTATCCATCCAGAGAAGCCCGTGAGGTTTTCCTGGATATGTTGAAGACAAAAAAACATGTCGACCTGCATGAAATGGAGCTTCACCGCCAAGACGGTTCAGCCATACACATCGTTCAGAATGCTGTCGGTGTGTTCGATGAGCAGGGCCGGCTGACGGAGATTCACAGCTACTTGATGGATGATACGAAGCGGTGGAAGATCGAACAGCAATTCATACAAGCACAGAAAATGGAAGCGGTGGGACGACTTACGGCAGGAATTGCTCACGACTTCAACAACATGTTGGCCGTCATCAACGGATACAGCGAGCTGCTTCTGGAACAAGTCGGGCGGGAGGATTCTCGGCACCGAAGCATTGAAAAGATCCAAATGGCGGGAAACCGTGCCGCGGCGCTGACCCGTCAGTTGCTGGCTTTTAGCCGCCAGCAAGTATTGGAGCCAAGAGTAGTCGACCTGAACAAGATCGTGAGCGGCTCGGCCAATTTGGTCAGCCGTGTCATCGGAGAGGAGATCAATCTGAACGTCGTGCTTTCGCCCTTGCCGTGTGCCGTGAAAGTGGATTTGACGCAAATCGAACAGGTAATCATGAATCTGGCTGTAAACGCACGCGACGCGATGGCGAACGGCGGACAACTTACGATCGAAACAAAGAGTGTCATGCTCGATGAGGAAAACGCCGCCCAGCATCACCCTATGACGCCGGGGGCATATGCGATGTTGACCGTAAGCGACACGGGTACCGGCATGGATGCAGCTACACGGGCTCGTATCTTTGAACCATTCTTCACTACGAAAGAGCTCGGCAAGGGAACTGGGCTGGGCTTAGCGACAGTGTATGGCATCGTGAAGCAAAGTGGCGGGCACATCTGGGTCGACAGCGAACTGGGGCTGGGAACAAGCTTCAAGGTTTACCTGCCCCTTTTGGAGAAGGCAGCCGGGGCAGAAGAAGTCCGAGAGTCTTCTTCCCAGGCCAAACTCTGGACGGAAACGATCCTCCTTGTGGAAGATGAGCCATCTGTGCGGGAGGTGGTCCGTGAGATGCTGACTGATGTAGGCTACACTGTGCTGGAAGCGGGGGGGCCGGAAGAGGCAGGCAAGATTCTCGAGATGCAAGAAAAAACGATCGCGCTGCTCTTGACTGATGTGGTGATGCCAGGCGCAAGCGGACGCTTGTTGGCGGACGAATTGGTGGCGTTGCAACCGGCCATGAAAGTCCTCTACATGTCTGGCTACACCGATGACATGGCCATTCGCCGCGGCAGGCTTCAGCCTCGATTGGCTTTCATCCAGAAGCCCTTTTCGCGAAATGCACTAACAAAGAAGATCCGAGAGCTCCTCGACCAGACAAGTGCCCCTCCAGCCCACGATGCAAGCCACTCTCGCAAGCGTTGATCTCAAGAGCGCATGTTAACGGGAGGTGTTGGTCTTTGTCATGCAATGAAAGGGTTATATGAACAATAAAGCGTCAGACAAATGCGCCGTGAAGAAGTGAAACCCGAGGCCGCCTAGGCTGAGATCGGCTGCCACCGGAGTCGCCCAGTGTCCGCCCTTCTTCAGTTAACTACATGTGATGCACGCCGCTTGGTCCTAGATTTCAAACTGTACCACTACAGCTTATGTTATCCCGTTAACTGTAGGGAGTGGTTTCAGGTGGTTTTGAAGTCCAGCACGCCGTACCAACCGTCCCCCGTGAGGCTTATCATGGCGGCACGAAGCCGAACGTATTAGGATGCCGACCATTTGACATCCCCGCTGTTCTTCCTCAGTGCAATTTTGGGTAACTCCTGATTAACGCCATAACCGGAGATGTTGGTCCCGCTAGCCAGTTGTCCGGTTAGCCGACGCAGTCAAGGCTAATCGGGAGTTAGAAAGATTGCGGAACGATTCACTTCGGTACTGGGACGGACTCCTCCGGCAAGCCGACTACACAGGAGTTAGCTCCCAGCGTCGCGGCCGATATTGATTCCAAGCCTCGGGCCGATCCGCGTAGCGTACTTGGTCATGGGCAATGGACAGAATTGCACCACTGCCGATTGTCGAATCTGGTCCACGCCGAAACCGGCCTGCGCCAGCCTGTCGGCGGACGACGATTGCAAACGATGATAGCCTATAGTCCTCCGGACACCGGGAGCGGACTGGGATGTTCGTGCAAGGACTGAAATGCGTGTTCTGCGGCGCAATTCACTCGATGAGCGTGCCGTATACCTGCCCGCAGTGCGGAATCACGGGCATCTTCGACGTGCAATACGACTACCGGACGATCGCCCGGCAGTTGACGCGCCGCCGTCTGGCGAGCCGTCCCCAGAATCAATGGCGGTACGGCGAGCTCCTGCCCATCCGGAGCGATGCCGCACTACCGCCCCTCTCCGTCGGGTGGACGCCGCTTACTCCGGCCAAGTCCCTCGGCCAATCTTTGAACGTGCGCACTCTCTATCTCAAGGATGAGGGGCGCAATCCGACCGGCTCCCTGAAAGACCGTGCGAGCGCTCTCGGTGTGGTCAAGGCGCGCGAGAAGCGACACCAGATCATCGCGTGTGCCAGCACCGGGAATGCTGCCTCGTCGCTCGCGGGAATGGCAGCTTCATTCGGGCTCCGGAGCGTCATCTTCGTGCCCGAACGCGCGCCTGATCCCAAAGTGACGCAATTGCTGATCTTCGGCGCCACAGTTCTGCGCGTGCGCGGCAGCTACGAGCAGGCGTTCCAGCTTTGCCAGCAGTCCTGCGAGCGGTGGGGTTGGTACAACCGCAACTGCGCCATCAATCCGTACTTGGTGGAGGGCAAGAAAACCGCGGGCTTCGAGATCTGCGAGCAGCTCGATTGGGAGGTGCCCGACTGGGTGGCTGTCTCGATAGGAGACGGCTGTACTATCGCAGGCGTCTGGAAGGCATTTTGGGAAATGAAAACGCTCGGGCTGATCGAGGCTACTCCGAAAATGCTGGGCGTCCAGGCTGAGGGTGCCGCCCCAGTAAGCGCCGCCTTTCGAAGCGGCGAAGCGCCCTGGCCTATCCAGCCGCAGACAATAGCCGACAGCATCGCCGTCGGTGTGCCGCGCAACTGGAAGAAAGCCGTGTTGGCCGTCCGCGGCTCAGGCGGCGCGGTGATCGACGTAAACGATGAGGAGATCCTGGACGCAATGCGCTCTACCGGACGTCTGGCCGGCATTTTTGCCGAACCGGCTGCCGCGGCCGCCATCGCCGGCGTGCGCCACGCGGTCGAGGAAGGAATCATAGGCCGTCGCGCAAGCGTTGTGGCCCTGGTTACCGGCAACGGACTGAAGGACATCCGCGCTGCCCAATGCGCCGTGAAGACGCCTTTTGAAGTGCCACCGGAAGGCACCGGGTTGGAAGCGATTGTGAAGGAGCAGGACCTTGTACCCTGAAGCGGCAGAT
>Ga0181533_1006074_pt1 | contig 11163 bp, 8 predicted proteins | sample PEATcosm2014_Bin_45_FD_119772 | JGI IMG/M metagenome (GOLD analysis project Ga0181533, IMG submission 119772) | Peatland microbial communities from MTU Mesocosm Facility, Houghton, MI, USA - PEATcosm2014_Bin11_60_metaG | ecosystem: Environmental > Terrestrial > Soil > Wetlands > Peat | place...
ACACTCGGTCCCAGGATGTCGAACCGACGCCGATGCACCTGACCCTCCTTTTTCTGGGCGAGGTCCCGAGAGAGCGGACGGTTACGATCGGCGACCGGTTGAGGGCGGTGGCGGCGACGTGCGCGCCGTTCGACCTTCGGATCGAGGGAATCGGCGCGTTTCCGTCCGCGGTAGCCCCCCGGGTCGTCTGGATCGGCACGGGGGTGGGCCGGGAAGAGGTCGGACGGCTCGCCGAGAAGGTCCGCGCGGCCCTCCGCGGCGAAGGGAGCTCGACGCCGGAGGAGTCGTTCGTTCCCCACCTCACCTTGTTTCGGGTGCGCTCGGCCGCGACCCGGCGGGCCGCGCTCGACCTGCTCGAAGGGCGGCGCGCCCCCCCCGGACCCTGGCAGTTCCGGGTCCGGGAGTTCGTACTGAAGGAGAGCATCCTGGGCGCCGGGGGCGCGGTCCACCGGACGCTCGCTGCCTTCCCGCTGGAGGGCCCGGGCGAGCCCGTGCCCTAGTCGGCCGGTCTCGCCCCGCGTTCCTCGACGAGCTCGCGCCAGAGGTATAGCGTGACCGGGATCCCCCAACCCCGATAGTGCCTCTCGGCCCACTCGCGGGGCAACGAGGTGAGCCGAGGAGGTACGATCGTCTGCGGACCGGTCGTGGCACGATCAATCCACTGCCCCGGGGTCGTGAGGGCGTGGAGGGCGTCATCGTTCACCGTCCGCCCGCGGTCCGGGAACGGTTAAGGGCGCGTGGGCTGCCCGGCCGCCGGCCCTCGCTCGCCCCGGGGGCTCGCGGGGGGAGGAATGACGGTCCGAGGCTCCGTCGGGCGCACGACGCTCGTGTGCCTCGTCGTCGCCGCCCTGGCAATGACAGCGGTCGGTAGACCTCCCGTCCCGGCCCCTACGCCGCTCGTCCAGCCTGCCGTCGTCACCAACGGACCGTGCCGCGGAGCCTTGACCTCGGAGAGCCAAGCAGGGGTACTGACGATCGAAGGCGGGCCCCTGGGATCGACCGCCGCCTCGGGTGTCACGATCAACTACTCGTACTTCCTCGAAGTGCAGTTCGTCGCGAGGGGTACGACCACCGCCCTCACGACGATCTGCCTCAGCCAGGCGGGGAACGTCACCACCGGTCCCTCGGGTGCGTTCGATTTCTCGCTCGTCGTGCCGGCCACGGATTGCAGTCTTCACCCGGGGATTTGCATCGAGTACACCGGTCCGTACGTCCCGGTCTCCGTCCGCCCGAGCGGGCCGCCTCCCGTGGGGTACTCCACCTCGATTTCCGGCGCCGCGGCCGACTTTGCCATCGCATTCGTATACGACCTCGCCTCCGTGCACCTATCCCCCGCAGGACCTACGCTGACCGTTGCCCCCGGGGCCCCCACCACCTTCGTTGCGGAGGGGCTGATGGCGAACGGCTCGGTGACTCCCCTGGACGTCACATTCGCATGGTCCCTGAGCGGGACCGGATGGTCGTTCGACCCCACCCCGTCGGGATCGACCGCGACCGTCGTCGCCGTTCCCGGCGCGTCGGTCGGGACGCTCGGGGTGGGCGCGACGGCCACCGTCCCAGACGCCGTGCTCACGTCGCCACCCGCCGCGCTCACGCTGCTCCAGCAGCCCACGGCAATCGAAGATGCGCTGATCGACCGAACTACGGCCGACGTCGGATCGACGCTCACTGCCCGCCTCTGGGGGGTCGGCGCGGTCGGGTACCCGTACTCGGCTAGCGTGGATCCGGGCCTCGGGCTGGGGCCGGTCGTGGCTTCCTGCGTCGCGAGCGCCTCCGGTCCCGGAACGACGACGGTCAACTGCACGGCGAACCTCACCTATCCGTCGCCCGGAATCGCCCAACCGACGGCGGTCCTCACCAACGGCTTCTCGGCCTCCGAATGGCAGTTCCCCGACGTGACGATCGACCCCACGCCGCTACTGTCGGTCGAGCCCGGAAATCCCATCGGCTACGCATCCTCCCCGCTGCCGATCGAGCTGGTCGTCGCGAACGGTTCGGGGGCACCCCCCTACTCCGGGGCTTGCCTCGGATTGCCTTCGGTACCGGTAAGTTGCCAAGGTCCACCGGGTCCCACCTGGGACTTCCACCCTACGTTCCCGGCCCCGGGCCGTTACTCCGCCCTCGCGTCGGCGATCGATGCGGACGGGGTCAATGCATCGCTCGCCTTCTCGATCACCGTGGTCCCTTCGCTCACCCTGGGTACCATCGCCACCGTCTCGGAGAACCTGACCGCGGGGACCGCGACGGTGCTCACGGCGTCAATCTCGGGAGGGGACCTTCCCGTGCGGTACTGGTGGAATGCCTCCGACATCGCCGGCTCACTGCTCGCTGGATCTTCCGATGCCGACGGGCCGATCTCCGTCGCGTTCGTGCCTCCGGCGGCCGCCGCGGTCACGGTCTCGTTGACGGCCATCGACGCGCTCGGCACCTTCGTGGAGATCGACCGGCTGTTCGCCGTAGGGCCGGAGGAGGCGATCACGCTCACCGCGGTCGACGCGCCGCCCGCGGCCCCGGTCGTCGCCGGATCTCCGTTCGCCATCGCCTGGGAGGCCTTTGATCGCTCGGAGGACGCCGTCCGGACCTTCGGCGCGGCAGGGGAGGTCAGCCTCTCAGATGCGGGGACCGCACCGACCGGTTGGGTGAACGCATCCGGGCTCGGCCCGCTCCCCTCGCTCGGCAACGGGTCCTTCGGCGTTCCGGCGACCGCCTGGGTGGGCGGGATTCTGAACCTCTCAATCACGACGACGACCGCCGGCGTGCTCTCGGTTTCCCTCACCGGGTCGGCGTTGCCCGGCCCCCCCGCGGCCCTGATCGTGGTGATCTCGCCGGATCGGAGTCACGTCCGGTTCTTCGACCCGGTCGTCGTGACACCCGGGATCCGCACCAACTCCACGTTCTGGCACGTTACGGACCGCTTCGGCAACGCGGCGACCGGCGCGGTCGTCACGCTCCGGACCACCTGGGGCGCGGTGAGCTACACCACCCTCGCCGCGGCGATCACCGGTCCGAACGGGACGGCGGGAGTCTGGGTGAACTACTCCGTACCGGGCACTGAGGGCGGCGAGCTGACCGTCCTCGACGCCTCGGGAGCGATCCTCCTCGGGCCGATCGCGATCTCCCCCATCACGCCGCCCCCACCGGTCAGCGCGGCGGCCGTGACCTTTGCAGCCGCGGTGCCGATCGGAGCGCTCGGGGCAACCCTGTCGGGGTTCGTACGACGTCGCGCTCGGTCCCGAGCCGTCCGCCGTTCCGACGAGGAGGAACTCCGTCGCCTGGCCGAAGGCCGGAGCCAGGTGGTGGAGCTCGTCCGGCGATCCGGTACGGCCGACCTCTCCGCCCTCGAGGAGGCCTGGCGACCGGCGCCCGCCCCACCGGATCTCTCGGACTGGCTCGCCTCGCTGGTCGCCGATGGGACCCTGGGCGCGACGGTCGGGCAGGACGGCCGCGCACGGTTCTGCTTGGCCGTCGGCCGCCCTTCCGGGCCGCGGGTGACGATCGATCCGGACGTGTTCGACCGGGCCCAGGACCGCCGCCGCGAGATGCTTGACGGCGACGGAGACGAGACCTAGGACGGCTCGCGGCCGACCAGATCGTAGTACCGGTACGCCGCCTCACCGGCAGCGAAACAGTACCGCAGCGTCGTGAACCCGCGCTTCAGCTCCGCGACCGCCGCCGCGACCTCCGCGGGCGGGCGACCGCGGTGCAGGAGGTCGTCGAGCAGCCCCGCGATCCGATCCATCTCCCGTTCCCCCATCCCGACCCGCGTCACCTCGGGGGTGCCGAGGCGAATCCCGCCCGGCTGCTTCGGGCTCCGATCCCCGGGCAGGAGGTTCTTGTTCGAGATGATCCCGACGTCGGCGAGGCGGCGCGCGACCGCCGCGCCGCCGCCTTCCCGCTCGACGCGCACCGCGATCGTGTGGGATCGGGTGAACCCGAGGTCGGCGGCGAGCACGTCGAACCCCCGCGCGTGGAGCGCCCCGGCCAGGGCCCGGGCGTTCGCGACCGTTCGGTGGGCGTACTCCCGCCCGAACTCGATGTGCTCGGCGAGGCTGACGGCCAGCGCCGCCATCGCGTTCAGGTGGTGGTTGCTCGTGACCCCCGGGAACGCGCCGGACTGGAGGCGCTGCGCTACGTCCGGCGGAAGCCCGTCGCCGAGCAGGATCCCGTGCTGCGGGCCGGGGAGCGTCTTGTGCGTCGAAGCGCTCATCACGGTGCACCCCTCGCGCAACGGGTCCTGGAACTCGCCGCCCGCGATCAGGCCGAGCACGTGCGCCGCGTCGAACCACCCCCGCGCGCCGATCTCCTCGAGGGTCGGCCGGAGCTCGTCGAGCGGCATCGGGAACAGGAACAGCGACAGGCCGAACAGGCACGTCTTCGGACGCACCGCCCGCAGGATCTCCCGGGTGCGGGGAACGTCGATCGTCATCCTCGCCTCGTCCCAGGCGTAGTAGACCGGCTTCACCCCCCGGAGCCCGAACGCACCGAAGGCGGCGCTCGAGATGTGCGCCCCGTCGGAGAGACGGCTCGTTCCGACCAGGTCGCCCGGCTCGGTGAGCGCCTTCAGCACCGCGAGGTTCGCGACGGTCCCGGACGTTGGGCGGACGTCGGCGAACGTGCACCGGAAGAGCCGGCGCGCGAGGTCGAGGCAGAGGTTCTCGACCTCGTCGACCTGTTCGTTCCCCTCGTAGTACCGCTCGCCCGGCAGGCCTTCGGCATAGCGGGAGTGAAAGTCGGAGATGAGGAGCTCCTTCGCATACGGGGACAGGAGGTTCTCGCTGGCGATCAGCGGGATCGCGCGTTCGAATCGTTCCGAGTGCCGCCGGACGGTGGCACGGATCCGGGCGACGGTCGCGGCCATCTCGCCCGGGGCGGGCGGCGACCCCCCCACCCCTCCGCTGCTACTCGAACCCGGAACCATATCGAACCTGCCGGGCAGTCGCAGTACCGACCGACCCGCCCCTACCTTCTCGAGCCCATATATGGAGCCGGTGTCTGCGCGGCCCGCCATGGTGGACCCGTTGCCGGACCGGCGTCCTTGGCCGGTCCAGCGACGGTTCTACATCGCGTACCACGACCTCGACGTGCTCAACCACCTGAATCACGCCGCATACTTTCCGATGATGGAGACGCTCCGCTGCGACTACTACGTTCCGCTGCTCGATCCGCCGGTACCGGCGTCGCTCGACATCATCATCGCCGAAGCGACCTGCCGCTACCTCGCCCCGGTGGCCTACGGGTCCGAACTGCTGGGCGAGGTCGCCCCGGCACGACCGCTCGGCCGCACGAGCTTCGTCCTCCTCTACCGCTTTCGAGACCTAACCACCGACCAACTGACCGCACAGGGACGCACGGTGATCGTTACCTACGACTACCGTACCAATGCCAAGTCCGCGATACCGTCCGACCGACGGAGCCGGCTCGAGCGGGACGCGATCGATCCGCGGGACGAGGGCTGGCCGTCCTAGGTTCCAGTGGAATCCGGGGGGTGGGGGGGTCGTCGCGGCGGGCCGAGGGACGCCAGGACGCTGCCGCCCGACCGGGCGCGACTCGTGCAGAAGCCCTCGGCGGTTGCCGACCGTGCCGGTGGCCGGGGCGACCCCGTACCGAACTTCGCGTCCGCGTTCCGACGGTCCCCGCCGGGGCGCGGGGTGCTAGGCCAGCAGGATTGCCGTCCGGACGGACCGCGCGGAACCCCCGCAGGCTCCTCGGCCCCGTCTCCCCGCCAGCGTCGACGGGTCACGGTAAGGCTGCTCCCGTCAGGACCTGACCCGGTGCCCGTGATGGATACCCGCTAGAGCGCTCCTCCGAGCGCTCGTCGCGGGGCCCGCGGCCCGGCGGAACAGGGCGTCTACGAAGCCACGCGAGACGCGCGACCCGTACGGACGTCGCTCCTGCCTGTCACCCCCGCTAAGGACGGTTTCGGTGTGTAAGGGGACGCCCAACCCCCCGGTCTAGCCTAGCGGAAGCACGACCGTCCGGCTCCTACATAGCCCTTGGCGTGTCGGCCGGCAGGCCCGGGAGGCCGTCTAGCGGATGTGTTCGAGGCTGAACGAGCCGAGGTTGAACGAGCGTTTCGTGAAGGTGTACCCGACCCAGCTGCGCGCCTGGGCCTCGCCGATCCCCCGCACCGCAAGGAACGTCTTCATCTGCTCGATCTTCAGGTTCAGGGAACCGTCGACCATGTGCTCGAGGGTCTCCATGTCCGACTCGGAGTGCATTCCGCTGTCGAGGACGTAGTAGCCGACCGACCCGTCGAGCTTGCGTCGTCCGATGAACGGCTGCAGGAACCGGAACGTCGACGCCGAGTCCAGGTAGGCGGTGATCGTCGAGACCGACTCGAAGATCAGCCGGTAGGCCGGGAACTTTTCCTTGAGCTCTTCCGCGATCCCGTTCACGGCCTGACCGAGCTGCTCCAGCACCGCCTTGTCGGTCGAGGAGAGGAGCCGCACGCCCGGGGTCGACGCGGTGGAGCCGACGGACCGGGAGTACAGGTCGACGTACCGCACCATCCCGTTCTTCTCGGCCTCGGCATAGTTCGGGTAGAGCGCCGAGAGGTCCTCCCGGACCTGGAGGTGGGTCTTGTCGGTCACCACCCAGATCGACGGCACCCCGAGCCGGAGGCCCTCGACGGAGAAGAGCCGTGCCAGGACGTCCTTGCCGGAGTGCGCCGGGCCGTTCACCATGACCTGGACGCCGGGCGGGAAGCCGCCGAACAGCAGGTCGTCGAGCCGGCGGACGCCGCTCTTCACCTTGGCCGATTGGGCGGCGGTGACGCTCTCGGAATGCATCCGGTCCGCCTCGATCTCCGCGGTGCGGCCCGAGAGGCGCTCGAGCTCCTGGACCCGCTCCTGCATCTGGGCCTCGCGCGCCCGAAGCTCGGCCTCCTTCTGGGAGAGCTCGTGCCGCAGGTCCTCGAGGCGCTGGGCCTCGCTGACGGCAACGGTCGTTCCGCTCGCGCCGAGGTTGCGCCGGATCTCCTCGAGCCGTCGCGCTTCGATGTCGAGCGCCTGGCGGCGGGTCTGCAACTGCTGGTCGTAGGCGGCCAGCTCCTGCTCCTTGAACTCGAGCGGACCGCGCCGGCGCTCGATCTCTTCCGCGCTGATCCGGATCTCCTCGAACTTCGTCCGCAGCTCGTTCTCCCGAGCGACCAGGTCGCGCTGGCTTTGGGCGACCTCCTCGAGGCGATGAGCGATCTCGCCGTCGATCTGTCCGGTGCGGGTGGTGAGCATCGCATCGCGCTCGCGCGACTGCTCGGTCTCGCCGACCAGGCGCCGCACCTCCCCCTCGAGCTGAACGACCCGTCGGCGCAGCTCCGTCTCGCGCTCGATGTACTCGTGCTCGCGGTCCGCGAACTCCTCCCGGAGACGGGTCTCGCCCTCCCCCGGCCGCGCCGAAGGGGTCGGCGAGGCCGAGGGCGCGTCGGCGGCCTCCGGCCCCCCGCTCGGTCCGGTGTCGGTGGCTCCCAGCGCGCCGAGGCGGAGCCGAAGCTCGTCGATCTCCTTCTCCTTTTCCCGGAGGATCGTCTCCCGCTCCTTGGCCTCGCGGGAGCGGACGTACTTGATCACGGCGATCGAGCCGCGCTTCACGTGCTCGACCTGGTCCTCGAGCGTCCTGCGCCGGCTCCGCTCGTCGTAGATCTGGCGTTGGAGGTCCTGGACCTCCTGGATCATCGCGGCCGGATCGAACTGGTCGGACTTGACCCGGTCGAGGAGGCCCGTGAGCCAGCGGACGACGGTCTCTTCCCGTTCGAGCACCGCCTGGTCGGCGGAGATCTCCGCGCCGGCGCGTCGGCCGCCGGCCTCGGGGCCGGCCGCGGAGGGTCGGACGGGGACGATCCCGCCTTCCCCCTCCGAGGATTGGATCCACTGCTCCATCGCTCGGTCGTCGCCTCCGACCCACTTGCGAAGAAGGTCGGCGGAGTCCTTCGGGGCGGCCGAGACCTTCCGGCGTCGGGGCCGGTCCGTGTGACGCACGAGGCCGGCCCACCGCTCGACGAGCTGGTCGGAGTCGGGGGAGGGCGCCCGGTCGTCGGCGCTCCCCGACGCGGTCGGTGCCTCTCGGATCGCGGTCCGCTCGCGCTCGTCCGCCCCCAGTCGCTCGAGCTCCTGGGCGGAGAGGCCGCGCACCGCGTCCGGGGTCGCGTAGCCGGCCTCGACCAGCCGACGGGCCGTCTCGGGTCGGACACCGAGGGACCGGGCCAGCTCTTCGGCGGGAACCGAGGGACCGGGCACGGCAGGCGCGCTCTGCGTCGAGCCGTCCATGGGTTCCGGACTCCCGCTAGCGCGACGTAAGGTCATAATATGTACCTCCGACCGCGGCGGTACGGGGGGCCCGTGTCGGCGGTACGCCACGGGCTAAATACCGGCCGGCCTCACACCGTCCGTGGACATCGACGAACGGGTCGGGCGGGTCGTGCGTCACACGGTCGAAGTGCTGACCCCGGAGGAGGTCCGGACGCTGTTCGAGCGGACGGACCGCCCGCGCGCGTACATCGGGTTCGAACCGTCCGGGGCCCTCACCGTCGCCCACCTGATCACGGCCCGGAAGATCCTCGACCTCGCGGACGCCGGGTGCGACGTGACGGTCCTCCTCGCCGACTGGCATGCCTGGATCAACGACAAGCTCGGGGGCAGCCTCGAGCGGATCGCGGCCGCGGGCCGGTACATGCAGGCGACCTTCGAGGCGCTCGGAGCGGACCCTGCGCGGGTCCGGTTCCGATGGGCCCGCGAGCTGGTCGGCTCCTCGGACTACTGGGCCCGGGTCGTGCGGGTCGCGAAGGCGACCTCGCTCGCCCGGACCAAACGGGCGATGTCGATCATGGGTCGGACCGAGGAGGAATCGAACCTCGACACGTCGAAGCTGTTCTACCCCGCGATGCAGGCCGCGGACATCTTCGAGCTCCCCGTCGACCTCGCCTACGGGGGGATCGACCAGCGGCGAGCCCACGTTCTGGCACGGGAGGTGGCCCACCATTACGCCTGGCCGGTCCCCACCGCCGTGCACACCCCGCTCCTCTCCTCGCTGAGGGGGGGCGCCCGGATGGACCCGGCCGAGGGGACGGTCGAGGGGAAGATGTCGAAGTCCGACCCCGGCTCGGCGGTTCCCATACCGGCCGACCGGCCGGAGATCGCGGCGCGGATCGCGTCCGCGTTCTGCGAGGCGAAGACGGTCGAGGGGAACCCGATCGTCGAGATCGTCCGGTACATCGTCTTCCCCTGGGAGGGACGGCTGTCGGTCGAGCGGGCCGAGAAGCACGGGGGCCCGCTCGCGTACGACTCGGTCGACACCTTCCTGGCCGCATGGAAGGACGGGAAGCTCCACCCGCAGGACCTGAAGTCGGCCGTCTCCGCGTCCCTCGACCGGCTCGTCGAGCCGGCACGCCGGTACTTCCGTGACCACCCCGGGCTTTCGCCGGCGTCGTTCGCTCCTCCGTCGGGGGCCTCCGCGGCCTGAGGGCCTGTCGATGCCGTCCGGGGAACCGATCGTGCACGCGGCCGAGGGCACGGTGGGGGTCGTCGTCGTCCACGAGGTGTTCGGGCGGGACCCGTACATCGAGTCGGTCGCGAGCGCGCTGGCCACGGCCGGGATCTCCGCCGTGACCGTCGACCTGTACGACGGCCGGCGCGCGGAAACCCTCGAAGCGGCGATGGCCTTGCGCGGGTCGCTCGCCGAGGGGACGGTGCTCGCCAAGCTCGAGGAGGCGCAGGCGGCCCTGCGCGCTCGGCCGCACCCGCCCGTCCGGGTCGGCCTCCTCGGCTTCTGCATGGGCGGCGGATTTGCCCTGCTCGGGGCGTGCCGTCGTCCGTTCGCCTTCGCGGTCGATTACTACGGCCGGATCGACCGGGCGGACGACGTCGCGGGCCTGTCGGGACCCCTCCTCCTCATCCTCGCCTCCGAGGACGAACGCGTCACGCCGTGGGCGTTCGCCGATCTGCTGCCGGCGGCCCGGGGGGCGAAGAAGCGCGTCACCGTCGAGCTGTACCCGGGGGTCCGCCACGCGTTCCACCGACCGGGGTGGGAAGGACACGATCCGGTGGCGGCGGGGGACGCGTGGCGTCGCACCGTCCGCTTCCTCAAGGAGCAACGCCCCGGCGGAGCCGACCGCCGCGGCCGCTCCGGTCCCCGCCTCTCGGCGCGCCGGCCGACGGCGCACACGCACCGTTAAATAGCGGGGGCCCTACCGAGGCCCCACCCGTGAGCCGAGGATCCCCCCTGGGGGGTTCCGCTGACGCGAGGCACCATGGCGCGACCGATTTACGTGCGGTTCGAGACCCCGAGCGACCTCGCCGACAAGGCCCTGCAGCTGGTCCAGATCGCGAGCGAGACCGGCAAGGTCCGGGTCGGAACGAACGAAGTGACGAAGTCGAGCGAGCGCGCGGAAGCGAAGCTCGTCGTGATGGCGGAGGACGTCGACCCCGTCGAGATCCTCGTCCATATCCCCATGCTCTGCGAGGAGAAACGGATCCCGTACGTCTACGTCCCGAAGAAGCAGCGGCTGGGCCAGTCGGCCGGGCTGTCGAAGTCGGCGGCCAGCGTGGCGATCGTCGAAGCGGGCGACGCGAAGGCCCTCCTGGACGAGATCGCGGCCGCCTTCCCCACCCTGAAGAAGTGAGGCCGAGCCGGATCGGGGGCGCGCCATGGCGGAGGAGAAAGGGTCGCCCGCGGAGGTCGTGGAGCTGGTCGGCCGGACGGGCATGGCGGGCGAAGCGACCCAGGTGAAGGTGCGCGTGCTCGCGGGCCGAGACCGCGGAAAGATCATCACCCGTAACGTCGCCGGACCGATTCGCCTCGGCGACATCCTGATCCTGCGAGAGACGGCGCGCGAGGCGCGCAAGTTGTCCGTCCGCTGAAGGGGGGTCCATGGTCGTCAAGCGCCAGTGCTCGTTCTGCGCCCAGGAGATCGAGCCGGGGACCGGCACGATGTTCGTCAAGCGCGACGGGACCGTGTTCCACTTCTGCACCTCCTCCTGCCGCAAGCAGCAGCTCGTCCTCGGGCGGGTGGGTCACCGCTTCAAGTGGACGCGCGCCCACGAGCTGAAGCGCGCGGCCGAGCGCTCGAGCGCCGAGCGTGCTCCCGCTCCGGCCGCGCCGCCCCCGGGGTCGTCGCGCGCCGCCCGACGTCGGTCGGCCCAGAAGGCCGCCGCTCCTCCGGTCCCGACGGCC
>Ga0181533_1006076_pt1 | contig 11159 bp, 8 predicted proteins | sample PEATcosm2014_Bin_45_FD_119772 | JGI IMG/M metagenome (GOLD analysis project Ga0181533, IMG submission 119772) | Peatland microbial communities from MTU Mesocosm Facility, Houghton, MI, USA - PEATcosm2014_Bin11_60_metaG | ecosystem: Environmental > Terrestrial > Soil > Wetlands > Peat | place...
GGAGGGGAGAGCAACGAACTCCAGGCGAAATCATCGAATCCGACCAGGGATACATCGCGGGGACACGAGATACCCAGTTCTCGGATTGCGGTTAGAACTCCAATCGTCGCGAGGAGGCTGCACACCAGCACGGCGGTTGGCGGGTTTGCCTGCCGCAACAACTCCGAGCCATGCCAGTACCCCGAATCCTCCGTGGTGTCACCGGCGCGGACCAGTCCGCGGTCCACGGGAATGCCGTGGGTACGCAGTGCACGCTTGTAACCTCGAAAGCGTTCGGCAGCGTTCAGCAGGATCAGCGGACCTGTAATGATGGCGATGCGCCGATGCCCGAGTTCGATCAGATGCTGGGTCGCGGCAAAACCCGCCTGCTCATTGTCAACCAACACACAAATGGTCTTTGCATCATGTGGGCAGCGGTCCACGAAGACGAGCGGCACGTCCCGGACGACTTCCGGAATCGTAGCGATCTGCTGGTCGCTGGCGACGCACGTCGACAAAATGATCCCGTCAGTGATCTTCGCTGCGAAGGATGCGAGGTAGTCCTGCTGCCGTTTCCACTCTTCCCGGGAATCAGCCACAATCAGTCGGTACCCAGCCGAGCCCAGGTAGTCTTCTGTACCCCGCATCAGGCCGGAGAAAAAGGGATCCGCCAAGTTCGGAACAATCAAACCAATGGTCCGCGACTCGCGTAATCGCAAGCTGCGAGCGACCCAGTTGGGCTGGTAATTGGCATCCTGAAGGGCCTTCTCCACTCGAGCTCGCATGGCGGCGCTTACGTATTGGCGCTTGTTGACCACTGCCGAAACGCTCGAAAAGGAAACACCCAACGCCTTGGCGATTTCGCGAATGGTTGTCATGTGAGAATCTGTTCTGTTCTCGTATCGTTGCAAGAAACATATTCAACACCGACTTAGCTTGCCTGTCAAGTCTTTTTGATCAATGTGTCGCAGCAATATGAGAAGTTCCTATTCCAGCAAAGTAGAAAGTTCCTGTTCGAAACCGGCAAACTGGCCGGATGAGAAAACAGGAGATGCTGGTGATGAGCATGAAGGAACGGGATCGGTTGAAGGTATTGCATGGGGTGAACCAGGGACATTTGACGCAAGGGGCGGCGGCGCGGCAGTTGGGAGTAACGGACCGCTGGGTGAGGAAGCTGCTGGTACGGGTGGAGAAAGAAGGCGACGGCGGGATCGTGCATCGGCTGCGGGGCCGGGAGTCGAATCGGCGCTTGCCGGAGAGTCTGCGCGCCCAGGCGCTGAAGCTGGTAAAGGCGAAGTACGGCGACTTGGGCCCCACGCTGGCCTGCGAATACTTGGCCCAGGAGGACGCGGTGGAGGTGAGCAAGGAGACGTTGCGGCAGTGGCTGATGGCGGCCGGGCTGCGGCGGGGGAAGCGGCGCCAAGTGGAGGAGGTGCACGTGTGGCGGCAGCGCCGGAGCTGTCGGGGCGAGTGGGTGCAGTGGGACACCTCGGTGCATGACTGGCGGGAAGGGCGGGGGCCGCGGCTCTAATTGGTGGCCATGATCGATGATGCCACGAGTCGAGCCTACTGGCGCTTTGTGGAGCAGGACAGCACGGAAGAGAATCTGCGCGTGCTGTGGGGGTACCTGGAGCGCTGGGGCCGGCCGGTGGAGTTTTACACGGACAAGCGCAGCCTGTTTACGGTGAACCGGCCGCAGGGGGAAGCCGCGGACGAAGCGGTGAAGGAGGAGTGGACACAGATCGGGAGGGCCCTGCGGGAACTCGGCATCGGCGGGATCGCCGCGCACTCACCGCAGGCCAAGGGTCGCATCGAACGCTTCTTCGGCGCGGCCCAGGACCGGCGGGTGAAAGGGCTGCGCTTCGCCAAGGCCGGTAGCCTGGAAGAGGCGCAGACCTACCGGGAGCAGGAGTACCTGCCGCAGTGGAACCAGAGCTTCACGAGGGTGCCGGCGAGCACCACCGATGCGCATCGACCGCTGCGCGCGGAGCATCAACTGGCGGCGATCCTCAGTCATGTGGAAGAACGGTTCGTGACCCCTGACTATACGATCCGCTACCAGGGGAAGATCTATCAGATCGCGCGTGGCGATATCCGCCCCGGACTGCGCGCAGGTCGGGTGCGGGTGGAGCAACGGGTCGACGGGAGCTTGGCGGTGAAGTTTCGCCAGTACGGCCTGCGCGTGGTGGAGTGCCCATCTCCACCGAAAACCCCTCCACCCCCGAAGCCGGTAAGGGCCCAGAAGTCTCGACCCAAGGTCGCCCACAACTGGATGAAAGATTTCCATCTACACAAGAGTCCCCCCTGGGGGGTGATTCTGGCCCCGGAGAGGGCCGACATCGGGCGTGACACGGGGTAGGGGGGCCGACGTTTTTGGGCGGCTAACCTCCGTCGCCCTACGGGCTCCTCCGGTTAGCCGCCCAAAAACGAAAAGCGGAACTTTCTACTTTGCTCAGATTAGGAACTTTCTACTTTGCCTTGACAGTCTTTTTGATCAATGGAACTGTATCCGAGCAAGGTCGAGACCGTCCACCGCCTCATCCAAGACGAGTTCTTGGACCTGGAAACGTTCTCAAGCCCGCCTGAGTTCCTTGCCTTGGCTTCTCTCTGCCAGCTTTACTTTATTTAGGCTCGGCGTAGCTCCGACAAGCCAGGTCTCACTCTGTGGCAGATCATCCACCAATTTACTTTTCACCTCCCCCTTCAGGTCTGCTTGCTTCCACCCTTCTTCCTGGATTACCGCCGTCTCCCCTCACGGTGCTCCCGGGAGACATACCATCTACCAAGATACCCAAGCCTTCTTGCTGGGCTTCTGCTGGGGAATTGCCTGGTTTCTAGCACGGAAATGCCGGATCGCTGCGATAACGCCCAATGGAAGGGGGCAAGCAAGGCTTAACCATTTGTTGAGAAACGCTTTGAAGCACACTGATGATTCGTTGTCATGACCAGCCAGTCGCTCATTTTTCGTCCCGGCCCGAGGAGTTTGTGGTTACTTGGAGCCCTCTGGAGTTACTTCTTAAAAAAATGCACATAGGATTGACTTGACAGAGGGGGGGAATCGGTGGCAAAATCTCGCAACGTTGCTAGTAACTTCTTGGTGTGAGAGATTTGGGTGCCAACTCAGGAGGTCATTTAAAACGCGGCCAGGCTGAACCCACACCTGGCATCATCTTATTTCGCCTAGTGACCGCCAGCGAGCTTTTCCGCGCCGAGGCGGATACAAGGGGGTTTCGTAATATGCACGCCTCTTTGACAAGCGGGTTGGGAAGACCTCGCATGCCCACATCCGAAAGGGTCTTGATCAAGGACATAGCGCGCGCCCTCGGCAACAGCCCGCTGGCGGGGACAGAGACCAGCGCCCTAAACCGCAGGGTCGCCGAAGAGATAAGGACACACAGCGAGGGTTGTGGGCCATGCGGCAATCCTATAGGGCATTGCCGCTTCTCGAGTTGGGGCACCCCCGGCGCACTCCAGGAAGAGATTGCGTCCTACGCCGCTGCTGAATCGCGGGCGAGGGCAGAGAGGGGCCAAGTACAATGAGCAAACGGAAACTTCGATTTGGCGTGTTGGGAGTAGGTCGAATTGGAAAGATACACATCGAAAACTTGGTGAACAGGATTGCAGGGGCCGAGGTTGTTGCTTTGTCTGATGTCGTTCCCGAAGAACTTGCCGCGGTGGCAACGAAGTTCGGGATTTCGAAGACGTTCCTGGATTACCGGCAAGTGTTGGATCTGCCGGATGTCGATGCGGTGGTCGTTTGTACCCCCACGAACACTCATGCCCAGATGGTTCTGGACGCGGCCGCGCGGGGCAAGCAAATCTTCTGCGAAAAGCCAACCGAGTTGTCCCTCGAGAGAATCGCGGCGATCAACGAAGCCGTGGAAAATGCCGGAGTCCGCCTGATGGTGGGGTTCAACCGGCGATTCGATCCGAACTTTCTGAAGGTGTATGAGACCATTAAAGCCGGCAAGATCGGCGCGCCTCATATCCTGAGAATCACCAGCCGAGATCCGGCCCCGCCTCCCGAGAACTACATCCGGGCTTCGGGGGGGATCTTTCTGGACATGACCATCCACGATTTCGACATGGCCCGCTACCTTATGGGCAGCGAAGTGCTCGAAGTGTACGCCAAGGCCGATGTCCTGGTCGATCCCGTGTTCCGCAAGGCCGGCGATTGGGACACGGCGGTGGTGACGCTGGTCTTCGAAAACGGCGCCCTGGGCGCCATCGACAATAGCCGCAAGGCCGTGTACGGATACGATCAGCGCGTCGAAGCGTTCGGCTCCGAAGGCATGGTCATGGTGAAGAACAACACCCCGGACAACCACATCTGTTTTGACCTCTCCGGCGTGCATTCCGCCTTGCCGTTGAATTTCTTCATGGACCGGTACGCCGATTCGTACCGGAACGAGATGCAGGCTTTCGTTCAATCCATTCAGGACAACCAGCCGGTCCCGGTGAGCGGCCACGACGGCCTCATGGCGGTGGTGGTGGGTTTGGCGGCTGGAGTGTCGGCCCGGGAGAACCGGGCGGTCCGTTTGACGGAAATCCACACTCGGAGGTCTACATCATGCAAAGCTGCCTAAGCCTAGGCCTCATCGGCCTGGGGCGGATGGGCCGCGTTTACGGAGGCTACTTAGTTAATCGTGTCCCGAACGCCCGGCTGGTCGCGGTTGCCGATGGGAAGCCGGGCCTAGCGGAATCGTTTGCCCGGGAATACGGTGTTCCGAAGTCGTACGAGAGCCACCAGGATCTGCTGAGGGACAACGCCGTTGATGCCGTGGCTGTCGTCACTCCCACCAGCACCCATGGAGAAGTCGTCATCGACGCCGCCCGAGCGGGCAAGGCCATTTTCTGCGAGAAGCCGATCTCCAACTCGCTCGCGGAAGCCGGGAAAGTGATGCAGGCTGTCGAATCCTCGCGGGGCTTTCTGCAGATGGGATTTCAAAGGCGCTTTGATGTCGGATACGCCGCCGCGAAGCAAAAGATCGAGGCAGGCGTGATCGGCGACCCCGTGCTCCTGCTGTCGACTTCACGGGATCCCTTCCCGCCGCCCCTGGAGTTTTGTGACCCCCGAGTCAGCGGGGGATTGATTGTGGACATGGGCATTCACGATTTCGACGTGGCGCGGATGTACATGGGCGACGTCAAGACGGTTCATGCCGTGGGGGGCGCGCTCGCTTATCCCGAAATGAAATCGGTCGGCGACATCGACAACGCGGTCATCAACATGGTTTTCGAAAGCGCCGCGGTCGGCGCCGTACACCTGAGTCGCAACGCGGTGTTCGGCTACGACATCCGCGCGGAGATCTGGGGCACCAAGGGGTCCCTCGAGGTCGGTTATTACCGGCAAACGCCGATCCTGGTCATGACCCGGGAAGGGATCACTCACGACGCCGTGCCGTACTTCATGGAACGGTTCGAGGGTGCATACCTCGCACAAATCCAGAACTTCGTCGACAACGTGCTGCAAGGCCGACAGCCGTCCATTACCGGGGCGGATGCGGTCGCCGCTTTGCGGATCAGCATCGCCGCAACCACCTCTCAGCGCGAGAAGCGACCCGTTGACGTCAGTGAGATCGAGGCAGATCATTAAGGATCGATGGCGATATCTGGAGACTGCGGAAGTCTAGACTCTCCGGGGTGAAGGGCTGCCGATCGAGCTGTTGCGGGAGCGGAAGCGAACGCCGGTAGGGGCGCCACCCTGAGTTTCTTTGCTGACCGGAGAGCCGAGACCTCTGCTCAGTGGTCAGATGGAAATCGGTCGAGTGTACGGACGGTGCCCGATTCGGCCGATATCTTCGGTCACGCTTCGTCCGCGTCGACTTACGTAATCCCCTCGCTCGCGCCGGCTGTATGGGCAAGATCGTTTCCTGTTCTGCTGGCAAACTTCGCTCAATAGAGGAGCCTGCTGATCGAGATGCTCGACGAGAATCGTACAGTCAATGGAAGAAGAAGGGCGTGGTGGGTCACGATGTTCCGCGACGTACAGTTTTGGGTTCCCCTGGCAGTTTTGTTGGGCGGGTTGATTCTGTTGAGAGTCATTCAGTAACTTACTACAACTTCGCGGGGGGCACAAACCCTTGGACTCAATCATTGCAGAAAGCTTGACCGATCATTCACGCCAGCGGACCCTCCAGGCGCTGGGAGTGTTCTGCGGTCTATCGGCTGCTCTGTGGCTGGCCGCAGCCGAGGCACCGACAAAGATCGTGACCATCGCGGTTTCACCTTTCATCATTTCCTTCATGATGGTTCTCGGCGCATTCATCTCGCGGTGGAGCCTGCCAGCGCTGATTCGTGGCACCTCCGATATCGGCGGAGACGTCCGGCAGGCGCCCCACCTGGTCATGTGGGGGATCTTGGCCGGTTGTCTGTGGGCAGTTGGGAACACTCTGACGATATTTGGCGTGCGAGATATCGGCCTGAGCATCGCCTTTCCCCTGTGGAACTCTAACAGCCTGATTGGGATTGCTTGGGGTATCGTCTTCTTCCGCGAACTACGTCGCGCGGGATGGCTCCGCTGGGCAGGAGTGGTCGGCGGCGCAGTCATCATTTTCGGGGGCGCGTTGATGTTGTCGTTGGCGTCCACGTCTCAGACTTCATCTCAACATCACCTGCGCGGGGTGGCGGCGGCGTTGGGCGCCGGCATGGTGCTTGGGTCGATGTATATCCCCTACCGCAAGGCCTACATTACCGGGATGAACCCGCTTTCCTTCGTGACCTTCTTCACCTTCGGCGAGATGGGTACAATTACGGCGCTGACGGTGGGGTTTATGGGCGGCGTGACGCCCCTTTGGCATGAGCTGATTAGATGCCGGGGCATCCTCTTCTGGCCACTGTTGGGCGGCTTTATGTGGGTGATAGGGGACCTTTTTCAAAATTTCGCCGCCAAGTACGTGGGCATCAGTCGTGGGATTCCGCTTTCGAATACCAATCAGCTTTGGGGGCTGCTTTGGGGCATCCTGGTCTTCGGAGAATTGCGTGGTGCGCCTCACAGCATCATTGCGAAGGTAGTCGGCGGCTCCTTGCTGATGGCGGTTGGCGCCGGGGCCATTGCTTTTTCCTCCGCGACGGCGAGCGAATACATAAGCTGGAAAGAGGCGGCACAGCGGGAAAGCGATCTTTACCATATCGATCCGGCCTATGTGGCCACCAGCATGGAGGGCAAGGAGAAGAGCGTGTCTCCCTTTCGGCGCACTTGGCTGGATTGGTCGCTGGTCGTTGGCGCCACGGCGGTTTTCGTCGCTTTCGGGACGTTGGCCGTCATCCCCCACATTGCATTCAACTGGGTCTGGCTGGCGGGGCTTATTTCCGCCATGCTCGTCGTTCTTGTCGCCTGCGGCATCATGATGTGGCGCACCACAGGCTTTAATTAATTTCGAATTTGTAGCATGAGCCCATCGTGACGAATGGCGGAGTATGATCTTGAAATTCAATCGGCGACCGATCCGGAGGTAAAACGGAAATGAAATCAAGGTCTCAGTTGGTGCTTGCCATCTTTCTCTGTGCGATATTCGCGAAGGCTCAGGCGGATCCAAAGGTCATCCAGCCCATTCTAAGCGAGCAACTCCAGTCGCAGCAGATTGCGACCTACCAGTTGCAGCAATTCCTCGAGAAAAAGGTCCCCGTGCTTCCCATGCCCATCAGCGCTGAAAAGTGGACCGCAGAGGCGCAGCGTATCCGCGAGCACTTATTGAACGACGTTATCTTCCACGGCTGGCCAAAGGAGTGGGTAAGCTCGCCACCCCGGTTCGAAGACCTGGGCTCCGTTCCGTCGGGAAGGGGATACAAGTTGCGCAGGCTTCGGTATGAAATCGTGCCAGGATTCTATTCCACGGCGCTCCTATACGAACCTGAGACGATGACGGGACGCATGCCTGCGGTGTTGGACGTTATGGGGCACTTTGACACACTCGGCAATAAAATGGAGTTCGAGCAGAAGATCTGCATCAACCAGGCTCTGAAGGGAATGATCGCACTCAATCTGGAGTGGATAGGAATGGGCGAGCTCCAGCAGAAATTCAACGAACACTGGTTCGACTCGCAACTTGACCTGGTCGGCATGAACGGTATGGGGATCTTCTATCTGGCCATGCGGCGGGGGCTCGACTATCTTGCTTCCAATCCACACGTCGATCCCGACCGCATTGGCGTGACTGGACTTTCCGGGGGAGGATGGCAGACCATTGTTCTCAGCAGCCTTGACCAGCGCGTTAAGGTATCGATCCCCGTGGCCGGCTATGTCAACCTGCAAGGAAGGATTGAGCGGGTGCCCGGAGAGCCTGGCGACGTGGAGCAGAATCCCGCTGATTTCCTTGTCGGGTCGGATTATTCCACGCTTACGGCGATGCGCGCTCCACGTCCCACCTTGCTGCTCTATAATGCCGAGGACGATTGCTGCTTCCGCGCTCCCCTTGTAAAGCCCTATATCTTCGATTCCGTTCTTCCCTTTTTCAAGCTTTATGGTAAGGAGGACGCGCTCCAGTTTTACGCTAGCACCTCGATTTCCGCCCACAATTACGCGCTGGAAGACCAGTCGCAAGCGGCGGCTTTTTTCATCAAGCACTTTGGGCTCAAGGCCGATAGTGCCGAGATCCCCGTGGGGCAGTACGCCAAGACCTTTGATGAGCTTAAGGGAGGAATTCCGGAAGATAATCTCACCATTCTGGGCCTTGCCCGGAAAATTGCCAGTCAGTTGAAACGGTCGCCCGTGCCCTCGAATTCGTCGGAGCTGGCAGAATGGACGGACGTACAAAGGTCAAGGCTTCGGGACGTGGTCCGCTACCATCCCGTTTCCGTTGCCCATATTTCACTCATCTCGAATACGCATCACGACGAAGTGGAATCTGTTTCCTATCGCTTCCAAATGAGCAACGGGCTCAGCGCCACCGGGGTGTGGCTGAAGGAAGTACAGATTGGACCCCACGCCCCCCTTACCTTGGTGATCAACGACAAAGGCAAGAGGGGCGCCGCAACCCAGACCTGGGAACGCGTCCCGGAGGTTGCGCACCGCATGGAACGGGGGGAGCAAGTCCTGGTAGTGGATCTTCTCGGCACTGGCGATGCCGCACCTGACCAACCGGTCCACCTCTTCGCGGAAATGCTGGCTGCTGTCGGCGAACGCCCGCTAGGAATGGAAGCCGCTCAACTAGCCGGCCTGGCGCGGTGGGCATACGAACAATTTACTCCACCTCAGACGCGCCTGGAAGGTAGCGGCATCCGCAGCCAGGTGGTCGCGCTCGTCGCCACGGCGCTGGAGCCAAGACTGTTTTCACAAGTTGAACTCGATGGCGGCATGCATAGCTTGGGCTACCTCATGGACAAGCCCGTTGAATACGCGGAGGCGCCGGACCTGTTCTGCCTCGACCTGTACAAGGACTTCGATCTTGACGGCCTTACCATGCTGGCGAAGCCAGCCGAGGTTATCCAGCATGGGTTTGTAGCATTGCCGGCAGCGGGGAAATAGGCGAGATCAGCGCGCTGGTTCCGCTGTCCAGGGAAGCGAGCGCTTGCCCCACTGGGGAAAACTCCTGAAATATAAGGAAAGCGGATGACGAAGCTGCAAGCTAGTCAACCTTCCATTGCCGGGACGCGAGACAGAGGCCTCGAGCGAGCCTACCGGCCCTGGCAGGTTCGCATTTTCACCGCGACCTGGCTCGCCTACGCAGGCTACTACTTCTGTAGGAAACCCTTCTATGTGGTTAAAGCCGACATGGGCTTGGCGTTTGGATTATCCTCCGTGCAACTGGGCCACCTGGGAACCGCCTACCTCGCCGCGTACGCCATCGGACAGTTCTCGAGCGCCTATTTCGGGAGGAAATTGGGGCCAAAGCTACTCCTGCTCGCGGGCATCGCGATCTCGGTTGCTTGCAATTTCATCTTTGGAATCGCGAACGGTTTCTGGACGCTTATGCTTTTCCTGGCCATCAACGGCATCGTGCAAGGGACCGGCTGGCCGGGCTGTATAGGAAGTCTCGCCTTCTGGTTCCGGCGGGAGCAAAGGGGAAGCGTCCTGGGGGTCTGGTCCACTTGTTACACCGTGGGCTCGTTGGTCTCAACCGCTTTTGCCGCCTACCTGCTCGGGCGGGCAGGATGGCGCTGGTCCTACTTCGGGTGCGCACTGGTTCTTCTCGCCGTGTGGGCCTGCGTGCTTCTGCTGCACCCGAACCGGCCGGAAAACGTCGGTTTGCCGCCAATCGAAGAAGATGCTGAGACAGAGGCTGGGGAATCGCCCAAACCGACGGCGGAGCGCGCAGAGACCCGCCAGGGCAGGGAGGGGCTCGGCTGGACACCGGATGTGGTCACGAGCGTCATCACCATGGGTGTCGCCTACTTCGCAATCAAGTTCCTTCGTTATGCGCTCTGGAGTTGGGCCCCTTTGTTCTTGCGACAGAATTTCCGGCTCTCGGGCCCCCAGGCGGGCTACCTGTCGACCGTATTCGAGCTTTGCGGATTCATCGGCGTGCTCACCTCCGGGGTGGCTTCCGACAAACTCTTCCATGGGCGCCGCGCCTTCCTTGCCTTCGCCATGCTTGCGATGATGACGCTCTCGTTCCTCCTCATGGCAACCCTGGGCGCGAAAAGTCTCTTCTTTTTCACGCTGTCAATGGGCCTGGCGGGCTTCATGCTCTTTGGCCCCGATTCGCTGCTGTCGGGAGTGGGCGCGATCGACGTAGGCTCGAGGCGGGGAGCGCTCGCCGCCGCCGGGATTATCAACGGAATGGGATCGATCGGCCCCATTTTCCAGGAAGAGCTCATTGGCTGGATGTACAAGGTCTCGGGCCAGCGCATTGCACCTATCCTCGTCATGCTCCTGTGCATGGCTGGGGCGGGTACCTTCGTTGTCTTCTTTCTTTGGATGAGGGCGCGAAAAGGGAAGGCTAACCTCTAGCGAACAGTGAAGACGGCCGCCGGAACCCGGCCACGAGCTGGTCCGTGGGGTGAGCCCGCGCGGTCGGCGCCGGTCAGCCTTTGCGTCTTCCGCAGAGGTGCAAGAATGCCCTGCGTTTGTTCAAACCCTCTTGTCCAGGTGGGTGCACGGGTTTTGACGAACTTCCTGATGCAGGAGGCTTTGAAGGTGTGACCAGTCCGGCTGGCTCCGCAGAGGTTCCACGTGCGGGTTGTTGATCACTTGCTCCAGGGTCCAGCGAACGCGTTCTATTTCAGTCTGATGACGCACC
>Ga0181533_1006078_pt1 | contig 11157 bp, 7 predicted proteins | sample PEATcosm2014_Bin_45_FD_119772 | JGI IMG/M metagenome (GOLD analysis project Ga0181533, IMG submission 119772) | Peatland microbial communities from MTU Mesocosm Facility, Houghton, MI, USA - PEATcosm2014_Bin11_60_metaG | ecosystem: Environmental > Terrestrial > Soil > Wetlands > Peat | place...
CCCGTAATACTACTCGGCTGAATAAAGAATCCCAGTGATAATTGCAATAACTGCTACAACTGCTGCTATTATTATCAAAATAATTAGGATAATTTTTTTTATCCTATTGCCCGTTTTTCTGGTATCTTCATACACTCTTTGTTCTTTAGCAAGCTCTTCAGCCGTTTTTACTATTATGGGTTTAGCAATTACTTTGGGATTCTCGATTTCGACCCCAATTTCTGATTCCACCTGTTGCCGTTGGTATGGTTCAATATATTTCCGCTGAAGAAATTCCAGAATCCTGTCTGCTGAGTTTAATTCCTTATCAAACTTGGTCTCGTTCACCAGAAAGGCGTACTCTTCCTTTCCGTCAATCTTCAGCGCCAGAATATTTTCATCGAAGAACCCGTGACGGAATAGGTACGCTTGCGCTTTGGTATCAATTAAGATGGTTTGTTTGTCAAGATACTCCCATTTTGCTCTTTCCACAATGCCGCTTCGTGAGATTATGAGCTCATTGTTCGAACGGAAAATATAAACGGTCTTTGAATTGGCAATTTCATCAACAACGACCCAGTGCTGATTGGTAAGAAGCGTAATGTTATCAAGCTTCTGGGAGAATTTCTGAATTTTAGGAATGATATCAGCAATGAAGGTTTTCATATCCGAAAATGATTATATGCCATGCAATTTAGCGAATAAAATGAAAATATGTAAAAACCAAGCCAAATTTAAGTCCAGATTGCAAGTAATTGCCCGTTTTTAAACCCCTGAATCGATGTTAATGCCTGGTTAACAGTATGATACAACAACCAAGAGATCGTTTGTCCTATACCTCCTTTTGACGTAAAATCGACAAATCCTGCCCGAACCATGTTTCACATCAGGTTTGAAACTTACTATTGACAAGATTCTGCAATTCAGCGTAAGACATATGGTATGGATCAAGCATGACAATGGCTTCCAACAACCGCGACCTTAGTTTTTCCCGCGTATTACTAATTTTCCTCGTCAGTTTGAAATTCTCCAGTTCGGATGCCTTAGGTTCGTATACATACTTGAGCAGGTCGAACTCCGCCGCGATCATGGGCATAACCTCGTTATCCATGTTGAACATAGGTCGTATTGTTATTTCAGAGCTCTTAAATGTTGAATTGCCGCAGCGGATTTCTCCCCGTTTAACCTTAAATTTCAGCTTGACGGCGGACATGGTCGACGAAAAAGCATAGAGCAGCCTCATGGGCACCAAAATATCGCAGTACCCCTTGGTCTGGGCGGATAAATACTTCGTTATTCCAGCCGCATGCAGCTCGATCTGGTTAGGCGGGATGTTAATTTGGACTATGCCTGTTTTGAAACATTTCGGGGTTTGCTTCTTGATCGACAAAAGGACGGCGTGCAACTGTTTTCTGTCGATGATGAATGTAGTTGTCACTGAAGAGTCAATTTATGATTGGATGAATTGATTTACCAAGCAAGTTACTTAGAAAAGATGAAAATCCTTTTCAAAATTTTGTTTTTGCATGAAGTTCGTACCTGCAAAATTCCTATTTCCCCCGTTTTTCTGCCCTGTGGTGCATGATCTTTTCTTTTGTGAGTTCCTTCCTCATTTAAACCGCGATCATCTTATCTGACATGGAATTATGATAAAAAATAGAATTCAACTTTTTATTTACTATTATATTCCATTAGTTTCTATACCTTTGATATTGAATCCAGTTCAATATGTACCATCTCAAAATAACAATTGACGGAATCGATCCTCCCATCTGGCGTTTAATACAGGTTCCCGAAACTTTTTCCCTGAACAAACTACATCACATCATTCAGATCATTTTTGGGTGGACGAATTCTCATCTCTATTGCTTTTGGCAGGATGATTCGCCAATAACTGATCCACGGCTCTGGGGTGATGGTACTGTCCAGTGGGATAAAAAGGTCAAGATCAAAGATGTTCTTCAGAAAGAAGGAGATATACTACCGTATGAGTACGATTTGGGGGATTCTTGGGGGCATACTGTTGTTCTGGAGAAGATCAAAGAAGGTGATTTAAAGGCTCCACGATGTTTCGATGGCGCAAGGGCTGCGCCAAATGAGGATTGTGGTGGTATAAGGGGATATCAGGAATTAATATCTCATTTAAGACATCCTGAGAAGGATGGATACCTTGAACTATTGGAGTGGCTGGGTCATGATTATGATACCGAAAAATTTGATCTGGAGGGAGTGAATCGAAAGTTAAGGGGGTTGGCGAAGTATATCAGGGAGTTTGAGAAAGAGAATGGATTGACTTGAATTTAGAAATATTATTATAAATAAATGCTACCGAAGACACAAATAATTATCGATTATGCAGGTTTTTTTAATTCAGAACCTCCCAAGGATCGATTAGCATTAATAAAGAGCTTCTCAAAGAAACACATTTTAGCAGAGTTTGCTGGGCTGAATTATTGGTTAAAACCTAAGCTGGAATTGACATATGATCATTCTTTAAAATTTCAAATAGATAAACTACGGTATTTTACTGGGATAGATGTTGGATTACAACAATTCTATCTCTCAAGATACCAGAACTTTATAGAGGATGAGTCTCATTACCAAATAATTTTTAATAGAGCATGTAACCTACTTGCCATGGAAGAGATTCTCACATGCCCTGATATGAAGGACGATGACTCATTTGTTATGAATGATCGAGAAGTTTGGCATAGATTGTTGCAATTTATTTTTTCAATCAATTCAGAAATAACAAAAGTTAGAATTCCAGCCGAAGATCAAATTACACTTGAGCTTATTAATGCAAACACTTTGACATTAAATGAATTAAATATTGAAACAGATTTGTTTTTAACACCTTTTCGAGGATTGAAGTTATTATCATTTTTGAAAGAAGATAAAAAATATGGGACATACTTATCAGACTATTTTGAAACTAAAGTAAAAAGCGATCCAGAATATTTCATATTTCAAATTATAAATGCATATATTTCAAAGAAAAACATAAACCCAGACCTTGAATTTCTTCTTTTCCTAAAGGAAGACATAGGCATTTTTGAGTATCTTAGTAATTCAACTTCAATTTCAACAGACCATATAAAATTATTATCAATTAAAAAAGCACCGTTCTTCAAAAGAATTGAGAAAGACAATCAAATACGTTACATGGTTTTGGATTTCTCCTTTCTACTTGAAAAGTGCTATAACTTTTTCATAAATGATTTTTGGTTTGATTTCTTAAAAAATGAAAAGGGGCTAAACCATTATGATGAATATCGTGGAGAGCTTGGTCTTTTTTTTCAATCCTATGTGGCTTATTGGTTTAAAGAAATATTTAGATTTAATCCATCATGTACAATGAGACTTTTTGGCGAATCAAAAATTGCAACAAGCCATGGAGAAATCGAGCTGAGTGATATTTATGTTAGAAAAAATAATAAAATTATTATAGGAGAGGTAAAGTTTACTGCTCTTTATGATAAAGAAAAATATGCAGATGATTTTCTTGGCTTTTATAAAAATAATCGTGGACGATTTTATAGTGATTTCGGTATAGATCAAACTGTTAACTCGATAAAAAATCTGGTTGAATATTTGAATAAATTTGATTCAAAAGCAGAACTCTTTGAAGAACTTATTTTGTATCCTGTTGTGGTTGTCAACGAAAAAGCCTTACAAACTCCATTAATAGCTCCACTTTTTAATCAAAGGTTTCAAGAACTTATTGCAAATGAGCATTTTACTTCTTTTAATATTAAGCCATTAACCATCCTTCATGTTTCAGACCTTGAAAGAATTGAACCATACGTTGATGAAACTAAAGCTGAACTTTTCTTTGATTTGATAGAGTCTCATTTACAGAATCAAGATTTTTTTATGCCTTTTTATCTTACATTGAACACCCACTTAAAGGGAAGAAAATATTCGAAACAAATTCTTACTGAATTAGGGAATCTTTCATTAAAGTTCAACCCTGAGCAAATAGGAGGTGATAATGACTTTAGTTAATTTCAATTTATTTTTTAGAACTGAGTCAATTGAAAGACCAATTGAATCATAAAAAAAACATGAAGATCAACTCCGATATAAATGCGTTAGGTGGATTACCAGATTTCAATCTGATCCCACTTTTTTTAGATGAAAGCATGCAATCACTTAATCAGAAATCTGGGGCTCATTCCTATACTTCAATCAAAACCAATAAATCGATAAAAGAATTTGAACGTGTCATAAACAAAAGCGTTTTAATTTTTAAAAATAAAGAATGCGAATACCTGCTAAGGAGCATTCTAACCAAAGAATCCATTTCTCCTTCCAGTCTTCTTTATTTATTCTGGCATATTTCAGCAAATAATGAACTTCTTCATTATTTGAATGAAAAGGTATATTTCATTGCTTTTTATTCAGGCAGGATATCAATTAAACAAACTGAGGTTTTCGCCTGTTTACAGGAACTGAGGGAAACAGAAAAAGCCTTGCAGAAATGGTCTGAATCAACCATCGATCTGACCGCCTCCAAATATCTGACCTTATTAAAGAAGTTCGGTTTAATGGAGGGTGTGCAAACTAAGACGATTGTTCATCCATATCTCAATGATAAGATGTTGGTGCTTTTTTTATATTGGCTCATGGCTATTGAAACCAAACCGAATTTGCTTGAAAGCTCATGGTTGAAATATTGCTTTTCAGAAAGACAGGTTTTTATTGAACGGATAATGCAAAAGAAATTTTCAAAGTACATTAATCTAAATTACTCTGGGGATAAATTAAAAATTGAACCAACCCTTTCATATCAAAAAATTTATGATGTCCTTACGTAATCCAGAACAGATAATTCTTGAAACAAAACGCATTGTCGAATCAGATAGACAATCTGAGATTCGGATTAAAGCCAATGGTGGGAATTCAATACTCATCGTCTGTGAGCCCAACCGAGAGTTAGAATTTATTCAGGCGATTGAAAAATTGATGACCGAAGATAGTTACAAAATTATTGACCTGAATGACCTGCTTAATAAATTCGTTGAATCGAATAAAACTGAAATCGAAGAGAATTTCAAACTTTTAAAATCATCAATTAATCAGGTTTTTAAGACTCCAGAAGGTGAGCTAAGTTCAGATTTGTTCAGCTTGATCATTCAAGCACTTATAGACAGCCTTAATGCAAATAAAATTCCTGTGATCATTCATACTGGTGCACTCTATGGGACTGACATAGAGAATATTCATATCATGGAAAGTGAATTGATTATGAGTGCACCATTGCCATTGATCATATTATATCCAGCTACTAAAGAAAAAGAGAACCTGATGTTTTTGGGGAAAAGACCTGCATCCAAATACAGAGGGATGATTATTGACTAATCAAAGACAAAATCCATGTTGATAAAAGAAATTTTGACCATTGACCTTTCAGAAGACATTAAAAACGTCATAGACCTTGAAGACGTATCAGAGGCAACTATTCAGGCTGAGATTGAAAGTTACATAATTACCGATGGACTGGCTAAGGAGTACTCTGATTTCGTTTCCACGTTCACTTCTAACATTCTGGAAACGGGTGTTTGGATAAGTGGCTTTTATGGGTCTGGTAAGTCCTATTTTGGCAAGCTATTAGGGTATATGCTTAGCAATCGTAAGATTGGTGGTACTCCAGCAAGGGACAGGATCATGCAACGGTTTACAGGTATTACGGATGAAGCACTCATAAAAATTTCAATTTCAAAATTAGATACTCAGAATTGCCGTGTGGTGTTTTTAGATATCGCCAAGCAAGATACTTCTAAAGGTCTTGCATTTACATTATTTCGCAACTTTTTAAAATCGCTGGAGTTGCCTGATAATGAACATGGTTTCTTCCTGTATCAAATGATGATCAATGAAAAACAGGGGAATATCCACGACTTTATCTTCCAGAAGCTCAAGAAAGACTGGGCAGACCTGAGACCAAGACTAATGGAGTATTCCAAAGCAGCTAAAAGTATCTTTCTTGGGCAAGGGAATACCGCGAGCGACTATGAGAATATCATGACTACTATCCGAAGGGATATTGACCAGTTCAGTGCATCGAGGTTCAGAGATGAATTAATAAACTACACCAAAGTAATCTACGATGAAAAGCTCGTCTTCATTTTTGATGAAGCCAGCGAAGCCATAAATCGTAACAAATTTTCATTGCTTGATCTGGAAGGATTAAGTGAAGCTCTTTCTGATTCAGACTTATCCAAAAAGACGTGGACGATAGCAATTGCACAGGAAAAGTTGGATGATGTGATCAACAACTCAAATGTCAGCCGTGTCCAGCTTACTAAAGTGACTGACCGATTCAAAACCAAAATTCACTTAGAAGCCACGGAAGTGCATATTATTATTCAAAACAGATTATTGAATAAATCAGAAGATGGTCTGAAGAAACTTAAAGACAACTTTAAAAAGAATTCAGGAAAGATTGCAGATCATGCAAGTTTACAAGCAACAGGGATCGCAAAAACGGATTCCCTTGAGTCTTACCTGACATATTACCCATTCTACAAGTATCAGTTTGATCTATTGCAAAATTTCTTGTTTGGCACAAAAGGATACGCTTCTACAAAAGTGGCAGCAAGAGGGATGATCATAACTACTTATGATATCCTGAAACACGAATTACAGAACAGTAAGTTATTTGAAGTTGGAACTGGATGGCAGATAGCAAAAGAAGCCCAACCGCAGCCACCTGTAAGATTAGTAAGTAGGTACGATAACGCAGAAAAAATATTACACGAAACGGGTTCTCCACTTTCTGGTCGAAAATTGTTAGAAACAATACATTTTCTTTCTGAGGCAGAAGTTGTACCTACAACCTTACCGAACATCATCAAATCCTTCATCAAAGACGCTGAAGATTTTCATAAGGTTCAACCAGACATTGTCAAAGCTCTTGAGGATTTAGTAGAAGCCAAGGTTCTCTTAGTTACAAACAATACATACCGCATTACTTCAGATATAGAACAACGCTTGTTGGATGAGATGAATGGTTTTACAGTCCAAACCTTTGTTAAGAAAAAACAAGTTGTATCTTCTTATAAGACAGCAGCTTTTATCAAAGCATTAGCAAGGATCAATGATAATAGTCTGCAATATGATTTTTTCATAAGTACCGATAATGAGGATGAATTGACCAATCCTCAATTGAAGCAACTCAAGCTGAAGTTGAAAAGTGTCTATAACATCAGTGACGACAGATTAACGGATATTGAAGCTCTAAAAGTTCAGCACCAGAATGATAAAGATATGATCTGGGTGGTTCCCGACAATAGCTCCTTCAAAGAAATAGATAAGCTGATTGATGAAATAGAAAAGATCGGATACTTAGAAGATAAATACAAAAATCCGCAATCCGAAGAAGGACAAATTCTTCGCAGTTTTTCAACAGCTAAGGATGAAAAAGAAATCCGCTTAGGTGATTTGATTGAACAATCTTTGCAAAAAGGCACTGCGATTTATTTGTTTAATACCTTTCAATTAGACAGTAGTAACTGGCAAACCACGTTGCAAGATCAGGAACGGCATGTTATCCAAAACGTTTACAACAAACGGCTTGAGTCTCAATTAAACGACAGCGTGGCAGCAGCCGTTATCAAAGAAGCTAACAGTGCCAGATTACAACAGTACTTTCATGGCAAGGATTTCCAATTTTTCGATAACAAAGGAAATTTTGTTGGTGATAATCTGAAAGTGGTCGAAGAGATACTATACAAGATCAGGAACACTTTTGTGGACGGCATTACTCTTGAAAAAGAACTTGAGATTCCGCCTACTGGATTTGCCTTTGGGACAGTTATTTCTACTGTAGCTGCCCTTATGCGTGCTGGTAAGATCATGGCAAAATATAATGGGTCAGAAAAGTATTCTTGGCGTGATGAAGGTGTAAACGGAATCTTTGCTGCCGCTCGTGAGTTCCGAAAAACATCATTTAAAGCAATTGCCAAATCCCTGTCAGCTGTCCAAAAAAATGATCTGGTTACTTCCCTAAAGGACTTGAATTGTGAAGAAAATACTGGAAAAAAGATTGATTGGAATACAAACGATTTCGAGTTAATCAGTGCAATAAGGGAACTTGCAAAACGCTTCTGTGATAAGGTTGATTTCATGACCAAGCAGGTTAAGGATTTTGATGCTCTCTTTGCCGATATGGGGACACAAAAGGATTTTCTTTCAGGGTTCACTGGGAGTGTAAACGAAGCCAATTACATCGATAAAGCTGAAACATTCCTCACAAATAAGGGAATTTATTTAAATGCTGTTCAGGCAATTGAAAAGGTAGAGCGTTTTATTCGAACCAATCTGCCAAAACTTATAATATGGAAGGACTTTGTCAATGGAGTTAATGACGAATTAACAAAAGCAGCTCAATCCAGCCCCAATATTAAGAGTTTGACTGATGAATTCAGTGGGTTTTACAAAAATGATGTCATTAAAAATTTTAATTCTCTTCAACAGTCAGCCCAAAAAATAAAAGATGAATACTTTAACCTAATGCAAGATGCTGTATCTGAAATGGCGGAAAAGTACTTGAAACTTAAACTTAATGCTGAAGCAGTACTAAAAGTAATTGAAAAACTACCAGAAGGGATAAATGATGAAGCCTCCAGTAAAGTAAATATCATTCTCCAATTTGCCTCTCAGCGTACTTCACCAAAAGTTGACATCGAATATGATGTAAAGGATAAAACCACTCGATTCACTTATTCAGAAATCCTTTCGTTTATTGAGTTATATAATGGGAAGAAAACAACTCTGGAGATTATTAAGGCAGGACTCGTCAAAATGTCTCCAATTAAACCTGTTGCTGGTAAACCATCCCAAACTCCAAAAACTAAGACAATTATTACAAAGTTCCCAGCCAGAAAGCTAACTGTAGGTGCATATAAACAATGGTTAACACAGGAATTGCAAAAATTAGCTGAAGTTGATAATAATGACGAAATTGAAATCAACAACGATATTTAACAATACTGATGAAATTAGCTGAACACGTAGAACATATTCGCCAACTTATTGACAAAGCCTTTCGAAACCGATTTGGGCGAATGGGGATAACGGTACAATGGGCAATCAATAATTTACAAAAGGCACTAATTAGCGATAAACTAACTGATTGCCAGTTAGCAATGGCTAATTCAGATATTACAAATATTAAAAGAATTATTGATATCCTGAATAACTTCGAAAAGGAAACTGGAGATATTACATTAGCCTACGAAAAGCTGATAGAAGAATTCACTTTCACACTTTTTAATCGCCTTGCAGCAATGAAGGTGATGGAAGCTCACACCTTATATGCTGAAATTGTTACCCGCAGAAACCAGTATGGAGATCGTTCCTTCGCACACTTTTTATGGCTTGAGCAGAATCCTGATGGACGTAAGGATGAACAAGAAGGTCTTATTCGATTTTTTGAGGATCAATTGACCCGTCTTGCTGACGACATTCCTTTGTTCAACCCCAAACACCCATATCATCTATTACCCACGGCAATTGAGCTAAATGGGATAATAAACGCTTTTAACAAAGTGGAAAGTGATCCTCAAATAGAAACAGAAATTTGGAAAAGTGATGATGTACTTGGTTGGCTTTATGAGAGTTATAACAACTTCAAAAAAACAGCTCATAAAGAAAGTGGTGAGAAAACTGAATATAACAAAGTAAGTGTCCAAAGTCAGGTTTATACACCTCGGTGGATAGTTAAATTTCTTGTGGACAATAGTCTGGGTAAATTGTATCTTGAAATGTATCCCGATTCAGTTTTAAAGATGAAATACAAAATAGCTAATGCCCCAAAGACCCAATCAAGAGAGAGAAAGCCATTAAATGAGATACGACTCATCGACATCGCTGTTGGATCAGGGAATTTTGTGCTCTATGGGTTTGATTTATTCTTTGATTTCTATATTGACCAGATAGAAAATTATGGTGCTGATTACAACGAAAAAAATATACCTGAACTAATTATCAAGCACAATCTTTATGGAATTGATTTAGATGATCGTGCTGTTCAATTGGCGCAATTGGGTTTATACATAAAAGCCAAGCGTAGAAAACGTTCTGCAAAAATTGAACATTTTAATATTGTAAGTTCAGATTTCTTTTTGCCCGATTATAAGGTTGTAAAACACCTTTTTGAGGACGGGGAACCATTAAGTCCTGAATTAGAACGCATTGTTACTGATTTATGGACGGACTTACAGCAGGCACATAAATTCGGGTCACTGATCAGATTAGAAGAAAAGTTCAGTATACGTTTACATGGTTTAGTGCAAAAGTTTGGTAAAGCCCAACTACAGGTATTCGAAGAAAGTACACTTGCCAATTATGATAATTTTAAAGACACTTTCTTTCATAACCTTCAAAAAGCCATTTTCCAAAATACGGCTACTCAGGGTTTGACATTTATAAACACTAAAACACAAGATGCTATAACATTTTTACACTTACTCACGCAGAAGTATGACGTGTCAGTTTCCAACCCACCTTATACTGACAGTGCAGATTTTGGAAAAGAATTAAAAGAATTCATTGAAGGAAATTACAGACAACCGTACAAGTTCAATTCTAACCTTTATGCTGCATTTATAAAAAGATGCTATGAAATTATTGATGAGACAGGGAAAATAGCTCTGATTCACCCATTGACTTTCATGTATATTAAATCTTTCGAAGATGTACGTAAATTCATAGTTAAGAACTTGCATATAAACGTCTTTGTTGATTACGGTCTAAGTAATCTTTTCGGGTCAGTCATGGTTGATCCTGCATTTTATGTTTTTGAAAAAGAGAAAACTACTAAAAAAGCTTGGTTTATTTCCTTAGATCAATATACAAGAACACCACAAGAAAGATTTAAAAAAGATTATTGTCTGAAATCATTAACTGATTTCATTGAAAACAAACCAAACAAACATAATTTTACTATTGATCAAGCCAAAATTAAAATTATTGAAGGTTATCCATTTATATATTGGATTTCTAATGGTTTTAGAGAGAAGTTTAAAGAGAAATCATTGGATGATGTTTTAAATCCTCGTCAAGGCATTGCAACTGGGAATAATGACAAGTGTGTTAGGTTTTGGTGGGAAATTAATAACAATGATATTTCGGTTAACGTTGCTGATAAAAAGAAATGGAAATTTTATTCTA
>Ga0181533_1006084_pt1 | contig 11148 bp, 7 predicted proteins | sample PEATcosm2014_Bin_45_FD_119772 | JGI IMG/M metagenome (GOLD analysis project Ga0181533, IMG submission 119772) | Peatland microbial communities from MTU Mesocosm Facility, Houghton, MI, USA - PEATcosm2014_Bin11_60_metaG | ecosystem: Environmental > Terrestrial > Soil > Wetlands > Peat | place...
CCAAGGACGCCAAGCGCGTCGTCGTCCTCGGCGGCGGCTACCTCGGCGTCGAGACCGCCACGTCGCTCAGCCGCATGGGCATTCATGTCGTGCTGATCGAGGAAAGCGATCTCTTGCTCCCACAGCTTACCGCTCCAGAACTGTCCGCCTTTTTCAGCCGTTTCTGCGCGGAGAAAGGAATCGAACTGCGCGTGAACGACTCCGCCGCCGCGTTCCAGGGCGATAGCATCGTAAAGGCGGTGGCGACCCGCGCCGGTGACATTTTTCCCTGCGACCTGGTGGTCGTCGCGATCGGCGTAACGCCGGATCTTGGCTTTCTGCGCGACAGCGGCATCCAGCTTGGAAACGGCATCCTGGTCGACCAGCATTTAGAAACGAGCGCGCCAGGAATCTTCGCGGCCGGCGACGTCGCGAACTTCCTCGACATTGTGTTCAAGGAGCGGCGCCGGATCGAGCACTGGGACAACGCCGTCAAGCAGGGAAGACTGGCGGCCCGGAACATGCTCGGCAGGCGGCTGGCCTATGACGAAGTCTCCTATTTTTTCTGCAATATTCTCGACCTTGGTTTTAATTTTCTCGGTTCGACGCGAGAGATTGATGAATGCATCGGTCGAGGCTCGCTGGAAGATCGCTCCTTCGCATTATTTTATCTGAAGAACAATGTTCTGTGCGCCGCCTTCTCGATGGGGCGCCCAGCCAGCGAGACGCTCGCGACGGAGTTGCTGATCCGCCATCGCATCAACTTGCGTTCCGTCAAGACAGGCTTTCGGATCCGAACTTTGCATTGGAAGGCATCCCGACGCAGACCGTTTTAATCCTGCAAGGCGGCGGAGCGTTGGGCGCCTTCGAATGCGGGGTGGTGAAAGCGCTGGAGGAGGCAAACATCCATCCCGATATCATCGCCGGGGTCTCCATTGGAGCCTTCAACGGCGCGATCGTCGCGGGGAATCCCGGCAGAGCTGCGGCCGCGCTGGAAGCATTCTGGAACGATCTCACCGTCGCCACGCCGTGCGCGCCGACGGAACCGTGGCGGCGCGCCCTATCCTCATGGTGGAGCATCTGGCTTGGTTCTCCCCACTTCTTCCGGCCGAATTGGTGGCTGCCGCCGCGACAGCTTCCGTGGAGCTGGACGAGCCTTTACGACATCGCCCCGGTCAGAGCCTTATTAGAGAAGTATGTGGATTTCAGCAGCCTCCGAGAAAGTCCAGTCCGCCTGCTGGTGAGCACCGTCAATGTCGAGACGGCGGAGCTTGAGGTTTTCGACAGCCACGCCGATGACATCACCGTGGACCACATCCTCGCCAGCGGCAGCCTGCCTGCGGCATTCCCCTGGACCACCATCCAGGGCAAACATTATTGGGACGCCGGCATCGTCAGCAATTCCCCCTTGGAAATGGTGATCGAACGCTGCGGCGAAGTCAGCAAACGCGTGTTCATCGTTGATCTGTTCGCTAGCCGCCAGCCACTGCCGGAGAATCTCGCCGAGGTTCTGATGCGGCGCGACGAAGTCGTTTATGCGGAGCGCGTCCGCAGCGATGTGCGTGTCCGGCAACGGATCGGTGATTTCCGGAATCTGGTGGTGGAGATCATGGACAATCTGGAGCCCGAGGCCTGCCAGCGTCTGCGCCAAAGCCCGCGCTTTATTCAGTTGATGGCCGATGCGGCGCCGACAACGATCACGCGGATCGTTAATGAGGTCCCGGCGGGAGAGCCGCCTTTCACGGATAATGATTTCTCCGCGCCCACCATCGAACGGCACAAGCAAGCCGGCTACCTGACTGCGAAACGCGCCCTTGGTTAAGAGAGTTGGCCGAAGTTCCGAGCACCAGGAAAATCTCGTCGCCGCCTCGTTTTTCCGACGGTTATCTTGTTGGTGAGGGGTAGTTGTCGATAGGCCCAGCGAGTCACCGACGTCGATTACGAAATCAAAGTCGTCCATCAGCGACCGTAAACCCACAACGACCTCGAAATCGCTTAAGCCATCACCCGCGGCGAAATGATGTCACCGATGCGGGTGAGTGAGAATTCCGTAGAGCGCCTTGCCAAAATCCGTCGAAAGCGGCAATCTGAATATAAAATAAGCTGGTCGTCCAAAGGATGTCAGAAAAACCATCCCGGCCGGGGACGCAGAGCGCCAATGGCGCCGGGAGACAAACTAATGCCCTCGGTTGTGTCTAGCGTCGATCCGAACGCCGCCGCCGACGTTCACAGTCCTAAACCCAAGCTCGATCATCCGATCAACGTTCAAAGCGTCCTAGTTTTTCTGGCGATTATCGCGCTTGGGCTCGGCTATACCGCCTGGAGCATCTACCAGGACATCAAGGCGACTGGAGCATCATTGGGGACCCTGCTGCCTTTCGTTATGCTCGGCATTGCGCTGTTCGTCGCGCTCGGCTTCGAATTCGTGAACGGCTTCCATGATACGGCCAACGCCGTCGCGACGGTGATTTACACCCACTCCTTGCCGGCCAATATCGCGGTGGTGTGGTCCGGATTTTTCAATTTCCTAGGCGTGCTGTTCTCCACGGGCGCGGTCGCCTTCGGCATCGTCTCGCTGCTGCCCGTGGAATTGATCCTCCAAGTGGGGTCGCAGGCGGGCTTCGCGATGGTTTTCGCCCTATTGATCGCGGCCATCATCTGGAACCTCGGCACTTGGTGGCTGGGCCTGCCGGCTTCGAGTTCCCACACGCTGATCGGTTCGATCATTGGCGTCGGCATCGCTAATGCCCTCATGCGCGGGCGGGATGGAACCTCCGGCGTCGATTGGAGCAAGGCCGTCGAGATCGGTTATGCGCTTCTGCTTTCGCCGCTCGTTGGCTTCGCCTGCGCCGCGCTCCTGCTGCTGGTGCTGAAATTCGTCGTGCGCCAGCCGGAACTCTTTCAGGAGCCCAAGGGCCAGACGCCCCCGCCATTATGGGTGCGCGGTTTGTTGATCCTGACCTGCACGGGCGTCTCTTTCGCTCATGGATCGAATGACGGCCAAAAGGGCATGGGCCTCATCATGCTGATTCTGATCGGCACGGTGCCCACGGCTTATGCGCTGAATCGCGCCCTGCCGGCGAGCCATGTCGCGGCTTTCGCCTCCGCCTCGCAGGCGGCGTCAAAGGTCGTGGAATCCAAGGCTGCTGGCTATAACGTGCTTGGCGATCCGCGCCCGGCGGTAACCAGTTACATCGCCCAGCACGACCTTAACGAGGGAACCTATCCGTCGCTCGCCGTGCTTATTCGCGAGATCTCTGATGAGATGACGACCTATGGCTCGGTGGCGAAAATTCCTTTCGCGGGCGTCGGCAACACCCGTAACGACATGTATCTGGTCTCCGAGGCGATCCGCTTCTTGTCCAAGGACAAGGAGAGCAGCCTCACCGAGGGCGATAAGAAAGTGCTGAAGGACTATAAGGAGCAACTCGACCAAGCAACGAAATTCATTCCGACCTGGGTGAAGATTGCGGTCGCCGTCGCTCTTGGCCTCGGCACCATGATCGGCTGGAAGCGCATCGTCGTGACGGTCGGAGAGAAGATCGGCAAGCAGCATCTGACTTATGGCCAAGGCGCCTCGGCCGAACTTATCGCGATGGCCACGATCGGTGCAGCCGACATGTTCGGGCTGCCCGTTTCGACCACGCACGTGCTGTCGTCGGGCGTTGCCGGCACGATGGCCGCCAATGGTTCGGGCGTGCAGATGGCCACGATCCGCAATTTGCTGATGGCGTGGGTGCTGACCTTGCCTTGCGCGATTCTGTTGTCGGCGACGCTCTATTTCGTGCTGCGGCATGTTTTGTGAGCGGGCGCCGAATGATACGAGAGTTACGCATATGCGCGGCAATAGGGCGACAAACTGGAATTGGCGCTTTTAGGACACATGTAACAAAACATGGCAAGGCACGGCTTCACTCGGAGGGTGTTGAGCGCCTTTCGAATTACGTAAGTTCCGCATGACTTTCTTCGTCAAAGGTAGGAGGAATCTATGTCTGCTGGTCCCCAACCTGTGCTCGAATCCGTCTCGATCGACAGCCTGCGTCCAACGCAAATCACTGTTGGGATGCGTGAGGTGAAGGAAAAGCGTCGCCGTTGGCACGAACTTCCCAAAGACAAGAAAGACGAATTCCTCGGCCATCACATGGTCCCGGCCATATTCGGGCCAAAGGAGCGCTATTACGTCGTCGACCACCATCATCTCGCACGCGCTTTGCATGATGAGGGCGCCAAGCAAGTGCTCGTGAGCATCGTCGCCGATTTGCGCAAAATCGAGCGCGATGCATTCTGGGTGTTTCTCGATCATCGCGGCTGGGTCTATCCGTATGACGCCGACGGGGTTCGACAAGGGTTCGACTCCATTCCAAAATCGGTCGAGGATCTTGTCGACGATCCCTTCCGTAGCTTGGCGGGCGAATTGCGTCAGGCCGGCGGCTTCGCCAAGGACACCACACCCTTCAGTGAATTCCTTTGGGCGGACACGTTGCGGCGGCGGATGACCCGGAAGTCGGTGGAAAAAGATTTCGACTCGGCGCTAGAAGAGGCGCTTGCCTTCGCCAAGAGCCAGGACGCCACCTATTTGCCTGGTTGGTGTGGACCATCCAAAGACGAGTGAAGGTCGTCCAGCTCACGATGAGTTGTTCAGGCAGGATCCGGATTCGCGCTCAATTCTGATCACCATCGGCGCCAGTCTGCTATCCTTGACCGAGGCGATTGACACGAAAAGGTTCTGCTGCATACCGTTCCCATTCCAGAGATGGCGCGAGGCTCGCTGCCGACGCCTTATGCGCTTTAGACACGAGCGACCGACTCGCCGCGTTAGCGGAAAAGGCATTGCGATATTGTCGCGGTCTTCACTCGCCTTTAACGCACATTTTTTTGCGACAGCCGATCTCCAAGCAGATCGCTAACTCTCGCATGGGCCGGTAACCTCGTTTGGCAGTGGGGCGCAAGCACTGGGTCGACATCGCCGCCGAGAGACTGAAGTCCAGAACTTTTCCGCAAGAGTCTGCTTGGGGTCAACTTCGCCCGTCGCGTCTTCCTCAGCGTGAGTCCGTTCATCCTCAAAAAGGGTCCACGACAAAAAAACATCGCAAGCTACAGGTTCGCGCCAGAAGCCGCCGTTCATGATCGTCCCGTGAACACCGAAAAATAATGGCGCTACCGAACTCGGGGATATGGCAGCTAACCATTTCAATTGAGTGCAATCCCCCCTTCAATAGGTGGTTTTGACTGAACGCCCGTCGTTACCATGGCGTCCATGTGCGAAGGCGCCGGTCCGGCCTTGCGCCGGGAGCCGGGGCGATTAAGACCGCATCGGTTTACATGATCTTATTTCGGCGGCCTTTCTTCCGTATCGATCCTTTACATCGTTCCGTTGTAAACCTTCGCTGCGGTCCACACCCCGGATCGCGTCACCATAGGTGTGGACGTGTCCATTCCCTCAAGTATCGGCGAAGCGCGAGAAACGCGCGGCCGGGATACGGGTTTGCAATTCGTCGTCGGGCAGGATGAGACGGGCCACTGGGTCGCTGTGGAGAGCAGCGGTCGCGGAGGGGGAATCTTCGTCGATCGACAGGCGGGATTGGACTACGCGGCCTTCGAGGCGGGCCGGCGCTCGGGCGCGGTGTTCGACGCGAACGCCTCCGGCGCACACGGAGCGCGAAGATGATCGATCTCATTCGCGAAATCATCGACGCAAAGGGCCATTTGCCGGTGGCAGCGCGAACGCTCGACCCAAACGCCAACCTGTATGAGGCCGGGGCTTTCGCTTTTCGCCGCGACACAGGTGATGCTCGCGTTGGAGGACGCCCGCGGTGTCGAATTCCCCAAGCAGATGCAGCGCCGACGGAGCTTCTCGTCGCTCAATTCGATCGCCGCCTGCCTGCAGCGCGTGGAACGCAAAGCGGCGTAATTGCCGAGTACGGGGCCGACGCCGACATGTTCGACGCGGCCCCCTCGATCGGAATATCTGGTGGATCTTGGTTAAGAACTTTCCGGGCGCGGACGAAAACCCGTGTTGCTCCCATGAATTTGATTTCGCTTCGATTTGCGCGCTCGGGGCCAAGAAGCGTAATCAAGTAGAGCGCGTTGCCTAGCGTTTGGGAAATCGCTGATGATCAGCGTCGTTTCCCGTTGTGACGGGCGCGAAAAAAGGATGTTCGATGACGGTCGCGGGCTGGCTTGAGATCGCGCTGACACTGGCGCTGGTGGTCAGCGTCGCTTGGCCCCTGGGCGCTTTCATGGCCGCGGTTTTCGACGGACGAAAGACGCTCTTGACGCCGCTGGCGGCGCCCGTCGAACGCGGCCTTTATCGGCTATCCGGGGTCGATCCAAATAAGGAGCAGGACTGGCTCGATTATACCCTATCCATGATCATTTTCAGCTTTGGATGTTTTCTGGCTCTGTATTTAATCATGCGTTTCCAAGCGCTTCTCCCCCTAAACCCGCTGGCGCAAGGCGCCGTTCCTCCCGACCTCGCCTTCAATACGGCGATCAGCTTCATCACCAACGCCAATTGGCAGGCCTATGGCGGCGAGACGACGATGAGTCATTTCACGCAGATGGTCGGCCTTACCGCCAATAACTTCCTCGATACGGCGGTCGCCTTGGCGCTAGCGCTTGGTTTGACGCGCGCACTCGCGCGCCAGCAATGCGCGACGATCGGCAATTTTTGGGTCGATCTGACACGGGCGGTGCTCTATGTGCTGTTGCCGCTCTCGGCGCTGGTCGCGCTGGCTCTTGTGTTTCTGGGCGCCCCCCAGACGCTGCGAGGGGCGATGGAAGCAACGACGTTGGAGGGGGTAAAGCAAACGATCGCGATCGGTCCCGTGGCGAGTCAGGAGGCCATCAAACTGCTCGGCGACAACGGCGGCGGCTTTTTCAACGCCAATTCGGCCCATCCGTTCGAAAATCCGAGCGCGCTGTCGAATATGCTCGAGTCATGGAGCCAACTTGTTCTCCCCGTCGCTTTGCTGTTCGCCTTCGGCCGCATGGTGGGCGATGCTCGGCAGAGTCACAGCCTGTTCGCGGTGATGACCATCATCTTTCTCGTAAGCGTGGCCACGCTCTACCGCGTCGAAGCCGCTGGAAATCCGCTCTTGACGGAGCTTGGCGTCGATCCCGTCGGCGGGAATCTGGAAGGCAAGGATTTGCGCTTCGGTCAGGCGGGCGCCGCCCTCTTCGCGGTCGCGACCACGGGGACCGGAACCGGCGCCGCCAATGCGACCTTCGACTCGCTCATGCCGGTTGGCGGCCTCGTTCCGATGGTCAATCTGCTCATGGGCTGCATCGCGCCGGGCGGCGTCGGAACGGGACTCTACTCCATTCTTCTGCTCGCCATCATCGCCGTTTTCATCGCTGGGCTGATGGTCGGTCGCACGCCGGAATATCTCGGCAAGAAGATCGAAGCGCGCGAAATGAAGCTCGCCATGCTGTCGCTGCTGCTTACGCCCGCTCTCGTGCTGACCTTCGCCGCCATATCCGTCAATTTGAAGACGGCGCTTGACAGCCTCGGCAACGCGGGTCCGCACGGATTTAGCGAAATTATTTACGCCTACGCTTCGACCGCGGCCAACAACGGCTCGGCTTTCGGCGGACTTTCCATCAACACGCCTTGGTTCAATACGACAACGGGCGTCGCCATGCTTTTGGGACGCCTCTGCGGCGTCGTGCCGATCATGGCCCTCGCCGGCTCGCTCGCCCAGAAGAGAAAAGCGCCGCCGTCGCTGGGCGCATTTCCGACGCACGGACCACTCTTCATCGTCGTGCTGATCGGGGTCGTGCTGATCGTCGCGTTGCTGCAATTCTTTCCGATACTCGCGCTTGGGCCGCTAGCCGAGCATCTCATGTTGGCGCGAGGCAAAGCGTTTTGAAATGGCGGCGCCCCGCAGGCGAAGAACGAAAGGTCTGGCCATGATGTTCAAGGCGGGCGTCAATGTGGCCGTTGTCTTCATGGTCGCTTTCAGCGTGTCCGCGGCCGGATTCGCGCAGACCGGGCCAAGCGACGGCGCCGGTTCGCCGGACAAGTCGAGCTACAGCTTTTTCAATCCGACCCCTGAAGACCAGTTGCGCGACCTGTGCACCGACCGGCCTCCCAAAGCCAATCTGCCCTGCACCGTCGACCCCGGGCACTTCCAATATGAGTCCGACGTCTTCAACTGGACACGCTCGGTCTCCGGCGGCTCGACGACCGACACCTTTATCTACACCAATCCGACGCTTAAAGTCGGTCTGACGAACACGATCGATCTCGAAGCGAATATGGCGCCCTTCGCGCGCGTCGTGACCAAGAGCGCTTCGGGCCAACAAGTTTTTGATGGCGTTGGCGATCTTTATTTTCGCGGCAAGATCAATCTGGCGGGGCCGGACGGCGGCGATTTCCAATTGGCTATGATCCCCTATGTCAAGGCGCCGACGGGTTCGCCGGGCGTCGGCAACAGGGCGGTGGAGGGCGGGCTCATCGCGCCGGTTTCCTTCGCGCTGCCGCAGGGTTTCACGCTGCTGTTCGATCCGGAGTTCGACCTGTTGCGCAACGCCAATGATTTCGGTCATCACGCCAATATCCAGTTCCTCGGCAATCTCAGCCATGCGGTGATGGAGAACGTGACGGGATATGTCGAACTCTGGGGCCAGGAGAACAGCGATCCGATCAAACCAAACAAACAGGCTTCGCTCGACCTCTCGCTCGCATGGCTCGCCTGGAAAAAATCGCCCAGTCTGCAATTCGATCTCGGAGCGAATATCGGCTTGACCGCAGCGACGCCAAGGCTGCAGCTCTATTTGGGCGTTTCGCAAAAGTTTTGAAATGGCCGTGGATTTCGGCGATACACGTTTAGAATATGTCTATGAGCTGACCGAGCCTTGGAGCATGCTCGCAACCGAGACAATAGATTTACTTTGATGGCTCGGGTTGCCTCTTCGCCGGCGGCCACGTCGGCTACAATAATCAATTTGGAATTTCGTCGCGTCCTGGCCAGCCCCTCGGGTTATCCTAGGAGACCTGCGCGCGGGTTGGGTTTTTCGTTGAATAGGCGGGCGGTTCGCTTTTCGTGATCTGCGGGACCGCGCGGTTCGACGGTGCTGATCTCTCATTCGGCCAGTGTTCCGGCGGAAATCACGCCGCCTCCGCGGTGATGATTCTCAAGGTTCGTTTCGGGTTGTAGGCGATGGCCGTCAGGCGGACCTGAATGGATGCCTTGGCGAGGCCCCGCCATCGCATGCGACGGAGCCCATAACCGCGCTTCCATGCGCCAAAGATCTTTTCGATCCGACCACGCACCCGATGGATCGGTTGGTTCCAGGCATGGAGACGCGCCAATGTTTCCCGCTCGTCGCGTCCCCACATGGCGGTCGCGATGATGCGCGGCGTGCCGCCTTTCGCGTGGATAGCGTCACGAAAATGCCGTCCCCGATAGGCGCTGTCGGCAAAGACCTCCCCCGGATCGTCGGGAAGAGCAGCGGGCCCCGCTCTGCCATCATTGATATTGGCCGGTGTGATCGCTACTTCCTCGACCAGCGCGGCGTCGGCGCCGACATGCGCCTTGAAACCGTGAACGGCGGGCTTGCCCTTGTGTTTGACCCAATGGCCCTCGTCGTCTTCCTTGCTCGCCGAAACGATGATCGTCGCATCAACAAGCGTGCCGGTCTTCACTTTTATCGCCCTGGCCTTGAGTTGGCTGGCGATCTCTTCGAACAGCGACTTGTCAAACGCACAAACCATCAAGGCCTTGCGAAGGCGCGCGAAGGCGGTGCGTTCAGGCGTCGCCTCGTTGCCGGAGAACCGACGGAACGATGCGCGATCGTCGAGCGCTTCGGCGAGTTTGACATCGGAAAGATCATACCAGACCGACAGGAGCAACGCCTTGAACAGGGCCAACGGCGGCCAGGCCGGCTCTCCCTTTGCCGAAGACGAGATATCGGCGAGTTGCGCCTCTATACGGCTCCAGTCGATCAGCTTCGCCAACTCATCCAATGATGTCCGCTGTCGCCCACGTCTGTCCCCGAAACCAAACGTTTCCCGACCGATCCGTCGTCGCGACATTCGACACCTCTATCTGATGTTCGAACCAAAGGAATCATAGGAAAATCCCGCTGTCCAGAACTATCCGCGCACAGGTCTCTGTCGTACCAACCCTCGCTGGTCAAAACCCATGGGCCCAATCCCGCAATCCGATGGACATGATCCTCCGGGGCTGGTCAGCGAGCTCGTTCCATGCTTCGCGGCAGTGATCACTATATCGTGGTGGGATTTGAAAACGCGATCGGACACGCCTTGGGACGGCTGGACACGCCCAAAGGCGCGAATCCGCTGTTTTATCTAATGTTGTGAGACGCTTAGGGACGATCTGGAACTTCGAGAGATCGTGGAGTGGTGCCGCAAGAGGGATTCGAACCCCCGACCCCATCATTACGAATACTAAATTTTATCTTTCCTTATTATTCCGCGTTATTCCTATCGTTATATTAATACTTGTCTTTCTCGATTCTCATCGTGTAACGTCATTCCGTAAAATGCCAATGGTTTCCGTATCGGTGCTTCCCCGGTGCTTCCCCGGATTGAACCATGACTGAGCAACGCATCACGAAACGGCTCGTCGATAGTGTCGTGCCCACAGGGTCTGAATTTACGATTTGGGACAGTGATCTTACCGGCTTTGGTCTGCGCGTCCGCCCCAACGGAGCGAGATCATATGTCGTGGTCTATCGAGCCGGAGCTGGCCGAAAAGCCCCCGTAAGAAAATTGACCCTCGGCGCGGTGGGCAAATTAACCCCGGACGAAGCGCGGCACTTCGCGCGTCAAGCGATTGGTGCCGTTGCGCATGGCCATGATCCAGCAACAGAGAAAGCCAATAGCCGCAAAGGGCTCACCATAACCGAGCTCGGCGAAATGTTCCTCGATGAGCATGTTCGCCCCAAACGCAAGGCGTCTACCACTGCCAGCTACACGCATGCGCTACAAAGCCATCTATTTCCAGCACTGGGGAAGATGAAGGCGGAAAGGGTTACCAGGGCCATGGTCGCCCGGCTCCACCTTCAACTTGAGCTAACCCCTGGAATGGCAAATTACGTTCTCGCCGCCACCAGCAGCATGTTTACGTTCGCCCAAAAGCGCGGCCTTGTGCCAGAAGAGTTTAATCCAGCGTCTCGGATCGAAAAATACCGCCTGCAGAG
>Ga0181533_1006085_pt1 | contig 11146 bp, 9 predicted proteins | sample PEATcosm2014_Bin_45_FD_119772 | JGI IMG/M metagenome (GOLD analysis project Ga0181533, IMG submission 119772) | Peatland microbial communities from MTU Mesocosm Facility, Houghton, MI, USA - PEATcosm2014_Bin11_60_metaG | ecosystem: Environmental > Terrestrial > Soil > Wetlands > Peat | place...
GGGATGTCCGCGACCACGAACTCGACAAACCCGACAGAACGCGACGAGGAGCCAGCAGTGGCTGTGAAAGCCCGCAGTGGCTGTGAAAGCCCGCAGTGGCCCGCACCGACGGCGAGCACGGCCAGAACCAGGTAGTGGGGGGATGGCGAGGAACCACTTGCAAAGAGGCTTCCAGCGGTTGAGGTGCCGACGAATGCGTCCAGCGCCGCTTTCGGGATCAACATCAACTACACGCCCACGGCCGGACAGCCTGCAGTGCCGAACTCATCGCCCATCGCGCTGACCCGAGGAGCAATCTTCATTTCCTGATTCTTAGACGTGGCTGCGCTGCCTCGAGAGGGCACGCCGACCTCTACCGCGCGGTGCTGAGCGCCACGGGCTCCGAGGCCCGGGCCGCGTTCACCGCAGCGTTACAAGAAATTGTGATAGAGGCCTTGGCCGAGCTGAGCAAGCGGTTTGGCACCGCTCCACCCGTCCCGGTCAGCATTGTCAGCGCCACCTTTTCGGGTCCCCTGTCGTCTATAGCCGAGGCCTGGCTGTCAACGGCCAGTTTGTGGTACCCACTGGTGGCCAGCAAAAGTACCCACCCCTCTTGGTGCTTTGCTTTGACGATCGCGGTTCATTTCCTTGATTCAGATCGTCTGTGCCGGCGAGCGGCCAACCCTTCGATCTCGGGCTGACCGCAACACCAGCGAGCTCTCAGATGCTGTCGCTCACCTCCTTTGCAGCCGTCTCCGTCGTCGGCGCTCCGCGCGGCAGTTTCGCCCCGGCAGATCGCTGGCGTGCCTCTTTCATGCGGAACGACTCGCCGTCGGTGACAACGACGATTCCGTGATGCAGGAGTCGGTCGAGCATGCTGACTGCCGTCGTGTGCTCGGGCAGGAACCGGCCCCACTGGTCGAAGGGCCAGTGGCTGCCGATCCCGAGCGAGACGCGCTCGTAGGCCGCTGCCACGAACCGGAACAGCAGCTGTGCACCGGCGTCATCGAGCGGGGCGAAGCCAAGCTCGTCGACGATCACGGCGTCCGCACGGAGGATCTGCTCGATCACCTTGCCGACGGAGTTGTCTGCGAGCCCTCGATACAGCGTCTCGACGAGCTCGGCCGCGGTGAAGTAGCGCACCCGCTTTCCCGCTTCGACGGCGGCATGGCCGAGGGCGATGAGGATGTGGCTCTTGCCGGTGCCGGCCGGCCCCACAAGGCACGGGTTCTCCCGGGCATCGATCCACTCGAGCGATGCCAGGTAGTCAAAGGTCCCCCGTGGGATCGAGGAAGCGTGCACGTCGAAGTCCTCGAGCGACTTCGAGACGGGAAAGCGTGCTTGTTTCAACCTCGCCATCGCGTTGGAGGCGTCCCTGCTCTCGATCTCGGCTTCGACGAGGGTCCGCAGCAGCTCCACCGGCGCCCAGCGCTGGGTCTTGGCGACGGCGAGGACATCGGGCCCGATGCGGCGCATGGTGGCGAGCTTGAGACGCCGCAGGCCTGCCACGAGATCGGCGGGCAGCTCGGCCGGCGGGGCGCTCATGAGGTGGTCTCCATGAGCCGGCGGGCGAAGTGCAAAAGTGCCGAGCGAAGCTCGCACACGCCGTAGCCGGGGGCATATGCCTGCATGGCCGCGTGCATGAGTCGGGGCTCGGCCTTCAACCAGCCGGCCACGAACTCGAGCATCTCGGCGCACTCGTATCTCTCCTCGGGTGCGAGCACCTTCGAGCTTTCGGGGCCATCGACATGCTCGACGCCCTCCTCGTTCGGATCAAGCCCGGAGCTTCCCTGCGGCGGGGTCATCGGAGCTCTCCGAAGCCGTAGGCGGACAGGGGCCTGGTGGGAACTTCGGGGAAGGCGGCACTGAGCGGCTCGCCGACCGCCTGCAGGCGGGGCACACCCGCGCCGGCATCGAGGATGGAGCGCACATCGGCGAGGGAAAAGCGCGAGTAGGTGGTCGCCCGCTCGAGTGCACAGATAAGCGCGTCGCGTCCGTAGGCGCTCTCGAGGGCCACGATGGCCCCGAGCTCGCCGCCGAGCTTGCTCGCACCGCCCGCCGCCGCGGCCTTCAAGAACGCCATGCCCACCTCGCCGAGACCGACCATGGCGTGCTCAGCCGCGGTACGAGGCCGGGGCGCCCGCTGCGGTAGAGGCCGCGGACCGCCATAGTGGTCGTCGTTGATGGACGTCTCACCCGGTGCCACGAGATCGTGCAAGGCCATCTCGACGCCGAGATGCACGACGGCGAGCTTGCCGCCGGCGACCTCCACCTCGACCTGCTTTCCGATGAGGCGCATCGGGACCGAGTAACGGGCCGAGCCGAAGCGCACGCAGCTGAGCTTGTCCACCTTTCGGATGACCGCCTTTGCGACGCGGGGGCGCAGCGACGGCAACGGGGAGAACAGCGGTGCTTCGACCCTGAGCCGCTCGGTGGGAATCGCACAGATCTCCGAGTGCTCGACGCAGTTGACCTCCTCGCACCACGCGGCCGCGGCGACATTGGCCGAGGCGAGGTCGAAGAACGGGACCTGCGGGACCATGAGGTCGGCCTTGGCGTAGCCCACGAGGTTCTCGACCAGTCCCTTCGACTCCGGGTCGTTGGCCTCGCAGAAATCCGGCCGGAAGCGATAGTGGGCGGCGAAGCGGACGTAGGCCGGTGTCGCCACGACGAGGTTGGCCACCACGCCTGCTTTGAGGCAACCCATGCGATCGGCCAGCACCACCTTCGGCACCCCGCCCAGGAGCTCGAAGCAATCGATCAGCATCGAAAGCGTCGTGTCGGAGCGCTCGTTGTCCGAAAAGCGCACAAAGCGCCACCGGCTCCAGGCCGACACCGCACAGAACACGTGCAGGCCGAACTCCGAGCCCCAGTCGATGACGAGTGTCTCGCCCGGGCTCCAGATCGCCGGGCGCCGTCCCCGGTGGTGCTCGTCGCGCCAGTCGCTCTTTGTCCTGGCGACAAGACGTCGGAAGTTGCGGGCTGAGCCGGTGTAGCCGGCGGCGCGTGCCTCGGGCAGGAGACGCTTGGCCGAGATGCGCCCGCTCGTCTTTCTCACCTTGGTGGCCACGATGCCCGCGACGACGTCGTAGCTCCTCTTGCGCTCGGCCGCCTTGTCTGATGTCGCGTCCCGTTCTTCGCGTTTGAGCACTGCACGCTTCACGGTCCGGTGCGTCGTGTTGCAGATTGCTGCGGCGCCCCGGTAGCTGCCCACCTCTCGGTAGGCGGCGATGATGTCCATTGTCTGCCTCACTGATTTCATGGTTCTGTCCTCCGGTCGGAGCGGTGTTTGGTTGGCACCGCCACCGTGTCCGGCCGGAGGGCACGAACGGTGGATGTTCAGTGAGGGGTGGGTACCTCTACATGGCCACGAGTGGGTACCTCGTCCTGGCCACACGCGGGTACTTTTTCATGGCCACGGACACTGGCTCAAACCGCCGTGTGCGCGAAAGCGCGGCCGAGGTCGCAGAGATGTCTACGCGCACCCAATTTGAGGGGGTTGATGGGCCCTGGGCTTGCGCTCTGGCCAACTGAGCTTCGAGCCCCTACGCCAGTAGGAAACGCGAATCATTGCCAAGTCTGCGCCGGAGGTCAGGCGCGATGCGTTGCGTGTGCGCCGGAATCGGCGCTGATCGGTTTGAGCGCCGGAGCCTCGCTATGTGTGCGGCACAGTCTTCGCCGGGGCGACAGGGCACAGCGATTGGAGCGACCCGTTCACCGCCAACAGAACGCCTCGGTGTCGACGGCCACACGGTGCGCAAGTGGGTCGGGCGTCGCCCGACTCCACTCTATGAGCCAATCTCGGTTGTGTCTGTCGTCGGTCGAACCTGCGTGGGATCGACCTTCGTACGGCCTACTTGACGATCGCAACCGCCAAGTAGGCGATGGTGATGGTCAGAGCCACGAGTGCCGGTGACATCTCTTTGGCGTCGTCCTTTGCCTTGCGGTGGTAGAACAGGGCGCCGAGGAGCAGGAGCGCCATTCCAGCTGCCCCAACCAGACCAATGGGATGCCACCACAGCCCGCTCACAACGCTTGCGCCGGCAGCGAGCTCGGGTATGGCGATCGATTGATACTTGCGCCAAGGGATCCCGAAGCGCGTAGCAGACTGTCGCATCTTCGGATTACCCAAGAGCTTGCCCGCTGCCGGTAGCAAACAGGTCACTGCCAGGATTACGGAAACGGTGATTGACATCGAAGCCTCCTTAGAGAATGGGAGTTAACGGAGACGCGTTAACTTCGCTGACTTGATACGAGCCGCAGGACGTCGAATGTCTCCATCGCAGCTGACGCGCCCGAGACACTTGTGATTCCTCTTCTGATCCTGGCAATCGCCTCTTCTGAGGCCTCCAGGTCTGGATCCCAGATCGAAAGGACGACAACCTCTCTGCGGACGTGATCGGCGTGAAGCGCGACAAGACCGACGAAGTTGGGAAGCTCTCGATACTCGGGAACGACTTGCTCATCGAGGATTCTCACTGCTTCCTCGAGACGATCAGGTTCGATATGAAAGGTCAAAGACCTGGCTTTCATTGCGCCTTCCTAGGCGCTGACCGCGACAGGAACGGTCGCGCGGCTCATGCCGGCAGCGGCATAAGCCTCCTCCTCGTCCAGCGTTTCGCGGTCCAACAACGTATGTGCGAGGTGATCGAGCCGATCTCGGCTTGCCCGCAGGGTGGCGACGGCCTGCTCGTAACACTCCTCGATGATCCGACGCGCTTCGGCATCGACGAGGTCCTTGGTAGCGGGCGCGACGCCGTCAAAGCCGAAAGGCGACTCCTGACCGGGCGAGGGAAGCACCGAAACGGGCCCTATGGCTGGTGACATTCCCCAGCGCCCCGCCATCTGTCGGGCGATGTTGCTGGCATGCTCGAGGTCGCTCTCGGCACCCGTGGTGACATCGCCGTAGACGACCTCCTCCGCTGCGCGCCCGCCCAACGCACCTGTGATCCGTCCGCGGAGGTATTCGGCCGAATAGCCGTACCGGTCGCTCTCGGGTGCCTGGAAGGTGACTCCGAGGGCCTGGCCCCTCGGGATGATCGATATCTTGCGCACCGGGTCGGCACCGGGAGTCAGCATGCCAAGAAGGGCATGCCCGGATTCGTGGAAGGCCGTCCGCTCCCGTTCCTCGCGCGAGAGCACAATCCCCCGAACGGTGCCGAGAACGAGTTTCTCCAGGGAATCGGTGAAATCGGCCATCATCACCTGCTCGTGGCCTCGGCGAACTGCCAGCAGCGCAGCCTCGTTGACCAGGTTCTTCAGGTCCGCGCCGACCATGCCCGGGGTCGAGGAAGCCACGGCCTCCAGGTCAACGCCCGGATCCACAGGGACACCCCGAGTGTGCACCTGGAGGATCTGTGCCCGCCCACGCTGGTCCGGTGCAGATACCGTCACCCGCCGGTCGAAGCGGCCCGGGCGCAATAGCGCCGCGTCGAGGACCTCGGGCCGGTTCGTCGCCGCCAGTACGACGACGCCCTCACTCCCGGTGAAGCCGTCCATCTCGGTGAGGATCTGGTTGAGGGTCTGCTCGCGCTCGTCATAACCACCCACCGAAGCCGTGCCACCCCTGGCGCGGCCGATGGCGTCCAGCTCGTCGATGAAGATAATTGACGGGGCCACCTGCTTGGCCTTGTCGAACAGGTCGCGCACCCGGCTGGCGCCGACGCCGACGATCATCTCGACGAACTCTGAGGCCGAGATCGAGAAGAAGGGAACCTCCGCCTCGCCGGCAACCGCCCTGGCAAGCAGCGTCTTGCCGGTGCCGGGCGCGCCTGACAGCAGCACGCCGCGGGGGATCTGCGCGCCCATCTGCCTGTACCGACCGGGATTACGCAGGAAGTCCACGATCTCCGTCACCTCGTTCTTGACCTCCTCGATGCCCGCGACGTCTGCAAACGTCGTCCGCTTCGCGGATGAAGGGTCGTATTGGTGCGCCCGGGATTGGCCGAGGCCGCCCATTCCCATGGACCGGCCGAGGCCGCCCATTCCCATGGACCGGCCGCTCAGCTTTAGTGACCCGAGCAGGCCCGCGAGAAGCAAGGCGGGGCCGAACCAAAGCAGGAGGTCTTCCCACAACGGGGGACCCTGACTCGGCGCGTTGGCATTGATCGTCGCTCCACTGGCCTCCAGCAGCTGGAAGAGATTGTCGTTTGCGAACGACGGCCGCTGGGTCGTGAACTGCTGCACATGCTGGGCGTTCGCGACCTTGGACGGGTAGGCGACCTCGTGTCTGAAGATCCCTTGAATGGTGTCGCCTGTCGAGGTGACGGACTGGACGTTGCCCGATCTCACCTGGGTCGAAAAGAAGCTGTAGGAGATCGTGGTGGGAGAGGTCGCTCCGATAAACAACGACGACAGGAACCAGTTGACGATCAGTAGCCCCAGCATTAGCCACAAGAACCGGGACCAGCCCGAGCGCCCGCCCGATCGATCCTGGTCTTTTGGCTTGAGGCCCTCGACCCGCCAGGGCGGCGGGGTCGATGACGTCTGGCGGCGATGCCAGCGTCGGCTATCCCCACCGGCGTCCACGCCGGGAGAAGAGGAGTCTTCCGCCAGCGTCGGGTCAGCCGCGCTGGGCTGACTCAGGAACACTTGGCCTTCTTTCTCGAAGGCTTGCCTCTGACTGCTACGTCCCATCACGTTCTCCTTGTCTTCATCACTGTTGTGAAGTATAATCAGATCTGTGATAGCTTATCAAGTAGCCCGGCTCCCCGAGCGGTAAGGGGTGGCACGGGCGGAGCGGTGACGCGCATCACCGTCTAACTGCTGGACATGGAATCTCTCGGACCTGCTCCGAGAGACAGAACGAAAGGAACACTGCCATGTTGAAGTCCCTCAGCACTTCTTTGATCCTGCGTGGCGTGCTCGCCACGGTCGTCGGGATCCTGGCGCTGGCCTGGCCCGGGGTCACGGTCTTCGCACTCGTCATCTTGTTCGCCGTGTACGCGTTCGTCGCCGGCGGCCTGCAAACCCTCCGTGCGTTCAGTAGCGACACCGCTGGACCAGTCTTCGGTCACCTGCTGGTAGGCCTGGTCAGCTTGGCCGCCGGGGTGATCGCGCTGGCTTGGCCGTTGCCCACCGCGCTCGTACTGGTGGTGATCGTCGGCACTTGGGCGGTTATGAGCGGTTTGGTCGAGATCTTTTCCGCGTTCCGCGCAGGCGAGTCCCCCGGGACTCGGGCCATGTTCCTGCTCGGCGGCCTGGTCTCGATCGTGTTCGGCTTGGTGCTGCTCGCCCGTCCTGACATGGGTGCGGTCACCCTCGCGGTGGTCTTTGGTCTGTTCAACCTGATATACGGAGCCTGGATGTTGGTGCAAGGCATCGAGTTGCGTCGGACCGGCAAGAGCTTGCATTCCATCTTCAGGCACGCATAGGCGGCTTGACTTATGGCACCGTCACGCTCTGAGCGGAGCAGCCAACTTGCCGGACCCCTAGCGGGGTCCGACAAGTCCCGGGTATGTCTCGCTCCGTTGATCACGGAGAGTCCCGATGGATGAAGCGTTGCGTCCGCCCCGCGTCGATGTGGACGCCAGCTCAGGCTGCCGACGCGTCGATCCGCCGCGTCGGCCGGTTTTGTTCATCAACCCGAACTCGGGCGGCGGCAAGGCTGCCCAGGCCGGGCTCGCCGAGCGGGCACGCAAACGAGGGATCGAGGCCGTCGTCTTGGCTGAGGACGAGGACCTCGTGTCGGCGGCCCGAGAAGCGGCAGCGGGTGGCGCAGACGCGCTGGGCATGGCTGGTGGTGACGGGTCACTGGCGGCGGTGGCCGCGATGGCGGCTGCCTACGAGCTTCCGTTCGTGTGTGTGCCGGCCGGGACGCGCAACCATTTCGCGCTCGACCTGGGAGTGGACCGGCACGACCTGATCGGTGCGCTCGACGCGTTCACCGACGGCGTCGAACGTCGCATCGACCTCGCGGAGGTGAATGGCCGTGCGTTTGTTAACAACGTCTCGCTAGGGATCTACGGTGACGCAGTCCGCAGGTCGGCCTATCGAGATGCCAAGGTGCGTACGGTTCTGGAGACTGCCGATGAGGTGATGCGACAAGGCGGGGTGCTGCCTGCACTCCACCTAATAGACGACCTGGGACACGAGCACCATCATCTCGCCATCGTTCTTGTGTCCAACAACCCCTACGCGCTGGATTATCCGCTGGCTCGCGGTACCCGCCCGGCGCTCGACACCGGTCATCTCGGGATCCTCTTGCTCGACGTACCCGGCGAAACCCACCGCCCTATAGGGAGAACCTGGACCGCACTCCGCCTGGAGATGACCGCTGCCGAGGCGGTGCAGGCCGGAGTCGATGGCGAGGCGATGGACCTCAGCTCGCCGCTGCGGTTCGTTATCCGCCCGCGGGCGCTGCGCGTACTGATCTCTTCGCGCCACCTAGGGATGTCGCCCTCGGCGCGCCGTCTCGCTCCACCTCCCGTGAGGCCGAGTCGACATGCGTCCTGAGACGAGACTTTTAGGGGGCCAACCGAGTTGGCAGGCCAGGGCCGGCGACGAGTCTTCGGTTCAACGCGGGCTGCGAGGACTGGCTCGGGCTCTTCGCTCGCGCCCGCCACACCGTGTCTCCCGTTGGCTGGGCGCCCTAGCGAGCTTTAGGACGTCGTGATCCTAAAGACAATGGCTGTTGAACTGTCAAGATCTGCAGACAACGAGAGTCGACCGAAGGGGGTCCGGATCGATCAATCGAGCGTGGTATAGTCAGTATTGTAGTTCATCATCGGTACTGATGACATTGTGGATTCGGTGAGGATGCCTTCACGAGGCCGCGAAGAGCCAGAGGAAAGTGAGGATGAATGGCGGTACAAACAAACGGAGCGCTGGGTGCCAACCGGCTGGACCGGCGTAAGGCCCATACCCGGCAGGCTCTCGTCGATGCCGCAGTGGGGCTGATCGCTGACGGCCGTGGGGATCGTGCGAGCATCCAGGAGATCACGGAGGCCGCCGACATCGGCTTCGGGTCCTTTTATAACCACTTTGACAGCAAGGAGCAGTTGTTCGAGACCGCTTCCGAGGAAGTGCTGGAACGCTGGGGACAAATGATCGACCGTGCTTGCGCGGGCATCAGCGATTCGGCGAAGCTTTTCGCCGTCTCCTTGCGGATCTCCGGGCGATTGGCCTGGACACACCCCGAGATTGCCCGGTTCTTGACTGGTGCCGGCCTCAAGATCCTGGATCTTCCTTACGGCTTGGCGCCGCGTGCCCTGCGTGACATCCAAGCGGGCCAGGCCGCAGGCCAATTCACCATCTCGAACGCTGAGATCGCGCTCAGCGCCGTATCCGGCGGGCTGCTCGAGCTGCTGCGGCTGCGCGAGCGCCACCCTGAACGAGTCGAGGAGAGCGCCGTGGACGAACTCGCCGAAGCCAGCCTGCGGCTGCTCGGCGTCCGCGCCCCCGAAGCCAAACGCCTCGCCAGACTCCCTTTGCCGCCCATCGAAACTTGGTAGTAGTAGGTGCTTAGCGCAGACACGCGAGTGCGCAGTATCTCAAAGGGTCGAACGGGTTGGCGGTGATCGAACTCGATCGGCTCTGCTAAGGCCATTGTCTGGGCCATTGCACGCCGCCCGTCTTCCCTCTTCCCGCTGCCGTCCTTCGGCCTCCGCGCCGCGCGATTGGAACAGTCCGGACGCGCTCACATTCGTCATCATGGTGCGTCGGTCAGGGCTACAACCAGTCCTAGTAGCCACCGCCACCGATGTGCCAGTCTTCAACACGTTGCGGCGCGCAGGCCGGTAGACGGGTGGTAGCGAGTTCCGTTTGGTCGCATGGCCAAGGACTAGGAGGGTGCGGCGGTGCAGTCGTGTCTCGATCGCCACGGCCACTAGCGGCCATGGTCAGTACCTGGTGGCCTGGAACGATCGGTGTCGGCGTGGGCGTGGCGGTCACCGAACGGAACGACTAGACGACCAAATTGGGTTCGCTGGACATAGGTGACCTTGGCGCCTCCGCGGTCCTGCAGGCTCACGAGACGGCCGTCGCAGTCGTAGGTGTGGCTGATTTGTTCGCTGCCGGCCCTCGGGACTTGCGATCCGGCCGTGCCGGCGCGCCCGGTGGTCATCTTCAACCACGGCGCGGTCGCGACTCGACCTGATGGCTGGAGCTAGAAGGACTCTGCCACCATGTGATCGCCTACTGGGGCGAGGTCCTAACGCCGGTTGTCCTTCGAGCAGCTGAGCGCTGTCTTCTCAGCTCGCTCAGCGCAGACACGAGCTGGCCGAGAATCGCAAGAGACCCCTCCAGGCTGACGCCGCTCGCCTGCGGCGGCGAAAGCACGGGGATCGAGCGACGACAATCCCGCCCCACGGGTGATAGGTCTGACGAACTGAGAGCACGGACCCGTTCACCTACTCCCGAGATCCGGCGTACCAGCAGGAGGGCTGGGTTCCATATCGTTACGGTGAGGCCCATGATGCCCTTGACGTTCCACGAACACTCACGACCGACCCTTGACCTTTCACGAACCTCAAGACCCTCAACAAAGGACGATCGACATGTCGGATAATCCACCACGACCCGTCCCGACCCGACGCGCGCGGATAGCTCTGTTAGCGGCATCGAGGCAGGTTCCGAGGGTCGTGTCGCTCACCTCACAGGCCAGCGATGCTCTGTTGGAGCGTCGAACGCACGCGGCGTGAGCTGCCTCAGCTTGCGGACGAGACCTCGAGGAGTCGGAGCTCGTCTTTGCCGCCGACCCACTCGGTCAGAAACCTTGGCGGCCAGAGCTGGTCACTTGGCGCCGGACACGGCTGCGCAAACAGATCGGTCTTAGCCATGTCCGGCTACACGATCTACGGCACTTTGTCGCCTCCGAGCTGTTGACCGCGGGCATCGACCTTCGCACCGTGGCCAACCGGCTCGGACATGCCCGCACCTCGACGACGCTCGACATCTACTGGGGCTTCGTCCCGGCGCGCGATCGGGATGCCGACGATCACCTTGAGGCCCTGCTCAAGCCCGACTCGATTGACTGAGGCTGCACCCGTCAGCGCCTCACCGAGCAATGCGAGAACGTCTGCAATCAAATCCCGACGTGCCTTGTTCGGAAAGACCTAAGGCTCACTTAGGTTCCTCTTAGGACACACCGGACGATCCTGATACCTGGGGCCACAGTGGCTCCGAACCACAAAGGAGGTGGAGACAATGGTAAAGAAAGCTAGGGACC
>Ga0181533_1006088_pt1 | contig 11139 bp, 6 predicted proteins | sample PEATcosm2014_Bin_45_FD_119772 | JGI IMG/M metagenome (GOLD analysis project Ga0181533, IMG submission 119772) | Peatland microbial communities from MTU Mesocosm Facility, Houghton, MI, USA - PEATcosm2014_Bin11_60_metaG | ecosystem: Environmental > Terrestrial > Soil > Wetlands > Peat | place...
AACCTCTGGCCTTACGAAGCCGATCCGAGTTACGGTTGCTTCGTGAAAGCCCAGATGGAGTCCTTGCGGCCCCTGGGGGTGGATTACGACGTACTTTTCATCAACGGCCGCGAATCCCGCTGGCACTATTTGCGCGCCCTCCCGCAATTGTGGCAGCGGCTGCGCACCCATCGCTACGATTTGATCCACGCGCACATGGGCTTATCCGGACTGGTGGCTCGCTGCCAGATTTCCGTCCCTCTTGTGGTCTCATTCATGGGCTTCGATGTCACGGGGAAGTTCACGGGGGGCGATCACATTTCAGCTTTCGGTCGGTTCTACCAGCTCTCGAGTTTCTTGCTGGCACGCCTCGCTTCTGCGGTCATTGTCAAGACTGCCGAGCTGAAAAGCCGGTTGAGGCTTGAGGCCGCGCAGGTCATCCCGAACGGAGTTGACCTGGATCTCTTCAAACCCGCCGACCAGGCTGAAGCTAGACGGAGTCTGGGCCTTGATCCGCAAAAGAAACTTGTCCTATTTCCTTATGACCCAGAGCGCGCCGAGAAGCGCTTTGACGTTATTGAGTCGGCAGTGGCGCGGGCACGGCAAGCCATCCCCGAGTTAGAAATTCTTCGGGTTTCCGGCGTTCCTCAATCCCGCATGCCACTCTATATGAATGCTGCCGATGTCCTGATCCTGGCTTCCCAAGCCGAGGGTTCTCCCAATACTGTCAAAGAGGCCATGGCCACCAACCTCCCAGTGATTACCGTGGATGTGGGCGACACAGCCGCGCTGATCGGCCAAACGGAAGGATGCCATTTGGTGTCGCGTGATTGCGGAGAGATGGCCGCAAAAATCGTGGAGGTCTGCCGTAGAGGGATGCGCACTCGCGGGCGCGAGCGGATTGCCAGGCTCTCGACGGAGAACGTCGCCAGGCAAATCCTGCAAGTCTACTCAAACGTTGTCCGACACGGCTAATTCCGGCAGGATTTGTGAGATGTTAGAATCCGAATTCGCCCCAACTTGATGCAGATCGAACTATACAGGAATGCAAATGAGTAGTGACCGCCGAATCGGGGTATTAATAATTATCGAGAATCTACCCTTCCCATTTGTGCGGCGCGCCTGGCAGGAGGCATGCGCCTTGAGAGACGCCGGCTACCGTGTCTCCGTTATCTCGCCTAAAGGCGCGGGCTGCGAGCGGAGCTTTGAGACAATCGAGGAAATCGAGATCTACCGTTATGGAGTTTGGGAGGCATCGGGGCCGGCAGGTTACCTGCTGGAATACGTTGGCGCGCTTGCGGCACAGCTTTATCTGGCCCTGAAAATCTACTTCCGCACCCGTTTCCGCGTGGTTCACACCTGGAACCCCCCGGACATCATGTTTCTGATCGGGCTGTTTTTTAAGCTCTTCGGCGCCCGCTATATCTTCGACCACCTGGATTTGAACCCCGAACTGTATCTGGCTAAGTTTGGCCGGGAAGATTTCCTCTACCGCCTGGTTTGCTTTGTTGAGCGCGCAACCTTCTGGACTGCGGATGTTTCGCTGGCTACTAATCAGTCCTATCGCGAAATTGCCATTCAACGCGGCGGGATGCCGCCCGAGCGAGTATTCATCGTCCGAGTCAGCCCTGAACCCGAGAAAATGCGACGTGGCCCGGCGTATCCGGAGTTAAAACATGGGAAGAAACTCCTGGCCTTGTATCTCGGCGTGATGGGGCCACAAGATGGGCTCGACCTCTGGGTCGATTCGATCGAGTACATGGTAAGAAAGAAGGGCCGCGACGACACGTTCTTCACTTTTATCGGGTCGGGAACCGAGCTGCCGCACATCAAGGACTTGGTCGCCCAAAAAGGATTGCAGTCGGTGGTTAACTTCACGGGGCGAATCCCCGGTGAAGAACTCGCCAAATACCTCTCGACGGCGGATGTCGGTGTGGCGCCTGACCCGCTGAACCCTATGAATGATAAATCCACCATGGGGAAGATTCTCGAATACATGGCTTTTGGAATGCCGGTTGTACTCTTCGAACTAACGGAGGGACGCCGGTCTGCTGCGGACGCAGCCCTCTATGCTCGCCCGAGCGATCCAGTCGATTTTGCCGAGAAGGTGCTCAGCTTGTTGGATTCTGAATCTCTGCGACGAGAGCTTGGCGAACGCGGCCGCAGGCGAATCGTCGAGCACTTTAACTGGGAAACCGACCGGAACGCCCTGCTGCAAGCGTATGAAGTGGCGCTTCGTTCCCCAAAGTAAGGCCGCGAGGCTTTCTCTGAGACTTCGCCCGGAAGAAGTGGCCGCTTGCGCTAAGGTGCAGAACAGCCCTGTCGGCGCCGGTATAAGACGTACTCAAAAGCGCCACCCGCGCTCGTTTCCGTAGGCCTAGCTGCTTGTCCCCTCGCTTCGGCAGAGCTGGAATAATCCGCCCCGAGGTAACAGCGGCTAGAAATTGCCGGCCTCTTTCACTGTCCCCTCTTTCACGTCCGCATCAACTTGATATGGAGACCGGACTTCGTGCAATTCGTTGCCGACGAGGTAGACGTGCCGGCTCTTTGGGCCCTTCACTTTAAGGAATACCTGCGTTCCGGGTCGCGCCTTGGAGTTGCAGACAGTGGCATCTTCAACCTGGTTGAAAACTACGGCGGGAATATCCGTCTGCAACTTCGCCGGCCCTCCCACAAAGTTCTCCAGCTTCAGTCCCTCCACATCCTGGAAGTATAGGGCGCTCTGCCATTGGCTCAACTCGGGCTTGTCCCAGATCACCTCGAGGTCCCTCACCTTTAGATTTCTGGCATATCGAAACTGCATAGCGTTCACAGTTCGGTCATAGGCCGCCGAAGGATCGGTGGAGAGAAACAGCTTGATGTTCTCCAGGCTGACGTTCTGGAGCCAGCTATTGGGATGCCCCAGGATCAGGCAGGAGCCTTTGCCGTGAGCAATGACATTGCGGATAATGACGTTCCGAATCGAGCCGGCGGGCGGCTCATCGGGCTTGAGCGGCAGGCCCTGGCTCTCGCTGCGCCGCTGGATGGTAAAGTAGATGGGATCGCCGTTGCCCCACCAGAACCAGTCGAAACGCTGGCAATTGACAATCAGGTTCGACAGCACAACATTCTCAATATAACCTCCGTCATACACCATGAAGGCAATACCGCGATTGGAACCGGTGATCACGCAATTATCCACCGTCACATTGCGGACGCTGTTCATGTTGCCATCGCAGAACTTCAGCGCGCTCGAGGCCGAGGAGAGGCGGCAATTGGTAATGGTGATGTTCTCGCAGGGAAGCGGAGGTCCCCAAATGTTCGAGGAATAGAAGACAATGGCGTCATCGCCGGTCTCAATCGTACTATTAGCGATGCGCACGTCCTTGCAGCCATCCGGGTCGATCCCGTCGGCCCACACGCCGTCTTTCAAGCTGGTGTGGATGTAAACGCCGTCGATGGTCAGCCGCTCGCAAGCGTAGGGATTTATGGTCCAGCTCGGCGAATGGAGAAACGAGAGCCCGGCAATCCTGACGTCTTTGCAGCGCAGCAGCAGAACCATATGCGGGTACACGCTGGGCTTCGGACGCGCCTTTGGAAAAGAGCGCATCAGCGATTTGCCCAGGGACTGTGCCAGGAGCTGGTTATCGCGGATGTAAGCATCATCGATATCATTCAACCGCCATTCGTACTCGGCCTGGCCGTCCACAGTCCCCCGACCTTCAATCGAGATATTCTCCAGATCCTCGCCGTAGAGCAGGGTACTCTTATCGAACACGGCAGAGTCCTGGGAGGCGAACAGCGTGGCGCCCGTTTCAACATAAAGCCTGACGTGGCTGCGCAGGTGAATCGTTCCTGACGTATACTCGCCCGGAGGCAGATAAACTGTGCCTCCACCGGCTTCCGCACAGGCATCCACGGCTTTCTGAATGGCCTTCTGAGCGTTGTCCGCTTTCTTCCCTGTAGCTCCGTAATTCTTCACATTGAAAATTGCGACGTTTCCTTCGGCGCCCAGGAGAGGCGCTGCAAGCGAAACGACTAGGGCGAAACATAACCAACCCATTCTCCTGGCAGGCTGCTGTGACATCTTCCCCCCTTCCGGCTGCATCAGCTTCATGGCAGATCCGCTGTTGCTTACCTCTGGGTAGTGGGTCAGTTTGGTGTTGTAGCGGCGAGTTTACCTCGCCAAATGGCGGCGTAAAGCCGCCTCTACATCAAACTGACCCACGACCGACCTCTGAACATTATATACAGCGGAGCCGGAGCGTGTTTATAATGCGCGGTCGGCTGCCTGTCAACGAGTTTTTGTGCCACCTGGTTCCCCCACCTGCCACCTACCACCTACCGGCAACTAACTAACTGTCTTTTCAACAACATTCCCGCTTTCAGTGTGCAAGTACCTTTGTCTTCTATAACATTCCCGTTTCGTCCCCGATTCTCCGAACCCGGTCCTTTGTTTTCAACAACATTCCCGCGTCGGTCGTTCAATTTTAAATCTTCCACTGCTTCCACACCCTGCGAGTTATCGGGCGAAATGTCGCTGTCGGGAACCTCCTCGTTGTTCTCTGTCCCCGTACCATCATCCCGGCCGGCAGGGGCGACCGGGCGGTCGGCAGCATCTTTCCGCAGCCTCAGCAGTATCCTCACTTTGCGGTCAATGGAGTGGTCCAGGGCGGCTTCTTGGCGCAGCATCATCCTCCACGTCTCCCCCTCTGGAGCAAGGCAGGCGTCCCGTTCTATCGCCGCTCTCTCCTCATTCGCCTTTTCCGCGTATTCGAATTCTTCGCGGACGCTGGCGATTTCCTCCTCCAGCAGACGCAGAAGTTCCTGGTGCTCTGCTTCGCCCGGCGCCTCGCAGTCGAAGTCTATTTGGCGCAGGGACTGCTTCTCTTCCTCGTCGGCTTGTTGCGCCTCGAGGTACATGGGGTCACCGAAATGGTGCAGCAGCCTGAAGATCAGCGCCTGTCGCCAGCCCGTCGTACCTTGGTAAAGAGATTCCAGTACGGCGTACTGGCGGACGCGGAAGGTGCGTTGCTTGACCTCCTCCCGTACGAGTTCAAGGAAAGAAAGCGTCCTTCTCAGCGTCACGCCGCGATCTGTAGAATCCGATAAGTTGACCTCAAGCATGTCGTGCTGGGAAGCGTCGAAGGTGATGCGGGCCATCTCCTGCTGGCGGCGGTGTTGCCAGTCGTCGATGGCCTGCAAGGCGCGCCGCTTCAGGCCTGCTTGCGCCCGCTCGAGCCTTTCGCGGCGCCAGTAGAGCCAAGTCAAGTCGTCGATCTGCTTCTCCCAGAGCGCGTCGCCGGGACAAGCGCTCATGAGTTCCTGCTTCAAGTTTTCGAATTCTTCCGGGTCTTCGCCCAGCGCCAGCATGGCTTGGTAGCGATTTTCGTCGCTGACGCGTCCGCCGTGCTTCAAGGCATTGAGCTTGGAATTCCGCTTGGCGGCAGCGCTGCGCGGTCCGGTGGAATGCTGGGCATTGGCGCGCGCGGCGGCGAGCAACGCGGGCGTAAGTTGGGGTGATTTGCGTAAGGACATGGTCCCTCCTGAGACGGTTGTTAGGATAGCGAGGAAAGGACTTCCCCGCGGGTTGGACTTTTCACATGAGTAGGCTAGCACAACGGCGGGGTGTTGTCAAGAGACAATATGTTCACACGCCTAGCCCAGGGCTTCTCAGACGGCCAAGAGTTGGACGTAGGGGCGTAGGGGCGCTTCGCGAAGCGCCCCTACTTCGGCGGGTGGCGCAGACAACATCGTGGCTTGGTGTCCGCGCCACCCGCGAATTCATCGGACTGCGAGTTTTGGCATCGCGGAGGGGGGTTTGCGAAATGTCAGCGCGTAGATTCGCCCATCCCACAGCATCTCAAGATGTATTTCCTGCATCTCTGGGGGTACGAGATCAATAGGAGCTGTAACAGCTTCCTGGCGGTTCTTGAAGTATCCACTGGTAATGGGAATTCGCTCATAGGTGTTTTTCACATGCTTCTCGGTCTCATCGGCAATCAGGATGCGGCTCCCTGGCTTTGCAACACGAATCATTTCCCGGATAGCTTTGGCTCTGTCATTGAAGAAGTTGATGCCCCCGACGTGAAACACAACATCAAAACTGTCATTGGCGAACGGCAGGTCCTCGGCATTCCCGAGAAAAAGATCGGCGTCCATTTCCCACCGGCGCAGATTGGCTTGGCAATTCGTCAGCATTTCCGCCGAGAGATCAAGACCAAATAGTTTTGCGCCACGCGGAAGGTATTTCCAGTTGAGACCGGTCCCCACGGATGTTTCCAACACCGAATTACCAGGATTGATTTCCAGGAAGCGCAGGTAACTCAAAAAGTATCGGTCCCGGTTGACACCCCGTAAAGCACATGCCACCCTCTGGGTGTCGTCATAGAATCCGCCGATGGTTTCATACAGCCGGTTGTATTTGCGGTTAGAGCCTGTGACTTTTTCCGGTTCTAGAAAGACCGCAATGTCGTTGCGAATCGGGAACTGTTCTCCGGACGAGCTGACCATAACCTCATGACCGTCTCTGCTGAGAACGTGCAAAGGATTTCCGGTGTACGGACTTCGCAAGAGGGCGACGCTCTCCGTCTTGTCTGCCCATACTTTGCGCTCTCTACCAGGAAGAGTGAGGATCCCGGCGGTTAAGATCAGGCTTCCAACCAGACATGTCCACGCAAAGACAGTACTCGTTAGTAGGACATGAGGCGCGTAAGCAGGGCTGATCCGCAGGAAGAAGTCATATCCCAACAGAACGGCCCATACCGCGGCAAAAATACCTGCCCCCGCAGCAATCTTCTTACCCTGGAATTCATAGTTCCACATCCAAATGATCACCGCCGCGGACCAATAGATGAGAAAGGGAATGGAACCTGCCCCTAGAATTGTGGCGATGTGCAGCAGAGGGACGTTCGCATGTTGAGTCTGAGCAAGAGAGTAGTGATTGAAGATGCTGGCGGGAAGGCACCGTTGCCCCAACGTCTGTAAGGCGGCGCCCCAAAGAGGCAAAGCAAGGGTTGACAGAAACCCTTCCCGGCGCAGAGTCACGAGTCGCCACAAAAGATAGGGCAGACTGCCGATGAGCGCCGCCAGCATCATCCCAACGATATAGTCAATCCCCGTCAGTGGAGACGAGCGCCAGTTCGACGGCACACTCAGAATGAAGGTGATGCCCGACAGCAACAAAAATCCGCGCCATGCTTTTTGCGTGCCGATGAACCATGCGCCTAAGATTGCGCCAGTCCATACCCCCAGAGGGGAGAACACAAAGCCGAGGACGAAGATGCCGACAGTCGCAAGAGCCGCCAACTGTAACCAACGATCAGGAGATGTTTTCGTAGACATTTCGCGATTCCCCCTTGAGGGTGGACCGACCTTGGACAAACTCCAACCTCGGACCGTCCGACAAATTCACATTGTTCTCCTGCGGACCTGTCTGGTAGGTCCGCGGCTTTCAGCTTCAAATTCTCGCGTGCTGATCGGCGGGTCCCGCGCCTGCGGGGCACCCAGTCAACGGTCAGCCCGCACCGGCTCGGCGGGTGCGGCGGACGGGTTGCTTGGCTGTACGCTTTTGGAGGGAGCCCATAAGCTTGAGATTTTTCTCGATCAGAGCGTAACGCTGCGCGACGCACGCGTAGCTCCGCAGCGGATCTTCCGGCGTGTGCAACACGTAATCGAGAAGCCTGGCGATGGTGCTGGTGGCCACATGCAACCGAGTGTCCGACGAACCATAGTAATGAAGACCTGACCATCCTCGCGCGCCACCCAACCATTACTGAACACCACGCTCGAAACATCGCCGATCCGCTCCTCGCCTTGTGGGGCGAGGAAGTAGCCCGCCGGGCGGTGGGTGACCACCTGCGGGCGGTCGAGTTCGCTGAGGAGAAGGTAGAGCACATAACGCAATCCGGCCGCCGTGTTACGTACACCATGCGCCAGGTGTAGCCAGCCTTTCGGGGTTTTGATGGGCGCGGGACCGAGGCCGTTCTTCACCTCTTGGATGGTGTGATACTCACGGTTATCGATAATGGTCTCCTCATCAATCACCGCGTTTTCCATGCTGCGGGCGAGACCCCAGCCGATCCCTCCACCCTTGCCGGCCTGAATGAATTCGTCTTGAGGCCGGGTGTAGAACCCGTATTGGCCATCGACAAATTCAGGATGCAGCACTACGTTCCGCTGCTGCGGCGACTTGGTTTTCAAGTCGGGGAGCCGCTCCCAGTTCTTCAAATCCTTAGTCCGGGCGATGCCGCATTGCGCGACGGCCGAGGAAGTGTCCCACGACGGGGCTTTAGGGTCTTTGCGCTCCGTGCAGAAGAGGCCGTAAATCCATCCGTCGGCATGCCGCACGACGCGAATGTCGTAGACGTTGATATCGGGGTTCCGGGTCTCCGGCATCAAGATGGGGTAATCCCAAAACCGAAAGTTGTCGATGCCGTTGGGGCTTTCGGCAACGGCGAGGAACGATTTGCGGTCGATGCCTTCGACGCGAGCCAAGACCACAATCTTGCCTTCGTACTCCATGGCTCCTGCATTGAAGGTCGAATTGATGCCCAGGCGTTCCATCAGGTACGGATTGGTTTTCTGATCGAGGTCGTAGCGCCAGAATAACGGGGTGTGTTCGGCGGTGAGCACGGGAAATGCGTAGCGATCGAACACACCGTTGCCGGTTTCGATTTTTTGATTCTTGCGGGTCACCAGCTTCTCGTGCCGCTTCGATAGCTCTTGAACCCGCCTTCTGAATTCAGCCTGTTCCATGTCTATTCTCCGATTGCCTGAATGTCGGTCTACGCCGGTGAGCCGCTGAGGTGGCCGATATTGTCCAGTCGGGCCATGACTTCGAAGCACGTCCGGCTGTTATGGTACGGGCATTTCCATTGATCAACTTTGAATTTGTCGTGGCTGGGTATGCCCTCTCGCGAGACCTTCCAAAACCACTCGCCATGCTGGCGATCGACGATGTATTTCTCGATGAAGTCCCAGCTCCTGCAAGCGGCCACGTAGAAGTGCTCCCGACCCGAGAGCTGATAGGCGTTCAGGAATCCCACCACGGCTTCCGCCTGGGGCCACCACTCCTTGTCGGTGTTGATGATCCCGCTCGAATCGGCCTCATATAGCAGACCGCCATCGGGATCGACCGCCTGGTCGAGCACGGCTTGGGCCATCTGGACGGCTTCGTGCTGGACAACTTTCAGGATCGAGTCGTCGCTAAGAATCTCCGCCGCCTCGCACAGGAGCCAAGTTCCTTCGATGTCATGACCAAAGGAGATGTGATCGGATTTGGAATGCCACTCTTCGTCAAAGAACATTCGGAAGTGATGGGTCTCGCGGTCGATGATGTGCTCGAGGAAAACCTGGATGAGTTCCTTGAGGCGACTGCGCAATGCAGGGTTGTCCCGGCAGCGCAGGAGGTTGGCGTAGGCCTCGAGAAGGTGGAGGTGGGTGTTCATGGACTTCTTCTCGTCCATGTCGACCTTGCTCAGGCGCTGCTCGCGAGCCAGTGTCCAATCGCGCTCGTACGTTTCGAAATAACCCCGGTGGAGCGCATCATAGCTCGCGGACTCAATAGCCTCATAGAGCTGGATCGCTTTAGTGAGTGCGTCCTGATCGCCGGTCGCGCGGTGGTATTCAGCCAGCGAGTAGACGGCAAACGCCTGGCCATAGATGCGCTTTTTGGATTCCACAGGGCGGCCGAGATAATCCACCAGCCAGAAGACGCCGTTGAACGCGGCGTCCCAAAAATACCGGGTGATGTAGTCGTAGGCTCGGCGCGCCGTTCGTTGGTAGTCCTCTTCGCCGTACACGCTGAAAGCCTTGGAGAAGGTCCACAGGATGCGTGCATTCAAGATGAGCCCTTTGTGCGCGAAGGGATCAATCGTGAGGTCGTTGGCGATCTGCCCCCGGAAGCCGCCATATTGCTCGTCAATCGCGTGCTTCAGCCAGAACGGCAGGATGTTCGACCGCAGTTCAGTCTCAACGCGCTGTCGCAGATCCTGCAAGGCATTACTCCGCATACAATTAGTGTCCTGAGGCGGAAGTTAGCTGACAAAGTCCTCCCCTTTCGGGTGGCCGTTCCACAGCCCCGGCAGGGGTCCCGCAAGGCGGGATAGCCCAGGGCGCCAGCCCTGGGACGCGAGTTTCTACATTCTCCCCTCTCCCCCTTGGGGGAGAGGGGCCGGGGGGTGAGGGGGTCAATGCCCTCAAACCACAAACAACGTAGCGCTGTCCCCAGGTTTCTCGAGCAGGTGCTGGACGTCGCGTGGTCGTTGCCCAACGCTTTCAGCGGCGCGATGTGAACTGCGAACGGATGGGCGCAGGCCCACCGCGCCCTCACCCGGCCCGCCCCGGCTGAAGAGAACGCCGGCGGCGGTCCACCCTCTCCCCCAAGGGGGAGAGGGCAAGTCGCGATAGGCCAGAAAATCTCAGCAAACCTGCCATCCACTTCTACATCGCGCACCCAAGCTGTACCGTCTTTGCGGCCGGATCAGGCTGTCGGCATAGACTCCGCCGCCTCGCTCCGGGCAATCGCCTGGTCGATCGCTTCGCCAGCCTTCAGGTGGTTGTACCAAGTGAACTTCAGCACGATGGAGGTCACGGCGACGATCGCTGCCGTGATCACGGCGTTGCGGAACTTCTGGATCACGATGTAGATGGGCAGAGCCACCAAGCTAACCTGCCAAGTAATGCCGACCACCACGTTGAACATGTCGCGCCAGAAGTCCTTGTTGCGCTCGAAGGCGGGATCTTCAGCGCGAACCTTGGCGAGAATGGGTTCCCAGAAGCCCCAGGGCCGCACCCGGCGATAGAAGTCTTTCAAAACTTCTTCGTCTCCCGGCTTGGTCAGCAGAGTACCCGCCAGACATCCCACCAGGGAGATCGCAAGGACGAGCGGGAACACCAGCGCTACATCCAAGTTCACCCCATGCGCCTGTAGAAGTCCCTGCACCAGGGGAACCTGGGGGAGAAGCGCCGGCAGGATCAACGAGCCTGCAATGCCGGTGACCATTCCCCAGAAATACCCGTAGCCGTTAAACCGCCACCAATACCATTTCAAAACGTTGGAAGCGGTGTAGCCGCCCCAGAGTCCGGAGACAATCCAAAGAACCACGGAGTTCACGGACGCGACGTACCAGCCGATGGCCGCGCCCACCAGCACGACGGCGAAAGAACTCAGATAGCTCA
>Ga0181533_1006090_pt1 | contig 11138 bp, 8 predicted proteins | sample PEATcosm2014_Bin_45_FD_119772 | JGI IMG/M metagenome (GOLD analysis project Ga0181533, IMG submission 119772) | Peatland microbial communities from MTU Mesocosm Facility, Houghton, MI, USA - PEATcosm2014_Bin11_60_metaG | ecosystem: Environmental > Terrestrial > Soil > Wetlands > Peat | place...
AATCTGTTCCTGAAAGAATGCGAGTGGCGGTTTAACAACCCTGATCCTAAGTTGCAGGTTTCATTACTAAAAGAACTTGTTAAAGGTTGTCTTTTCTAATTATCTAGGACAGCCCCAAAAGTATTGATCCTGCCGATAAAGGCAATCAACAACCCGTAATGCAGATGATTGAAGCGCAAAACAAGCCTGGGGAGCGGCAGGAGGTCCGGCTCATCTGCCTCTTCAGGCAATGGGGCGGCAAGAACGATATTTGTTCCGGGGCGACGCAAATCTGGAAATTCGTTTTCCAGTAATTTGATTTCTTCAGGGGACAACTCTTTATTGAGCCTAATGACCAGATTTCCATTTACGAATCTAATTGAATGATAATTCCGGTAGAAATCCTGAATGACCCCGATCGCTTCTTCTTCATTTCGGGTAATGGTAAAGATGGAAAAATCTTCAGCAGAGATCAGGCCTCTTCCCAGCATTGCGTTCTTTATGAACTCAAACCATAGGTCCCAATAACTGCTATCGTCGTCGATGAGGACCAGCGGCTTTGGTGGGGTCTTGCCGGTCTGGATCAGAGTGAATACTTCCATCGCCTCATCGAGGGTCCCGAATCCGCCGGGAAAAACGGCAATGGCGTCGGATTCCTTGACAAAAGCAACCTTGCGATTGAAAAAATACTTGTAAGTAATCAGCCGCGGATTTCTCAGCATGACCTGGTTTGGGCGCTGCTCAAAAGGGAGGCGTATATTGGCGGCAAAAGAGTTCTCGCGTCCCGCGCCTTCATTACCTGCATGCATGATCCCCGCGCCGCCGCCGGTTATGATCATGTAACCAAGTTCCGACAGTCGTCTGCTGAACCTGACGCATTTCTGATAGATCGGCTCACTCGGCTTTGTCCTGGCCGAGCCGAAGATGGTTACCTTTTTCTTCTGCCGGTATGGGGCGAATATCTTATTGGTGTAGCGCATCTCTTTTATTGTGCTGTTGAGCATCTTGAGCTCGGCGAGATAATCGGTCTCCTGTCCCGCCTTTAGAGCGGCAATGATCATCTCCCGCACTGTGCCGGGGTGATGTATCCCTACTGCCTTTTGAATAAGTTCGTCGATGAGACGGTCAATCTCACCGTTTGACTTTGAGAAACTAAGTTCCATCGGCTCTACCCATCTCCTTCGCAACGATTTTGCGAATTATAGCATTACGTTGAAATTGAGGCAAATGTTAAGGGTGATCGACGCAAGAATTAGTTTGATTTATGAAACTGTTTTGGTTAAATTAAAACTTTAAATCATGCCATCAATATAGATGAAAGGAAGTGCCTGATGGGAAAAACCATAGCCGAAAAAATCTTTGCCGGTCATCTGGTGGACGAGCCATTTGCAGGGACAAAGGTCCTCAGACTCGATGTAGTTATGTGCCACGAGATAACTACCCCCATAGCAATTACAGATCTTATGGCGCGGGGGAAGGATCGGGTTTTCGACCCAACGAAAATTAAGGCAGTCATAGATCACGTGACCCCGAGCAAGGACAGCAAAACGGCCACCCAGGCCAAAATATTGAGGGACTGGGCACGTCGTCACAATATCAGGGACTTCTTCGATGTGGGGTTCAACGGCGTCTGTCATGCCCTGTTTCCGGAAAAGGGGTTTATCCGGCCCGGCTATACTGTGATCATGGGAGATTCCCATACCTGCACACATGGCGCCTTCGGCGCCTTTGCCGCCGGGGTGGGCACCACCGACCTGGAAGTGGGGATACTGAAAGGGGTCTGCGCCTTCAGGGAGCCGAAAACCATCAGGGTTAACCTTAATGGGACACTTCCGAAAGGTGTTTATGCAAAGGATGTTATCCTTTATGTCATCGGTCAGCTCGGGGTGAACGGTGCAACGGACCGGGTGATCGAGTTCTGCGGTCCGGCAGTGGATGCCATGACCATGGATTCACGCATGACCCTGTGCAATATGGCTATTGAGGCAGGGGGAACTTCCGGAGTCTGCATGCCTGATGCCGTCACTGTAGATTATCTCTGGCCCTTTATAAATGAGGACTACAGGGACAAAAGTGCTGCCTTAAACGACTTCCGGAAATGGTTGTCGGATGATGACGCCGACTATGACCGGGTGCTGGATATTAACGTTTCAAAGCTTGATCCTGTTGTTACCTATGGCTATAAACCCGACCAGGTCAAACCGATAACTGAGCTGGCCGGTGCCCCTGTTGACCAGGTCTACCTCGGCTCCTGCACCAATGGCCGGCTTGAGGATCTGCGGGTTGCCGCATCCATTCTCAAGGGAAAAAAGATTGCCGCGACTGTGCGCGGCATTCTATCTCCGGCCACCCCAAAAATTTATCAGGACGCCATGCGCGAAGGGCTTATCGACATTTTCATGGAAGCTGGGTTCTGCGTCACCAATCCAACCTGTGGCGCATGTCTCGGCATGAGCAACGGAGTTTTGGCGGATGGGGAGGTCTGCGCGTCCACCACCAACCGGAACTTCATGGGAAGGATGGGGAAGGGGGGGATGGTGCATCTCATGTCCCCGGCGACAAGCGCGGCGACGGCCATAGAAGGGGTGATGGCGGACCCGCGGAAGTATCTGTAACGAAGCGTGGCTTTTCCGCAATCGCGTCGTTGCCCTGCAGGATTCCTTGTGCGGTGTGGCCCTGCTACACCGACGGCTAATCCTGTGGGCGCCTTGCGCTTATCGAAAAATCCACGCTCTTTATCAGCAGATAGTCTTTAATTTCATGATTATTAAGGAGAAAACAATATGAAAACTTTCGGCGGACCGGTGCTTTTTCTTGACCGCTCGGACATAAACACGGACGAGATCATTCCTGCCAGGCATCTTACGGAAATAACGAAGGCGGATCTTAAACCTTATATCCTGGAAGACCTGAAACTCTCCGGGTTCGACCCGAAAAGCGATAAAACCTGTTCGGCCCGGGTGATTGTCAGCCGCGCCAATTTCGGCTGTGGTTCTTCGCGGGAGCATGCGCCGTGGGTATTCGAGGTTAACGGTATTACTGCGGTGGTCGCCGAATCGTTTGCCCGCATTTTCCGCCAGAACATGTTCAACTGTGGCATGGCGGCCATCGAACTCTCAGGGGAGAATATCGACAAGCTCATGGAGTACGCGGAGTGCGCCGATAGCGCAATGGAAGTGGATATGGAGAAGCAGACCCTTGCTGTCCAGGGATGCGGGAAAAAAGAGACCTTCGACTTTGAAATCTCCCCATTTGACAAAGCCCTCGTCCTTGCCGGCGGATGGGTCGATTATGCCGATAAGCGGTATTGAAGGCCACTTTATCAGACATATGCCTTCAACGATCAAAAGGCCCGCAGATGTTTGCGGGCCTTTCTGTTTGCGAGGGCCTTGATTCTGGAAATTCCATGTTTTTGATTGACTACGCCGCTTCCATGGAGATAATATCAACGGCTGTTACATAGAATTATTTACGGTTGAGATGATCGCCATACTCGAATAGGAGACCGACTACTAGTAAACTGCGTGTGTGCGCCCCAAACGGCGTTGAATATAGAGGGCTATGACCTGCAAGATAATTATAATAACTTATTTACTGGCATTTATTACGGCCGCTCCGTTATTTGCCGAGGAGGGGAATAAAGAAAAGGGAACGATCTTCACTTTGTGGCCATTCGTTGATTACCGTGATAGCCCTGCGGAAGGCTATAGTAATCTGGCGGTATTTGGGCCTTTATTCAAATTCCAGCAACGCGGCAATGATCGTGATCTTGCTTTCCGGCCATTTTATTTTGAGACGGACAACTCGCGGAATCAGACCTCAGCTGCGGAGTATCTCTATCCCTTAGCATCATCTGGCGCCTCCCCCAATGCAACAAAGCTTCAGATCCTGGAACTGTACCAGAATAATATCTACCGTAAGGATGAAGAAGAGAAGAAGGAACAGGGAACGATGCTCTTCCCTTTTTACATAACCGGCTCATCAAAAAAATACGGCCCATATACCTCGGTGTTTCCCTTTTACGGTGATATTTATGAACGTTTCTGGCGGGATGAATACCATTATGTCATGTTTCCCCTCTATGGCAGGACGGTGAAGAAGGGGACCACCAACCGCAATTATCTTTACCCGATATTTTCCACTACCGAAGGGGAAAAGGAGAGTGGTTTCCAAGTCTGGCCCATCTATGGCCAATCGGCAAAGGAAGGTGTGTACAGCAAACAGTTTGCCCTCTGGCCTTTATTCATGAAGGAAACCAGCGGGCTTGACACCGACAATCCGACCAGGAAATTTTACCTTTTACCATTATACGCTGCGACCGATTCGCCAAAAAGCTCCTCCCGTTACTATATGTGGCCGTTTTTCGGTTACAAAACCGACACGGAAGGGAACCAGGAGGAAAAGGACTATTTCTGGCCCTTCTGGCGGACGATCCGGGGCGAAAATCGCACGCTCGACAGCTATTTCCCTTTTTACTCCCTGGATCAACGGACAGAGACCCTTAAACGCTGGATCATATGGCCCCTCTTCAAGCATGAAGAAATAAACTCAGAGGTCTATTGCCAGGAAAAGGACAGAGTCCTCTATTTTTTATACACGGACGACCGCCAGAGTTGGCCTAAGGCATCCGGGGAAAAACACAGAATCGCTTCCTGGCCCCTTTTTGTTTACAAACTGGATACACGGGGGATAAAGTCCCTTTCACTTCCTGCGCCGGTAGAGCCGATTCTGGACAAGGAAGGGATAGAGAGGAACTGGGCGCCGCTTTGGCGTCTCTACCAGCAGAGATGGAACGAAAGCGGGGACTCTGCGGCATCCTTTTTTTGGAACCTGTACTGGCACGAACGGCGCGGCAAGGATATAGCTTACGAATTCTTCCCTTTTCTTGCCTACCGTTCGGAACAGAAACTGAGTGATGTCAAGATACTCAAAGGTCTAGTACGTTTTCAGGACGATGCCGGAAGAAAAGGCATCACCTTTTTCTGGCTTCCGCTCGGCTTTCATTGGGGGAAGGAAATCGATCACGAAAATGGGATGGCTGCGAGGAGTAAAGAGTAATGGGATCACTGGAACGAATCGGCGGAAAAATATTAAGGTTTAACGAGATACTCGGGGAGATGGCTATACTCCTCGGGCAGACTTTCTATTTTTTTCGTGAGGCCCCCCGTAATCTGCAGAGCATTATGACACAGATGATGATCATCGGCTATGAGACATTGCCAGTGGCTTCGGTCATGGCATTTTTCGTAGGAATGGTGCTTGCGCTGCAGACCGGCATCGAACTGAATAAATATGGCGGACAGAATATTATCGGGGCGATCGTCGGACATTCCATGGTACGGGAACTCGGGCCGGTCATGACCAGTTTCCTTGTTGCCGGTCGGGCCGGTTCGGCCATGGCCGCGGAGCTGGGGGTCATGACGGTTTATGAGGAGATCGACGCCCTGAGGACGCTGGATATTAATCCGGTGCGCTATCTGGCGATGCCGCGGCTCATCGCCTGCCTTATATGCGTCCCTGCGCTGGTCGTCTATTCCGATTGCATAGGGATCATCGGGGGGGCGATCATCAGCCATCTTCATCCGAAAATTTTTGTTTCCTACGCAACCTATTATGACAGTCTTACTGAAGCCCTCAAGCTGAAGGAGGTCGGAAACGGCCTGATCAAATCAGTTGTGTTTGGCGGCATTATCTCGCTGGTGGCATGTTATGTGGGATTTAAAACTACCGGTGGCGCCAGAGGGATCGGTCAGTCCACCACAAGGTCTGTGGTTTTGTCATTCATGTTGATTCTTGTAGCGGATTATTTATTAACAAGAATACTTTTGTGATAATCAGATCGCAGATTCAGGAGGAAACGTAACATGGCGAATACTCTGGAGAGGAAGGTCGGTTTTTTCTTTTTACTCAGCATCGTTGTTCTAATGTTATTGCTGGAAATAGGAGAGAAATGGAATCCGTTTGAGAAGCAGAACGGCTACAAGACTTACCTGACCAGCATTACCGGTCTCAAGGTTGGGGACCCGGTCAGGCTGGCCGGGGTCGATGTGGGACGGATTGCGGAGATTTCCATATTAAACGACAAGGTGCTTATTGATTTCAAAGTAAAGCCGGGAACGAGGATCAAAACCGATTCAATTGCAAGCCTCAGGCTGACAAATCTTTTGGGCGGGCAGTTCCTGGGTCTTACGTTAGGTTCGCCGGGTGCCCCGCTGCTTCCTCCTGGTGGCACGGTCATGGGGAAAGATGTCTCGAACATGGATACTATTGTAGACAATGTCAGCGAACTCACCAAAGAAACCAAGACATTCATAAACAGCCTTAACAAGAACCAGGAAGAGGTGATGGGGAAGATATCATCAATTCTGGACGAGAACCGCGACAATCTGAAAGGCACTATCAGCAGCCTGAGCAGCATAACAAAAAAGTTCGACCGGGGTGACGGCTCACTGGCCATGCTTCTGAACGACAGGACCCTCTACAGGAACGCCAGTGAAGCAACCGCAAGCCTGAAGAACGTTGCAGGCAAGATCGACAGGGGTGAAGGGACGATCGGCAAGCTGGTGAATGACGGCACTTTTTACAAAGACGCCAAGGGTGCTGTTGCCGGCCTGAACGACAGCATGAAGGACGTCAAGGAGATTGCTGCCAAGATCAACAGCGGCAAGGGGACCATGGGGAAGCTGGTTAACGACGATTCGCTCTACAACGATCTCCATGACACTTCCAAGAGCATCAATGAGATTACAAGAAAGATCAACTCGGGTGAAGGGACACTCGGCAAGCTGGTGAACGAGGACACGCTTTACCGTGACGCCACCGCGACCTTGAAAAAGACCGAAAAGGCGATGGAAGGGTTGGGGGACAGTGGGCCGATATCGGTCCTGGGGAGCGTCATAGGCACGCTTTTCTAACGTGGCAATTCGGCTTTTCCGCCCTGTCTGCGTAAGTCTTCGGAATCGATTGTGACTCGGCCTCCGGCCTCGCCCTTCGGGCAGCATGATGCTGTCAACTTTCACGATGCGAAAGTTTGCGGCAGATTTGAGATCATCGACTCCGCACGATCCCTTGACAGCCTTGACAGGACAAAAAATCCGAATTGCCATTAGAAGCAATGTTAAATACATAAAATCAACTTCTCAGAAGGTTAACAACTCCGTCCTATGCAAGATGTTTTTCAGATAGCAGTCGGCACAGTCACCATGCGCCCATATGTATTCGCTTTCCTTGCGGTATATCTTTTTGCCGCGTCGGCGCATCTGGGATGGAAAAAGACCTTCCTTTTCACGATGGTCGGCTACTTCATCTCGTTTCTCTCCGAATATTCCTCCATCAATACCGGCTTCCCCTATGGCTGGTACTATTACATCGAAGCCACGAAAGACCGGGAACTCTGGATCGCCGGGGTCCCTTTTTTCGATTCCCTCTCCTATGTCTTTCTTGCCTATTGCAGCTACGCCACGGCTCTGCTCCTGGTCTCTCCGGTCAAGGCTTGGGGAATGAACTTCGTCACCCTGGAGACTCGCGCCATCCGCAGGTCTCTTGCGGTCCTTTTCCTCGGCTCGCTCTTCCAGGTTTTTCTCGACATAATCGTCGATCCGGTGGCATTGCAGGGGAGGCGCTGGTTCCTCGGCCAGATCTACGGCTACCAGGAGCCTGGTTGTCATTTTGGCGTTCCACTATCCAATTATATCGGCTGGTGGGGGGTAAGTGTATTTATGGTGCTGGCGCTGCAGATCATTGACTCCGTTTTTGGAAGAAAGGCGAAACGGCCGGCGGCAGGGATATGGAACCCTCCATTCCGGGCGCTCCTCGGGCCGTTTCTTTTCCTGTCGGTAATAATCTTCAATATTACTGTAACCCTCTTGATCGGTGAGAAACTTCTCGCCACAACCGGAATCTTCATCTTTACCCTGCCGATCTCTATCGTCACAGTTCTCATTATCCGCCGTGTCAACCGCTACACAAGAGATGAACTGGCCGAACACCTGCGCGATTACCCCTGGTCGCCGGCAGCCGGTAAAAAGAGATAGTTTTCCTGGAATGGCCATGGTGATAATCCAATATGGATGTTATCCTATCTAAACACCTAAGGTTCAGAATAATACTCTGAATAGTTTCATTCTGTCATTAATTGGGGACCGGTAGTGCCTTATTTATCTATATGCACTTTAAAACTTACCTTCCCACTAACCTCTTTTTTTCAAAGCGGTTGACACCCACAAAATATATGTAACCTTTTATATACGGGTCCGTCTTAGATTGAGGCGGACCTGCATCCGTAAACTCCGTTTGTTAAAGCGAGGCTGGATCATGATCTTGACACAGGAAACAGGGAATAACGACATTGCGGAGCAATCGCGTAAGACCCACTTACGCAGACATTGGTGGATATGGCTTTTGCTGATCTTTCTCGTTGCCGGCGGGGTGTATTTCTATCTTGCCATTGAGAAAAAGAAGGCAGCCCTGGCAGCCAAACAGGCGGCAGCCGCCGCCGCACGGAGCGTGCCGGTTGCGGCCGTACAGGCGCGCAAGGGCGACATTGGCGTTTATCTCACCGGACTTGGTTCGGTCACCCCGCTTGATACCGTTACCGTGAAGAGCCGGGTAGACGGCCAGCTTATGAAGGTCCTGTTTCGCGAGGGCCAGATTGTGAAAAACGGCGAGCTTTTGGCAGTGCTCGACCCCAGGCCCTTCGAGGTGCAGTTGACCCAGGCCGAGGGGCAGTTGATGCGCGATCAGGCCTTACTCAAAAACGCGCAACTCGATCTGGAACGCTACCGGGTACTGTCCGAGCAGGATTCGATCGCAAAGCAGCAGTATGATACCCAAAAATCCCTGGTGCGCCAGTATGAAGGGGCCGTGAAAAATGACCAGGGACTTGTAGACAGCGCCAGGCTGCAGCTTGTATATTGCCGCATTACCTCCCCGCTCGGCGGGCGGGTGGGTCTTCGCCAAGTGGATGCGGGAAATATTGTTCATGCGACCGATACCAACGGTCTGGTGGTGATCACTCAGCTCACCCCCATCACCGTTATTTTCCCCATTCCCGAAGACAACCTGCCGCAGGTGCTCCCTAAGCTCAAGAACGGCGCGCGCCTTACGGTTGAAGCCTTTGATCGGGAGCAGAAGCAAAGACTTGCCGCGGGCTACCTCCTGACAATCGATAACGTGGTCGATCCAACCACCGGCACGGTCAAGTTCAAGGCCGTTTTCCTCAACAAGGGGAACGAACTCTTCCCCAATCAGTTCGTCAATGCCCGTCTCCTTGTGGAGGTCCGCCACGATTCCATCATCGTGCCGGTATCCGCCATCCAGCGGGGCCCCCAGGGAGTTTTCGTCTATGTGGTGAAGACCAACAGGAGTGTCACGGTGCGCCCGGTCACGCTGGGTGTGCCAGAGGGGGGAGAGACGTCCGTTGACGCGGGATTGACACCTGGTGAATTAGTAGTGTCGGACGGCGCGGAACGGCTGCATGAAGGGAGCCTGGTAGAGGTGAAGGAGGCGGGCAAAGGCCGGGGGAATGGAAACGGGCAAGGCCCTGGACAGGGAAAAGAGCATAGACAGAGTGGAAAACCGCAAAGGCCTGACAAATGAATTTTTCCCGCCTCTTTATAATGCGGCCGGTGGCGACCACTCTTCTTATGGTTGCCATCTTCCTGGCCGGCGCGGTAGCCTACCGGCTGTTACCGGTCTCCGCCCTCCCCCAGGTCGATTATCCGACAATCCAGGTCCGCACCTTTTACCCGGGGGCAAGCCCCGATGTCATGGCCACCTCCGTGACGGCCCCCCTGGAACGGCAGTTCGGCCAGATGCCCGGTCTTACACAGATGACCTCGGCCAGTTCCGGTGGCAGTTCGATCATCACCCTGCAGTTCAGCCTCGATCTAAGCCTCGATGTAGCTGAGCAGGAGGTCCAGGCGGCCATCAACGCCGGGTTCACCTTCCTTCCCCGCGATCTCCCCAATCCGCCGATTTACAGCAAGGTCAACCCGGCCGATACGCCGATCCTTACGCTGGCGCTCACCTCCGACACCCTCCCGCTGCCGAAGGTGGAAGATCTGGCCGATACCCGCTTCGCCCAGAAGATTTCCCAGCTCACGGGGGTGGGACTGGTCAGTATAACCGGCGGTCAGCGGCCGGCGGTGAGGGTTCACGCCAACCCAACGGCTCTGGCTTCCTACGGGCTGAACCTCGAAGACCTGCACACGGCCCTTACCGCCGCCAACGTCAACCAGGCCAAGGGTGGCTTTGACGGCCCGCGCCAGTCCTACGTAATCGGCGCCAACGATCAGCTCTTCACGAGCAAGGATTACCGGTCGCTGGTTATCGCCTATAAGAACGGCGCGCCGATCCACCTCTCTGACGTTGCCGAGGCTTTCGACGGCACCGAGAATGTCAACCAGGCGGCCTGGATGAACAGCACCCCCGCGGTGATTGTCAACATCCAGCGGCAGCCGGGCGCCAACGTAATCGAAGTTGTCAATCGGATCAAGAAGCTCCTGCCGCAGCTGCAAAGCTCTCTCCCCGCCGCCATCAAGGTCACAGTGGTGACAGACCGCACAACCACCATCCGCGAGTCGGTCAAGGATGTCCAGTTCGAGTTGATGCTAGCCGTGGTGCTGGTGGTGCTGGTCATCTTTCTCTTTCTCCGCAACCTGGCGGCAACCACCATCCCGAGCGTGGCGGTGCCGCTTTCGCTGGTCGGGACCTTCGGAGCGATGTACCTTTTGGGGTTCAGCCTCAACAACCTCTCCCTCATGGCACTGACCATCTCCACCGGCTTCGTGGTGGACGACGCCATCGTCATGATCGAAAACATATCCCGCTATATCGAGGCGGGGGAACCGCCGCTCGCAGCAGCTCTCAAGGGGTCCCAGCAGATCGGCTTCACCATCCTGTCGCTCACCGTATCCTTAATCGCCGTGCTCATCCCGCTCCTCTTCATGGGTGACGTGGTGGGCCGCCTCTTCAGGGAGTTCGCCATCACCCTCGGCGTCACCATCCTCATCTCGGCGGTGGTCTCCCTGACGCTAACGCCGATGATGTGCGCCCGGATCCTCAAGCATGTTCCCGAGGAACGTCAGGGGCGCTTCTACCATGCCTCCGGCGTGTTCTTTGAGCGGACCATTGCCGCCTACGGCCGTACCTTGCAATGG